>Ga0302201_10002205_pt1 | contig 15540 bp, 9 predicted proteins | sample II_Bog_N3_2_FD_194586 | JGI IMG/M metagenome (GOLD analysis project Ga0302201, IMG submission 194586) | Peat permafrost microbial communities from Stordalen Mire near Abisko, Sweden - II_Bog_N3_2 | ecosystem: Environmental > Terrestrial > Soil > Wetlands > Peat | place: Sweden: Abisko, Stordalen... | reverse complement strand
GCATCTGCCCGGTCAGGTACTCCGTCGAGCCGGAGATCGCCACCACTCCCAGCGTCGCCCGGTTCCACAGACTGGCGTCGTCCAGCTCGGCCACCGACACATTGAACCCATGCCTCAGCTTGTCCTTCAGCGAGCGCACCACCTGCCGCCGGTCCTTGATCGACTGCGCATGAGCAATCGCAACCTCCACCGTCAACTTAGCAATCGCCATCGCATCCTCTTCTGCGATGCTATTCCCACGCTGCCGTCTCATGCCTCGCACGCTGCAAAAAATGGGAGATTACTGCTTCACAACAGTGCTGACGGCGGCTCCATCGATCGCCATCGTCCGCACCTTCTGGTCCGCCGTGAGCAGAATAAGCCGGTCTGCGTGCCCCTGCCCGCTGTTTGTGAACGACGCGAAACGGATGGCGCTGCCCATGTTGAAGTGCGCCAGATCCTTCCCCGTCGCGTCGTAGACAATGGCCTCGTCGCTGCGGTTGACGGTACAGACGCGTCCGCTCCCGGCATCCACCGCAACCACAAAGCCGAAAACCTGCCGGGTCTGCGCTCCGGTCGTCACGGAGTACACCATGGTGCGGTTGTCTGCGCTGGTCAGGTACAGCGAGTCCCCAACCACGTTGATGCCGTCGAGTCCCTCGTAGTTGACCGGGACTTCCAGCACCAGCTCATGCAGGATGTTGCCGGTGTGGTCGTCGATTACCTGGATTACGCCGGCGGAGTCCTTGTCCTTGACGCCGTCCGCTTCGGCCACCAGCGCGGCATTGGCCTTCAGCCGTGCCTTGGCGGAGTCAGATTTCAGCCGGAAGGCGAGGATGCTCTCTCCCGGCACATAGTTGTAGGTGTGGCCCGGTTCGCCGTCGTCGAAGGTGCGCCTCCACAGGATCGAGTTGTCCTTCACGTCGTGCACGATCAGTTCGGCTCCCTTTTTGTTCGCTGGCTTCCACTCCTGCAACATGCCCTGGGTAAACCGCATGGTGTCCTCCATCTTGTAGGAGAGAGGCGTGGCGGAGAACGGCGCAAAGGAGAAGTGGACCATGGCCCGCTCCTGCTTGCCCACCTTGGGAAAATCGATGTAGACCGAGTTGTCCGGCGCGAAGGCCGCGGAGTAGAAGTGGTTGGAGAGAAGCACCCGCTCGCCAGTGTTAAGATCCCACACCCCGCCGCGCGTGCGCGTGTTGAGGGCCAGAAGCCGGCCATCGGCCGAGAGGTAGCCATGCAGCGACGGCCCCAGCGGGCTCAGGTTCAGTGTCGTCGTCTTATCGGTATTGCTGTCGCCGCCCAGCTTGTGCAGCACCACGCTGCCGTCCGCGTTCTCGTTCAGCACCACGCTGTCATAGACGTCCATCGACGGCGCCTTCGAAGCCAGGATAAACTTGGCCGCCGACAGATCGGCGAGGCCAACCGCATACTCGTTGACGTCATAACTCAGTACATAGTTCCCGCTGCTGACTGACTCAAGTGCGTTGGCCACAAATGAGATGGTTTGCAGTTGTTTGCCGTCGGGAAAGCTGAAGACGCCGGTGCCGTGGTTCGTAAATGTGTTTACGCCGAAAACCTTGTTGTTGCCCAGAAACGCGTAGGCACCGTTGATGCCGCCCTTCAACCCTCCACCCAGTGGAATCTGCTCCCGGGTGCGCAGATCGAAGGCCACCTTGTCGCTGTAATCGCTGAGGATAACAATGTTGCCGTCAGCGGAGAAGCTAGACGGGACAATGTTCACCGGGAGCGAGTACCGCTCTGCCAGCAACAGCTCGTATAGATTATTTCGGGACAGCGTATATACGCCCTTCTTCGCGAGTACGGACTGGCCCGTGGAGGCATCGAGCAGGTCCACGTCCAGCACCAGATCTTCGTCTTGCTGGCGGATGGAGAAGCAGAACAGCGTCCGCCCGTCGGGCGAGATCTTCGTCTGCACGCAGTCCTTGCGCGCAATGGGCTCGTGCGCGGCAACCAGCTTCTGGTCCTTCACGTTCCACTCTTCGGTGTGCAGCCCAGGCGTGTGGAAGACAATGCGTTGAGAGTCGGGGCTGAACTCCGCTGGCAGCGCCTTCTCCGCGTCGAACCGAAATATCTGGTGGAACGGTTCGCGTGTGAGCACAGAGATGGAGCTCTCGTCCTGCGCCAGAATGTACCTCCCGTCGCGGCTGTAGCGCAGACGCTCCAGCTCCATCCGTAGCGGAGGGTTGAGTGCGACCTCCGCCACCGGCTTCACGTTGGTCGCCACCGTTACGGTCTGATTGGCCACCACCTGCGAGTGCCAGCGCTCGAACTCCGCGCTGTCGCTCACCGCAGTCGCGCCGCATCCAGAAGGCAGTGCGTTGATCAGCATCAGAATCGCGCGCAGGCGTTTCTGTTCCGGTTTGGTGCTGCCGAAAAAGTCCGAGAGCTTCCCGCCCACCTTGCCATCGACGAAGAACATCCGGTCCCAAAACTCGCCGTATGCCTGCGGACGATAGCCCGCCGCTGCCGTTGCATAGACAGAAACCGTGTCCGCCTCGTTCTGTTTTTCATCGCTGTCGCCGCCCGGCCCCGGGTGCTTGTCCTTCATCCGCGCATCCACCAACTGTTGGAATTTCGCGTAGATGTCGGCCTTGTCGCCGACGCTGGTGACGCCCAGCAGCCGCTTCATGTCCGCCGTCGTCTCGATGGCGAACTGGTGCGACAGGATGTGCCCCATCTCGTGCCCGATCACAGACGCCACCTCGTCCTCGTTCTTCGCATTCGCCACCAGCTTGCGCGTCAGGTAGACGCGTCCCCCGGCCAGCGAAAAACCATTCACCTCGGGCGAATCCACCAGCAGGACCTTGAACTGGATGGTCGTCGGCGGCAGAGCGGCCAGAAGCCGCTTCACGATGCGGTCGAGGTACTCGTTCTCCGCCGGGTCCTGCACCGGCTTGTAGTAGCGCTCGATCTGGTCCGCCATCGCGTCGCCCAGCCACTGCTCCTGCTGCTCGCTGAAGATGTTGGGCTGGGTCAACTTGAGCACCGCGGGAGGCGCGGGGCACCCGTTGGGGGCGGCCTGCGCCATAGCGGAAGTCGTCTGAGCCACAGCGGGAGCAGCCTGCGCCATGGCGGCATCCAATGTTGTGCAAGTGAGAAATGCAGCGGAAGAGAGGAATGCAGCGAAGGCGAAGCAAGATACTCTGCGAGTCATAGGGGCCCTGATTTCCGAATGGCGAAAGCATATCACCCGGCGCTGCCCCGGATGACAAATATTCCACCCGCACAAGTGGGGCTGCGAAGACGGGGTGCGAAGATGGGGGTGTAGACGATGGAGACTGCATGATCTCGCAGGCGAACTGTACCCCGGCAACGCCGATGGGCGCGACGCTCCTCTCCGGCCAGGGACTTCCCGGCCCCGGCGCGACCTTCCGTGTCTGGGCCCCGCGCGCCTCCGCGGTCTATCTCAACGGTGTCTTCAACGGCACGCCCCGCACCGGGCAGACGCCCGACCTCCTGTTCGCCAAAGACACCAACGGCTACTGGTCGGGATTCCTCCCCGATGCCGCCGAAGGTGACACCTACCTCTTTTACGTCGTCGGCCCCGGTTCCAGCGGCACCAAGCGCGATCCCTATGCCCGCGAACTGGCCAACGATCCGGCTACTCCGTTTCCCATCTGCCCAGCAATTATCCGCTCGGCCAACGCCTACCCCTGGCACGACGCAGCCTTCCGCACGCCAGACTTCGCCGACATGGTCGTCTATCAGCTCCACATTGGAACCTACGCGCCGTCCGCGCCGGGCCGCGCCTCGACCTTTCTCGATGTGCTGGAGAATATCCCGTATCTAGCCGCCCTCGGCGTCAACGTAGTCCAGCCGCTCCCCGTCTACGAGGAGGAGGACTCGCCCTCGCAGGGCTATCCCGGCCTCGGCTACCAGGGCGCGGACCTCTACTCGCCGGAGTTCGACTACACGGTCTACGACGCGGCCGCCCTCGCGGGCTATCTCACCACCATCAACCGCCTGCTCGCCGCCAAGGGCTTCGCGCCCATGACGCTCGCCGACATCACGCCCGCAGTGGCGCAGATGAGAGCGATGGTGGACCTGCTGCACGTCTACGGCATCGCGGTCTGCTTCGACGTGGTTTACAACCACGCGGGTGGATGGTCGCAAACCTATGACGTACCCACCTCCGTCGCACCCTCCGGCGTCATCCACGGCGATGATGAGAGCCTCTACTTCTGGGACCGCGCCATCGCAACAAATTCAAGCGGCGCCTACGACAACAATCAGAGCCTCTACTTCACGGATCAGGGCTTCGTCGGCGGCCTCTCGTTTGCGCTGTGGAATGCGGACGTGCGCGGATTTCTGCGCAACAATGCGCTTGGCCACCTTCAGGAGTTGCACGCCGACGGCTTCCGCTACGACGAGATCAGCATGTTGCTGTCGATGAACAACGCCAGCGGATGGGAGTTCTGCAAGGATCTGACCGAGGCGGTGCGCGCCGTCAATCCCCGCGCCTTGCAGAACGCCGAGTACTGGCCAGCGGAGTTCGGCGCGCCCACCGAGCTGATGGTTTCTCCGGTGAATTCTGGCGGCCTCGGCTTCGACGCGGTGCAGCACGACGGACTGCGCGAGACCATCCGCTCCGCCATCGGCCAGGCCGCTCAGGGTGCGGGGGCATCCGTCGAGATGAGCGGCATCGCCCGCTCCCTCTGGCCCACCGGCATCGCCCACTCCTGGCAGACCGTCCCCTGCGTGGAGAACCACGACATCGTCAAGCTCGGCGAGCAGCCACGCGTCCCGGCGCTCGCCGACGGCTCCAACCAGCGCAGTTGGTACGCCCGCAGCCGCACCCGCGTGGCCATGGCGTTGCTGCTGGCCGCGCCGGGCATCCCCCAGCTCTTCATGGGCCAGGAGTTCCTCGAAGACAAGCAGTGGTGCCCGGACCCGCGCTCCCCGGCCCACCTCATCTGGTGGGGAGGACTCGCTCCAGCCGCCAACGGGCGCGCCACCGATCCCGCCATGGCCGACCACCTCCACTTCACTCAGGCCGCCATCGCCCTGCGCAACTCGCAGCCCGCCCTCCGCGCCGAGGGCCTCAACGTCTTCTACACCTCCGACGCCGACCGCGTCATAGCCTTCCAGCGCTGGGTCCCCGGCATTGGCCGCGACGTAGTCGTCGTCGCCACCTTGAGCGAATCCACCTGGGGCAGCTATCAGCTCGGCTTCCCCTCCGCTGGCCGCTGGGTCGAAGTCTTCAACAGCGACGCCTACGACAGTTGCAACGCCAACGGCGTACTGGTCAACCCACAGGTCGCAGGCAACGACGGTGGCATCACCGCCGACGGCCCTCCGCTGCACAACCAGCCCACCTCAGCCAGCATCGTCATCCCCGCAAACAGCGTGGTGGTCTTCGCAAAGGCATAGTGCGAGGCAAAGGCATCCTCGGTTGTCTTGTACCCCCCCTACCCCCCTACGATAAAGTCTCTGGAACCATAGAGTTCCAGACATTTGTCTGCAAAGCACCTCTTCTAAACGAGTTAGATGCTAAATATAAGAAAACAAAGGAGCCGAAGGTGAGTGCGAGACTTTGCTTTCTTATGCTCTATTTTAAGGATAGCAGGTTGGGCATAACTACTATGCCAACTATTTTTAACTTTTAAGTGATTGAAATAGAGTTGGTTAGGGGGAATTTAGAGGGTCGAGGGTCTTGACAACAAGTTGTTGGTTGCTGGTTGGAACAGACAACAGCTACGCCCACATCTCAGAAGCGAGATGTGGGGCACCCGGCACCTCACGCTAGCCGCGCCGCAATCGTCTCGTCCAGAATCTCGCGCACCGTCAGAGGAATGATCGAGATGTGCTCGCGCTGGAAGAACCGTCCAATCTCCAGCATCGAGTCGCTGCTGAAGTCGAAGCCCACAAAAAATCCCTTCTTCCGCTTCGCCCGCATCATCGCCGCCTCGAACTTGTCGATGTCGGGCCGCCCCACCTTGTCCATCTGCTTCACCTGCACCGGATACCAGTCGTCCATGAAGTCGAGCTGCTCATCCTTCTTCGCGCTCGGCTCCGAACCCACCGGATAGATTCGCCCGTCGATCCCCATGTCCCCAACCTGCGTCTTGTTCGGAATCCCGCCCAGCGCAATCACCGCCCAGTTCTCGAACTCGAACGGTGGAATCGTCCGCAACTGCTTCTCCGTCCACGGCAGGTCGCGCACCACAAACCCCTTGCCGCGTAGCCACAGGTTCTCGTCCTCGCGTATCCGGCAAACATCGCGCAGCCGCTTCGCCATCACACGGCAAGCCGTCGGAGAGACATCGATCCCAATCCACTGCCGGTTCAGATTCTGCGCCGCCACCAGCGCCGTCCCACACCCGCAAAACGCATCCAGCACAATATCGTTCTCATTCGACGATGATTTGATTATCCGTTCCAGCAGCGCCACTGGCTTTTGCGTCGGATAGCCGAGCCGCTCAGCCGCCATATTGTGTAACGGTCTGATGTCCGTCCACACAGTCTGCAACGGGACACCCGGCATTTCGTCCAGATAAGACTTCAGGCGCGGAACGCCGCTCTTCGCCTTCGGATAGTGTATTTTTCCTTCTCGATCCAGCCGCTCCAAGTGTTCCTTTGTGAAGCGCCAGCCCTTCACGGGCGACGGATAGCCTTTGAACTCATACATCATGTTCGGACGCGGATTCGGACTGGTTAAATCTCCTCTCTTCCATCGACGTCCATCGGGATCAACGTGCGTATAGAACTGTTCGATGTAATGCGGGTCGTAAGGCTCGTACTGCTTATTCCATGTGTAGTTTTCGCCAGCATAGAAGAAGATCGTGTCGTGGATCGTGTTGTACCGATGGGAGTCGCTGCGCGCGCTTGTTCGCTTCCAAATGATCTCGTTTTGAAAGTTGTTCTCCCCAAATATCTGGTCCAGCAGCACCTTCACATAATGGCTCGCGTGCCAGTCGCAGTGGTAGTAAAAGCTGCCCGTCTTCCTCAGCACCCGCGACAGCTCCACGCATCGCGGCCGCATGAACTCGATGTACGCCCTCGTCGACTCGTGCCGGTCGTCGAACGACCGCTTCTCCTTCGTCTCGCCCCAGAACACCTCATAGTTCCGGTTCGAGTTGAACGGCGGATCGATATAAATCAGGTCGACGCACGCATCCGGCAGCTTCTTCAACTGCTCCAGATTGTCGCCGCAATAGATGACCCGCGTGTCCAGCAACGAGGAAGGCTTAGCCATGGTTATGAACCAGCTTACAACCTGCCTCCTCCGGGTGCCCCATTCATCGCGCTTTTGCGATGGGTGGGCTATCGTTCCCACGTCTCAGACGCGAGACGTGGGGCACCCGAAAAGCAGATTCCTCCGCTACGCTGCGGAATTACAACCAAAGCAAAGGCCAATACGGAGATTCTGGCTGCGCCAGAATGACGACTGTGTGGCTGCGCGTCGAGGATGGGGCAGCCGCTGCGATGAATGGGGCACCCAGCTCCGGGGCTGAAGCCCCTTTTCTTTTGTGGGGTGGTCAGGGGCCTGAAGGCCCCTGCTCCCTCCGAAGAACAGGAGCAAGGGATAATACGGAGATTCTGGCTGCGCCAGAATGACGGCGCAAAACAAACAACCGCAGGTCCTTCGACTGCGTTTGGCGCAGGTGCGCGCCAAACTTTGCTCAGGATGACAGAGTTTTTGGTGGTTCGGACGAAGAACAGGCAACGGCTTGGAACAGTCAACGACGAAATACAGAGATTCTGGCTGCGCCAGAATGACGACTGTGGGGCTGCGCGTCGAGGATGAGGCATCCGAAATCCCACCCATCGCGGACGGCGCGATGGATGGGGCACCCGCGATTCGGGCACGGTGAAAAATAAGAAGTATCCAGTGTGGTTCATTTGCGGAGAAGCGGGTTTCAACCGCTGGCGCGCAGTGTCAGACTAGGTTCCACGGGGCCGGGTCGAGGCACGCGAGTTCGATCCCACGGATTGCGCAATGAGCGCGCGATGCGTGGGGCAGCCGAGCTTTTACCATCCCACCCTTCGCAAATTGCGCGAAGGATGGGGCACCCGGGCTTATTACCATCCCACCCTTCGCAGAAGACGCGAAGGATGGGGCACCGGAAAAATTTGAGGGAGCAGAAGCCCATGACCGAACGCGCAGACGATCTCCGCATCCACTATCAGGACGACGCACGGCGCGCCGCATGCATCAAGGTGATCGGCGTGGGCGGAGGCGGCAACAACGCCGTCAACCGCATGATCGCCGCCGGCGTCGAGGGTGTCGAGTTCATTGCCGCAAACACCGACGTGCAGGCCCTCCAGCTCTCCAACGCTCCCATCAAGCTGCAGCTCGGCGTCAAGCTCACCAGCGGCCTCGGCGCAGGCGCAAACCCCGACATCGGACGCCGCGCCGCCCTCGAAGACTCCGACAAGATCATCGAAGCCCTGGAAGGCGCGGACATGGTCTTCGTCACCGCGGGTCTCGGTGGTGGCACGGGCACCGGAGCTGCTCCCGTCATCGCATCGCTGGCCAGCGAGATGGGCGCGCTCACCGTCGCCGTCGTCACCCGCCCCTTTGCGTTTGAAGGCAAGCGCCGCATGATGCAGGCCGAGCGCGGCATGCAGGAGCTGATCGAGTCGGTCGACACACTCATCGTAATTCCCAACGAAAAGCTCCTCGCCGTGGCCAAGGACGCCGGCTTCTTCGAGAGCTTCCGCATCGCCGACGACGTGCTCCGCCAGGGTGTGCAGGGAATCTCCGACATCATCACCATTCCCGGCGTCATCAACCGCGACTTCGCCGACGTGAAGACCACCATGGCCGGCATGGGATACGCCGTCATGGGCACCGCCAGCGGCAAGGGCGAGAATCGCGCCATGGACGCTGCTCTCGCCGCCATGGCATCCCCGCTGCTCGAAGCCGGAGCAATCGACGGAGCGCGCGGCATCCTTATCAACATCACCGGCTCCAGCAGTCTGAAGCTGACCGAGGTCAACGAGGCTTCGACGGTCATTCAGAACGCCGCCCACGAGGACTGCAACATCATCTTCGGGGCCGTGCAGGACGAGCGCATGGGCGATGTTGTCAAGATCACCGTCATCGCCACCGGCTTCCGCCAGGAGATGCCAGAGCGCCGCGCCCGCATGTTGGCCGAATCCACCCTGATGTCCTCCGACGAAGAGGTCCCCATTTGGGGCCGGGGCTACACGCCGCGTGACGCCGCCCCGCGATTCGCCAGCGAGATTCGCGAGGCCCGCCAGGCACACGCGCAGCACCCGGTCGATGCCGGGCAACTCGCCTCGCTGCCGGTTCCCACGCCATCCGCCGACCAATTCACAGCTTCCGCCGCGTCCAGCCTCGCCGAACGCACCACCGTCCTGCTTGACCCCGATTCCGACTTCGATCCCGATGCAGGTTCCAACGAAGATAGCCAGTTCGACCTCGATGCCGATGCCGATTCCGAACCCGCCGGCCAAGCCGATCCAAATGCAGATCTGGAATCCGATGCCGATGCGGACTTAGTCCCCGATGAAGTTTCAGATTCCGCAGCCGGCACGCGCTCCACCACCCCCGATCCGCTCGCCGAGGAGGAATACGCCGGTCCGCAATTCGATAGCTCATCCAATCCCCATCCCGATCGCCAGCCGGAGCTGCTTCCCGTCGCCGCCTCCGTCTTTGACGACGAGTTCTTCCGCACCCCCCGCGTCCGCCTGCGCCCCCCCGTCTCACTCAATCCAGTCAATCCCAATCCTGCCGCGCCCAATCCGTCCGAGCCGGACACGCGCGACTGTAGCTTCAATCCACAGCTCCAGCGCGCCCAGTCCCGGCCCATCGTGCCGCAGTACACTCCCGCGGAGCCCGCGCCAGAGGCCCATCTTTTCGCCGGCGTCAGCGCCTCTCATGCGGAGCCCGCCGAGACCGATGAACTCGACATTCCGGCCTTTCTCCGCCACAGCCATTGAGTTTTTTTGTTGACGTTGAGTTCCATCGAACGCGCCGAAATTCTGGCCAGCACAAAGTGCAAGGCCAGAACCGCTGGAATTGGCTCTCGGGCCTGCCAGGCCCCGTTGAGAAGAAAGGGGTTAAAGTGCTGGGCCCATCCTGCGACCGAACTCCCATAGAATAGAGACAGGTCCAATGCACCGGAAGATGGCACCCGCAAGCCGCGTGGATAACACCTCCGGACTATATCCGGGTGGTTCATTAGAGCGTCGAATGCATCTTGAAGGCCTTGTCTGGAGCGGTCGCTGGCAAGCCTCCATCTGAACTTTTGTCCCAGGATCGGGTTTATAGAAGCAGCAAGAGAATTGCAATAATCGTCGATAAATCAGGCAGGAGAATTGCATATAAAGAGCACGGATCGACGCACGCGAGAAATTGAGAACAAAAGCACCAACCAACCTCGGAGAAACATACGGATGGCCCTGAACTTCCACTGCAACACTCGCTTCACCGCATGCCTCGCACTCGCGATGCTGAGCGTTCCCCTGCGGTGCATGGCTCTCTCTCACCCCACTCCTCCGCATTCTCGCGCCCGCGCATCCGCCGCTGCCAAGCCCTCTTCATCGAAGCCGGCGGCGCATAAGACCACCGCGTCCAAAGCTGTTACACCCAGAGCTGCCGCGTCGAGAACCGTAGCGTCCAGGCCATCCAGTACCGCTTCGTCCAGGGCTGCTGCCAGAACCACCCACGCCGCCATACAGATCGCCCCGGCTGCCCACCGCCGGTTCACCAACAGCATGCGCACCATCAGCGGCACGCGAGCGCTTCAGGCGCTCCGCCGCAGCCACCGCCGCGGCCCAGTCGAGCGCTTTACTGCCAGCTCCTTCACCGACACCCTCACTCTGGGCGACTCCACTGCCGGCGAAGACCCCATCGTCCGCGCCGCTGCCATCCAGGCGCTCGGCAACATGAACGGCACCGCGCTGGCCATCGATCCCTCCAACGGCCGCATCCTGGCCATGGTCAACCAGAAGCTCGCCCTCTCCGGCGGTGCCGAGCCCTGCTCCACCATCAAGCTGGCCGTCACCCTCGCCGCGCTCGACGAGGGCCTCATCAAGCGCGATACCCCGGTCAACCTCGGCGGACACTACACCCTCACCCTCACCCCGGCGCTCGCCCACTCCATTAACCCCTACTTCGAGACCCTTGGCCGCATGATGGGCTTCGAGCGCGTCAAATACTACGCCAACCAGTTCGGCCTGGGAGAACTCGCCGGATACAACATCCCCGGCGAACAACTCGGAATCTATCCAGACAACGAACTCCCCGCCGCGCAGGGTGGCGTCGGTCGCATGTGTTCCTTCGGCGAGGGCATCTCCATGACCCCGCTCCAGCTTGGTGCCCTCGTCTCGGCCATCGCCAACGGTGGTACCCTCTACTACCTGCAACACCCCGAGACGCCCGACCAGATCGCCTCCTTCCAGCCCAAAGTCAAGCGCACACTCGACATCGCTCCCCTCATCCCGGAGATGCGCGACGGCATGGAGGGCGCCGTCGACTACGGCACTGGCCGCTCCCTGCGTTCCAGCTTCCGCGAGTTCCCCGTCCTCGGCAAGACCGGTACATGCTCCAACAACGGTACCCGCTTCGGCTGGTTCGCCTCCTACGCCGATACCCCCAACGGCCGCATCGTCACCGTCGTCTTCCTGGAGGGTGGGCGTCCCATGTTCGGCCCCAAAGCAGCAGAAATCACTGGCCAGATCTACCGCGCGCTCTGGGACAGCAACTACTTCGACTCCAAATCCCCCCAACTGGCCAACTCCACCCATTCCCTCCGCAGCAACCCATAACTCCATATTCAAGTTTTAGTTGCGATCTATCAGCTCGTTATTTTTGCCCCTTACCCCATGCCGGAGGGTTCCCCGAACTTCGCCTCTGCTTGCATCTCCTGCATCCCCTGGGTAGCGAGGACATCTACTCTATTAAGCGCAGATTGGTTTGCCAGGCTCCGCCGCAACCCCTGCCAGCCTGTCTTCTCCTGGCTTGCTCAAATCTCACTTGCAACTTTCGTTGTAGAGCGAATGCAAAACTGTCCTAAATCAGCACAATCAGTCCGCCAGCGATAATATTATGTTGCTGCTTTGCTGGTTTTTCTGTTATAACGAATCTTGGAGAAGTGTCCGATGAAAAGCCTTCGCAATCTTATCGCGGTACTGGCAGTCGTCATGATTGCCAGCCATACTGCGTTTGCGAAGGGCCCGGCGACCCCGGAGATTGACCCTGCGATGGGTACGGCTGCGCTCGCCCTCCTCAGCGGTGCCCTCCTGATCATCCGCGGACGCGTCAAGCAATAAGCCGCATAAGACTCCAAGCCCCATCAAAAATCTAACCCGCATAAGACTCTAAGCCGCGTTAAGCTCTTATACAGAGTCCACTGCCTTGTCCAGCAAGATAAAATCTTCGTCCGATGAGTTCTCCATCGTCGCTAGAGGCGTGTGGCCGAGGCTCCTCGGCAACTCCCTCTACTCGCGCTGCTGGTGGACGGCTGGCATCCTCATGCTCGAGTGCATCCTGGCCACCACGCTGCCCCACGGCTGGTTGCAGGGGCATAGCGGATACACATCCCTGGGCCAGCCTGTCACGCTCAACCCGCTCCCCTATCGCTGGTTGCAGGCGCGCACCGTCACCACATCCACCATCTTCTTCTGTGTCGCGCTGCTCTTCTTTGCCCGTGACAAGCTGAAGTCTTTGCAATGGAGCGCCGCGCCTCTCCACAAACTTTGGGCACTGCTTCACGCTTCCGCCATCCTGTTGTTTGTCGCAACCGATCTTTTCCTCGCCAATTCAGCAACCCAGGGAACTCCCCTCCAGCGCGCGGCCATGGCCGCCTGGTACGGCCTGCTCGTCTCTTTGCCCATCACTCTTGGCGGAGCGCTGATCCATCTCCCCAATCCCCTGCGCCTGATTCAAAGTCTGGGCAAAGCATGGGGCCTTGCCGCGGTCTGCGATCTGCTCATGATGTCCGTCCGTAGCCTCCTGATCATCGCCTGGGACAGGCCTGATTCCTGGCTCGGACATGCCATGCAGATGGTCACTTTTCGCGGCGTCGCCGTGTTGCTTGGCTTCTTCACCCCCGCCGTAGTCAATGATCCAGCGCATTTTATGGTCGGCACCAGCGCATTTGCCGTCATTATCGCGGACCAGTGCTCCGGCGTTGAGGGACTGGCTCTCATGTTGAGCCTCACCGTGGGATGGCTCATCTACGCGCGATGCGAACTGCGGCTTGCCCGCGCCCTCGTGCTGGTTCCCCTCTCGCTTCTCCTCAGTTGGCTGCTCAACCTGGTGCGGCTCGCAGTGCTCATCGCAATTGGGAATGCCGGTTATCCCGATGTCGCTCTCGGCGGCTTCCACTCCCAGGCCGGTTGGATTCTCTTCAGTTGCGTCGCCCTGGCCTTCCTGATCACGGTCAACAACGTCGCCTGGTTTCGTCTCTCCGGCCCCGCCCCGGCAGCGATCCCATCCCCAGCCCCGCAGGTCAGCGGCAGCCCTCTGGCTGCAACCAATCTCGCCGCGCTCTATCTTCTGCCCTGGCTTGCAATCCTGGCCGCGGGACTGCTTGCCCAGGCTGCCTCGGACGGCTTTGAATGGCTCTACCCACTGCGTCTCATCGCGGCGCTTGCCGTCTTCTTCGCCTATCGCCGCCAATACCTCCGCATGGACTGGCGGTTCGGATGGCTCGGTCCGGCAGCCGGTGTCCTGGTCTTCGCCCTCTGGATCGCGCTCGACCACGCAATCAGCAGGGATGCCGCAATCTCCAACGGAGTGCTCCTGACCGGCGTCACCCAGGGCCTCGCACGGCTCAGCCACGTCCAGCGCGCCGCATGGATCATGACCCGCATCCTTGCCGCCGTTACCACGGTCCCGCTCGCCGAAGAGCTCGCCTTTCGTGGTTACATTGCCCGACGCATTATCTCGCCCAATGTCGAGAACATCCCGCTCGGCAGCCTCAGCATGGTTGCCGTGCTCGCCAGTTCGCTGGCATTCGGCATCCTGCACGGTCGCATGTGGCTCGCCGGTACGCTTGCCGGAGTTGTCTTCGCACTCGTTGCCAGGCTTCGCGGCAGGCTGGGAGAAGCCGTTGCCGCCCATGCCACGGCGAACCTGTTGCTCGCTCTCTGGATCATCGCGCGCGGCAACTATTCCCTCTGGTGAGCGGTCAGCGGTTCTCTGTTCGTCATTCTGAGCGCGGCGAAGAATCCCCGCATTGGCCTTTGCCCTTGCCGTTGCCTGTTCTCTCGTTAGTCATTCGGCAGCGCAGCGGAGAAATCTGCTTCTGCCATCGCCATGGTCTGTTTCCGCTGTCATCTGAGCGTGTCTTTCGACGCGCGAAGAGGATGTCCTGAGCGTAGTCGAAGGAACCCCCACGAACGCGCGTCCACCTCAACCGCCCGTCCCTTTCTCCCCACAAACTCCCGCTCATTGCTCACAGCTCATAGCCGAAACAATAAAATCGCCCTCGCCCACCCCTCAGCGCGAAGTCGTAATTACTGCGGGAGTGCGGGAGCCGAAGTTGAGTTCAGCTTCTCGGCCGCGGCCATGCCGGCCGCGCCCTTGGGGTCCTTGTCCTTCAGGTTCGCGTAGATTTTTTTTGCGTCGTCCGCCTTGCCCTCCAACTGGTAGAGGTCTGCAAGCTGAAGCTGCGCAAGGCCAGCAGGAACCGTAGCGGTTGGTTTGTCGCTGAGCTTTTTGTAGAGGTCGATGGCCTGGGGATCGCGCCCGGTGTCGTGGTAGAGCTGGGCGAGGGCGAACTTAGCCAGTGCGCCGAGATCGCTGTCCCATCCGCCGGCGACCTTCTTCAGCGTCACTTCGGCCTGCTGGTTCTCGCCCGCCTCGATATAGGTCAGCCCGGCGAAGTAGCGCGCGTTGCGGCCATCGGGAGTCATGCCATATTTGTTGGCGACGGCCTGGAAGAGCGCGTTGGCAGCCTTGGCCCGCTCCGCGATGGAGGGATAGGTCGTCACGCCGGGCGGCACAGCCTCGCCGGGTTGCGCCAGCGGCGTCTGGTAAGCCTGCATGGCCGCACCGAACGCGACCGAGGCCGCATCCGAGCGACTGTTGTAGACCACCGCGCTGACGATGGCGATCACAATCACCGCCAACAGAATCCCGCCGTTGACGATCACCGACTGGCGGTTCTCGCTGGCCCACTCCAGGCCGTGCGTGGTGGTGGTGACGAACTTATCTTTCTTGAGGGCTGCCTTGGTCTGTTGATCCACTGTGTCTGTTTCCTTTGTGCTCGAGCTGGTGCTGCTCTCGGGCTGAACTGGCTCGAGACCTTGCGCCGGTCTCTCCTGCAAGCTGCGAAGAGAACGGACGCGCCGGTCCGCGGCGCAACCAATCAAGTCTATCAGCCCACCCGCGCGAGGTGCTAGACTGCGCGCAGGATGCGGCGGAGGATTCAGTTGCAGCGAACGATTCGTGCAGCAGTGAGCGTAATGGCAATGGCAATCGCGTGCATCTCCGCGATGGGCCAGACTGCGGTTGGCTCGGCGAAGCCGTTGCCGCTGGATCAGCAGATTGCGGCGCTGGTAGCAGATCCGGCTGTTGCGCACGCGCACTGGGGCGTGATGGTGACCACGCTCGACGGC
>Ga0302201_10002185_pt1 | contig 15673 bp, 15 predicted proteins | sample II_Bog_N3_2_FD_194586 | JGI IMG/M metagenome (GOLD analysis project Ga0302201, IMG submission 194586) | Peat permafrost microbial communities from Stordalen Mire near Abisko, Sweden - II_Bog_N3_2 | ecosystem: Environmental > Terrestrial > Soil > Wetlands > Peat | place: Sweden: Abisko... | reverse complement strand
GCAGTACGTGGACCACTACAACACCGTGCGGCTGCACAGCGCCATTGGCTTCATCATGCCGGCCGATATGCTGGCGGGCAGACAGGCCGAGATCCACGCGGCGAGGGATCGCAAGCTGGATGAAGCGCGCCGGTTGCGTCAACAACGTCGGCAGCGGGTGGCGTGAAGATGCGAGCTACAATGACCTTGCCAGGTGAAACGGAAGCGGGCTCTGCGGGGACGCAACCATGCCGAGGGATAGCTTGGTGGGCTCATCGAGACGATGTTGGGCGCGGAGGCTCGCCTTTCGCGCCCTTCCCCAAAACACATCGGATCGGTAGACCCCTATGCCTTGAAAATCCCCGCCCCGAAGGGGCGGAATACTCACTAACCGAGAGCGCTCCCGCTCCATTTCACGCTGAACCGGAACAGGCGCACAAGGTGCACACATTCCACTGCCTCAGGAAATGGCCTCCATGGTGGAGGTAATGAAACTCGATATTCATGCTTCCGAGCAGGATGTGTTGACCGGCACTCTCGCAAAGCTACAGGAGCAGGAAGCCAGGACTGGCGCGGAAAAGGTGGACCGGCTGATGCAGCAATATCGCGGTCGCGGATTGGCCGTACTCGCACCGAGTCCGAAATGGTGGTCGAGTTCCGATGGGAGGGACATTGGGAAATATGGGAAAGTGAGTGGGGCCGCGCCCGTTGGACCTGGGATTAGGCCACTCCGAGCGTTGGAGTTTCGAATCGAGCGTGTTGTAAGCGATCCGTTTCAGGTCGGCTCGATTCGCCAAACTCAGGAGATACGATCAGCTTCCAGAGTCGGTCATCGCCCGCCTTCCGCCAACGTTCGAGCCTCCGGCGTGATTTTCTGCGGCGTGGCGTTCTACCTGCAGCCGCCGCGTAGATTCTCTTTGGCTGTGCACCAATGGTGATCGCGGAAACTCTGGAACATAGCCATCTACGGCCGGTCCCGATGAACTATCTGCCGTTTGAACGTCCGAATCGCAACACGGTTGCCGGGGCATCGAAATCACTTCCTGCCGTAAACTGGGAACGGCGTGGCTGCGGAGGATCTCCCAAAGACCTTTATCGCACGCCATGCGGAACTCACTGAACTGATGAAGCCGCGTGCGCAATGCGGACAATTTCTTGAGCGATATCCTCCGGTGAAAGAACAAAATCTATACACCCGCTCGCTATTGCGCTCGCAGGCATATCTGGCTGCCCGGCTGTGTCGAGCTTCTGCGCGATGGTGATACCCCCCACCTCTTTTATGCCGCACAGCGCCGCGGCCCCATCGCCATCATAGCCAGAGACAATGACAGCGATGAGTTTGCCACCCCAGTGCTGTGTTAGGGAACGCAGAAAAACCGTAATCACGTCGGGCCATCCCCTCGGCTTTGATATCGGCTTTAGACTGAACTCTCCATTAAGAACGTGCAGATCACGCTGTTCTGGGATGACGAACACACGGTTGGGCTGGATCAGCAGTTTTTCCGTGATCAGTTCAACCGGCATCTTGGTGTAGCGCGGGAGAATTTCGTGGAGCAGTGTGGCCACGGTCCTCAGGTGATTAACGATGACAATAGCAGCCCCCATATCGGCGGGCAGATGCCGTAGCAAACGGGTATAGGCGTCGAGGCCACCGGCCGAACCTCCCACGCAAACGACAGGAAAATCTCTCCGTGACAAAGCGTGACCTGTGTTATGAACTTGGTAGTTGGACAACGCCAGCCTTTTGACTAGCCGATACGTCGTTTAGTCGAAGCTGCACAATTGAGGCTCAGCGGCCGAGCGGCGAGGGTCTCAAGTAGCTCGATTCGGGCTGGGCCGCGCCTCGCGCTGCTCATCTTCGGGCGATGCCCAGGATGTGGAAACAGCGAAACGATCACCTCCTGGACGTCATGCAGGTTGCTTCTCAAGCCGCGCTACGGCCCCTGAAGAAGTGCACGACCAAAGAAATGACGGCGAGTATCAGCAAAAGGTGAATCAGCCCACCGGCAACGTGGAACGCGAAAAATCCCAGCAGCCACAGTACCAGCAAGACAACAAACAGCGCTAAGAACATTTGAATCTCCTTCGTCCGTTCAGTGCTTTCACCCGTCGCGAGTGAAAGGTAGTTTATGGCTTCAGCCAACGCCTCGCCGGCGACTGGAGCGAAAGGGCCAATAGCGCCCGGATCTTCGATCAAGCCGCGACTGGTGCGCCTCGTTTCTATATCTTGGCGGTGCCGGCTACGCTGCCGGCGCTACCGCCCCTACACAGCCGACGCCCTTGTCCTAAGAGCACGCGTCACGCCAAAGAGCACGCGTCACGCCGACGATATGCGAACGGCGCGAGGCCAGCTCGTGGAGGTGCAACTTTGTCCGCCAGGTCCTCTCAGTCCACTCAACGTCTCGTACGAAACTGGTGCGTGCTGCCGGCAGCGGCACAAGCGTTTTGGACGGTATGGTGCACCTTGCTTCAGGAATGGGTGCGAAGCGGTCCCGGGCCATAGCCGTCGGGCTGGGCTCTCCGATAAAGGCTGATAGAGGCAGCGCTTGGGAGCGAAAGCTGCCAAAGCATCCAAGTGCGTCCGGGCGGTAATACGCCAACGCTAACGGGCGCCCCGGCTACGGAGAAAATCCATCCACGGCCGTTCGAATGGAGCTTGGCTATTCAACCTGGGAAGGTTGGTTTTCAACGTTTCTTCAAGCGATCCCGCGCTTGGACGGTAACGGATGCTACGGCGTTTGTTGCGGCGATTTGGCGCCGTGGCGGGCGCACGGCTTGAGTATCCGCGTGAAGAGGTGCAGAAGCTGCAGAGGGAAGTGCGGGATTTGCTGGCGTCCGGGCTCCGTGTTCCCTGAGGAGGTTGTCTGAAATGGAACGGCGGGAAAGATGCTCCATGAAGGCGAGGAGAATTTCTATGCAAGATCAAAGCAAGATCAAGAAAACAGATCCGGACAAAAAGTATCGCCGCGTACTGGCAGCAAGCACATTGGCCGGCGACCAAGTGCAGAACTCGGCGGGAGAAGACCTCGGGAAAGTGGATGAGATCATGATCGATATTCCCGCCGGTAAAGTTGCCTATGCCGTTTTGTCCTTCGGTGGATTCCTCGGTATGGGTAATAAGCTGTTCGCCGTACCATGGAGCGCCCTGAAGCTGGACGAGGACAAGAAACACTTTATTTTAGATGTCGACAAGAAGAAGCTGGAGAATGCTCCGGGATTTGACAAAGACAATTGGCCGGACATGGCGGATACCAGTTGGGGAACCCGGATCTTCAGCTACTACGGAGCGGTACCCTACTGGGAGACCCATTAAGAAGCAAAAGACGTTTCGGAGCGGCGGTGGCGGACTGTAACGGAACTCGCGGTCAACACACCCTGGGTTGAACAGGGCCATCCCCGGCTACGGTTTTTCCTACTTCCCAACTGGGGATGCGGGGCTCCAGGAGAGCAGGCGAGGTTGGGAGCCCCGCAAGGATCTAAGGGTCCGGCCGTTCAAAGAGGTTTGCTTAGAGCGAACGGCGAGAACATCGGGGCCCGTGTGTCGGTTTCCGACCCATTTCCGGAAAATGACGCAAGGGGGAAAAGCCGTGTCACAGTCGGCCATCGCGACACGCGGTCGCCAGAGTTGTCCAACACCATCGATACCTGCGCCCGGCGGTATAGGCGCCCTGAGAAATATTCCCATTCCGCCCAGGGTAACTGATCGGCACGCCATGGAGAGACGAGTGCAGTCGGCCAAGTGATCAGTCTGATGGGGCAGCGCGCGTATGTCTTCGTGCGCCTGGCAGCGCAAATGTTCCGCTCATGCGGCTGTTTCGGTCCGGGCCGCCGAACCTGCACTTTTCCCCGACCCTTCCCGAAGGAAGCTCACCAGCTCGTGGTTTATCTCGTTTGCATGGGTCCATGTTATGGCAGTGCGGGCCGCCTTCACCACCAATAGTCGGGCTCCCTTGATCAGTTTGGCGGTCCGGAGCCCCGAGGCACTGATAGGTAGGATTCGGTCCGCGGACCCGTGAATCGGTCCGATGTCGACGATCTTTTCCCTGGTTGTGTACATAAAGCCGCCCCACGCAAGACCGAATAGACAAAATGCAACCAGGATCATCCCAAGCGCTTTGCTCACGGCGGCCTCTTTTGGCGGCGGTGGCTAGCAGTGACGAAGCAAACTGAACACTATCTTCAAGCCGAGCTATGTGGACGGCGGCGAGAACCGGTTCACTTACTTCTCGAGTACCTTTTCAATTTGGCCGACTTTCTTTTGGACTTTGCCGGCGAGTTTTTCGTTTTGGCCTTTGGTTTCCAGGTTGGCGTTGTCCGTGATCTGTCCGGCTGTTTCTTTGACGTTGCCTTTCAGTTCATGAAGATCGCCTTTGATCTGATCTTTCGTGCTCGGTTTCATTTGGTTTCTCCTCTTTCTCTTTCGAGAACTTCCCACTAAAAGCTGTTTCCGGTATTCGGTGAGTCGGTCTTCTGCTCTTCGGCGTAGCCCGGCCGCTTGAATGTCACGTAGTGCCCGATCACACCTCGCGCAGTGCCGTATTATCCTGCACGATCGAGGTCGCTCTTCTGGTGCAACCAGAATTCGCATTGCAGGCCGAGGGCTTGGTCAAATTGCCAGCGACCGCTTATCCGCGCCAACGAGAATATCCCCACCCTCCGCCACCGAGCAGAAACAACACTAGAAGAACAATCACTATGGTCGTCATTTCACACCTCTTCCGGGTTCAGTGCAGTGCAGATTGAGGACCAATGCCGAATGTATGCGAAACCCGAGGTGGAAACCCGATTTTCCCGCAAGGGTTAAGTGCAGGTCTTGCTTTCCATTAGGCAAGAAGCGCCGAAAGCGCTGAATTCTGGACGCGTTGGCTCTGTAAATTGCTCTTCGACGGAGAACTCAGCAGCGACCATATCCGGTCGCCGACGCCGAGCATCGCCGCCAAAGAATCCGGAAAGGGCCGGCCGCCACTTGGCATAGATCATTCAGGTCTTCGGAAATGAAGACGGAACTCAATCAAAGATGGAGACCGCTAAATCGGTCCCAGCGTGGGAATCGTGAATTTGAAGGTCGCACCATGCCCCGTTTCCGATTCCACCCAAATGCGTCCGCCATGGCGTTCCACTACCTTCCTGCACAGTGCGAGCCCAATGCCCGTGCCGGGAATTTCCTTGCCATGCAGACGCTTGAACATGCCGAAGACGAACTCGGCGTACGCCGGATCAATGCCGACGCCGTTATCTCTCACAGAGAACAACCAACCCTCTGCAGTTCTCAAAGCGGAAATATGAATTGCGGGTGCCGCCTCGCCCTTGTACTTGATCGAATTGCGAATCAGGTTTTGAAAAAGGTGCATCAGCATCGCCTCATTGGCCACCGCGGTCGGCAACGGATCGGAAGTGACCGCGGCCCCGCTCTGCTGAATGATCGTTTGGAGGGATAACAGCGCCTGTGACAGCACGTGGTTGCAATCAACGGGTGATAAGCGATGACTAACTCGGTCGGTAGCCTCCAAATAGTTGAGTAAGCCTTGCTGGAGAGCCTCAATTCTCAAAGCGCCCTCGACGGAATAAGCGACATATTTGTCTGCGTGTTCGCCCAGCTTTCCTGCGTACTCCTCAGCCAGTAGTTGAGAGAAGTTCACCACCATACGCAAAGGTTCCTGGAGGTCGTGCGCGAGTGCATAAGCAAATTCCTGAAGTTCGGCATTGGTGGTCTTGAGCGCTCGCTCCGCCCGCTTGCTCTCAGTGATATCGCTCACCACGGCGCGCCATACGGTGGCCCCATCAGCGCCCTGTGCCGTGGTGGCATCCACCCGCACCCAGAATGGTACGGCATCCTTTTTCAGGACCCGCAAGGCCCACGACTGTGGGGCGCCCGTTTCCAAGAGTGCTTTGCGGTGCCGGTAATGGATGTCCTGGTCTTCGGGGAGGATAAAGCGCGATAGGGGTTGCTTGACCAAAACGCCTCTTGCCACACCAAACAACTTGGCGGCCGTTAGGTTTGCCTCCAGGATCAACCCTTGTTCGCTGAGCGTGAAATAGCCCACCGGCGCCAGATCGTACAGGTCGAAATACCGCTCCCGCGAGGCTTCCAGTTCCTGCTGCGTCCGACTCAACTCCTCGTTCTGCATCTCCAGCTCGATCTGGTGAACCCGCAGCTCGTGGAGGGCGCGCCGCGCTGCCTCGGGCGATAAATCCTCGACGTTCTCCGGCATCTCGCCGGCTCTTTCGCCGGCTAGCGCCTCCGCCCGCCGGCGGAGAGCTTGCCCTGAGTCCATTTCGGGCGAGCCTGTCAAATCCGTGGAGCGTTCGACAATCGGATTTGAACGAGCCTCTTCCGGAGTCATGGCTCTGATTGTACCTTTCTCTCCGTCGTGGCAATAGCATATACACCCCCGGAGTCGTTCACCAGCGCGGTGGCGGTAAGCCAGACCTCCACGATCCTGCCATCTTTGGCAATCCGTTGCATGCGGTACGGCTCCATCACTTCAGCCATGCTCAACTTCCGGAGCACGGCTAACGTTTCCTCCCGCCGGCTCTCCGGGACCAAGTCGCGAATATTCATCGCCAACGCCTCGGCTTCGCTCCAGCCGTACATCCTTTCCGCCCCCGGATTCCAGGCCAGGATGTGACCCTCCAAGTCCTGCACCGCGATGGCGTCGTGCGCATCGCGCACCACCACCGCCAGGCGGCGCAGATCCTCGGATTCCCGCAGCGCCGCCTGCGCCCTTTTAATCTCGGTAATCTCGGTGAAGGTGATCACCGCCCCTTCGATTACATTTTCCAGAGTGCGATAGGGGCGGATGCGCAGCAGGTACCACGTACCCGTCTGGGTCTGAACCTCCACTTCCTTGGGCACCAGGCTGTCCAGCACCTCTCGCACGTCCGCCGCCAGCCGGTCATAGCCCACCAGGTTGGAGACGATGTGACTCACCGGCCGCCCCACGTCGGTCAGGATCAGATTGATCACCTGAGTCACCGTGGGGGTGAAGCGCTGGATGCGCAGTTGATGGTCCACAAAGATAGTGCCGATCCCCGTGCCGGCCAGCAGGTTGTTCATGTCGTTGTTCGAGCGCGACAGATCGGCCACCTTGTTTTGCAGTTCAGTGTTGACCGTGCCCAACTCCTCGTTGACCGATTGTAATTCTTCCTTGGAGGTCTCCAGTTCCTCATTGGTAGATTGCAGTTCCTCGTTCACGGACTGCATTTCCTCGTTGGCGGATTTGAGCTCCTCGTTGGAGGTTGCCAGTTCCTCGTTGGTAGTCTGGAGATATTCCTCCTTGGCCCGCAGTTCCTGCTTCAGCGTCGCAACGCGCGCATCCACGTCCGTGGTGATCTCCCTAGCCTCCCCGCCTCCGCCCGAGACGGTGGCGGTTTCAGAGAGTTGCGGGCCGGGCGCCGGCGCGTCCTCGAAGACGACCAGGAATAGTTTGGCCGCGACGTCTGAATCCGGGCTCGCGGGCACCGGCTGGACCGTCAGATCGACGATCGTGAAATCGCCGTTGGTTTTGATCCGCAGGCCCGGGTGGCGCACGGGCGCTTTGAGCGCCACCGCTTTGTGCAGGGCGGTGGTCAGGTCTGGCCGCAAACCTTCACGGGCCATCTTCAGGATGTTCATTCCAGCTTCACCCGGAGCCGGTTCCAGGTACTTGCCGGTACGGCCGTGGAGGTAGAAGATGTCGCCATGTTCGTTAACCACCGCGCCAGGCGGGGCGTACTGTTGCAGCAGCGCCCGCTCGGTCAACTCGCGCACCGGAACCTTGCTTTCGCCGGGCGCCTTCTCGGGGGGCCGTACGATGGGCCCATCTCCCGGCAGCCGGGGGAGAAGGCCGGTGCGGTGTGCGCCGGCGACCTCCTCTCTGCGTTGATACAACTTCGACTTGCGATCCAACGTGGCAAAAAGGTCGACGAACTCGCCTACGGTTTCCGACGTGCCCAGGAAAAGCATGCCGTCCGGGTTCAACGCATAGTGGAACAGCGGAAAAAGCTTCTTCTGCAGTCCGCCTCCCATATAGATCAACAAATTGCGGCAACTGATCAGGTCGAGTTTGGAGAACGGCGGGTCTTTGATCACGTTCTGCTCGGAGAAGATCACCCTGTCACGGATGCTTTTTTGGATGCGGTAGGCGCTGCCGTCCGGCTCCTGGGAGAAAAAGCGCGCCAGCCGTTCCGGGGAGATGTCGCCGGCAATACTGGCCGGGTAGATGCCGGCGCGTGCGCCGTCGATGGCTCGGCGGTCAATGTCGGTGGCAAACACCTGCAGCTTGAAACTCTGCTTCAACTCCTCCATGCGCTCCTGGAGCAGGATGGCCAGGGAATAGGCTTCCTCGCCGGTGGAACAACCGGGCACCCAGACGCGAATCAATGCGCCCGCGGGTTTGCCGGCAAAAAGCCGCGGAATGGCATGTTCCTGGAGCGCACCAAATGCCTCCGGGTCGCGGAAGAAGCTGGTGACGCCGATCAAAAGGTCGCGAAAGAGGGCCTCCACATCGGCTGGGTTCTGCTGCAAATAGCGGATATACTCTTCCAGCCGCTCGATCTGGTGCACCGCCATGCGCCGCTCCACGCGCCGGACGACGGTGCTCTGCTTGTATTGAGAAAAATCGTGACCGGTTTGAGCGCGCAACAGCAGGAAGATCTTCTTCAACGCGTCTTCGGATTTGGGGGCCGCAGGAGAGACCGGAAGGGATGTTTTTCCGAACGCGTGCGCGACGTAAGCGATGAGTTGCGCCGGCATCTCGGCCGCCGGCAGCACATAGTCCACCAGGCCGGTGGCTATGGCGCTCATCGGCATGCCGTCGTATTCGGTGGATTTGGGGTTCTGCGCCATTGCCATGCCGCCTTCGCCCTTGATCGCCCGAACCCCCTGGGTGCCGTCACTGCCGGTCCCCGAGAGCACGATGCCGATCGCCCGCTCGCGCTGGTCCTGGGCCAGGGAGCGGAAGAAAAAGTCAATCGGCAGACGATGGCCGCGCGGCGCGGCGGGTTCCATCAACTGTAGCGTGCCGTTGAGTAACGCCATGTCCCGGTTAGGCGGGATGATATAAGCGCAGTTGGGCTCGACCGCCATGCCGTCCGCAACTTCGAAGACCTTCATGCGGGTATAACGCTTGACCAGGTCGGTGAGGATGCTCTTGTGGTCCGGGGCCAGGTGCTGCACCAGGACGAAAGCCATCCCCGGATCGGCGTCGGCGGGCATGCCGGAAAAGAAGGCTTCGAATGCGGCCAGTCCCCCGGCCGACGCGCCGATGCCGACTACGGGGCATCCTGGAGCATCACGTCCGGATAGTGGCTCCGCCACTCTCGGTTCGCGGGTTCCTTCCGGCTCCTGCGCCTTGCGCTTTTTTGTCGCCACGACGATTGCTCCCTCTCCCCGCTACTCTACCATCTGGCTTGTGCTGAACACGTTCCGAGACTGCGTCGGGCACGCCGTGGTCACACAGTCGCCACGCCCGGCATCTGGCACTTGGTGAACTTGATCTTAGAGCCGGGGTGTGATTACGGCCTGTAGTCGGTTAGCCTCATGCCGACTCGGCCGCGCGATCCTGGTTGTCGATCGAACCGGCCGTTCACGTTGAATCTCCGCCTTGACCCCGAGTGAGAACTGCTAAGATGACCCTGGCGTGAAGCTTGAGCCGATGCTTGGCATACGGTGTATTCTTCGCGACTCAAACAGGATTGGCGTCCAGTTCCCCTTCACCGATCTCGATGTGGCGTTGCCGGTCTTTGCGATCGCGGCCAACTCTGGAGATCCAGCGATCAAGCAGCCAAATTGGAGAAATGCGCGGAAAGCGCACGATGCGGTCCTTCACTTATTGTCGCGGCTCACGCCCACCAATGAAAAACTCCAGTTCATCAAGGAGAAGCTGTCCGCATTACGATTAAGGCTCAGGCAGTCGGCGAAATATTCTAATTTGGACTGACCCGCTGCCCAGGCGTTGGAGTCGAGCGGGATCAGGCCTTCGGTGACGCCAGCGGGGTTCTTGACCTTCAGCACTCCGGACCATCTGGGTGGGTTTGTCGCGCCCATCAATTCAGGCAGACGGCAACCGTCGCCGGTGCCGGCCGTGATGATCGACTAGCCGCCCGCCATAACTTCGAAGAGCGTGTGGTCCGCGAGGTTCGAACCGAGGCCGCCCACTCTGGACGGCGAGTCCGGCACTGTTGATCGTGAAGCTTACTCCCAGCAGACTCGGCGATCGTTCGAGTGTACAGCCCGAGGTCAGAACAGAAACAGCCACCGCAGCCAACCGTTCCACAAGACGATGGTCACCGCTGCCGCCGCGGACGCAGTCAGGACCATAAGTCCCCCCGAACGGCACAGTTTCGATCAAGACGTAGAGCGAATTGTCTCCTATGCCACCGACAAAATCGATCCCGCGGCGGATCGGATCGTAAGGGAGGCCCTGGCACAAGCAGTGGTGGAATGCCGGGCTATCGACGGTGTCAATCCTGCAACCAGGAATGTAGCGCGCGCATGCGCGACGTCTTCTTTGTCTGGTGCGCCTCCATCAACGGGAGGAGGTCGTCGAGCACTTCCACGGCTCGAACGACGTGTACGCCCTTGTTGAGCATGACACAGTCCGCGCGTTCGGCCATAGCGGCGTCCGTGATTTCCGCACGCGTCGGCATGCCCGTTTTGACGAACTCGTCGAGCACTTGCGTCGCCCAAATGACCGGAATGGAGACGGCCTCGCAGAGCCAGAGGATCTCTTCCTGCATCTCGGCGAGACGCCGATATCCGATCTCGACCGCAAGGTCGCCGCGCGCGATCATCACTGCGGTGGGCTGGCGTCCCGCTGCCTGCACGATCAGCGCGGGCAGGTTGTTGACGCCTTCGAGCGTTTCGATTTTCAGCGCGAGAGGCAGACCCGGCCGGCCGAGCCGGGCGAGTTCGTTCTGCAGTGTCTCGATGTCTGAAGCCTTGCGCACGAACGAGTATCCAATGACATCGATCACATCGAGGATCGCCGCAAGCGCCTCGCGGTCGGCGGCGCTGAGAGGCGGTGCCGGGATCTCCGTCTTGGGAAAGTTGAGGCCTTTGTCCGGCCGCAGCCGATCGCCGCGCTCCGTCGCTTGCGTGATGCGAAGGTCGGCGCGCGACGGATCGACGCGTTCCACCACGCAGCCAATTCTTCCATCGTCGATCCACATCGGGTCACCGTCGCGCAGGTGATCTAAGATCGCCGGAATCGTGCAGGTGATCGTCGCTTCGTCGGGCTTCGCATCATGCAACCTCCGCACGAGTGCAATCCGGTCGCCGATGCGGACCCGCGCGTCGTGGCGCACGTGAACGTGGAGCGTGCGGACCTTTGGCCCGGCGAGATCGGCGTACACGACGCAACGGCGACCGAGGTGCCGCTCGGCTGCCCGGACGTGCGCGGCCATCTTGCGCTATCGATCGGCGTCGTCGTGGGCGCAGTTGATCCGCGCGGCATCCATGCCGGCACTCACGAGCGCCGTGATGAGGTCGCCGTCGTCCGCGGCTTCCGTGGGCAGCGTGACCATGATTCGCACGGCCCGGTTCGAGCGTTGCGGTCCAAAGACACGCGCCGTCTCGGAACGCAGCAACCGTTCGCCCCGAAAGAAGGCCCGTGCGGTCGTCGCCGGACGATTCACCGGTTCGCCGCATCGCGCCGCAAGGGCCTCGATGACCGCTTCAATATTTGGCCGCACGCGGCCCTCGCACCGGCCCAGCGACGAAAGTCCGAGCGGCATGAGGGCAGTTTGGAGTGAACGCAAGTCCGTTCGGCGCAACGCGAGGTACGCAGCGAAATTTTGGGCACCCGGAACGAAAGCGCGACGCCGAAGGCTCGGCCGCCACCGATCATAGATGTCACGCGCGCCAGCATCGACGTTAGCCAGGAGCGCGCGCATCTGTTCAAGGAGTTCCTCTTGCTCCGCGTGCGCGATTGGTGAAGGGACAGAGATCGTCGCTGCTCCCGTTGACACGGTCGTCATTTCTCACCTCTTGTCCATCCAGCAGCGCAGATTGCGGACCAAAGCCGATGTAATGCGAACACAAGATGGATACCGGATTCCATTGAGTGGCTATGTGCAAGTCCTGCCGTCCATCCGGCAAGAAGTGCTGCACGTCAACATGTGCGCGCAATCCGCGGGCCGAAGCTATGGATGGCCACCGGTCCGCAGCTCATGTTCATTGGGGTGTCATCTTCGCGTGGGACACTTCAACCGCGAGGACTGCGTTCAGCTGAAACAGATGTTCGGGCCCGCTGATCACGAAAATGCCTGCTAAGAGTGCAAGTAGGGGCGGGCAGCGACTGGAGTTCGACTTGAAGGCCCATAGACTTCATGTGAGAATCACCGTCTGGAGTATTGCCGTTCCTGTTCTGCTCGCGGCTGTTGGGCTGATGTCCTGTGGAGGAGCCGACAGCTCTAAGCAAGGCGCCGACGTGAGACTGCAGGGCGCCGGAGCCAGCTTCCCGTTTCCGATCTATTCGAAGTGGTTCAAAGTCTATAGCGTCGCTCATCAGAACGTACAGATCGACTATCAATCGGTAGGGAGCGGCGCCGGGGTGAAGAACTTCATCGACAAAACGGTGGACTTCGGAGCCAGCGATATGGCCATGAAGCCCGAGGAGATCGCGCGTGTCCAGGGCGGCGCTCAACTTCTTCCCTTGACGGCCGGCAATATCGTCCTGACTTACAACGTGCCGGGCCTCACCGATCTGAAATTATCCCGCGAGGCGTATGCGGGCATTTTCCTGGGCAAGGTGAAGAAGTGGGACGACCCGGCCATCGCTAAAGCGAACCCCGGCGCGAAGCTGCCGGGTAGCGCCATCAACGTGGTGGTCCGCGCCGATGCGAGTGGCACGACGTTCGTGTTCACGCAGCACTTGAGCGCGATCAGCAAGGAATTTGCCGCCAGCCCGGGAGCGAACGACATGCCCGCATGGCCGGTGGGTACCCGTTCAAAAGGGAATGAAGGCGTTACCGCCAGCGTCCAGACCACACCCGGCGCCATTGGCTATATCGAATTCGGCTACGCGATGACCCAGAAGATGCCGATGGCGCAACTCGAGAACAAGTCGGGGAACTTCATCGCTCCGTCCACGGCCTCCGGCCAGGCCGCAATCGCCTCGGCGAACCTGCCGGACAACCTGATCGCGTGGGTTCCGGATCCGCCTGTGAAAGACGCTTATCCGATCGCTACTTTCACTTGGCTCCTTTGCTACAAAAAGAACTCCGACCCGAAGAAAGCGGAAGTGCTCCGCAACCTCCTTTTGTACTGTCTCACGGATGGCCAGAAGGAATCGGAAGCACTGGGGTACCTCCCCTTGCCGGATGCCGTGGCTACCAAGGTGAAGGCCGCCGTTGAAAACGTACAATAGCGCCGGCTTTCCCGCACCGGAGCTTCCCGCCACGTCCGGCAACACCAGGGAAGCCCGATTGCCGGCGAAGAGAAGAGATTGAATCGTGCCAGCCGACAACCAGATTTCGAGACCGCCATCGCGCATCCAGACCGCTACCGATACCGCGTTCCGAGCCCTTTGCCAGGGATTCGCATGGTTGGCATTGCTCATAGCGGTCTTTATCGTGTTGAAGATCATCATCGCCGCATTGCCCGCCGTGCGGCAATATGGGCTCGGCTTTCTCACGGGGCGGCTTTGGGACCCGCACAAGAAGGTGTACTCGATTCTTCCGGAGATCTGGGGCACGCTGTATAGTTCCGTGCTGGCGTTAATTCTGGGAACGGCGTTCGGAGTGGCGGCTGCAGTTTTCCTGGCCGAAGGCTTTGTGGCCGACTACGTATTCGCGTTGCTCAAGATTTTCAAGCTACAGTTCCACCCGTTTTGGGGCAAGCTGCCCAAGCAAATGGACAACTTGCTCCGCAACCTGATTGAACTGCTAGCCGCGATTCCGAGCGTGGTGTACGGCCTGTGGGGACTGTTCGTCGTCATTCCGCTGGTGCGTCCGGCATGCCACTGGCTGCACGCCAAAATGGGCTGGGTGCCTCTTTTCGGCACGGACCTGAGCGGACCGGGAATGCTGCCGGCCGTGATCGTGCTCTCGATCATGAGTCTACCGACGATCACGGCGATCGGCCGTGGCGCCCTGGTCGGGGTGCCGTCCAGGCTGAGGATGGCCGCCTACGGGCTGGGTGCGACGCGGTGGGAGACGATTCTCGCCGTGACCATTCCCACTGCCTCGCCGGGCATTTTCGGCGGCGTGGTGCTCGCCTTCGGCCGCGCGCTAGGCGAAACCATGGCGCTGGCGATGCTGGTGGGGAACGCGAATGTGATCAGCGCGTCGTTGTTTTCGCCGGCCAACACGCTGGCGTCCTTGCTGGCGAACGCGTTCCCGGAGGCGAGCCCCAAGGACGTGGGTGTCCTGATGTACGCCGCCACGGCACTGCTCGCCATCACGCTTCTGGTAAATGCCGCGGGCGCTTACATCCTAGAACGCACTTCGTCGGACCCGGAAGGGAGCAAGGCATGACCCACGAAGACGTCCAGGCGGATACCGGAATCCCGAAGAGCCCCAACGCAGAGGAGCTGGACCCGTTTCGCGGCGTGGACTTTTCGCAGCTGGAGCGGTCGCTGCGGCGGCCGCGGACATTCGTGAGCATGTTGTTGAGCGGGATTGTAGCGGCGATGACGTTGTTCGCGCTGATCCCGCTGTTCTCCGTGGTGGGGCTGCTGCTGTGGCGCGGCGGGCGCAAGCTCAGCATCGCGGCGTTCACGCAGCTTCCGCCGGCGCCGCTCGAGCAGAACGGTGGTTTTGGAAACGCGATCCTGGGAACCCTGGTGATCGTCGGGATGGCGATGCTCATTAGCGTCCCCATCGGAGTTCTCAGCGCGATCTTCCTGGCACAAGCGAAGTCCGGCAGCCGCCTGGCGTCCACGGTGCGCTTCGCCGCCAAAGTGCTGACGGGATTCCCCTCGATTCTCGCGGGCGTGTTCGCCTATGGGGTCGTAGTCACGGCCACAGGCGGCTATTCGGCACTCGCCGGAGCGGTGGCCCTTTCCATCCTGATGCTACCCACCATTCTGCTCACCGCCGAGGACGCCATCCGCATGGTGCCGTCGAAGATGAAAGAGGCCGCCATCGGAATGGGCGCCACCGATACGCAGACCGTCTGGATGGTGTTACTGCCGACGGCGGTCCCGCACTTCCGAGCCGCGCGCGGCCAAGTGGGTTTCAGAGGCTATTGGCGAGATCGAGGTCGAGCGCCTGAAAGAGTCTCGCAGCATGGGCCTGCTCCGCAGCAAGAAATCGTATGCGATGGAGATCGCCACCAAACCGCTCGTCATGGCTTCGGAAATCTCCGGCCTGGAGCCGTTGTGCGGCTTCATCAAGCAGGAGAACCGGGTCGTGCCGGTCCGCTTCGCGCTGGCAAAGAAGCGCGTGAAACAGGCCGAGTTTATTGAGCGGAAGAGGCCAGGAGTCGCGCCCAGGCCGATGCCGCAAGCGCCGGCAATGCCGGCACTCCCGCCCGCCACTACTTCGCCACCGCCGAAAAAGATGATCGCGCCGGCCGCGCCCCAGGCCGCGCCGCCGCTTTCGCCAGCGTCCGCCGCGAAGCCGAAGGAGCCATACGTTTGGGACAAATCCAAGTGGGTTGATTGATACAACCGAGGCGCACATCATGCTTTGGTAGTGTCTCAGTTTGATCACGGCCCTGAAGGGACTTGTCTCAGATCTGGCCAATAGAATGGAAATCCAGCGAACTTAT
>Ga0302201_10002174_pt1 | contig 15725 bp, 16 predicted proteins | sample II_Bog_N3_2_FD_194586 | JGI IMG/M metagenome (GOLD analysis project Ga0302201, IMG submission 194586) | Peat permafrost microbial communities from Stordalen Mire near Abisko, Sweden - II_Bog_N3_2 | ecosystem: Environmental > Terrestrial > Soil > Wetlands > Peat | place: Sweden: Abisko... | reverse complement strand
GGTTTCCTGCACGGGCGCATTGGTAATCCCGGCTGCATGCAGGTAGACGTCGGCGACGGTTCGGCGGAGGGCCGTCCGTATGTTGCCCACTTTCGCGCGCTGTGGACGGAATCGTTTCTTGGCTATCTGCGCAGAAAGCCTCTCTCTGACCGGTTCTGCTTTACGCCGGAGTTGCTGGGGCCGGAGTTCTATTATGCGCGGCTGTTTGGCGGTCGCGAAGAAACGGATCGCTGGGAGCAGTCGCTGGTGCTGGTGCGCATCGCGCGCGAGTGCTTTGCCGAAGCGCGGCGGCGCTGGGAGGCTCCGAACCATTCCGCATAACTTTCCACCAGCGTGATTCGGCTTCGTTCATGCCGCATTCACATGGTGGCTGCCCCACGCGTGCAAATACGGGCGATTTCGACGAAAATAGAGTTGGACAGATTTTTTCAGGCAGATTGAGGATCGATTGACAGCTACACATATTGAAATTCAGAAATGGACAACTGAAGAGTTTGAGCGCCAGGTTTTTGAGTGCAAGCCAAAGGTCGCGGTGTTCGATTGCGACGGAACGCTCTGGGGCGGCGACGCAGGTTACGGATTTATGGCCTGGTCGCTGGAGCGGGGACTGGTGTCGCGCTCCACTCATGACTGGTTGGACACGCGCTACCGCGATTACCGGGCAGGCAACGTGAGCGAAGCCGCGATGTGCGGCGAGATGGTACAGATGTACGCCGGCCTGCGCGAGGCGGAGTTGCGCGCCGCCGCGGCCAAATATGTCGACAAGTTCGTGCGCCAAAACATTTTTGAAGAGATGCTCGCACTGATAGCCCGGATGCGCGAGGCCGGGACTGAGATCTGGGCCGTCAGCTCCACCAATCGCTGGGTTGTCGCCGAGGGCTTGCGCGATTTCGGGATTCCGGCGGAGCGCATCCTGGCCGCCGAAGTGAGGGTCAAGGACGGCATGATCACGAGCGAAATTGTGGACGTGCCGACCGACGAGGCCAAGGCCGCGGCTCTCAAGCGCGTGGGCCTTCCCCGCCCCGATGCGGTCTTCGGCAACTCCATCCACGACCTGGCGATGCTGGAAATTGCGCGTTGCGCGTTCCCGGTGAATCCATCTCCGGCGCTCCTGGAAGCGGCGGCGAAAAAAGGCTGGGGCTATTACAGACCGAAAACCGCCGAAGGGATTGATGCCGCGGTCAATGGCGAATAGGGCAGCGAAGACCAGGCGTTCCGATCGCGTGATTTCGTGACGATCCTTGGACAGGTGCGAGCGGGGACGCCCGCACTACAGCCGGTCTCCCACCCCAGGAAACAAAGAGCGTTTCTTGGGGACCCCGGTCTGGAGACCGGCGGTACGATCCAATCTGCGAATCGCATTCGATTTACAAGGTTTACACTGGATGCGTGGATGAAGTCGAGACAGGATCTGGCCATCGCTCATCGCCTCCCGCTCTCCGCTTTGTAGCGGCCGCGCTCATCGTGCGCGATCGAGAGGTTCTGATCGGCCAGCGCAGGGTAGATCAACCCATGGGCTCCATGTGGGAGTTTCCCGGTGGAAAAATCGAGCCCGGCGAGAGCGCGCAGCAGGCGCTGGTCCGCGAACTGTCGGAAGAGTTGGGGATCCGCGCCGAGGTGGGACCGGCGGTTACGCGCATCCGCCACCACTACCGTCGCGGGGGCGCCGTGGACTTGCAGTTTTTCGCGGTGCGCGAGTTTGCCGGCGAGATCAGCAACCAGATCTACCAGCAGGTGCGCTGGGTCAAGCTCGAAGACCTGACCGGCTACGAATTTCTCGCTGCCGACCGAGGACTGATCAAGGATCTGGCGGCCGGGAAGCTGCTGTAGGCCGGCTCCGCGGGCTTTTCAGTACTTCCGCACAAAATCCAAAAAACTTTCGCAAGCCTGGAACTTTTCGCCGTTCTGCGCAATGACCATCTATGAAAGGCGCAGGCGGAATCATGGACAATGTGTTGCCGGCCGTGAGTCTAAACTCGAGGGCAGCGAGGCCAAACTCAATGGACCAGTCGAGGACGGAATTCGACGCCGCAAAGCCCGCGGCCGAGAGCAGCGACGAGCAGCTCATGATTGCTTTCTCGCGCGGGTCAAACGACGCGTTCACGGAATTGTTCACGCGCTACAAGCAGCCGCTTTTCGGTTTTTTCTGGCGCCGAGTTACGGATCGCGCGCAGGCCGAGGAGCTAACCCAGGAAACCTTCGTCGCCGTGATTCGTGCCGCTCCACGCTATGAACAGAGCGCGCAGTTCCGCACGTATCTTTATGCGATTGCGCTCAAGATTCTGCGGGCATATCGGCGCAAGGCGGCTTTCCGGGCGACGTTTATGGGCTTGGCTTCTGAACACGCTGAGCCGGCTGCGGAATCCGGCGTGGTTACGCAGCTCTTCATGCGCGCGGCGATAAGAAAGCTGGAAGACATGGACCGCGAAATCCTGCTGCTGCGCGAATTTGAGCAACTAGACTACGCCGAAATTGCAGAACTATTAAAGCTGCCGGTCAATACCGTCCGCTCTAGGCTTTTTCGCGCGCGCACGGCTCTGCGTGAACTGCTGTCGGAAAACGCTCCGTCCAGAAGCCGCAAAACCAGCAGACCAGAGGAGGACATATGAGTATCGCCACGACACATCCGTTCACCGCTGAAGAGCTGATGGCCTTCTGCGACGACGAACTTTCAACCGAGGAAACGCAGGCTGTCGATACCCACCTGGCCGAGTGCCGGGAATGCGCGGACAAAGTGCGGCAATTCCGCGAAACCTCGCAGTCGCTCCGCGAGTGGAGTGCGCCCCCGGCTCCGAAGCGTATCGAAGACGCCGTTGAAGAGCAGTTGCAAGCGGCGGATCAAGGGCGCGGCGGTCGAGGCTCGAAAGCCCGTTTCGGCCGTGCAGGTAAGCGGCGCTGGAAGCCGTGGGTGTTTGGAGGAGCAAGCGCCGTAGCCGCGGTGTTGCTGATTGCGGTGATCGGCATTTCCGTGGAATCGCGCCGCAGAGAGCTTGCCTTCGTTGCAACCAATTCGGATGCGGAAAGCCCACGCCCAGCGCCTACAGCAGAAATGGTGAGCAATCAACTGTCCGCTTCGTCGCGCGGCGGTGGTGGGGGAGCCCCTCTGCCTGCTCCAGAAGCGACGACGGCGCCGAATGCTCCGCTGATTGCGCGCTCGGTCACCTTGGTGGTTGTGGCCAAGGATGTGGCGGCGGCGCGGCCCACGCTCGACGCCATTCTGGCGAAGTATCACGGCTATGCGTCGGAGATGGACGTCAATACTCCTGCGGACGATGCGCCGAGCCTGAAGGCCTCGCTGCGCATCCCGGTTGCGAATCTTGACGCGGCGATGAGGGAGCTGCGCGGGCTCGGCCGGGTGGCGAGCGAATCGGAATCCGGCGAGGACGTGACGCAACAGCATGCCGATCTCGACCAGCGGCTGAAGACGGCTCGCGACACGGAAGATCGTTTGCGCACCATTCTCCAGCAGCGCACGGGGAGCGTGAGCGACGTGCTCCAGGTGGAGGAAGAGATTGCCCGCGTGCGCGGCGACATTGAAAGCATGGAAGCCGAGCAAACCAACCTCGAGCACCGCGTGGACTTTGCCAGCATCGATCTTTCGGTGACAGTGGATTACGGCCCGACACCGGGTGCAGCGCCGCTTTCCGTACGCGTGCGCAATGCGTTTGTCGCCGGGTATCGCAACGCGGTGGGAACCGTGGTCGGGATCTTTTTGTTCCTGGTGGCTTACGGGCTCACGATTCTGATCTGGATCGCGATCCTTGGCGTGCCAGTGTACCTGCTGCGGCGGCGCTATCGCAGGGTGCGCGCGAAGGTGTAGGTGTCCAGGTAGTCCAACAAAAAGAGCGATTCGACAAATTGGCGGGTGGGCGCCGTGCACTGCCCGAGCGGAGGAAATTGTCCGCATTTCCTGAAATGCAGGAATGATAGTAGCGGGCCGGCAAGTCGGAGGGCGACGACTAGGCGACTTGTTCGTAAGGGCGGTGGTGGAGGCGAATCAACTCCTCGGCGCGCAACGCGGCCATGGCGTAGGCACGCCCTTGATCGTCGCTGAACTCGACCTCGGCCACGGAGGGGGCAAGGAGCTGGACTATCGTTCCAACCTGGCCGCGAACGAGCCCTTTCTCGGGCATATCCTGGAGCACCGCGACTTCAGATAAAAGTTCCATCTTGCTCACACCTCCTCCTCTCTAGAGGATATAGCAAGTCACGAATCGCGGAGCGATCTCTCCACTTAGGATTATCCAGCAGCTACGAGTCTGAGCCGCTTTTTCGCCATGCCTCAGCTCAAAATCTATTATGTACCGGGTCCCGTACTGGTCAGAATCTCCAAGCGTGGCATTCTCTTTCAAGGCTGCATCGATCAAAGCTCGGCGAAGTTCTTCGGAGTGAGTAGCGGTCATTCCTAAACGGGATTTAAAGACGCGCGCCTTATGCCGTCCGCGAGGGTGTGCGGGATTCAGGCAGTAGTCTCGAAGTTTCTCAATTTCAACAATCGATGCTTCGGCGTTCGGTAACTTCATTTATTCCACGCTGCCTTGACATCGAGTTTACTATCGCTGGACGTGCAGTCTATCAGTGTCCGGTCAGCAGGCCCCACAGCATGGCAAACGTCATGCCGATGACGATGATGCTGGTGCCCCACGCGATCCAGTTCCAGAGGCGCGAATTCTTGTATTCGCCCATGAGGTCGCTGCGGTTGATGAGCATGAGCATGAGAATAATCACCACCGGCAGCAGCACGCCGTTGAGCACCTGCGACAGGATGGCGACGTTGACGAGTTGCGAATCGGGTAGCAGCAGCACCGTCAGCGCTCCGCCGATAATGAGCAGCGAATAAAGCCAGTAGAAGTACGGCGCCTCGCGGAAGCTCTTGTCCACGCCCGATTCGACGCCCAGGCCTTCGCACACGGTGTATGCCGTGGAGAGCGGAAGGATGGACGCCGCAAACAGCGACGCGTTAAAGAGCCCGAAGGCGAAGAGGATGAAGGCGAAGTCGCCGGCAAACGGGCGCATGGCCTCGGCTGCATCGGCGGCAATCTGGATGGCGCCCATGCCGTGCACGAAAAGCGTGGCCGCGCAAGCCACGATGATGAACCACGCGATCACGTCGGTGAAGATACAGCCCACGATGACGTCGAGACGCGAGGCTGCATAGTCTTTGACGCGAATTCCCTTCTCCACGATCGAAGACTGCAGGTAGAACTGCATCCACGGCGCAATGGTCGTGCCCACTACACCGATTGCCATGTAGATGTAGCCCTCGTTCCACACGGAGCGTTTGGGCAGCGTGACCGTGGCGCGCAGTGACTCGTGCCAGTCCGGCTGAGCGAAAATGCCGGCAAAGATATAGGCGATATAGACGAGCGAGGCAACAAGGAATATCTTTTCTGTGCTTTTGTAGTCGCCGCGCAGCACCAGCGCCCATACCAGGAAGGCGCAGATGGGCACGGAAATGAATTTGGAGACGTGGAACAGGTGCAGCGAGCCGGCGATGCCAATGAACTCCGTAACCACGTTGGTGTAATTGACCACCACCAGCAGCACCATGAGGACGAAGGTGATGCGCAGGCCGAACTCCTCGCGGATGAGGTCGCTGAGGCCCTTGCCCGTGACCACGCCCATGCGGCTGCACATCTCCTGCACCACGATGAGCGCGATGGTGATGGGGATCATGGTCCACAGCAGGGAGTAGCCGTACTGTGCGCCGGCCTGAGAGTAGGTGAAGATGCCGCCGGAATCGTTATCTACATTGGCGGTAATAAACCCGGGACCGAGAACGGCCAGAAAGAGAATGATCCGGATTCGCCAGCGCTTCCACATGTCGATGCGAGTTCCTAGGGTGGGTTCATTGCACTCTTTTTGATTTGCGGAAAACTTTTCCTCCCTGACCATATCAGGCGGGACGGCGGTGGCACGAGCCGCTGCGCAATTTTTCAGCGGGAGCGGCGCGGCGGGCGCGGAATGATCGGGAGAGACTATATTGGATGCGATCACGAATTCTTGTTTTGAAGGGATGAACCATGTCTTTGAATAGCGGAGGCGGCCCGGGGACGAGCCGGCGCAGGATGCTGGGAACCATGGCTTCGGCGGGCGCGTTGCTGGGACTGGGCGGCGCGGCGAGCCATGCAGCGACGTCGGGCACGGCAGCCGCTGAACCAACCGCGGAAGCAGCCGAGGATCTGTTCGCGCTGGCACGGCTGCGCAGATACAAAAATATGCGCTCCTCCAGTTGGGATCGCACCGGCGGCAACGCCGATTGGGTGGTAGTGGCGCCGGGACAGACGGCCACGCTGCTCGACGTGAAGGGCGCGGGCGTGGTGACGCACATCTGGTTCACCATCAACTCGCCGGACCCCATGCACCTGAAGAACCTGGTGCTGCGCGCGTGGTGGGATGGTGAGGACGCACCGTCCGTCGAGGCTCCCATCGGCGATTTCTTCGGTCTCGGCCTGGGCGAATATTTCGTTTACCAATCGGAACTGCTGGTGGTCGCGCCCATCAAAGCTCTGAACGCCTATTTCCAGATGCCGTTTGCGACGGCGGCTCGCTTCACGCTCGAGAACCAGGGGCCTGCGCCCGTGAGAAGTCTTTACTTCGCCATCGACTACGTGGCGCTTCCGGCGCTGCCGGAGGGCCTGGGCCGCTTCCACGCGCAGTATCGCCAGGCCGCGCCGTGCAAGGGCATCGTAAGCGACGGAAAAAACCTGAGCGGCAAGGACAACTATGTATTTCTCGAAGCCGCGGGCAAGGGACATTTTGTCGGTGTGACGCAGTCTGTGCTGCAAAACCAAAACGGATGGTTCGGCGAAGGCGACGACATGATCTTTGTCGATGGCGACGCGTTGCCTACGATCAACGGCACGGGCACAGAGGATTATTACAACGGCGCATGGGACTTTGGCCTCCAGGCCTTCGCCAACCAGCACCAGGGCGCGCCGTATGTCGTGGACCCGGAGCGTATCGGCGGCCGCTATTGCCTGTACCGCTGGCACATCGAGAGCCCGATTGCGTTTGAAAAGTCCATCAAGGTAACCATCGAGCACGGCACGGCGAATGACCGCTCGGATAATTTTTATTCGACGGCGTACTGGTATCAGACGGAGCCGCATGCGCCGTTCCCGGCGCTGCCGGCGGTGGCTGATCGGGTTCCCAGGGTGTTCAGCGTGGGCGGCGCGAAGGGGGTGGCGACGCCGGCAAGTTAGACGAGCATGGAAATCGTCAGTGCTGTTCCTCGAACCATTCCTTCACGTCGGGCCAGAATGCGAGGTAGCAGAAGATCAGGCCGTTCAATGCGATCGCGAGCAGGAGCGTCGGCATTACCTCCGGAGGAATCTGCGAGCCCATCCCCGAGGCCCAGCCGGCGAAGAAATACACCCCGGCTCTGGCGACCATGGCGCCGGCGTAAAACATCGTGATCCACCGAATCTTCCAGGAATGGTTCCACCACATGAATCCCACGACTGCGGTAATTACCGCCGCGATCAGGAGGTAGACCATGACCTCCTGGCGCTCATCCTGAGCCTTCTGCTCGGGCGTTTCCTGGTCGGCCGTAGCATCGTCCGGCAGCGTGTACCCGTACGCCTCAGCTCGCTTCTGCATCAGCTCGCGTTGTTTGGCGACCCGCTCACGAGCGGCCGTTCCCGGCAGGAGATGGCCCATACTCCCCACCAGCCAGGTGGAAGTGCTCGACTGCGGGAAGGAGGCCAGAAAGGCCAACAGAAGCGCATAGATGCCGGCGCGGCAAAAAAGATACCAGGTAAAAACTCGGATGCCGATGGGCGCCTTCTTCTCGATCCAGACATTCTTTTTTGCCTCTTCATGGATTTCGCGCAGCTTTTGCTGGCTCTCGGCCGCGATGTCGGCAGGTTGAGCCGCCTGCGTTTTGTACTCATCGGTAATCGGTTCCCACTTGTAGACCGGCTCCACGATTGTCGTCTCCTGTTGGGCGGATGGCAGTGTTTGCAGAGTATGAGGAATGCTGGCTGAGTTGGAATTCTGCGGGAAGTGTAGCACGGGGGTAAACTGCGAGGGATAACTGGATTGATTCAGGTGCGTTACGAAGGTGTTCAGCGTGGTCGACGCGAAGGGGGCGGCGACGGCCACCGAATCGCTCAGATTCCGATGCGCGGAGGAGAGTTTGCTCTTGCAAAATGGTTTTCGCGCAGTAGAATTCAGGCAATTCAGCTTTGAAAAAATAAGGGCCCAGGCAAAACGAGAACGTTTGGGGGATCTCTGCCATGATGAAACGCGTGCTTTTCGTCCTGATCTTTGTCGTCATCGTCGCCGCAGCGGCAACTGGCTATTACTGGAAGGTAGTTCTGCACCCGTCGCTCAACAGCGCGCGACTGGTTGGCACATGGGACGACTTTCTCGACAAGCAGTCCATTGAATTCAACGCGGACAACTCCGTCGTGATGAACGTCAAGGAGACTCCCGTACCCGGCACTTATACGTTCGATCCCACGACCGTATCAATCACCGTCAACGGTGCGGCGATCCACTTCCGTTGGGCCGAGCAGCGCCTGATTCTCGAAGAGAATGGCACATCCGGCGACGTATTCTCCAAGCGTCCGCCCGCTTCCAGCTTCACCAAAATTGCCTGCAAGTTTGAAGTCAGCGGAATTCTTGCGGACCACGGGGGCGGCAACTACTCAATGCCTGAACCGACGCTCGCGGCAGCGGATGCAGACACTTACCTGCTGGAACTGCCGATGATCAAAACGGTCAACGAAGGCGGCATAGCTTATCTGAATGGGCCTGCTGAGTGTGTTGGGTATCAAGTTTCGGCGGTTGAGTTCGTGAAGGACATTCGACTGCGTGGCGGGGATGCCCCCGATCCCTCGAAACTGCCTGCGAAAATCTTCGCTGTCGCTGAGATTCACCGGTAAATCCGGGAGAGGCTCAAGACGCGCAAGCGCCGCGGTCCGCAAGAGCGAAACTCGATTTACGCACTAGCTGTAAGGACCGGCGTCCGAGCCTGCTCCAAGTCCGGAGACGATTCTGCCTCGGCGCTCAGGCTCAATAGGCGCTCTACAACATCCGCCGCGCTGTAGCTCACGCGTCCAGGTGCGATGAACTGCGCAACGGTATTCAGGTCGTCGCCCACCGTGATCAAAGCCGGCTCGACCGAGCCGTCGCGGCGGATCTGCTCGTGCCCGATATTTGCCATGAGCGTGTTGCACAGGCACTTGCGCCCCACAGTTTCCTCGATCTTGCCGCCCTTGGCCAAGTAGGTTTCAACCGGCTCCGCTGAACAGCGGTAGCCGATCTGGCCTTCGCCCATCGCGTACGGCTCGCGCAAGTAACCCAGATCGCAGGTCCGCGTCCGCGCCTCGTAAACATCGGCCGCTGAGGTGGTGCCCGCGAGCTGCGCAACTTTGAACGGAAATCCCGTGGGCGACGCCAGCGGATCGGTAAATACCTCGCCGGTGCCCGCGATCGCCTGCTGAATCAGTCGCGCTTTCAGGTCAGGTCTCATGCCCGATTCCCGGCTGAACGCAAACGCGGTTCCGACCTGCACGCCTGCCGCACCCTGGTCCAGAGCCTCGCGCAGCTTGGCAGCATTGCCATATCCACCTGCCAGCCAGAAAGGAACGCCCAGCGCTCGCATGTCCTCGACGTTCACCCGGTCGCGTTCGCCATAAACCGGCTCCCCGGTGGCGTTCAGTTGCAGCTTGCCGCGCGGCGGCGCATTGTGCCCGCCCGCAGTGGGGGTTTCGACGATAAATCCGTCGACACGCCCGTTGGCCCGCCGCAGCATGGTGGCAGCCAGCGTGTTCGACGAAACAATGGCGAGAAATCTGGGACGGCGCATCGCAGGCAGCGGGCCCTCGGCATACTCGGCCGGATCGAGCCGCATCAGCGTATCCATATTCGCAAACTGCTCTTGCGCTGCGCCGGTCACGGCCAGGCGGTACTCAGCCGGCTTGTGCGCAGCAAAAGCGTCCAGAACACCAGGAATGTGCAGCGGTATGCCCGCGCCCATCAGCACGTATCCCACCCCGGCGAGCATGGCTCCATAAATCGAAGCCAGGTGCGGCATCTGAACTTTTTCCAGAAAGTTGATCCCCACCGGATTGTCATGGCCTTCTCGCGCCAAAAGCACCTCAACAAAGTTCGAGACCATGCACAGCTCGACGAGCTTGCGCGAATCGTTTTTCTGGTGCATCGGCAGCGTTTTATAGGGCGTGCTGGCAGACTTGCCGCCGGGCACAAAATACTCCTGCCAGATGCGCTTCGCCATCTCCTGAAAAGGAAATGCGTCCAGTCCGCGGCGCATGTAGCCGCCCTTGTCGCCGTCCGCGAGCCGGCGCACAAAGACCGAATCCAGGGCGGTGCCCGATACCACGCCCAACTGGCCAAGTTTTGATACGGCCTGGGCGAGGCGCCAATTGGAGACCCCGACGCCCATTCCGCCCTGAATGATCTTTGGAATTTGGACCATACCTGGATTCTTTCACAAGTCCGGATAAACCGGGGATTTTTTGGGAGAATACACGAAGTGCAGGGTCCAAATGTGAGCAATTCCGCTCATAAACGTTAAATTGGGTCGTGTCGCCCCAGTCCGTGACCAAAGTTTTACAGTTTTTCGCGCAGGAAGCTGATCACCTGCTCCGACTGCACCACGCCGACCATGCGGCCCTGCGAATCGACGACGGGAAGGGAGTGGAGGTTGTATTTGTCGAACATTTCGGCCAGTTCGTTCTGGTGCAGGTCGGCCGGGCAAGAGAGGACGCGGGGCTCGGCCAGCACGCTCAAGTGGGTTTCAGGGTGCGCCATTACCAGGCGGGGCAGCGATACCGCCCCGCGCAGAACGCGCTTCTCGTCGAGCAGGTAGACCTCGGTAACGCCTTCCGGGTCACCGTCGAAGCTGCGCAGCGCTTCCACGGCGTGGGAAACCGTGGCATCGGTACCCAGGTAAACGAACTCCGTGGTCATTAAGCCGGCCGCAGAGTCCTCGTCGAACTCAAGCAGCTCCTCGACCTCCTGCCGCTCCTCCGGCTCCATTTCTTCGAGAATGGCGTCGGACTGGTCTTCGGGCAGTTCGGAGAGCAGGTCGGCGGCAGCGCCGGGGTCCATCTCTTCCACGATGTCGGCGATGCGTTCGTCGTCGAGCTTTTCAAGCAGCGCTTTTTGCAGCTTGGGCTCGACCTCTTCGAGAGTCTCGGCCGCGACCTCCTCGTTCAGAGAGGTGAAGACGGCCTCGCGTTCGGCAGGGGCAAGATCTTCCAGAATGTCGGCTAGCTCAGAGGGATGAATATCGGCCAGGCGCTCGTGCTCGATGCGCAGCCGGACGCGCCGCGCGGGATCGGGCTCGATCACATCCACAAACTGCCAGGGAATGGCGCGCGCCGTGAACTTGCGCGACATAGTCTCCAGCCGGGCGCGCGGCAACACTCCTTTGAAGACGCGGCGGAAGGCGCCCCGCAAGCCGACTTCGACTTCCGCCACGCGCAGCAGGTGCGCCGCGTCCTTGCCCATCCACTCCAGATCGACGTCGTTGACGCGCACCACTTTGCGGCCGTTGATGTCGATGATCTGACGGTCGACCAGGTCCTGCTGGAGGAAAAGATAGTTGCCCTCTTCCTTGAGCGGGCCAATAGCCTCAGTGGAGCGCACTTCGAGCGTGCCGGCCGGGGTCTCGATCACGTCCTGGGAGGGAACAAGCGAGAGGCCGGTGCGGGTCTTGAGCACCAGTCCGGCCACCTTGCCGCCGTCGGGCCCGGTGGTAATGGCAACGTCCTTGAGCTTGCCGCAGAGATGCCCTTGGGAATCGGTCACGGGCATGCCCAGGATCGCCGTCAGACTGACACGAGTGGCGGTGCGCGGCTCGCTGTACGCGTCGGTAGCCCGCATGTCAGGGGTGTGCGTGCCCATGGGATGAGTGTAGACCACGGGGTATATCGACTACGAGTGGGGAGGGTTCAGCGGCAGTGCGCAATGGCTCACCCGAAATACCTGGTGGTGGAGGCGGCGGTGAATGCGGCGGTTCAGCCTCGATGTCAAAGCTTGACATTCATTTCCAGCGCCGATATTCTCAGGCCAGATTCGGGCGTGCCCATCATTTCCGGAGGCCCTCTGTGGACCAAATGAATGTGTCGATTACCGATCACCTGGCAGCGTTCGTGAAGGCCCGGGTCAAAAGCGGCCGATTCAACAATGCCAGCGAAGTGGTGCGCGAAGCACTGCGCCGCATGGAGCAGGATGACGAACGTGCAGTGCGCCTGGCAGCGCCCACCATCGAGGATGTGGTCACAAATCTGACCGCCATCCAGACCGAAGCGATCCGCAAGCGGGTGCTTGAGGGGATCGGCCAGATCGAGCGGGGAGAGTTTACGGAAGTGGAAGGCAGGGCAGGGCTCGTCGAACTCACCGCCGGAGTCAAAGCCAGGGGACGCCGCCGGCTCCAGAATGCCGGGAGCAAGTGATCCGATTTCGCATTTCAAAGAACGCACTTCGGGAGTTGGACGAAATCTTTGTTTATTGGGCCACGCGAGCCAGTCTCGAAGTAGCCGATCGGCTTGTCGAGGCTATCGAAGAGCACTTCGCGCTCCTGGCCGAGTCCCCCGGAATTGGCCGCCGATGCGATGAAATCGCAGCCGGTGTACGCTGTTTTCCGGCGGGGAAGTATCTGATCTATTACCGCAAAGCGCGGGGTTCTGTCGAGATCCTGCATGTCTTCCACGGCGCGCGCGATCAAACGGATTTGACCGGCCGGGGATGATTGCAGATAGAACCGCGGCACGCTCTCTGCACTATCGCAGCTTGACACAATCGCGCCCAGACTTGAAACTGCCAGAAGATTCTTGGGAGCAGGGGCGGCATGGTTCCACGCGCTCCAGCGGAGGCGTAAGACAGCCCGGTGAGCGGACCCAGCAGAGGACGGCGGAGTTTCAAGCTGAGCTCCACCATGGAAAGCGTGGAAGAGGTGGAGGCGGCCGCCGATCAGATGGCGATCGAGGCGGGTCTGGACGAAGACCAGCGCTTTCACATCGCCATGGCGGTGCGCGAGGCCGCTATTAACGCCGTGCTGCATGGCAACGAGTACGATCCCACCCGCAAGATTGAGGTCACGCTCGAGAATACCGGCAAAGATCTGAGGATTGCCATCGCCGACCAGGGCCGGGGCTTCGATCCCGAGAAAGTGCCCGATCCGCTGGCGCAAGAAAACCTTCTCCGCGGCACTGGCCGCGGCATCTTCCTCATCCGGTCGCTTATGGATGAGGTACACTTTCGACAACTACACCCCGGCACTGAGATGACGCTGGTGAAACATTTGGCGCCCGCCGCCCAGAAAGACGTACCATGAGGGCCGGCGTGCGGCATCAACCTTTCTCTCACGCGGCCGGGCCGGCCGAGGAAATTTCCTAGGGGCCGGCGGCCGCAAAGATGCTATAAACGAATTACTGACAAGGAGGAATTTTCCGTGGCACTTGCAATAGCTTCCCGTGAAGTGGATGGCGTCACCGTGCTGGGTCTCAGCGGGCGGATCACTCTGGGCGAGGGCAGCGTGCAGCTGCGCGACGCCATTCGCGACCTGATCAGCAAAGGACAGAAGAGCATCCTGCTCGATCTGGGCGATGTGAACTATATCGATAGCTCAGGCCTGGGTGAACTGGTGAGCGCATACACCACAGCCAGGAACCAGGGCGCGACCCTCAAACTGCTCAAACTGACCAAGAAGGTCCACGACCTGTTGCAGCTGACCAAGCTCTACACCGTCTTCGACATCTCCGACGACGAGGCCAGCGCCATCGCATCCTTCAAGTAACCATTCAGGCAGAGCCTTAAGCACGAGAGGCCATTCCGCGCAGGCGGAATGGCCTTTTTGCGCCTGCGGTAAGCGGCGCGGCCTTTAAAACTGCACCGTCGGCGTAGTCTGGGCGGCCTGGCTGGCCTGGAAGCGGGCGTTATTCACCTGGAAGCCGGCGTAGCGCGCCCAAATACTATTGGGGAATTGCTGGATGTACGTGTTGTAATCTTGCAGCGCCTGATTGTAGCGATTGCGCGCCACCGCAATGCGGTTCTCGGTGCCTGACAGCTCATCCTGCAAGCGCATGAACTGATCGCTGGAACGCAGTTGGGGGTAATTCTCCGTCAGCACGAGAACCTTGGCGAGAGCGTTATCGAGCTGGCCGTTCGCGGCGATCTTATCCGTCGGAGTCTGGGCATTCATCAGTCCGTCGCGTGCCTGCGCGATCTCAGTAAACACGCTGCTTTCCTCTTTAGTGAAACCCTTCACGGTCGACACCAGGTTGGGAATCAGGTCGGCGCGCCGCTCCAGTTGCACGTCCACATCGGACCAATTGGTTTTGACCACCTGATCCAGGGCCACCATCTGGTTTTTGGCGCTGACGTAGCTGCCAAAAACCATCGCAACCACCAACAGCAGAACGGCCACAACGGCCAGGGTAATACCAAGTCCTTTGCTCATAAATCTCGATCCTCCTTGAAAACAACTATCAGTTACCAGCTTCCTCCGGCGCCGCCGCCGCCAAATCCTCCGCCGCCGCCTCCGAAGCCGCCGAAGCCTCCGCCACCACCGCCAAATCCTCCGCCGCCGCTACCAAAGCCGCCGCCAAAACCGCTGCGGCCACGGCCCCCGCCCGAGAAGAGACTCAGACCCCACAGGCCAAAGAGGCCAAGACTACCCAGAACGCGGAATAGGAAAAAGAGCACAAAAATCGTGACGATGATGCCGCCGAAGGCATCCGATCCCGACGATTGATGTTGCGGCACGGGTTCGGTTGAGGGCGTCGGCGCGTTATCCAGCGTGATGTGGGCGTCGTCGGCGATAACCTGCGCCACCTCGCCCACCGCCGTCGTGACTGCGCCGTCATAGTCGCCGGCTTTCAGGTCGGGAACCATGTCGCGGCCGATGTCGCCCGTCTTGCCGTCGGGCAGAATGCCTTCCAGTCCGTAGCCCACTTCAATGCGGTACTTATGATCGGCAACGGCCAAAAGCACCATGGCATAACGGTTCTGGGCGCTGGCCTTATTCTTGTCCCCCATCTTCCAGTGGTCTTCAAGCTGCGTGGCGTAGTCGGCCGCATCGTCGCCGTCGAGATCGTGCACCGTGACCACGGCGATCTTCGCGCTGGCCGCAGAGTGATCGAGTTGCAAACAGAGGGCGTCAAGCCGAGCGATGGCCTCAGGCGAAAGCACGTGGGCGAAGTCGCTCACGTAGTCGGTGGGCTGAGGCAGGTCAGCCACCTTTTCGGCATGCGCGGGAACCGCGAGAAATGCGAAAAGCGCCGCCAGCAAGGGCGGAATCAGGGCGAAACGTGCGCGGCCAGGGCCTCTCATTTCTCTTTTATTGTACGTGGGCGGGGCGGCCGAGGTTCCCGGCGGGCAGGTTCTACACTGGAGGAGAAATGACCGAGCCAATGACTGAATCGACGATTCCCGCGCCGCCCACCGCCCGCAAACACCACACCGAAACGCAAATGCACGGAGTTGTGCTGGCCGACGACTACGCCTGGCTGCGCGACAAAGAGAATCCCGACGTGACGGCGTACCTGGAGGCCGAAAATGCCTATGCCGATGCGGTGATGGCGCCTTTGGCCGGCCTGCGCGACGAGCTTTACCAGGAGATGCTGAGCCACGTGAAGCAGACCGACATCTCCGTTTCCTACCGCGACGGCGATTGGTGGTATTACTCGCGCACCGAGGAGGGGTTGCAGTACGGCATCTTCTGCCGCAAGCGCGGTGGGCCGGCCGGG
>Ga0302201_10002155_pt1 | contig 15825 bp, 7 predicted proteins | sample II_Bog_N3_2_FD_194586 | JGI IMG/M metagenome (GOLD analysis project Ga0302201, IMG submission 194586) | Peat permafrost microbial communities from Stordalen Mire near Abisko, Sweden - II_Bog_N3_2 | ecosystem: Environmental > Terrestrial > Soil > Wetlands > Peat | place: Sweden: Abisko, Stordalen... | reverse complement strand
AATAGCAAGCCAGTTCAAACATCGTTGCTTCCGCAGGGAGATCCTCCGTGAACCAGACAACTCGCCGGGAATTTTTGAAGGATGCCGCACTCGCCGGCGCCGCCATCTCCACCTCCACGCTCGCACGGGGCAGCCTCTTCGCCGCTGAGGCCCCTGCTCATGCATCGGTTGCGACAGCGCTCTCCGCTCCGCGTAGCGTCCCGCTTTCCCTGCTTGGCAACGAGCCGACTCTGTCAACCGGCATCAGTTGGGGAGTGCCCTGGGCGCAGGGCGCCGTCCGCCCCAACACCCCCTTTGCGCTCTCCGGCAACGGCCATCTGCCGCTGCAAAGCTGGCCCATGGCCTACTGGCCCGACGGCTCGCTCAAGTGGAGCGGCTTCGCCACTGTGGTGCCCGCAGGGCTGACGGGACCCATCACGTTGTCGCCTAGTTGGACGGATGCCCCCGGCTGGATCGGGGCTCTCACCGTCGAGAACACCGGCAAGTCGGTCCTGGTTCATACTGGCGTCGAAACCGGAGCACTGCAATGCTCCATCCCACTCACCGGTCCCAACCTCATCGACTCCATCACCCTCGGCGGCAAGGTGATCGCTGGAGCGAGCCAACTGGTTTGCATCCTGCAAAAAGGGCCAGCCAGCAATCCTGAGGACTCGCCCACACGCGAGAAATTTCTCAGCGAGATCAAGCGCGTCACCGTGGAACAACAAGGTCCAGTCCGCGCCGTGGTCAGGATCGAAGGCATGCACCGCGGTACCGTGTCGAAGCGCGAGTGGCTCCCCTTCACCGTGCGTCTCTACTTCTTCAGCGGCCAGACCTCCATCCGCATCGTCCACACCATCGTCTTCGACGGCGACCAGGAGAAGGACTTCGTCCGCGGCCTCGGTCTCCAGATCGACGTCCCCATGCGCGACCAGCCCATGAACCGCACCGTCCGCTTTGCAGGTCCCGACGGCGGCCTCTGGTCTGAACCGCTGCAACCCGGCGGAGGCAGCATCGCGCAGGAATCGGGCCAGCCCTTTACCGGCAGCCCGGCCTTTGCCAAGAACGCCATCTGGAACGACTTCAAGCTCATCCAGCCCAATCCCGACGGATTCACCATCGTCAAGCGCACCGGCCCCGAGAGTACCTGGGTCTACTCCAACTCCGGCACGCGCGCCCCCGGCCTCGCATACGCCGGCGACCTCGGCGGTGGCCTCGCCGTCAGCATCAAGAACTTCTGGCAGTCTTTCCCTGCCGCGCTCGAGGTCCAGCAAGCCGCCAGCCCCACTGCGAAGCTCGTCGCCTGGCTCTGGTCGCCCGACGCACCCGAGATGGACATGCGCTTCTACGACACCCACGGCCACGGACTCGATGCCGCTTACGAAGACGCGCAGCCCGGCCTCTCGACTGCCTACGGTGTCGCCCGAACCAGCGAACTCACTCTCTTCGCCTCCGCCGCCTTTCCCGCCAAGCCCGACACCGTAGCCATGGCAGCCTCCGGCGCGCAACTTCCGCTGCTCGCCGCCACGCCGGAGTACATCCACTCCACCGGAGTCTTCGGCGTCTGGAGCCTGCCCGACCGCTCCACCGCCTTCAAGAAGTCCATCGAGGACGGCCTCGACTCCGTGCTCGCCTACTACCAGCGCCAGGTCGACGACCGCGCCTGGTACGGCTTCTGGCAGTTCGGCGACTTCATCCACTCTTACTCCCCTGCGCGCCATGTCTGGCACTACGACTGGGGAGGCCATGCGTGGGACAACACCGAGCTTGGCGCACCGCTCTGGCTCTGGTACAGCTACCTCCGCAGCGGGCGCGCGGACCTCTTCCGTCTCGCCGAAGCCCACGCGCGCAACACCAGCGAGACCGACACCTACCACCTCGGTCCCATGCGCGGACTCGGCTCCCGCCATAACGTCGTCAAGTGGGGCGACGGCGCCAAGGAAGCCCGCATCAGCCAGGCCGCGCACTGGCGTCCCTTCTACTACCTCACCACCGACGAGCGCACCGGCGACATCATCCGCGAGTCCGCCGAATTCGCCGGCCAATCCGTCGCCAACTTCGATCCCATGCGCGAAGCCGAGCCGCGCGGCCCCGGCGAGCCGCCCATCCGCCTCCGCATCGGGCCGGACTGGTTCGCCCTCGCCGGCAACTGGATGGCCGAGTGGGAACGCACCGGCGATAAGCACTGGCACAACTTGATTCTCGCAGGGGTTGATTCCATCCTCGCCATGCCGTATGGACTGGAGACCGGCAAGCCCGAGGCCAACTTGAAGGCGCTGGCCGCCACCGTCGGATTCGACCCCGCCACCGGCAAGCTCACCCCAATCCGCAACCCGCAGACACACGCCCTTGTGCCCGCCAACTACAACCTTGCCACCATCCAGGGCGGCGGCGAGGTCATGTTCGAGCTCGTCCCGCTGCTCGGTCGCAAGGACTTCGAAGCCGCATGGCTCGAGTTGTGCCGCCTCGGCATCGCGCCCCCCGATGTATGGGACAAGGACCAGACCTCGCACAACGAGGGTGCCGACGCCCAATATGTGCCGCCCGGCCAGAGCGGCGCACGCCTAGCAGCCTACGCCTACGCCAAAACCGGCAACGTCGCCTACGCCAAAAAAGCCATCGCCCTGATGCTCTCGCAGGGTGCCGGCCTCGCCAACGTCCACATGGTCACCGGCGCGGACTCGCTGAAGCCGGTCGAGGAAGATCCGCGCATGTCCACCAACGAGGCCTCGCAGACCGGACTGCAAACCATCGAAGTCCTCGAGCTCTGCAAAGACCAGCTTCCCACCGAAGCCGCCGTCCGCACGGTCCGCGAATTCCGCCCACGCACCGCACCCGTTGCTCCAGAGGTGCCAGCCGTCCCACAGAACTGAGCGAACGGCAGTAGGCCATCGGGCAGCCAATTCGTAACAAGAAACACCCTGCTCCGAGTGGTTCAGGGAATTGTACGGCCAGATCGTAAGATATCAGGGAAGGAATCAAAAAAATGCAGATCAAGCGAATTGGCTCACAGCCTTCAGCAAAGGGCCCCGCAGATTACTTCACTGGCACCGTGCGGGTTGACCCGTTGTTCAGTGCGCCCGCGCCGGCACGAGTTCTCGGCGCCAGCGTTACGTTCGAGCCCTGCGCTCGAACGGCATGGCATACGCATCCGCTAGGTCAGACTCTGATCGTTACGGCTGGTTGCGGCCGGGTACAGCGATGGGGCGGCCCGATTGAAGAAATCCATCCGGGAGATGTGATCTGGTTCCCTCCTGGTGAGAAGCACTGGCACGGCGCTGCGCCGACCACCGCGATGACTCATATCGCGATTGTGGAGGTACTGGACGGCAAGAGTGCCGATTGGATGGAACAGGTGAGCGACGAACAATATCTGGCATAGTCCTGCGTCCAAACGCCTGCGCGGCCTGATTGAGGAGAGGAAACCGTGAGTTCGCTGATCCAAGCTCTTTCTGGAATCTTGCCCGCGCGCCAGGTCATCACCGACCCCCTGCGCCGTCTTGCGTATGGCACGGATGCCAGCTTCTACCGCATGGTTCCCGAGGCTGTTGCGGTGGTCGAAGACGAGCAGGAGGTGCAGGCCCTGCTGCAAGTGGCGCGCGCGCATGGCCGCCCGGTAACATTTCGCGCGGCCGGAACCAGCCTCTCCGGCCAGGCGGTCACGGACAGTGTGTTGGCATTGATCGGCGAAGGCTTCGCGAGCTGCGAGATCGCGCCCGACGCCGCCACGGTCCGCCTTGGCCCCGGCATCATCGGCGGCGAAGTGAACGTCCGCCTCGCTCAATTCGGACGCAAGATCGGCCCCGATCCAGCCTCCATCAATGCCTGCAAGATCGGGGGCATCGCCGCGAACAATGCCTCCGGAATGTGCTGCGGCACCGCGCAGAACAGCTATCGCACGCTGGCTGGCCTGCGCGTGGTGCTGGCCGATGGCTCGCTGCTCGACACCGAAGACACGCTCAGCGTCGAGGCCTTTCGCCAGAGCCACGCGGAGTTGCTGAGCGAGTTGGAGCAGCTCGGCGTTGCCACGCGCGACGACGAGGAGCTGGCCGCGCGCATTCGCCACAAGTACAAAATCAAGAACACCACGGGTTACAGCCTGAATGCGCTGGTCGATTTTGAAGACCCGATCGAGATCCTCGCCCACCTGATGATCGGTTCCGAGGGGACGCTTGGCTTCCTCTCGCGCATCACTCTCCGCACCGTCGTCGAAGATCCATGCAAGGCCAGCGCGCTGGTCTTCTTTCCAACCATCGAAACCGCCTGCCAGGCCGTCATTCGCCTCAAGCTCCAACCAGTGTCGGCGGTCGAACTGCTCGACCGGTCCGCCCTGCGCTCGGTCGAGGACAAGCCCGGACTGCCGTCGATCATGCGCACCTTGAGTGACGAAGCCACCGCGTTGCTGATCGAGGTACGCGCAGAAAACGCCACGCTTCTCGAACAGCGCATGAATGCCGCGCTTGGCGCGCTGACCGGAATCGCCACCATCGAACCCGCCAGTTTTTCCACCGACCCCGACACCTGCGAGATCTACTGGAAGGTCCGCAAAGGCGCATTTCCCTCGGTCGGCGCCATGCGCCGCGCCGGCACCACCGTCATCATCGAGGACGTTGCGTTTCCGGTTGAATCGCTTGCCGCCGCGACGCTGGACCTGCAGACGCTACTGCGGCACCACGGCTACAGCGAGGGCATCATCTTTGGCCATGCGCTCGAAGGCAATCTCCACTTCGTCTTTACCCAGGACTTCAGCGACGCCGCCGAGGTCGATCGCTACGCGCGCTTCATGGAAGACATCTGCAGGCTCGTGGTCGACAAATACGACGGCTCGCTCAAGGCCGAGCACGGCACCGGCCGCAACATGGCGCCCTTCGTCGAGATGGAGTGGGGACAGCAGGCCACCGCGCTGATGCGCCGCATCAAGACGCTCCTCGACCCGGACAATCTGCTAAACCCCGGAGTCATTCTCAACGACGACCCGCAGGCCCACCTGAAGAACTTCAAGCCAATGCCCGCGGCAGACGCGATCGTCGACCGGTGTACGGAGTGCGGCTACTGCGAAACCATGTGTCCTTCGCATGGGCTCACCCTCTCGCCGCGCCAGCGCATCGTCAGTTGGCGCGAACTGTCGCGTCGCACCGCCGCCGGCGAAGACGCCTCCGAACTCGAAGCCGATTTTGCCTACGACAGCCTCGACACCTGCGCCGGATGCGGCCTCTGTTCCACTGCCTGCCCGGTCGGCATCAACACCGGCGACCTGACTCGCCTTCTGCGTGGGCGCAACCTGGGTGCTGCATCGCTCCGTATCGGAGAGTGGGCAGTTGGAAACTTCGGCAAGGTCGCCACCGTAGCGCGTGCGGGCCTTGCCATCGGCCACGCCGCCGCCAGCGTGGTGGGAGACGGCACGCTCGCCCGCCTCTCGTCCGGCGCATGGAAGCGTGGAATGCCGCGCGCCGGCACTCTGCCTGCTCCATATAAAGGCGCGGGCGATCCGGTTGTGTACTTCCCAGCCTGCGGAGGCCGCATCTTCGGCGCCAACAGCCCGGACGAAGCATCGCTCGCCGATGTCGTCATGAAGCTGCTGGTTCGTGCAGGTTATGCGCCGCGCCTGCCCGAAGGCTTCGACAAACTCTGTTGCGGCCAGATGCTCGAGAGCAAAGGAATGGCCGATGCAGCCGACGAGATGGCAGACAACCTCACCGAAGCGTTGTTGAAGGCGGCCGACGATGGCAACGGCGGGTTCTATCCGGTAATCCTCGACGCCAGCACCTGTTCGGCGCGCATGCAGGAGCGTCTTGCAGGCCGCCTGCCGCTCTACGACTTCCATGAGTTCGCCCACGATGCGCTTCTGCCGCGACTGCGCATCACGCGCAAACCGGGCCCGGTTGCACTGCACGTCAACTGCAGTGTGCGCCGCACCGGTTCAGACGCCAAACTGCGCAGCTTGATTGAGGCCTGCGTGGACCAGGTCGTCGAGCCTGCCGGCGTTCTCTGCTGCGGTTTTGCCGGCGACCGCGGATTCGTCGTCCCCGAACTCAACGTCCACGCCCTGCGCAGCATCCACGAAGCCCTCCCCAAGAACTGCTGCGAGGGCGTCTCCACCAACCGCACTTGCGAGATTGGCTTGACCGCCGAGACTGGCCGCGCCTACCATTCCATCGCTTATTTACTTGAAGAATGCAGCCGACCGGATATCATGGGTGCCTGCTGATCCTCGACCGTATCATGCCGCTCTAATCGTTCCACTCATCTTGGATTCAAACCGGACAAGTCAATCTCCGCGACAAAGGAGCCTCCCCTTGCATCCCTGGCACCAGATATACGATCCAGCCGGCAACATCTGGATCTCATCGCTGATTGCGTCGCTCCCGATTCTGTTCTTCTTCGTTGCATTGACTCTTCTCCGCATGAAGGGGTATCTCGCCGGCACGATCACTGTCGTCCTTGCACTTCTGGTATCGATCTTTTTTTTCAGAATGCCCATTGCCATGGCGCTGGCAGCCGCGGGCGCCGGTTTTCTCTTCGGACTGTGGCCGATCGCATGGATTATCGTCATGGCCGTATTCCTGTACAAAATCACCGTCAGGACCGGGCAGTTTGAAATCATCCGGGCCTCGGTGGTCTCCATTACCGAAGACCAGCGCCTGCAGATGCTTCTGGTCGGCTTTTCGTTCGGCGCATTTCTCGAAGGCGCATCGGGCTTTGGCGCGCCGGTGGCAATCACGGCCGCCCTGCTGGCCGGTCTGGGATTCAACCCGCTCTATGCCGCGGGCCTCTGTCTCATCGCCAACACCGCGCCCGTGGCCTTCGGTGCAATGGGCATTCCGATTCTTGTCGCTGGGCAGGTCACCGGCATCGATGCGTTCAAGATCGGCGCGATGGCCGGACGCCAACTGCCCTTCCTTTCGTTTCTTATCCCTGCCTGGGTCATCCTCATCATGGACGGCTGGCGCGGAGTGCGCCAAACCTGGCCTGCAATCCTGGTCTGCGGAGGCACCTTCGCAGTCACGCAGTTTCTGACCTCCAACTTCATCGGTCCCGAGTTGCCCGACATCACCTCGGCCCTGGTGAGCCTGATCTCGCTCACCATCTTTCTCCGGTTCTGGAAGCCGAAAAACATCTTCCGTTTCCCCGGTCAGGAAGCGACGCTCAAGGTGGAAAGCCACTCCTTCGCGCAGGTGGCCAGGGCGTGGTCGCCCTTTGCCATCCTGACCGTCTTCGTCACCGTCTGGTCCGTCAAGCCCTTCAAGGCGCTCTTCGCCAGGGGAGGAAATCTGGCCTGGACTGTCATCAACAAACCGGTGCCGATGCTCGACAAGCTGGTGATCAAAATGCCGCCCATCGTCAACGGCCCCACTCCCTATGCATCGGTCTACACATTCGACTGGTTGTCGGCCACCGGTACCGCAATCCTGCTCTCGGCCGTGGTCAGCATCCTTGTGCTGCGCATGAAGCCGATGGATGCGATCAAGACATTCGGCAGCACTCTCGACAGCCTGAAACTGCCGATCTTCTCCATCGGCATGGTGCTGGCCTTCGCCAATATCGCCAACTACTCCGGCCTGTCCGCAACCCTGGCGTTGTTACTGGCCGCTACTGGCCTCGCGTTTCCGTTCTTTGCGCCGTTCCTGGGCTGGATTGGCGTCTTTCTCACTGGATCGGACACCTCATCCAACGCGCTCTTCTGCAACCTGCAGGCCAACACGGCCCACCAGATTCACGTCAGCAGCACCCTGATGGTCGCGGCCAACTCCAGCGGCGGCGTCACCGGCAAGATGATCTCTCCGCAGTCCATCGCGGTTGCCTCCGGCGCGGTCGGCCTGGTGGGCCGCGAATCCGACCTCTTCCGCTTCACCCTCAAGCACAGCCTGATGCTCGCCGGTCTGGTTGGCGTCATCACCATGCTGCAGGCCTACGTCTTCACCCACATGATTCCGCAGTAACTCGATTGAGTCCGTATTCGGGGGGATGACAGCCGCCGCTTGCTTACGCACCCAGCTCCAGATCGTCCAGCCGCCGCCACTTGTAGATGGCGATCGATACCACCCAGCTCAGCGCGAAGATCGCGATGATGAAGTAGCCAAGCGCGCCGAAGTTGTTATTCAGCCGCCGCACCGCATCCCAGAAAAACCCACTCAGGCGGAAGTGTCCGGCCAGCAGTCCCAGCGCCTCGATCCCTCCCACCACCATCGCTACAACCACCGACACAAACGTGATCGTCATGTTGTAGTAGAGCTTGCGCACCGGCTTGATGAACGCCCATCCATACGCCCCCAGCATCAGGATGTTGTCCGTCGTGTCGATCAGCGACATCCCCGCGGCAAACAGCACCGGGAACACCAGAATTGAGACCAGCGACAGCCCCTTCGATGCCTCCGCCGCCGAAATCCCTAACAGTCCAATTTCGGTGGCCGTGTCGAAGCCCAGCCCAAACAGCACGCCCAGCGGATACATGTGCCAGCTTCGCGTGATGATCCGGAACATGGGCCGGAACAGCCGCGACAGAAAGCCGCGGTCGGCCAGCAACATGTCAAAGTCCTCATCCACGTACGGAGCCCCGCCCCTCACCCGCACAAACGCGCGATAGATCGACCGCAGAACGATCAGGTTCACAAATGCAATTCCCAGCAGAAAGATCGCCGACACCAGCGTGCCCACCACGCCGCCGATCTCCCGCACCCCGTCCATGCGGTGTTGCAGCGCCAGCGCCGCCGCGGCAATCGCCGCCGATCCCAGCACCACCACCGTCGAGTGCCCCAGCGAGAACATGAACCCCACCGCCACCGGACGCTTGCCCTCCTGCATCAGCTTGCGGGTCACGTTGTCGATCGCCGCAATGTGGTCGGCATCCACCGCGTGGCGCAACCCAAAGCTGTATGCCAGCAGCGCCGTCCCCAGCAGCAGCGGATAGTGCCGCGAGGCAAGCACCGCCCACACCCACGCGCCCACGTTGAAGGCCAGCAGGATCCCGTAGATCCCCACTACCTTGCCTCGGACTCCGCTTGCCGCATCGTTGAATAAACTGGAAACTCTCATTCGCGCCGTAGCACGATTATAGAACCTGTAATATCGGCGCAGCCAGAGCGCAACGCATTTCTCCATTATCCTGTATTTGAGCGCAGCCCTGAGCAAAGTCGAAGGGGGAAGAACCCCCATATTTGAATTGAAGCGTGAGGCATTACGCCATCAGTGAATAGACGCTAATAAGGATGCTTGTGCGGATGCGCAGCCTTGAGCCCCTTGCCGGAGTTGGTCAGCACCAGCTTGCCCAGCTCCACCCCGCGCAGTGCAAGCATTCGGTCCGCAACCTCCTGCAGCTCCTTGCTTCGCCCCTTCATGATCACCACCTCCAGGCAGTAATGGTGGTCAAGATGAACATGGGTCGTCGCCAGGATCATCGCGCCCGCGGAGTGCTGAAACTCAGTCAGCTTCTGCCCCAGGTTCGGCATGTGGTGGTCATAGACCAGCGTCAGTGTCCCCACCACCGGCTTGTTCGAATCGACCGTTTCCGCCAGCAGCGCCTCGCGGATCAGGTCGCGGATCGCCTCAGAACGGTTCTTGTAGCCGCGCTTGCCGATCAGCCGGTCGAACTCCTTCAACAGCTCCTCTTCCAGCGAAACTCCGGTCCTGCACAGGTGTGACATCGGCTTTCACCCTCCCGATTGCAAGCGGCTGAACCGCGGCTCATGCCAGTAGTTTATCCCCATCGCCCAGCGCACGCGCCCGTTGCTATCTCCGTGCATTCTTGCGGCAGGAGCATTACTCTTCCTTCATGTTCATCCAACGCTCGTTTGTGCGTCCAACGGCCCATCTCTCTGCCCTGAAAGCAACGGCCTCCCAGCCTTCCATCGCAGCAGCGGCTGCGCCTCGCCGAACCGTTGCCGCGCTCTGCGTGGGAATCATCGCGCTGGTTCTCGCTTTAGCAGGTGCCATAGCGCAGACTCCTCCCGCGCCCACCGATCCTCCTCAGTTCGGCCCATACAACGGCAGCTTCCTCGCCGACGGCCTGGGTCTCCGTGTCCCCATCACGGATGCGCGCGACCCCATTCTTCTTGCCGATTCGCCCTGGTCTCTCTTCTGCTGGTTCAAAATCACCGAGCCCGTCGCCACATTCCAACTCGTCGCCGGGGTGGGCAGCCCCGCCGCCAAGGTCGCGCGCTATCTCGCCATCGATGCCGGCAAGGTTACGCTGTGGATGGGCGAGGGCAACCAGCTCACCGGCACCGCGAACCTCAGCCCAGGCGAGTGGCATCTTCTCGCAGCCTCATTCGATGGCAGTCAGTTTCATCTGTACTTCGACGGTCATCCCGCCTCATCCGGCATGCTGTCCGTCGGCAGCATCAACCCGGTGTTGCAGATGGCGCCGCCCGCAGGCCCGGGACTTGCGCCGGGCCGGCACTTTGGTGGCCAAATCGCATCCTTTACCCTGCTGCGCCACGCTCTCTCCGACACGGAGAACGATCAGCTCTACCGGGCGAGACCGGACTTCTCTCTGATTCAGTTCGAGGCAGGCTCGAAGCCCTGGCCCTTCCAGACGCGCGGCCAGGCCGGATACCGCGCGCCCCAGCCGCCTGCCACCATGCCCACCTCGCGCGCATCATCTTCCGCTCCAGGCGCAATCACGCGTCCGCCGGTTGGCCCGTCGCTCACCCAGTCTGGCAACGGTGAATGGACATTTTCCGATGGCTGGACGATGCGCGAGGTGCCAAAGGTTGACGCAGACGGGGCACATATCAGCACTAGCGCGTTCAACGCTTCCGGCTGGATGCGCGCCACCGTTCCCGGTACCGTCCTCACCACCCTGGTCGATGACGGCGTCTATCCCGACCCCGGCTACGGCCTCAATAACCTCGCCATTCCCGAATCGCTCAACCGCCAGGACTACTGGTACCGCAATGAGTTCACTGTGCCGGCATCGGCTCTGTCCGGCGTCCGCGCCGCTCACACTGAACTGACCTTTCAGGGAATCAACTATGCGGCCTCGGTGTGGCTCAACGGCAGGTTGCTGGGCACGATCGAGGGCGCGTTCCGCCGCGGCAGCTTTGACGTCACCTCCTTGCTCAAGCCCGGCCAGTCCAACATCCTTGCCGTGCGCATCTCACCACCGCCGCACCCTGGAATCCCGCAGGAGCAGTCCATCCTCGGTGGGCCCGGCGAGAACGGCGGCGCCATGGAACTAGACGGCCCCACATTTCTAGCCACCGAAGGCTGGGACTGGATTCCCGCGGTGCGCGATCGCAACAGCGGCATCTGGCAGCCCGTCACGCTGCACATCACGCGCACTCTGAAGATCGGCGATGCGCAGGTCGTCACCACGTTCACGAACCACGACACCACGCGCGCCGCCATTGAGATCGACGTCCCGGTCACCAATCTCTCCTCTGCCCCGGTTAGCGCGACACTCGCCGCCTCCATCGAAAAGATCGTCGTGCGCAAGAGCGTCACTCTGCCGCCCGGCGAGAGCGTCGTCAGGCTCACCCCGGCGGAGTTTGCCCAGCTCAATCTCGAGCACCCACGTCTCTGGTGGCCCAATGGATACGGCAGCCCAGAGCTGTACTCCGTGAAGCTGGACCTCCAGTCCGGCGGCTCCGTCTGCGACAGCAAAGACGTGCGCTTCGGCGTGCGCGAGATCAGCTATGAACTCAGCCTGCTCGATAGCTTCGGCCATCTGCGCCGTGTGCAGTTCACTCCCGCCGCCGCGCGCGAGGCTGAGGCCTCCACTCCCATCGTCGATGTCAGCCACGAAGGAATGCTCGAGGTTCCGTTGCCCGAGGCCGAGGCCGCCAACATTCCCGAAGAGCGCCGCGCCAATGCCAGCTCGCACGTCGCCTCGCTCGTGCCCGGCGCACAGAACTCGCCCGCAATCCAGCCTCTCACCGACCTGCGCGCCGCGCCCTACCTCGTCCTCCGCGTCAACGGCGTGCGCATCGCCGCGCGCGGAGGCAACTGGGGCATGGACGACTTCCGCAAGCGCGTCTCCCGCGAGCACCTGGAGCCCTTCTTCCGCCTCAACCGCGACGCCGGACTCAACATCATCCGCAACTGGGTCGGCCAAAGCACCGAAGAGTCCTTCTATGAACTCGCCGACGAGTACGGCATGATGGTCTGGAACGACTTCTGGGAGTCCACCGAGAACTACAACATCGAAGCCGAAGACCCGCAGCTCTTCCTCGCCAACGCAGCAGACACCATCCAGCGCTTCCGCAACCATCCCTCCATCGTCATGTGGTGTGGTCGCAACGAGGGCGTGCCCCAGCCCATCATCAACCTCGGCCTCGACAAACTGGTGCGCACCCTCGACGGCACGCGCTACTACTCGCCCAGCTCGAATGCGGTGAATCTCGCGGGCAGCGGGCCCTATCGCTACCAGGTCCCCGCGCAGTACTTCACCACGCTCAACCGCGGCTTCTCGGTGGAGACCGGCACACCCTCCATGTCCACGCTGGAATCCTTCCAGAGCACCGTGCCCAAGGCCGACCAGTGGCCCATCGACGATGTCTGGGCCTACCACGACTGGCACCAGAGCGGGAACGGCGATGTCGCCCCCTTCATGGCCGAGATTCAGGCCGAATTCGGCGCGCCCACCAGCCTCGAAGATTTCGAGCGCAAGGCCCAGATGCTCAACTACGTCGACCACCGCGCCATCTTCGAGGGCATGGACGCCAACCTGTGGGCGCCCAACAGCGGCCGCCTGCTGTGGATGACCCAGCCCGCGTGGCCCAGCACCATGTGGCAGATCCTCAGCTCCGACTACGACACCCAGGCCTCCTTCTACGGCGTGAAGAAGGCCTGCGAGCCACTGCACGTCCAGCTCAACCTGGCCAACTACCGCGTGGACATCGTCAACACAACAACCGCCGCGCACGCAGGACTCACGGTGAGTGCGAAGGTCTACTCGCTGGCCAACGCACTGCTCTTCCAGGCCACGGACCGCAAGGACATCGAAGCCGACTCGACCGCGCCTAGCCTGCGTCTGGACCTCGCGCAGTATCTGGCGCAAGGCATGGTCCTGGTCTCGCTCGAGCTGCACGACGCGCAGGGCGCGCTGGTCTCGCAGAACCTCTACTGGCTCGGCGCAAGGCCAGCTTCTTACCGCGAGCTGAACAGCCTTGCCCCCACGCAACTCAAGGCGTCGGCCACTTCAACCACCGCCGCAGACACGGTGAAGCTGACCATCCAGCTCACCAACCCCGCCTCCGTCGTCAGCCTGGAGAACAAACTGACCCTGCTCAACGCCGGCGACCAACAGCGCATCCTGCCCGCCTACTACTCCGACAACTACGTCTCGCTGCTTCCCGGCGAGTCGCGCACCATCCAGGTGGAGTACCCCTCCGCCGCTGCCCATGGCCCCGCCCAGATCGCCCTCCGCGGCTGGAATGCCGTGCCGCAGGTGATTCCCGTGAAGTGACGCCCAAACAAGTCAAAGGAGCGCGTCTCAAAAGAGCGCGTCATTCCGAGCCTAAGGCTCAGAATCTCTGTCGTTGTCTCCTTTGTTTGTCATTCTGAGCGCAGCGAAGAATCCCCGTATTGTGTCGAGGTGCCTACGATCTACACAGGGAGTGGACCGGCCTATTGAGCCGCCAGCCTCACAGTACTGTGCAACGGAAGCTCCGCCGACGATCCTCCAACCTCGATCAGGAACTCGCCCGCCGGTCTCGACCATTTGTCGGTGTCGGCAGAATAAATAGATAGATACAGCGGATCGAGCGCCACCGTCACCGATTGGCTTACTCCGGCAGCCAGTGAGACGCGCTTCCATCCCGCCAGCTTGCGGAACGGCTCTCCCGCCGCGCTCGGCAGCGTGACATAGACCTCGGCAATCTCATCGCCCGCCCGCGCTCCCGTATTGCGCAGATCGAAGCTCACGCTCATTCCATGGTTGGGGGCATCCGCATCCACCTTCAGGTTCGAGTAGGCGAAGCGCGTGTAGGAGAGCCCAAACCCAAACGCGAACTGCGGCATCAGGTTCTTCTCCTGGAACCAGCGATAGCCCACCGCCATGCCCTCCACGTTGTAGTCCACGGGGAACTCCACGGGCCGCGCGCGTGGCTGGGTGCGCGTTACCGCGTCGGCGTTATTGCCCGTACGCTCGGTCAGTCCCGTCACCTTTGGGTGCGGCAGTTGGTCGTCCGAGGCGGCAAACGTCACCGGCAGCTTGCCCGACGGATTCACGCGCCCGAACAGAATATTCGCAATCGCCTCTCCTCCGCCGATCCCCGGATACCAGCTCTCAACGATCCCCCTCACGCGTGGTGCCCACGGCATATTTACCGGCCCGCCGTTCTCCAGCACCACAATCGTATTCGGATTGGCCGCCGCCACCGCCGCCACCAGATCGTCCTGCTTGTCTGGCAGGCTCAGCGTCGCGGAGTCCTGACCCTCCGTCATCCACTGAGTCACAAACACAATCGCCACCTGCGCGGATGCCGCGGCCTTCGCCGCCGTAACAGGATCGGTGCCCACGTCGTATGTAATCTTCGTACCCGCCGCGGCCTGCTCACGGATATACCGCATCGGCGAGGAAGGGAAGTAGATCGCCCGTCCCCACGGTGAGCTGCCCGGCCCCGGCGCAATCGCATTGCCGCCCGGTGAGTCCACCTGCGCCGATCCGCCGCCGGAGAGGACTGCCACATCGGCATGACCGCCAATGATCGCAATGCTCTTCGTCGTCGCCGCAGAGAGGGGAAGAATGCCGCCGCTGTTCTGCAACAGCACAATACTCTCTTCCTCAATCTTCTGCGCATCGTCACGTCCGCGGAATGGATCGACCACGCTGCGCGGCATCGGCGGCTGGTCGATCACTCCGTTCGCGAACATGCTGCGCACAATGCGATGCACCATGTCGTCCAGCCGCGCCTGCGGCACCTGCCCGCTCTGCACGGCCTGCTTCAGCGGATCGCTGAAGAAGTTGTCGTCGCCCGGCTGGTCCATATCGAGCCCCGCCAGCGCGGCCTTCACCGTGCTATGCGTCCCCCCCCAGTCGGAGAGCACAAAGCCCTGAAATCCCCAGTCCTTCTTCAGCACCTGGTTCAGCGCATAGTCGTTCTCGCACGCGTAGTCGCCATTAATGTGGTTGTACGCGCACATTACGCCCGCCGGATGCGCCGCTGTAATGGCGATCTGGAAGGCAAGCAAATCGGTCTCACGCAGCGTGCGCTTGTCCATCACGGCATCCAGAATGTTGCGCCCGGTCTCCTGGTCGTTCACAGCGTAGTGCTTAATGTCGCCCATGATGTGGTTCGATTGCACGCCGCGCGCCACCTGCCCAACCATCACGCCGGAGAGGATCGGGTCCTCGCTTGCGTACTCGAAGTTGCGTCCATTGCGCGGCTCGCGGATCAGGTCCATCCCCCCGCCAATCGACATGTTGTATCCCTGCGCGCGCAGCTCGCGGCCAATCACCGAGCCGTAGAGAAACGCCGCGTCCGGGTCCCAGCTCGCGGCCATCCCAATTACCGACGGCAGCAGCGTCGCGTAGCGGCTCTCCGGAGCGGCCATGCGCACGCCCACCGCCGAGTCGGCCAGGTTGATGTCCGGCAGATGAAGCCGCGGAATCCCCGGAACAAAGCCCGCCCCGCCATTGTGTCCGGTGGCAACCGGCGCGCCCGCGCGCAGCACGCCCCAGCCCGCGCCATGCACCAACTGGATCTTCTCGTCCAGCGTCATCTCGTGGAGCATCAGGTCCGCGCGCGCGTCCGCATCGAGCGATTTATCCATCCATGGCTGCGGCGGCGCGGCTGGCGTCCTGGCTGGCTGCGCATTCGCAGCAATCGTTCCACCAAGGCCAAGCGACAGGCACACCATCCCCACCGCAAAAAACCGAACCAGCCAGGAGTTACTCATGTACGT
>Ga0302201_10002148_pt1 | contig 15853 bp, 18 predicted proteins | sample II_Bog_N3_2_FD_194586 | JGI IMG/M metagenome (GOLD analysis project Ga0302201, IMG submission 194586) | Peat permafrost microbial communities from Stordalen Mire near Abisko, Sweden - II_Bog_N3_2 | ecosystem: Environmental > Terrestrial > Soil > Wetlands > Peat | place: Sweden: Abisko... | reverse complement strand
CAATTCAAACATCAAACCCGAAACGTCCGGTGGCGGCGGCGGCAGATATTTTCCGACCCGCACGGCAATGGTGCGATAGCGTCCCGCCGTTCCCTGATCCATCACGTCGCCCGCAATGATTTTATGCAGGTGCAAAATTTCCTCGTGCGTGATGGGAGTTTTACCCGCCTGTTTTTCGACGAAGCGAAGCCCGGCAAAATAATTCACCACTTCCCGTTTGGCGCGGGCGGCAATGGCGGGAATTTCCCGGCCTTCCTCCACGGCGCGGACTTGTTCCAGCGTGAGCGGATTGCCCTCGATGGCCGTCGAGGAATGGGTGTTGCGCGTCCGCGTGTCCTTCTGCAAGGCAGGAATCCAGGGCACTTCCACCGTAGCGGCCTGGATGCGCTCGCGCAGGGCGGCAATCTGCTCCACCCGCGCCAGCAACACGGGTGTGATGGTGAATTGTGGCGAATAGCTCACCCCGCAACCTTATCTTATCAGACAACCGTAAGTCAACTTATTAGACAACCCGTGCATTCTTGACCGGCGAATTGATGAGCTAAACTACAAAATGCGCCGCCACCACGGAAACCATTTTGCAATCATGCCGTCTGATTCCAGCGGCGGCAGCGTCATGCGCCGAAACCCCCGCTCACAGTGGACCAGCACGCACTCATGGTCGCGGAGATTGCGCAGTTTGTGCGGTTTGATTTTGTGCTCCTCGGTTTCGTTGTAGTTCACGTTACGTTTGCCGGCGCTGTTACCCCATGAGCGTTTTACCACCCGTTTTTTGCCGATGAAATCGGCGGCTTGAACGGCATCGGCTTCATCGGCGGAGCGGAAAATCATCCGGTTGCGAAGATTCAAGGTCAGGACTTTTGATTTGTCCAGGCCGAGCGGTGGCACCAGCGAAGTGGTGCTTTGCGCGGCGGCGACGACGGTGGCGCCGGCTTCACGGATCACATCCACGCAATTGTAATCACTCGTGCCGTCCTCGCTGGCCGTCATGAACCGTTGCGCCTCGTCGGCCCAAAGGATGAGCACATTATCTTTGGCACGGTCAGATTTCGATTTATCAAATCGGCGGAGTGCATGATTGTAGTAAAGCAGCTTCAGAAATGTGTTCACATAACGCCGCTCGGTCTGAAACTTCTGCGGCATCGTCGTGAGGATGATTTTGCCCCGGTCAATCGCGGAAAAATCAAAAGTGCTTTCGCCGGTGCAAAACACCTCGGCAACTTCCGGGGTCAGGAAGTATTGCAGATAGTTGCCGATGGTTTCACGGACGCCGCCGAATTGTTCAGCCGGTTGGGTTAGAAAGCGGTCGAAAAAGTGTGCGTGGACGGCGGCCCGCCGTGGGGTTTCGAGGAGGTTTTCGAGGTTTCCCATTTCTTCTTCGAGCAGATCGGCATTGGACAACAATTCATAGGCGTCGAGCAAGGTCACGGGCCGGCCCAATTCAAAGAGCATTTCGAGCGCGTGCGCGATGTGAGTCTGCGCCTGGCTTTTGAAAAAGCCCTTGTCGCCGCCCTGGCCCAGACTCGTGGCGGTGTCCACAATGAACTTGGCGTAGGTGGAGAAAGGAATACTGCGGTCGCCAGTAAGGTTGTAGCGATGCGTCGTCGTCTGCGAGTCGGTGCCAGCCGGGATGATTTGCAGATGAATCAAATCGTGTTCACGGTGGTAGTGACGAGCCATAGCGGCCAGCGTTTCCCAATAAACGCCTTTTTCATCAACGCACAGTCCGCCCCACGTCGGCTCGTTTTGAAAAACTTGATGTGCCAGTTGGTTGATGCCGGAACTCGTCTTGCCAGAGCCGGTGTCGCCGGTGATGAGCCAGCCGCGACAGAATTGATTCCGCCTCCAAATGAGTCCGCCGAGTTTGGCAACGTGAGGTCTGCGCCGAGGTTTCAACAACAAACAAATAGCCAGAATCACCAGCAGAATTCCCAGACCGACCATCGCCGATCTCCCAGCAACTGGAAAAATCGGAAGACAGTCGAATGGGTTGAATGGTAAAAAAATGTGTGTCATGGCCAAAATCTTCCGATGAGATAACCACCAAGCAGACAGGCGAGGGCCGCAAAAATTGCGGCGGCGCGGGTTATCCGAACCAACCGGTCGCCCGCCGGCTGCTGACGGAGTGCTTCCAACAGGGCCGCCGATTGAAGCTGGAAAGTCCGCGCCGATTCCGCGAGCTTGCCAATGTCCGCCCGAAATTCGCCAAAGGCGGGAATTTCCCGGCGGCGAAGCTCATCCCAGTGCCGCTGGTGGATGCGGAACAATTCGACGAGCATTATCACCGCGTCGTCTTCTCGCAGCCGATGTTTATCGCGCCACTCGGCAACGGCCTTGGTGAAATCTTCGTCGAAGTCGGGCGGCTCTGTTTTGGGTGCGGACATTATTTTGAAGGCAAAAGCAGGTCGGCGGCCGATTCGATTTCAGCGAATAATTTCCGCTGCCAGGTTTGAATGCGTTGCCGGTCGAGCAGGCTGAAGGAAGGATGTTTCGTTGCCGCCGCGATGGTCAGATTCTCCGCGTTCAGCGCCTCGACCAGCCAGTCTTGCATCCGGGTCATGGTGATTTCACGCCCGCCCAGTTTGTCGGCCAAAACGGTCCTGACTTCGCTGGATTCAAAAATCGCGAAGCTGTCGCTATGCGCGGCATTGCGAACCACAACGTAGTTGCACTGTTCACCGAATTGTTCCGTCAGTCGTTGGATTTGATCCACGCTGTCGGATTCGTGGTTCACCGGCATGACCAGCGTAAGTTTTACTCCGAACGCAGAAAGCATGGCCGGCAAATCAATCTCGGTAAAATAATCAATGAACAGATCGGTGGAGGCGGCGCGGCAATCCATGACCACCAGATTGGTTTTTGCCAGTGCGTTAAAAAGGCTGTCGAGTTCACGTCGGTTGCTCAAATCAAGAAATCGGGTGTCGGGATGAAACCGTTTCAACGTCGAATTTTCGTTGTCGCTGTCAATCGCGACATGGGCGTGATGTCCGCCAGCTCAGACTTCAGCGTGACGCTGAACTGGTGGCTGCTGTAGCCGGGCAGGCCGATCTTCTTCGAGTAATTTGCTTCGAGGGTGATCATGATGTTTCCTTTCTTGTTTATGGTTTTAGTTGTTTCGGATTTTCGTCGGCGAACCGCACCGTGATCTGCGTGATGCACGTCGCTTGGCCTTCCCGTTCCAGCCAGAGCCGCACGAACTCCGCCACCGAGGCGCGGCACTGCGGCCGCACCAGCTCCAGATGCCGGGCATCGCCGGCAAACTGGTTCAGCGTCGGGGTCAGCGATTGCTGCAGTTCCGCCAGCAATGCGCCAGTCGAGCCACGCGCCCAGCCCCGCACCGCTAGCGTGGTCAGCCGGTCGGTGTGGATCGCCGGCGGCCGGCTCGGCGTGATGACCGGGGCGTGGACGATCAGACACCGCTGTTTGAGTTCGAGCTGCCACTGCTCCCGGAGGCATAGGTGATAGCGGTAGGTCACCGGCACCTGCACCTGCACGGTGGACGTGCCAAGATCGACCAGACCCCAGCACGTTGTCCGGTCGCTCTGTTTGGTGAACGTCTCGTTGAACGTGGCGGTCGCCAGTTCTAGGTTGAGCTCCTGCGTCAGTTCCGGGATGGCGGAGATGAACCGTTCGGTCAGGTTTTCGTCGTTGAAGGACAGGACGGGTGATGACTCGGTCTTGGGTTTGTTCGGCCGCAGGAGCAGCAGCGCCGTCAGGGTGGCTCCGCCGGTGATGAGGATTGGGGTGAGATGTTGATTTTCGATAAGAGGCTCCTTTCGTGGAAAGCAAAAACCCCGGCATGTGTCAGGGCTTTCGTTGAGGTGGTGAGGCCGGGGCTCACGCGAGCCCCGGCCGTTGATTCAGTTTGCTGCCGCACACGCACGCCGGTCGTTCCGGCAGGCCTGTGCCTCGCGTTCGCAGTCTAGGCCGATCCGCCAGCCGGGCATCTGGGCGATGTCGGCCAGCACGTCCGCCCCCATGAACTCCAGGATCTTCGCGGCGATCTTCCGGCGATACGTCTGCATCGCGGAATCGCTGACGCCCACCTTGCGCGACACATCCCGGAGCGTCTTGCCCGCGCACAGAAACTCCACCACCAGCTTTTCAATCCGCGACAGCTGAGCCAGGAAGGCGTCCCAGTCCATTTTACGTGCGGCGAACGTCGCCGGATCCTCGTGCCCGTCGGCGATCACATCCTGGAGTTCGAAGATGTCGGCACCGCCTTCGTCTTCGCCCGCCACCTCGTTGAGCGACAGCACGGCGGTTTTTCCTCTGAGCTGGGCGGCGCTGCCCATGACGTCGACGCTGTTGGTGCCCATGGCCCGGCGGCCGGCCTTGCAATGTTGTAACGTGTAATACGCGAAGTTGCCGGGGCTGATCTTGCCCAGCTTGCCTAGGCTTTCTGCCCGGATGATCATTTTAGCGGCGATGACGGTGGCGTCCTGGATGAGTTCCTCGGCATCCTCGGCGCCGACGCAGCGGACGGCGCGCGGGATCGATGACCGGAGGCGGGGGACGACTTCTTCCTGTAGTATCCAACTTGCTTGTGGGGACATGATGATTCCTTTCAGTGGAGGGTTGTTGATGGAAACGAAAAATCCCCGGCACTGAAAAGCGCTGGGGACTGAAAGGGACCGCAGTCCTATTCAACATTTATAACACAGAAATGGGGGGCTGTTGCGTGGAGAGCAGGGCAGGGGACAGATGATTTACGACGATAAATTTGCCGCCAAAAATAATTTTTTCGGAATGAAAAACTCCTCAAATTGAAACTCCGACAAACACCCATGACACGGAAAAATACGGGTGTGTGTGTGGTAACTTTTTGTGGTAACTCCACATCTAACTATTGTAAGTCATTGACAATCAAAATGGTGGGCACTGAGGGATTCGAACCCCCGACCTTCTCCGTGTAAAGGAGCAGCGCTACCACTGCGCCAAGCGCCCGAAATCAAAATGGTGCCAGCGAGTGGAATCGAACCACTGACCTCGGGCTTATGAGTCCCACGCTCTAACCAACTGAGCTACGCTGGCAACCAAACGGCCAATCATTTTGCGGACATTTTGCCTTCTGTCAAACCGGGAATTGCGCCAGTCTTCCGTCGTGACCAAACTTCCGCGCGCTTTTTATGACCGCGACACCATCGTTGTCGCGCAGGAACTGCTTGGAAAATGGCTTTTTCACAACGCTGACGGCGTCGAACGCATCGGCAAAATTGTCGAAGTCGAAGCCTATCTCGGCGAACACGATCTCGCGGCACATTCATCCAAAGGGCTGACGGAGCGCACCAAGACCATGTTTGGCCCGCCGGGTTTTGCCTATGTTTATCTGATCTACGGCGTCCATCATTGCATGAACGTCGTGACCGAACGCGCCGGCCACGCGTCCGCCGTTTTGCTGCGCGCGCTTGAACCAGTGAAAAATCTCGCTGGCAAAACCAACGGCCCCGGCCTGCTTTGCCGGACGATGAAGATTGACCGGCGACTGAACAACCATGATCTGTTGAGCGACGCTTTCTTCATCGCCGAACCTGGAACCGCTGGAAAAATTTCCATCGTCAAGCGCCCACGCATCGGCGTGGACTACGCGAAGCATTGGGCGAAACGCCGGCTGCGATTTTACATCAAGGGCAACCCGTTTGTCTCGCAGCCTTAAACTTTTTCGCCGCCGGGAATTTCCTTGCGCGACTGCACGACCAAATCCACGAGACCGTATTTCTTCGCTTCTTCGGCGCTCATGAAATTGTCGCGGTCACAGTCCTTCTCCACCTGCTCGACCGTCTGGCCCGTGTGCTTGGAAAGAATTCCGTTCAACGTGTTCTTCAGCTTGAGCATGTGCTTCACGCGGATTTCCACGTCGCTGGCCTGGCCTTCCGCGCCGCCGAGCACCTGATGGATCATGATGTTGGCGTTCGGCAGCGCGAATCGCTTGCCCTTCGTGCCCGCGCAGAGCAGCACCGCGCCCATGCTCGCCGCCTGGCCGATGCAGTAGGTGTTGATGTCACACGTCATGTATTGCATCGTGTCGTAAATCGCCAGTCCCGCCGACACGCTGCCGCCGGGCGAATTGATGTAAAAATGCACGTCCTTCTTCGGGTCGGTCATCTGCAAAAACAGGAGCTGCGCGACAATGACGTTGGCGATGCCGTCGTCCACCGGCGTGCCGAGAAAGATGATGCGGTCAACGAGCAGCCGCGAAAAAATGTCAAACTGCCGCTCGCCGCGCGGGGTCTGCTCGATGACCGTCGGATATGGAATGATCGAATTTTGCATGGCGAATAGATACTGCATTTGCGCCGCTTCGCAAATGAAGAATTAAGCCACAGCGGCGTAGAGACGCGGAGATTTTATTTTCTCTGTGCGCCCGGTGTCTCTGTGGCAATAAATCTTTTCCACAGCAGCACAAAGCAGCTCGCGAAATCCTGCGGCTTCTCGTTTGCCCACTTCGTCACCGCGTCCGGCGCGAACCACGTGCCCGTCTCGATTTCATCGGGATGGAGCGTGAATGGCCCCTCGCTTTCGCAACGATAAACCCAGCAGAATTCCCAGCCCGTCTCCTGGCACGCGTCTATTTTGAAAAGTCGCTTTGGCGTCTGCACCAGATGCAGGCCGATTTCCTCGCACACCTCGCGCACGGCGCACGCATCGTAAGTCTCGCCGCTGTCCAGATGACCGGACGATGACGAATCCCATTTACCAGCGGCGATGTCTTTTTTCATGGAACGCTTCTGGAGAAAAATCTCGCCGCGCGCATTGAACACCAGCACATGCACCGCGCGATGCCACAGCCCGCGCGCATGAACCTCGCGCCGCGTGTTCTGCCCAATCACTTCATCGCGCTCGTTGACCACATCAAAAATTTCTTCTTTCATCAATTTTTATGCCACAGAGTCACAGAGACCCGGAGAAAATCAACTCTGAGGGCGCAACTCCGCACTTTTCAAACGCGGGACTTCTGACTATGCTCCTTTTTCGTTTTGAGCTACCGGGAAGCCTTGTCGGCACAGCTCTAAAGAATTTGTATGGCATTGATTGTCCAAAAATACGGCGGCACGTCGGTCGGCAACACCGACCGCATCAAGAACGTCGCCAAGCGCGTCGCGGAATACCGTTCGCGCGGCGACTCCGTGGTCGTCGTGGTCTCGGCCATGAGCGGCGTGACGGACGGCTTGATCAAGCTGGCCAAGGACATCGCGCCGCTGCCGAGCGAACGCGAGATGGATATGCTCCTCGCCACCGGCGAACAGCAGACCATCGCGCTGACGGCCATCGCGCTGCACACGATCGGCGTGCCGGCGGTTTCCATGACCGGCGCGCAGGCGGGCATCGTCACCGACGGCGTCCACACGAAGGCGAAAATTCATAACATCACGCCGAAGCAGGTTCACGCGGCGCTCAACGCCGGCAATGTCGTCATCGTCGCCGGTTTCCAAGGCGAAACCGCGAGCGGTCAGATCACGACGCTGGGCCGTGGGGGTTCGGATTTGACGGCGATTGCGCTCGCGGCGGCGCTGAAGGCTGACCTTTGCCAGATTTACACGGACGTGGACGGCGTTTACACCACCGATCCGCGCATCGTGCCGACCGCGAAGAAGCTTCAGGAGATTTCCTACGACGAGATGCTCGAACTTGCCAGCCTTGGCGCTAAGGTGATGCAGTCGCGTTCAGTTGAATTTGCCAAAAAATTTGGCGTGGTGTTTGAAGTCCGCTCCAGTTTGAACGACAACCCCGGAACTATTGTGAAAGAAGAAACGAAAAGCATGGAAGGCGTCGTCGTGCGCGGCGTCGCGCTCGACAAAAACCAGGCCAAGGTCACGCTCGTCGGCGTGCCCGACAAGCCCGGCGTGGCCGCGAAGATTTTCAAGGCGCTCGGCAATGCGACCGTGAACGTGGACATGATTGTGCAGAACATCAGCCACGGCACCGGCACGCCGGCCACGGACATTTCCTTCACTGCCGACAAGCCGGATTTGCTCAAGGCGCAGAAGGTCATCGAGGGTTTGAAGGCCGAGGTTGGCTACCGCGACGTCATCACCGCCGAGAAGATTGGCAAGCTGTCCATCGTCGGCGTCGGCATGAAATCGCACACCGGCGTCGCCGGCAAACTGTTTGAGACGCTCGCGAATGAAGGCATCAACATTGACATGATTTCGACGAGCGAAATCAAGATTTCCGTCGTCATTGATTTGGCGAAGGGTGAGCAAGCGGTGAAGGCCGTCCACGCGGCATTTATCGGCTGAACTTGACCGCGCCGGCGGTCGGCGTATAATTAAACCAACATGAATCGCAACCTAAACCTGCTGCTTACGCGCGCGCTGCTGACCGGCGCGGCGGTTGGGTTTTGATTCGTTCACGAAATTTATCAAACCCATCGCCGAGACGGCGGTGGGTTTTTTGTTTTAACCCGGCCACCGGACGGCAATAATAAGAAAGCCAAACGACCATGCACAAAGACCCGTCAAAAAAATACCGCGCGTTCCCGCCCGTCCACTTGCCGGAACGCCAATGGCCGAACCGCGTCCTCACCCACGCGCCGCGCTGGTGCAGTGTGGATCTGCGCGACGGCAACCAGGCGCTCGCTGTGCCGATGAACGTGTCGCAGAAATTGGAATTGTTCCAGACGCTCGTGAAAATCGGTTTCAAGGAAATCGAAGTCGGCTTTCCATCGGCGTCGAACACGGAATTTACTTTCAACCGACGGCTCATTGAGGAAAAGCGCGCGCCGGACGACGTGTGGTTGCAAGTGCTCGTGCAGGCGCGCGAGGATTTGATCGAGCGCACCGTCGAGTCGCTCATCGGCGCGAAGAAGGCCATCATCCACATGTATAATTCGACCTCGCCGGCGCAGCGCCGCGTCGTGTTCGGCAAGTCGAAGGACGAGATCAAGGCCATCGCGGTAAACGGCGCGAAGATGATCAAGGACCGTTTGCACCGGCTCAAGGGCACGGAAATCATGCTCCAGTATTCGCCGGAAAGTTTCAGCATGACGGAAGTGGAATACGCCAAGGAAATTTCTGAAGCCGTCATGGACGTTTGGCAGCCCACGCCGCAGCACAAGATGATCTTGAATTTGCCGGACACGGTCGAAGTCGCCATGCCCAATGTTTATGCGGATCAAATTGAGTGGATTTGCCGCAGCATCAAGAATCGCGACTCGCTCATCATCAGCTTGCACACGCACAACGACCGCTGCACCGGCGTGGCGGCGACGGAACTTGGCTTGCTCGCTGGCGCGGATCGCGTTGAGGGAACTTTGTTCGGCAACGGTGAGCGCACCGGCAATTTAGATATCGTGACCGTCGCGTTGAACCTTTACATGCACGGCATTGATCCGAAATTGGATTTCTCGAATCTTGCCGCAATCATTGATGTCTATGAGCGCAGCACCGGCATGACGGTTCCCGCACGCCAGCCTTACGCGGGCGAACTGGTATTCACCGCGTTCAGCGGCTCACATCAGGACGCCATCAAGAAAGGTTTGGCGGAGCGCGAAAAAATTCCGGGCGCGCATTGGGACGTGCCGTATCTCACGATTGACCCGGCGGACATCGGGCGCGAATACCGCGAAGTCATCCGCGTCAACTCGCAGTCCGGCAAAGGCGGCGTTGCGTATCTGCTCGAGAGCGAATTCGGCATCGAGCTGCCGAAGGACATGCAGCGTGAGTTTGGCCCGATTGCCAATGACGCGGTGGACAAGCTCGGCCGCGAAGTGAGCGGCGCAGAGTTGAAGGCGATGTTCTGGAAAGAATACGTCGAGCGTGACGAGCCGTGGAGAATCGAAAACTTCTCTACTTATAGTAAGAATGGAAAGGTCAATTGTCAGGGAAGCCTGTATTACAAAGGAGTTCAAACTGGAATAAATGGTAATGGTAACGGGCCTTTGGCTGCGCTGGTCAACGGCATTTGCCAGATTTCATACGCTCCACGTTTTGAAATCTCCAATTACAGCGAGCACGCCTTGAGCTCCGGCGAGACGGCGGCGGCGATTTCTTACATCCAGATCAAGACCACCGACGGCACCTCGCGCTGGGGCGCAGGCGTGGACACGAACATCGAGCTGGCCTCGGTGCGCGCGGTTCTGAGCGCGCTGAACCGGCTGTGATTTTTGAACGCCGCAAAATCCCGCTCGTCAAATGCGAGTGAACTGGTAAATTCAAAACTCAAATGAAACTGCGCCAATCTCTTTTTGCCGCCGCAACGCTGTTTGGTTTCGCCGCCGGAATTTTTCCCGCCGCCGCCCAGCCCAACGCCGTGTCCACCGCGCCGGTCTATGTGCCGAACCTCTCGCACGCCGGCGAGCCGCTGCCGGACGGCGTCCTCGGCTGGGACGCGCTGCTCAAGGCCGTGGACACGACGAACGAGCAGGCGTTCGCCAAGTTCACCTTCAGCTTCACCAATGTCACCGGCAACAACGTCACGGTTTTGAACGTTCATCCGTCCTGCGGCTGCACGACGGCGGAGCTTCCGCCGGTGCCATGGACGCTGCCGCCTGGCGCAATCGGCGAGATTAAATTGAGCGTCAATCTCGCGGGCAAGGCCGGCACGCTGTTCAAGACCGTCAATGTCTCCACCGACCGGGGCAACAAAAATCTGATGTTGCGCATTAACATCGCGCCACCGCCGCCCATGCCGGAGATGACCGAGGCCCAGCGCGACGCCGGCATCATGGCCGCGAAGGCGGACCGGCAGGCCGTTTTCAAAAGCGATTGTGCGAGCTGCCATCTTAAAAAGACCGAGGGTAAATACGGTCAGCAGTTGTTTGACGCCATCTGCGCCGTCTGCCACGAGGCGAAAAACCGCGCCACCATGGTGCCCGACCTGCGCAATCTCAAGGTGCCGACCAATGAGGAATTTTGGCGCACCTGGATCACCTCGGGCAAGGCCGGCTCGCTCATGCCGGCGTTCGCCACTTCGCAGGGCGGGCCGCTGAATGATTTGCAGATCGCCTCGCTTGCCGCGTATCTCAATGCCATCATCCCGTCGCACGTCCCACCGGCGGCACCGGCCCCGGGGGCGAAGTGAAGTCCGCTTGCGGAATTTTTCCTGCCCGCTATCCTGTCAACCATGACAGCGAAACCGGTTGACGCGACGAATCACAGCAAGCTTTCCGAACTCGGCCAGCGCGTGCTCGGCGGCGGACACATCACGCGCGACGAAGCGTCATGGCTCTTCAATTTAGAAACGTCCGCCGACATTCTCGATTTGCTGTCGTGGGCGAACCGCATCCGCGAACAGTTTAAGGGCAACAAAATTCATTTATGCTCGATTGTTAACGCCAAGGCTGGCGCGTGCTCGGAGAATTGCAGCTTCTGTTCGCAGTCATCGCATTACCAGACCGGCTCGCCGAAATATGGTTTCATCGAACCCGAACCCGTGAACGAAGCTGCGGACGAAGCGAATAAAAATCAAGTCACCGCCGTCGGCCTCGTCGCCGCGTGGAAAGGGCTGAACGAAGGGCCGATGCTCGACGAAGTCTGCGACCGCATCCGCGAATTGAAAGCCGGCGGCAAGACGCGCCCCGACGCCTCGCTCGGCATCATCAAGAAACAGGAAGTTGCCAACCGCCTGAAGGAAGCCGGTCTCGAATGTTACGGCCACAACCTCGAAAGCTCCCGCCGCTTTTTCCCGAACACCTGCACCACGCACACGTTCGACGATCGGCTCGAAACCATCGGCTATCTGAAAAAGGCCGGCATCAAGATTTGTTCCGGCGGCATCATTGGCATGGGCGAGACGCGCGCCGACCGCTGCGATCTCGCGTTTGAATTGAAGGCCATCGGCGCGAACGTCGTGCCCGTCAACATTCTCAATCCGATTCCCGGCACGCCGTTCGCCCAGAACGAGCCGCTGCCCGTGATGGAAATCTTGAAGACCATCGCGTGCTTCCGTTTCATTTTGCCGCGCCAGGAAATCATGATCGCCGGCGGCCGCACCGTGAATCTGCGCGACGCGCAAAGCATGATCTTCATGGCTGGCGCGAGCGCGCTGATGGTGGGCAACTATCTCACCACGCTGAACCAGCCCGTCGAAAAAGATCTGCAAATGCTCAAAGACCTCGGCCTCGATCCGAACTGGGACAGCCACGATTTCAGCGACCAGGAAGAAGGCGGCTGCGGGTGCGGAAAGACGAGTTGCGAAACGGAAGCCGTAGCGGTTTAATCGCCGTGATGCAGCGACTCGGCAAAAACCACAGCGGCTACCACGGCGAGACGATTGACCTCCGCGCCGTGCTGCGCGAGGTCGAAACGGCGGCGCAAGCGCACGGCTTGGCTTCGGAAACTTTCCATGAAAGCGGCGAATTCAAATGGCTCGCTTATCGCCGCCCGCCACTTGTCACCCGTCACTCGTCACGGATTTACATTTCCGCCGGCATCCACGGCGACGAACCCGCCGCGCCGCTCGCCGCCTTGAAACTTTTGCAGGAAAATAATTGGCCGGAACACGCGGAAATTTTCCTGCTGCCATGCCTGAATCCTATCGGTTTCACCTTGAACCGGCGCGAGAACGCGGACGGCATTGATTTGAACCGCGATTACCGCAACCCCAAGGCCGCCGAGACGCGCGCGCACATCGCGTGGCTGGAACGGCAGCCGAAGTTTGATTTTTATCTCTGCCTGCACGAGGACTGGGAGTCGCACGGCTTTTATCTTTACGAACCAAATCCCGACGGAAAAATTTCGCTCGCGAAAAAAATCATCGCCGCCGTCCAGAAAGTTTGCCCGATTGACTTGTCGGAAAATATCGAAGGCCGCGCGGCGAAAGGCGGCATCGTGCGCCCAAACATTTTGCCGCAGGAGCGTCCCGACTGGCCGGAGGCGTTTTATCTCATCACGCACAAGTCGCGGCAGGGCTATACGCTGGAGGCGCCGTCGGATTTTCCGCTGGCGGTGCGCGTCAACGCGCTCGTGGCGGCGGTGCAGGCGGCGATTGGTTGAACCAAATAAAAAAGGCGCAGAAAAATCCGCGCCTTTGATTTGGTTCGCCGGAAAATTACTTCGCGGCCCCGGCCTCAACGATTTTCACGCTGATGAGGCTCTGCTTGGTGACGGGGCGGTCGCCGGGATGCGTGGGCGTGGTGCCGATTTTTTCCAGCACGTCGTCGCCCTTGATGAGCTTGCCGAAGGCGGTGTATTGGCGGTCGAGGAAGCGCGGGTCGCCGTGGCAGATGAAAAACTGGGAGCCGGCGGAATTCGGATCCTGCGAGCGCGCCATGGAGAGGACGCCGCGCGTGTGCGCCTTGTCGTTGAACTCGGCCTTGACCTGATGGCCGGGCCCGCCGGTGCCCCAAAGGTGCTGCTTGGAGTCGTCCTTGGTGTTCGGGTCGCCGCCCTGAATCATGAAACCCTTGATGACGCGGTGAAAGCAGGTCCCGTCGTAAAAGCCCGACTTGGCGAGCTTCTTGAAATTCTCGACGTGCTTGGGCGCGACGTCCGGCCAGAATTCGAGGGTCATTTCGCCGGCGCTGGTGGTGAGGATGGCAACTTCGCTCATAAAATTATTTTGGTTTGTAATTGGAAATTTATTTCACGCTGTCGGCAGGAACGATCTTGATGCTGGTGACGCCGACGCGCTTGAGCGGCTTGCTCGGTTCGCCGGCAGCGCTGGGGCCGACGGGCGTGGCGGCGATCTTGGCGAGGACATCCTCGCCCTTGATGAGCTTGCCGAACGCGGTGTATTGGTGATCGAGGAACGAGGCGTCGCCGTCGCAGATGAAAAATTGCGAGCCGGCGGAATTGGGATCCGAACTGCGCGCCATGGAGAGGACGCCGAGCTGGTGGGAATTGTTATTGAACTCGGCCTTGATCGAGTAGCCAGGACCGCCCGTGCCCCACTGGTCTTCCTTGCTCGCGTCCTTGGATAGCGGGTCGCCGCCCTGGACCATGAAGCCCTTGATGATGCGGTGAAAGCAGGTGCCGTCATAAAAGCCCGCGCCGGCGAGCTTCTTGAAATTGGCGACGGTGGCGGGCGCGACGTCCGGCCAGAAGGTGGCGACCATCACGCCTTCGGTCGTGGTGATGACGGCAACCTCGCCGGCGACACTGTTGGTCTTCGCCGGCGACGCGGCGGCGGGCGCGTTGGTTTCTTCGGCCTGGACGGCGGCGGCGGCAAACAGGCCGAACGCGCAGATTAAAGTAATGGCTTTCATGGGCGGAAAATTTTCCACAGGTGCGGCCAAAAGTCACGCGCGGAATGAAATCATTTCCGGCGCGGGTCGTCCTGCATCGAGCTGGAGATGAGGCTGGACTGCGGCCGCCGGCCCGGGCGGAAGCCCAGCACCAGCACCACAACGACGGCCACGGCGAGCAAGCCACCGCCGATTAAAACTAGATGGCGCGCCGGTTGGTCGGGTTCGCCATTGGCATTTGCGGCGATGTTCGTCGCATTGGTGGGCGCGGTGATAATCGCGGTTGGCGGGTTGGTCTTCGCCACCACCGGAGCCGGTGCGGGAACCGGATTGGAGACGGGAGGAGCCGTGATTATTGGAGCCGTGGCCGACGGCAGGTTAGTCACGGGCGGAGCCGGCGGCGGCGGACTGGCCGTCCCGTTCACGGTGGAACCGTTGATGATCAAATCCGGCACGACCACCGGCGCGGGTTTGACGGAAACCACGATGCGGGGAGCCGGCGGCGGATTGGTCGGGGGAGCCGGCGGCGCGGGCGCGAGGAACAGCGGGATGTTGATGTCGCCCGGCGGAAAATTCACCGTGCAGCCGATGTATTTGCCCGACAGCGTGCGGATCAGCACGACGAACGGCTGCTGCGATTTTTTGCGTTCCGCGCGGCCGTCCAGAAAATTTTGGCTGATCCCGCGATCATAGGGCGTCCCGGTGATTTCGCTTTCGCCGTCGCAGAAGATGACGACGGTGAGCCGTTCGGAATCGGCGACGACCCGGCCCAGCAGCGGCTCCAAGGTGGCCAATTGCGAATCGCCGGTGAAGACCCGCGAATTCAGGAAGGCCGTCAGGTTGGTGGTCAGGCTCATGGTCTGGCTCGAATCCCAGACCGTCACTGGAAATTGTCCGGCGTGCAGCTTCTGGTCAAAAGTCCAGACGCCGATGTTGTCGCCGGCCTGCAAGCGCCCCTCGGCACCGGTGGCCAAAAAGTTTTTCAAGACCTCCTCCGTCGCCGGCAGGCGTTTCTTCATCGCGGATGAAAGGTCAAAAACGAAGAGCCAGCGCTCCGGCCCCTTCGGCTGGGCCAAGGCGCTTGCCGGCAGCAGCAGCGCCGCCAGCAGCAAGCCCAGCAGCGCCTTGGCGGCGGCGGAAAATAGTTTGTGGCGTGGCGGACGATTCATGGTTCAGCGCGCGCGGAAAAACCGGCGGCGCTCGGAGCGGTTGTGATTGTTGAGGTTTTCCGTCAGGTTCGCCAGCGCATTCTGGATCATGGCGATGAAGTTGCCGCAGCTCGCCACCGAGCCGCCGAAGCCGCTGACCGTGTCGCGCTCCGCGAAATCGTCCGTCACCACCAGCACCTCGCCGTAATCTTGAAACCGGTGCGCCGCGCGCTCGATCAAATCGTCCGCCGTCTGGCCGGCGCTGGAAAACAAAACTTCCACGGATTTGCCGGAATCATTTTTTGGCTTTGTCCGCCGCGCGCCGCGTCCGTCGAAGAAAACCGTCACCGGCGTGCCGCAGGCGTCCTGATATTGCGTGAGGATTTCCACCAGCGCGTCGCGGGCCGGCTCGGAATGGCGCGGCGCGCCTTCTGCCAGCTCCGGCCAGGTGTGCAGCAGGCTGTAGCCATCAACCAAAATACGAACCAACGCCATGGTTAGAGCATATTCACGCCGGCCGTTTTCGTCCATGAAACAAAGCTGTCGGCGGCTAAAAATAAAAACGCCCGTTTCAGATTTC
>Ga0302201_10002138_pt1 | contig 15900 bp, 10 predicted proteins | sample II_Bog_N3_2_FD_194586 | JGI IMG/M metagenome (GOLD analysis project Ga0302201, IMG submission 194586) | Peat permafrost microbial communities from Stordalen Mire near Abisko, Sweden - II_Bog_N3_2 | ecosystem: Environmental > Terrestrial > Soil > Wetlands > Peat | place: Sweden: Abisko... | reverse complement strand
CCCACGCCATCGTCGAGTTCTTCGCCGAGCCGCACAACATCGTCCTCATCCAGCGTCTCAAAGACGCGCAGCTTTCCATGACCGCCGAGAAAAAAGTCACCACCTCCACCCTCGCCGGCCTCACCTTCGTCCTCACCGGCACCCTCCCCACACTCACCCGCGAGGCCGCCAAGGACCTCATCGAATCCGCCGGCGGCCGCGTCTCCGCCACCGTCAGCAGGAAGACCTCCTACCTCCTCGCCGGCGAAGACTCCGGCTCCAAGCTCGACCGCGCCCGCGCCCTCAACGTCCCCATCCTCGACGAGCCCTCCCTGCGCGCCCTCCTCAACCCATCCCCGCATCCTCAGGTACCGCCCGCGCATCCTACGGTATAGTTGAATCGTATGGGTGAAAAACTCAGCAGCGCGCGCGCCGAAGCTCCCTGGAGAATCCTCCTCGCGCTCCTCTGTATCCTGCTGGTCGTCGTCCTCGGCTCCGTTCAGGTCGCGCACACCCACGCCGACGGCAACGAAACCCACGCCGACTGCGCTCTCTGCGCCGCCGCCCACATCACTGTTCATCCCATCCATGCTCCTGCCCCCGCGCCAACGACCTTTATCGTCGCCACGCTGGAGCCCTTGACGCCGTCCATCCTGCCCTGCGCACTCTCGACCTTCGCCCTATTCACTCGTCCCCCGCCTGTCAGTTGACATCGTTCCCACTCACGAACTCGTCAACACGCAACAGGCAATGCATCAAGGGGAACTTAATGAACACGTCCAAACGACGCGGCATCTCCGCAGCATCCGTCATCCTCGCCACATCTCTCACCCTGTTCGCGCCGCGCGTCTCGGCACAATCGCCCGCGCAGTCGCCCGCGCCGCGCCGTCCCGCGCCCGCGCGCGTCCAGTCTGCCGGAAACGCCGGTACCATCTCCGGCCTGGTCACCGACCCTACTGGCGCGGTCATCGCCAACGCCACCGTAATCCTCGCCAACGCCGTCAGCGGCCTCTCCCGCACCGCCACCACCGACAACTCCGGCGCATACACCATCTCAAACATCCCCTTCAACACCTACCGCCTCACCGTCTCCGCCAAGACCATGGCCCCCGCCTCGCAGACCGTCGACGTGCAGTCCTTCGTGCCCATCGCTCTCACCACTACCCTCCAGATCGCCGCCGCCAGCACCATCGTCGACGTCACCACCACCAGCGGCGACCTCGTCGAAGCCGATCCCGTCGGTCACACCGACGTGGACCGCGATCTCTTCGCCAAGATTCCCCTCGAGAGCATCTCCTCCTCGGTCAGTTCCCTCGTCACGCTCTCCTCGCCTGGCGTCTCGGCGGACTCCAACGGCATGTTCCACGGCATGGGAGACCACGCCTCCAACTCCTTCTCCGTCGATGGCCAGTCCATCACCGACCAGTCCAGCAAGACCTTCTCCAACCAGATCCCCATGGACTCCGTTCAGTCCCTCGAAGTCATCCCCGGAGCGCCGCCCGCCGAGTTCGGCGGCAAAACCTCGCTGGTCATCGTAGCCACCACCCGCTCCGGCCTCGGCGAATCCGCACCCACCGGTGACCTCACCGTCTCCTACGGCTCCTTCGGCTCCTCCAACGTCGGCCTCAACCTCGCCACCGGCTCCGCAAAGTTCGGCAACTTCCTCTCCCTCAGCGTCATGGACACTGGCCGCTTCCTCGATCCCCCCGAGTTCCACGCCATCCACGACCACGGCAACGAGGAGTCCCTCTTCGACCGCATCGACCTCCAGTTCTCCAGCGCCAACTCCGCCCGTCTCAACCTCGGCTACACCCGTTCCTGGTTCCAGACTCCAAACTCCTACGACTCCCAATACGCCACCCAGTGGCCCACCAACTCCTCAGGCGTAGCCGTCGGCCCCAACAATCTCCCCGTAGGCCCTTCCGATCAGCGCGCCCAGATCCAGACCATCAACCTCGCCCCCTCCTACACCCACGTCATCAACACCGCCACCGTCCTCAACGCCGGCTATTACTTCCGCCGCGACGGCTTCAACTACTACCCCAGCGACAATCCCTTCGCAGACCGCGGCGCGCCTGACCTGCAGCAGGAGTCCATCGCACAGCAGCGCTCGCTCGCCAACACCGGCCTCCACTCCGACCTCACCTATACCCACGGCGGCAACAACATCAAGGCCGGCCTCAACTACACCCAGACATTCCTCACCGAAAACTTCCAGCTCGGCATCGTCGATCCCACCCTCCCCATCACCCCCACGCTCACGCCCTACAACCTCGTCACCGGCGGCAGCGACTACGCCTTCCACGGCCACACCGACATCAAGGAGTTCGCCGCCTACGCCCAGGACGCCATCACCTTCGGCCCCTGGTCCGGCAACCTCGGCCTTCGCTTCGACCAGTACAACGGCCTCACCGTCGCCAACCAGGTTGAGCCGCGCCTCGCCCTCAGCTATCACATCAAGCGCACCGGAACCGTCCTGCGCGCCTCCTACGCCCGCTCCCTCGAGTCGCCCTTCAACGAGAACCTTATCCTCGCCAGCCAGGGCTGCAACTCCGCCGTCATCGCCGCCCTCATCCCATGCACTCCCGCGCCCAACCGCCCCGGCTTCCGCAACGACTTCCACGCCGGCTTCCAGCAGTCCCTCTCCCGCTACGCCGTCCTCTCCGCCGACTACGTCTGGGAGTACACCCACAACGCATACGACTTCTCCGTCCTCGGCGCCACCCCCATCACCTTCCCCATCGGATGGAACAACTCCAAGATCCCAGGCTTCGACGGACGCCTCGACATTCCCCCCGTCCACAACTTCACCGCGCAGGTTGTCTTCTCCTCGGTCGCCGCGCGCTTCTTCACTCCGCAGACCAGCGGCCTCGGAACCACCGTGCAATCCGGTCAGGCTGGAGTCCACACACCCTTCCGCATCGACCACGACGAAAAGTTCAATCAGACCACCCACGCTCAATATCAGCTCGGCAAGCGCGGCCCCTACATCGGCTTCAACTGGCGCTTCGACTCCGGCCAGGTCGCCGGTGCTGCCCCCTGCTACGGCACGCTGGCCTCAAACGATTGCCTCAATACAACCGACACCGCCGCCAGCCAGCCCACCATCTACCTCAAGGACGCAACCGGAGTCCCGCTCACCGCCGATCAGGAGGCCCAGGCCGGCCTCGCCTGCAACGGAGTCAGCGCCACGCTTGGCCACCCGCTCCCCGCCACCTGCCTCGTCTCGCAGTTCACCTCGTCGCTGCTCAAGCTCCCCGCACCCAACGCCGAGAACGACGACCACAACCCCGCGCGCATCGCCCCGCGCAATCTCTTCGATCTCTCCTTCGGCGAAGACAACCTCCTCCACCGCAAGTCCGCCGACAAGCGCACCCTCTCCGCCTCGCTCACCATCGTCAACCTCACCAACAAATACGCCCTCTACAACTTCCTCTCCACCTTCTCAGGCACGCACTTCGTCAGCCCCCGCTCCCTCACCGCCCAGCTCGCCTACCATTTCTAACCTGTATCTTCCACAGCTACCCAACCCGGCAGATCAGGCACTTCAGATAGCTCGTCTCCGGCAGCGTCAAGATCGCCGGATGGTCCGGCGCAGCGCCGCGCATCTCCAGCACCTGCACCCTCCGCCCAGCGTCCTCCGCCGCCGCCCGAACCACCCCACTGAACTCCTCCATCCCTACATGGTGCGAGCAGGAACACGTCACCAGCGTCCCGCCCCCACTTCCAGACCCGGCGAGCATCTTCATCGCGCGCAGGTTGAGCTCCTTGTACCCACGCAGCGCGCCCTCCGCAGCCCGCTTCGTCTTGGCAAACGCCGGAGGATCGAGAATGATCGTATCGAAACGCTCAGCTGCCTCAGAGAAGTCCCGCATCAGTTCAAATGCATCCGCCTCAATCCAATTCACTCGTGCGGTCAGCCCCGTATTCAGGGCCAGATTCCGGTCCGCAACCTCCAACGCCGCGCGGCTCGCATCCACTCCCGTCACCCGCTCGCACACCCGCGCCAGATGCAGCGCAAACCCTCCCTGATAGGTACACACGTCGAGCGCGCGACCACGCGCCCACTTCGCCGCAGCCGCATAGTTCAGCCGCTGGTCCAGAAACGCCCCGGTCTTCTGCCCCGCGCCCGCGTCATAGTGGAAGCGCAGCCCATTGATCGTAAACACCGTCTGCAACGCCGCCTTGCATCTCTTCCGCACGAATAGCGGCCCCTCCGGCGCAGCAGCCAGCCGCTCCAGCTCCCGCACCCGCGCGTCCGGCCGCTCCACCACTGTCGTCACCCAGACCTGCTCCGCCAGCACCTCGGCCAGCACACCGCGCACGTCGTCCTGCGCCGTTCCCTGCGTCAGCAACTGCGCCACCACCAGCGAGCCATAGCGGTCCATCACGATCCCCGGCAACTCGTCCGCCTCCGAAAAGACCAGCCTGCAAGCGTTCGTCTCTTCCCCCGAGAACGCCTCCGCGGCCACTCGCTCCCGCAGCCGGATCGCCGACCTCACCCGCTCCCTCACCTCGCCCAGATACTCCGCCCGCCCCACTTCCGCCTGCCGCGACACCATCCGCAGCGCAATCTCCGAAGCATCGCTATACAGCGCAGTCCCCAGCGGTATCCCCCGCCCATCCACCACCGTTACCAGCGCACCACCCGCCAGCTCCGCCGGCTGTACCCGCTCCACGTCTGACCGGTACACCCATAGGCTCCCCGCCCGCAGCCGCTCCGCCGCTCGCCGCGTTATTCCTGCCACAATCCCTGTCCCACTCGCCTCGAAGGTCATTCCTCATCCTCGCACAATGGGATGCGCCGGAGGGCGGCAAGCAGGCTCCATGCGCCGCAGTCCTCCGATCTTCTGCATCACAAACAGCGGGCCCGCGTCGAGTTGTCGGCGCGGGCCATGGTGAAATACGTTCCTTTGAATCGCAGTCCCCTTCAGAAGTTGCTGCTAAGCCTTTCCATGCTTGCGTCGCATGAAGGCGACCGTGCCCAGCAAGCCGGTCCCCAGCAGAACCAGGCTGGTGGGCTCAGGGGCGACTGCGGGAGGGATCGGATTGGCCATAAGGATCTGGGGCTCGCCCCCGTTGGGGTAGCTGTCGCTAGGAACGAACGCAACGTCATTCCCGTAGTAGCCGGAGGGCTCGGAGGAAGCATTGGCGATGGCCTGCTGGGCCAGAAGCTGGGAAGTTGCGTCGTATCCGCCCAAAAAATCGGATTGGTAACTCGTAGGAAAGATATCCGTGGGATCCATGATGCTCCAGATCGCATACTGAATCTCAGAGAGCAGCAGGTCGTCGCCCGCGGCTCCGGCGTACTCGTTAAAAAGATATGCGTCATCGAGAACCTGCGCGCCGGTGAAGGCCCCGTTGTCGATGGACTCGGTAGGAGTGACGCCCGACACGAGGAGGGGGGTCACATTCCAGGACTGCCCCCAGTCTATGTCGCGATCATAATTCATGCACGACAGTCCAACGAGCGGGTTCGTGCCGCCCGGGCCGGTATAGGTGAAGTAAAACGGGTAGACGTACTGATCCTGATTGATTTGCTGACCCTGATCATTAAAAGTGCCATACCCGTAGTAGCCGATCGGCGCAGGATCCGTTGAGCCGGACTGAAACGTGAGAGTGTCAGCATAGCTCGCATGGGAAACTATGAAGACAAGGGAAAAAACCAGCGCGACTACAGCTGTTTTCAATCGCATGGCACAACTCCTGGGAATCGCATTACAACAAGGCAGCACTACATGGTCAATCTCAAAACTTTTTTGTTCAAACTGGCGTCCACGTGCATCTCTGTTCAAACACCGTGCCGTTTCGCGCCAAACTTGCGATCAGTCTTAACCAGCAAACAGGAATGCCTCAATCACCTTGCATAAATATAGTCAATCTCCTGCTGCTTTCAAAGCAATTAATGGTAATCAAACCATTTTGCTGCGAGTCCCCTTGAAAAGATTACTCGCGGGCGATTACCCGTGTTACCTTCCACCTGCGTCGTCTGTTTTTCGTGCCACAACCACGCTCCTCTTTTGAGAAAGCTCTCATCGCTCATCCGCCCGCAACATCTCAAGCCAGATACGATCCTGCTTATTTAGATGAGAAACGGGGCGGAAAGTTGCAACTTCGACACAACAGTTGTCCGCCGCGACCCACCCCTTCCCTTTTTTCTGCATCACAAACAGCGGGCCCGCGTCGAGTTGTCGGCGCGGGTCCATTGATAATACCGTTCCTTCGAATCCCGGTTCCCTGCCCGCGGTTGCGGCTAAGCTGTCGCGAGCTTGCGGCGGCGCATCAGGCCGACCGTGCCCATCAGCCCGGTACCCAGCAGAATCAGGCTGGTTGGCTCAGGGGTGAGTGCGGATGGAGCTGGATCGGTCATGAACTCCTGCGGCTCGCCGCTGGTATAGGTGCCGCTGGGGGTGAACAAATAGTCATTCGCGTACTGGCTCATATTCGGGTTGGATAGGCGCGCTGCAGCGTTGGCCGCGGTGACCAGACCCTGGGCAACTGTGTCATAACCGCTCATGGTACTGGTGTCGGTCGGATCCATGATGTCCCAGATGGCAAACTGGATTTCGGAGGTCAGTGTGCTGTTGCCAATGGCGCCTGCGTACTTATTATAAAGATACGCGTCGGCAATAATGTTGTACCCTGACTCACCATCGATGACGATGGAACTGGTAGGAGTGACGGTCGAGACCTTGGTGACGTTCACATTCCAGGACTGCCCTATCGAGGTGGGGCGATTAACATTCAGGCAGGACATATCGACCAGCGTGTTGCTGCCGCCCGGGCCTGTCACCGTGAAAATGTAGGGATCTATGTAGACGCCGTCGGTGCTTGCGCCGCCCACGCCGGTCAGCGTAAGGGAGTCCGCATAGCTGACGCGGGAGATCATGCAGACGAGGGAGAGGGTCAGGAAAACTACGGCTGTCTTTAATCGCATGGTGAAACTCCTGGGGGACCGTACTACAACAAGTGAAGCAATCAGTTCTCGAAACGTTATATTAACTCAAACTGCTTTTAGTTGGGTCATCTTCCTATTTGATGTTCTCCAAATCGATTCAGACTCACAAGCCGCCATAACAGGCAATCGGGAATGACTCAATCCCATACCCACAATATAAGAGGCCAGCAGCCCCTGTTGAAAGCAAATAATGGTAATCAAACCATTATGTTTCAGCGCGCCAGGAACAGGTTACTCGCGGGCGATGACACCGGTTACCTTTGAGAGGCAATGCGATTGGCTCCGCATCGTCTATACCGCGCCGCCTCGTTCGCACGGCTTGGCCCGCGCATTCGCCGGTTCTGCGGCGGGGGGCTGCCGGATGCCGGCAAGGCTTCCACCCTCTGCTCTGGTTGAGCCGCGCAATGGACGGCACGACCGCAGACGGCAATCCAACAAGCCGCAACCCGCAATCCTCAACCCCCCCCAACTCGAAATCCTCGACCGTACAGCCGGCCATGGGACACGCTGCTAAATTATTCGCGGAAGATCGCGTCCTTTCAGCATTTCTCCCCGTCTGTATCAATAGTTCCAGATAAACTTGAGATGGAGCAAAGGGACGGGCGATGAGAAATTTATTCCGTACGGGCGTGGTTCTGGCGGCGTGTTTCCTGCTGACTTCAGGGTTGCGGTTGCAGGCCCAGAGGGGCGGCGGTGGTGGTGGCGGCCAGGCGGGTGGCCAGGGTGGACGCGGTGGTTTTGGCGGTGGCCAGATGGGCCAGCCGGTTCAGGGCACAGTCACCGCGGCGACATCCGATAAATTGACCATCAAGACTGCCACGGGTGATTCCTACGACATCACCGTCACGGCAACCGCCCGCATCATGAAGGCCGGTCAGCCAATCAAGTTGAGCGATGTGAAGCCCGGCGACAACGTCACTGCCATGGGTGCTGTGGACGCCGCAAAAAAGACCGTCCAGGCCATGATGGTGAACGACATCGACGCGGCAATGCTCGCCAAAGCCATGGAAAACATGGGCAAAACTTACATCATCGGGACAGTCGCCGCCATCGATGCAGACAATCTCAAGCTTACCGTCCTGCGCTCCGACAAAGTATCCCAGGTGATCGCGCTCGATGACGGCACCTCCTTCCAGCGCGGCAACCGCGGAGTTATGGCGGATGTGACCGCGGCCGGAGCATTGGCCGGCGGTGGAATGGGCGGGGGGGGTGGTTTTGGCGGCGGCCGTGGAATGGGCGGCGGCAGGCAGGGCGGCGGAGCACAGGCTGCACCGCCTGCTCCGGACAGCATCACCCTGGCCGACATTAAAGTGGGGGATTCAGTGATGGCCACGGGCACTCTGAAAAATGGTGCATTCACCGTGTTGAAGATGGGTGTCTCCGAACCGTTCGCAGCGGGCGCGGCACGAAACCGTCCGCCGCAGGGGCAACCACCGCCGGCAGCAGGTCCTGGCTCGCCGATGACGCCAATCACCGCTCCGCTGCCCGGTGCGCCAACGGAGTGATCGGCGCTCAAAGTGTTGGGCGTCCAAACAAGAGGATTGATTTGTCCTGGCAATTCACTGGATTCGGTTTCGCCAGGCAGGGAAAGACTCCAGTGTTGATGTTGATTGCCAATGCTTTGCCGTCAGGTTCTTATCAGTTTTAGTTCTGTCATGGGAGCGTGTTTTGTGCAGCGAGTAAATGCGATGAGGCGGTTTGCGGTGGTGGCAGTTGGTGTGGCGATTCTGGCCGGCACCGGTGATTTTGGCGCGACAGCTCTGGCGCAGGCGGCCCAGCCCGCGGCTACCCAGGCCACAACTGCTCCGGCGGCGCAGGCCCCGGCTACACAGGCTCCGCAGGCGCCAATTGCGCAGGCCCCGGCCGCTTCCCCTGCGCAAACTCCCGCGGCTGCGCCGGCAGTTGCGCCGGTTGTCGCCGCCGAGCCCCAGGGCGGAACCATCCAGGGCACTGTTAAGGTCAGCGGAGTTCCCCTGCCCGGTGTCGCGGTCACGGCAACCAACACGCTGACCGGCAAAAAATACGCAACCACCACAGGCATCGACGGCGCATTCCAGATGGCCGTCCCCCGCAACGGCCGCTATGTCGTCAAAACCGACCTCGCCGGCTTTGCCTCCGTCACGCAGGAGGTCGTGGTAAACGCCTCCAGCCAGAACGGCGGCCTGCCCACGCAAACAGCGGAGTTCAAGGTGGACCTCGCTTCGCGCGTCACCCCGGAGCCCGTGCAGGCGGCCACAACCGCCGCCGGCGTTCCCGCGGTCAGAGCCACAACCGCCGCCGCAGCGACTCCGGCCCGGACCGCTGGCGGCGCCACCCCAGGCGCGGTCGCCAGAGTCGGTCGCGGCACGCAGGCGTTGGCAGTCCAGGGCAGTGATGAAACAGACCAGACAGACGCAAGCACCACCCAGACGAGCACCGACACGCAACTTCCATCGCTCGGTGCGGTCGCCAGCGACGATTCAACGGCATCGACAAATGAATCCATCGCCGTGACCGGGCAGCAGGGCCAGATTAACGGCCTCGCAACCTTCAGTCAGGATGATCTGCAGAACCGCATTGGGGACATGCAGCGCAACGGCTTCACCAATGGCGACATCGCAGGCTCGCTGAACAACGTGATGCAGACCGGCACGTTCGCAGCTGGCCCAGGCGGCCCAGGTGGCGGCGGACCCGGCGGCGGTGGCCCCGGCGGCGGTGGTGGTGGATTTGGTGGTGGCGGCGGTGGCGGAGGCGGATTTGGCGGTGGCGGAGGACGTGGCGGCGGTGGTGGATTTGCCGGCGGCGGTGGCTTCGGCGGCGGCTTCGGCGGATTCCGCGGCCAGAACCCCAACGCGTGGCATGGCACATTCACATACAGCGGCGCGGACAGCGCGCTCAATGCTACGCCCCGTTCGTTCACCGGAACTTCCATCGCAAATCCTCCATCGGATCGCAACACGCTCACTGCCAGCGTCACCGGCACGCCATACATCACCGGTTTGATCAAGGCCAACCCAAAGCAGATGGTCTTCCTCAGCGTCACCGAAACGCGCAACACCTCGCCTTCAACCAGGCAGATCATCGTGCCCACGCTGGCTCAGCGACTCGGCGACCTTACCCCTGCATTTCAAGCCCAACCACTGGTTGGCGCAGTCTACGATCCGGCGACTGGACTGCCCTACTCGAATACCAACTGCAATCCAAACTTGAAGGCAATCGATCCCAACCCAACAGCCTGCATTCCGCAGACCGAGCTCAGCTCCGCGGCGCTGGCTATGATGAACTACTACCCGCTTCCCAACATCACGCCCAACTCCTTGTATGACAACTTCCAGGCAAACTTCCCCGGCTCCTCGCACTCCTCGCAGATAACCACGCGCTACAACCGCAGCTTCGGCTCCGCGCCGGTGCGTGGTGGTCGCGGCGGCGGCGGCGGCGGACGCGGTGGCGGTGGTGGCGGCGGCAATACTGGTGGCGCCTCCGGCACTAGAGCACAGAACCGCAACGCTCCGCCAACGCTTCGTCAGAGCATCGCCGAAAGCTTTGCCTACGGGCATTCGGCCAGCGCCAGCCAGAACTTCTCGCCCATGCTCGGAGGCTCATCCGTGGGCAACAACTACAGCCTCTCCAGCGCCTACACCGTGGGCTATGGACGCATCAACAGCACAGCCACGCTGAGTTGGAGCCGTTCGCACAATCTCTCCTCGAACTACTTCACTAATGGCGCCACAAATCCCGCGCTTACTGCCGGAATCAAAGTCGGCAATCCAACCATCTACAACAACCCCTTCTACTACGGCATCCCGTCGATCAGCACGAGCGGAACGACCGGAGTGGCTGGATTGAGCGATTCCCCCGCCAGCAACTCCATCAACCAGACTTTCACCTTCACTGACTTCGTCAGTTGGAGTCACAAGAAGCACAACATGCGCTTCGGCCTCGACTTCCATCGCATCCTCAACGACTCCATCGGCTCCAGCGGAGCGTTTGGCTCGTTCACCTTCTCAGGCTTCGCCACCGAGCAACCGGCGCTACAGACCTGCAACCCGGTGACCGATCTGCAACAGTGCAAGGAGTATGGCGCTTCGGGCTCGGCCGTCGCCGACTTGCTCATCGGACAGCCGCAGCAGACCTCCATCACCGCCGGCCTCAGCAAGATCTACCTCCGCGGCAACTCCTATGACTGGTACGCGCAGGACGACTGGCGCGTCAAGAATGGTTTCACCATCGCATACGGCCTGCGATGGGAGTACTTCTCCCCCTACTCGGAGGAGAACAACCATCTGGTCAATCTGGCCCTGACCGGAAGCGGCACCGGCCTGCAGATCGCCAATGTCTGCGCCACCGCATCCGCCGGATGCGCCTCCGTCGGCACTCCGGCATCGCTGGTCAAGCCTGACAGGTCCATGTTCTCCCCGCGCATAGCCATCGCCTGGTCGCCGAAGTTCAAGTGGACCAAGCAGATGGTTGTCCGCTCCAGCTACGGCATCAACTACAACACCGGTCAGTACTCGCGCTTTGCGTCCAGTATGTCGTTCCAGCAGCCCTTCGCCATCACAGAGACGAACACCCTGAGCACTCCAAACAGTCCGACCACATGCACCATGGCGAACATGTCCTGGAACACGACGTATCAGAACTCCACCGGCTTCAACTGCTCCACCCAGACCACGCAGTCGAACTTCGGCGTCAACCCCAACTACCGCCTCGGCATGGTCCAGGTCTATAACCTCGGCATCCAGCGCAGCCTTCCTCAGGGCACCGTGCTCAACATCGACTACACCGGCGCATACGCCACCAACCAGGACATCGTACGCTCGCCCAACCGCAACGCGGATGGCATCCTCAACTCCTCTTCCGGCCAGTTCCGTTACGAGGACTCGCTCGGCTACCAGCGATCGAACGCGCTCGCCGTCAACCTGCGCGAGCGCATGCACAAGGGCATCTCCCTTGGCGCCACTTACACTTACTCGCACTCCATCGACGACGCCAGCTCGGTCGGCGGCAGCGGAAACTCCATCGCGCAGGACGACCAGGACCTCGGCGCCGAGGAGAGCAACTCCAGCTTCGACCGGCGTCAATCTCTCAGCGGCAACTTCATCATCGAGCCGCCCTTCGGCCCCAACCGCGCCTTCCTCAACAAGGGCGGAGTGCTGTCAAAGGTCCTCGACGGATACTCCATCTCCGGCAACTACACCTTCGCCTCAGGAAACTACGCCACGCCGCAGTATTCCGGGACCACACAGGAGATCGCCGCCGGATCGGGCAACTCGCTCCGACCCAACCGCGTTCCCGGCCAGTCCATCAGTGGCGCGAAAACGCGAGTCGCTTGGTTCAATACAGCCGCATTTGCCGCTCCCAACCCTGGCACCTACGGCAACGCCACGCGCAACTCCATCCAGATGCCCGGAACCGTCTCCCTCAGCGGATCGCTCTCGCGCACCGTCAGCTTCGGCGGAACACGCAGCTTTGAGGCCCGCATCAACGCCAACAATGCCTTGAACACAGTGCGGTACTCCGGCGTCAACACCCAGATCAACTCATCCAGTTTTGGTCAGGTCAATGGAGCGGGAGCAATGAGATCGCTCTCATACTCGGCTTTCTTCAGGTTCTAAATACATTTGTGAGTTGTTAATTATTAATTGTGAGACAGCAGTGAAGGAGACGGCAATGCAACGAGTGATGGCGGCGGTTTTGGTGGCAGGAATGGTGGTTTCGCCGGCAGGTGTGCCGATCTCGGCCATGGCGCAGCAGCCGGTCTCTAACGTAAAATCCAAGCCGCTCGTCGCATACGTCAATCGCGTGCTGACAAACGTCGTGGTGCGCAATAAAAAGACAGGGGAGCTGATCAAGGGTCTCAAGGAGTCCGACTTCACCGTCTCCGAAGACAAGAAGCCGCAGCAGATCACCACCTTCGACTACCAGAACATCGACTCGGCCGTTACCCTCGCTGAGACCACCACCGTCTCCGGCGTCACAACCACCAAGAAGAAGACCATCGCCGACCTGGTCAACAACGACTTCGCCGCCGCGCCCGACGAGTTGAAGGACCACCGTCTCATCGTCATGTTCTTCGACCTCAGCAGCATGCAACCCGAAGACATTACACGCGCCGTCGACGCGGCCAAGGATTACATCAATAACAAGATGGCCCCGGCCGATCTCGCGGCATCCGTCAGCCTCGTCGCCAGCCTCAGCATGGACCAGGACTTCACCAACGATAAAACCGCCCTGCTCAGGGCCGTCAGCAAGTACGATGGCAGCGAGGGAACGGGCTTCGACGCGGGCAGCGAAGGCGGCGACACCTCCGACTCCTCCGACGACTCCTCCAGCTTCACCGCCGACGACAGCGAGTTCAACGCACTCAACACAGACCGCCAGCTCTACGCCATCCGAACCATCTGCAAGTCCATCGAGAAGGTCGAGCAGAAGAAGAGCATGTTGTACTTCTCCGGCGGCCTCACCCGCCAGGGCATCGAAAACCAGGCAAGCATCCGCGCCGCCACCAACGAGTGCGTCAAGGCGGACACCGCAATGTACGCCGTCGATACGCGCGGCCTGCAGGCCCTCAACGCCGTCGGCGACGCCTCGCAGGGCAGCCGCCGCGGCACCGGAGCTTACAGCGGCGCTTCCATGCAAGGCCAGTTGAACTCCAACTTCAGCTCGCAGGAGACCCTCGGCACGCTGGCCTCCGACACAGGTGGCAAGCTCTTCGTCGACTCCAACGACTTCGCGCCTGCCTTCCAGCAGGTGCAGCACGACACAGAGGCCTACTACATCATCGGTTACCGCGCCACCAACGTCGCGCGCGATGGCACATATCGCCACCTTTCCATTTCGCTGAAGGGCCATCCCGAGGCCAGTCTCGAGTACCGCCCCGGCTACTATGCCCCAGCCGACTTCCAGCACGCCAAGACCGAGGACCGGGAGATGGCACTCACAGAGCAGATGCGCAGCGATGTTCCAGCCACCGATGTCGCAATCTATCTCCAGGCCCTCTACTTCCGTCTCGAGGACGGCAAGTTCTTCATCCCTGTCTCGCTCGTCATCCCCGGCTCGCAGATCAACGCCGTGCAGGTCAAGGACAAGGACAAGGCCACCATCGACATCCGTGCAACGGTCAGGAACGCTCAAAACATCGTCGTCGGACAGTTGCCGCCCAACACACAGGTGAAGCTCGACGTCGATGCGAACCAGATGCTGATCAAGAAAAACATTCAGTACTCCACCGGCTGGACGCTCGCACCAGGCAAGTACCACATCAAGTTCGTCGTGCGGGAGAACCAGTCCGGAAACATGGGCAGCTTCGAGACCGACATCCAGGTCCCGGACATGAAGAAGACCCCGCTTAAGCTCAGCTCGGTCGTTATGAGCAGCCAGCGCACGCCAAACACCATCAAGAAGAACCTCGATCCGCTGGTGCGCGACGGCCAGGAGTGGGTGCCAAACGTCTCCCACGTCTTCCGCCAGGACCAGCATCTCTTCTTCCTCTACGAGGTCTACAGCCCCACCAAGGACAAGGACACCGCCACCACCTCCGCCACACAGGCGGCAACGCAGGCCGCCAATCCCGGCCTCACCAAGAAGGAAGCCGCCCCCGTCCGCGTCCTCACCAGCATCGAGTTCCTCCTCGGCGGCGTCAAGGTCTACGAGACCCCGCTGGTCGAGGCAACCTCCATCAACATCCCGGAGCGAGATGCCGTCGCTTTCCAGTTCGACGTCCCGCTCACCGGCCTCAAGACCGGGACCTACGTCTGCCAGGTCAACGTCATCGACGATGCGGGAGGCACGTTCACCTTCCCGCGCATGGCCCTGCGCGTAACCCCGGCAGCCGCCCCGCCGCCAACCGCGACCCCGGTGGCCGCGGTCCCACCGGCCGCTCCGCCAACCCCGGCAGCCAAAACGCTCTAGGAAATCTCTGATTAAGAACTTATCCGTAAATAGTGTTTAGCTTGATTCTGGTGTCGGATTATCTTGTGGGCGGAGATCGGTTGTGCGCGAAGATACAACTCAAGATGGCACAGATCAAGTCTTGGACAGTGTCGGACGCGTTGTGGAGCAAGATTGGGCCGCTGGTCCCAGCGCGAAAACGGCCGCGTGGCCGCAAATACCAGCGTAAGCCCGGAGCGGGACGCAAGCCGATGCCGGCGAGGCAGGTTTTTTCGGCGATTGTCTATGTGCTTCGCACCGGCTGCCAGTGGAAGGCGCTTCCCAAGGAGTATGGCAGCGCCAGCGCCGTGCATGCCCACTTCCAGCGCTGGCAGCGGGAGGGCTTTTTCTGAAGATATGGAAGGCTGGCTTGGCCGAGTATGACGACATGGAGGGCATCGCCTGGCGTTGGCAGAGCGTGGATGGGGCCACGGGCAAGGCCCCGCTGGCGCGGGAATGCGTGGGACCCAACTCCACCGATAGGGGAAAAAAATGGGCGCAAGCGCAGTCTTCTGGTGGACGCCCGTGGCATCCCGCTGTCGCTCGCCGTCAGCGGAGCCAACCGGCATGACAGCTATCTGTTAGGCGCCACCTTGGGAGCTGTCGTCTGTGCCCGACCGGATCCCCGCAACGGGCAGATCGAGACGCTCTGTGCCGATGCCGCCTACGTTGGCTTCCCGGCGCTGGCCACCAGCAGGGTTCATAACTATCAGCTCAATGTGAAGACCCGCCGCCAGGAATCCGACGAAAAACGCAACCATCCCGACCACCGGGCGCGCCGATGGGTCGTCGAACGCACACACTCATGGCTCAATCGCTTTCGCAAGCTGTTGGTGAGCTTTGAGAAAACCGAAGCCAGCTATTGAGCCCTGCTGTCCCTAGCCGCCGCATTGATATGCTGGCGGCAGACAATCTCTATTTACGGATAAGTTCTTAGTCCAGACCTGATCCAGATCAAGTCCAGACCTAACATGCTTTTTTTGAAGATTATAGGACTTTTAGGGGGGTATACCCCCCCGTCAACCAGCAGCCCCGAGGAGGAGCCTTATGACTGG
>Ga0302201_10002120_pt1 | contig 16005 bp, 8 predicted proteins | sample II_Bog_N3_2_FD_194586 | JGI IMG/M metagenome (GOLD analysis project Ga0302201, IMG submission 194586) | Peat permafrost microbial communities from Stordalen Mire near Abisko, Sweden - II_Bog_N3_2 | ecosystem: Environmental > Terrestrial > Soil > Wetlands > Peat | place: Sweden: Abisko, Stordalen... | reverse complement strand
GTCGAATCATTATTGAGAATGACACGAACCTGGCCGCATTGGGAGAGCGTTATCGTGGCGCCGCGCGTACAGAGCAGACATTCGTACTCATCGATATTGGGGCAAACGTCAGTGCGGGCATTGTTCTGGATGGAAAAGTTCACCATGGAGCTCAGTGGTCCGCCGGTGAAATTGCCTATTTCAGATTGCCGCGGATTCTTCGCAAGCAACCGGCGTTGCACGAATTCGGCGAACTCGAGTCCGTTCTAACCAGCACCGGAATACTTAGTAGCTGGAATGAAGCAATCGCCAAATCGCGACGGGTTTCAACTCCAGATACAGACAAGACCGACGCTGGCGGGGTGCTGAGTCTGGCTCAAGAGGGAGATCCGCTGGCCAGGAAACTCATCCTTCATCGTGCCGCGATCGTAGCTGATGTCATCGTCAACCTCTCGCTGGTCCTCAATCCAGGGTTGATACTTCTGGGGGGAAAGGTTGGCAGTCATCCTGCCTTGCTGAGTTTCGTTAACAAAGAACTTGAGAATTCAGAATTTGCCATTCCGAAGATCGCAGCTGCCAGTTTGGGGGATTTTGCGGTTCTCTGGGGCGCTATCTCATTAGCGTTGGAAGTTATTCCATCCCTCCTTTTGCCCCTGTCAATCTCTTGAAATCGATGCGCGACCGGCTCCACCGCGAGTCTGCAGACGCGCGGTGGAGCCGAACCCGCTCACCCCTGATCTTGCCAGACGCGCGCACAACAGCCTTTTGTTATATGCCAGCGCATAAAAGACTTTTGGTTTGACAAATGCAAGTTTCTAAGCGATGTTGAAGAGGAGGCCAAATGTGCGGCTTCATATATCAACTTTGTCAACAAAAGTTAGAAACAACGGAGACCCACCGCATGAGATTTGCCGCTTTCAAAAGCGAAGGCGTGACCGGCTTGGCCGTTGCAAATGGCAATGGAGACTTTCGCGGGCTGACGAGTGAAGAGGATGGCTACCCCGGCTCTTTGGATTTCCTGGTGCAGCATGGACGCCAGGCCGTGGAGAGTGCGGCAATAGCGCTTGCAGGCGGCAGGCCGATCAATCTTGCGCAAGTTTCTTTACTGCCCCCGCTTTCCTCGCCGGGAAAGATCATCTGCGTCGGTCTTAACTACGTCGATCACTCAATTGAGAGCGGCTTCATCGTTCCAGACTATCCAACGGTCTTCGCGCGTTTTGCTTCTAGCCTGATTGGCTGCGGTGAGGCGATTATTCGCCCTCGTCTGTCCTCCCAGCTTGACTATGAGGGAGAGATGGTTGCCATCATCGGTGTCGGTGGCAGACATATCAAGGAGCAGGACGCCCTCGATTGCGTTCTTGGTTACTCAATCTTCAACGACGCGTCAGTTCGTGATTACCAGAAAAAATCGCCGCAGTGGACCATCGGGAAGAACTTCGATGGGACAGGCGCGTTTGGGCCCTGGTTTGTGACCGCGGACGAGCTTCCGCCGGGGGGCGGAGGGTTGCATATCCAAACACGCTTGAACGGGACCGTGGTGCAAGACGCATCGACGGATGACATGGTGTTCAGTGTTGCCCGGCTCATATCCATACTCAGTGAAGCAATTACGCTTTCGCCTGGCGACATCATTGTGACCGGGACGCCGGCAGGCGTTGGCATGGCGCGCAATCCGCCGCTGTTTATGAAACAGGGCGATGTGTGCGAGGTTGAGATTGAAAGGATCGGGATTCTGCGCAACAGCGTGCAGAACGAATAGCAGTGCCATTCAACGACGAAGAAATTCTCTGAATCCTGAGTGAAACCGACAAAGGAACCTATGCCGGTGAATCAAGCAGACCTTGGCGCAACGAAGATTGGCGGGAGCCGTCTTCGCCGCGATGCGCTTAATGCGAGCCACATTGTCGCGTCAACGCTTGCCAGCATTGCACCCGCAATGAGTTTCTTCTTCGGCTTTGCTGTCATTGTGGCAGGCGCCGGGCTTGCTGCGCCCCTCACCATTCTGTTGGCGACGGTTGTGATTCTTTTTCTCACCAACACCATAGCGGAGTTTTCACGCTTGACTCCGTCAACGGGATCGTTTGTTACGTTTACCGGTAAGGCATTTGGACCCTCTGTCGGTACGGCAGTCTCACTATTCATCACCTTTGGTTACGTCGTCGCTGCGTCGACCGTTGTTTCGATCGCCGGCACATGGGTTTCCGAAACTCTTCGGCTCTTCCTCGGCATTTCAGTGCACTGGGCAATCATCACCGTATTTATATCGGTCGCAACGGGATGGCTGGTCATGCGGGGCGTTGCCCTTTCCGCGATGTGGTCGGGTATCTTCTTCTACTTTGAAGTTGGCCTGCTTGTGCTTGCCAGTGTTCTTATGATCACTGCACATCGCAGTGCACTTACACTTGCCCCATTCAGGATCGCGAATCTGTCAGGTGGATTGCGGGGGCTGGGTGCCGGATTTCCGCTTGCCATTTACCTGTTTATCGGGTGGGAGAATTCCGCCTCGCTCGCGGAAGAAACAGAAAACCCGCGCCGCGACATTCCTCGCGCACTCATTACATGTGCGCTTTCAATCGGCCTCTTTTACATGTTTCTCGCTTATGCGACTGCGGTAGGTTTCAACATGGACGCGCATGCCCTGGGTGCATCGCGGCTACCGTTCATTGATGGATTGAAGGCCTCATCACCTTCGCTGTTAGTGGTGGCATACATTGCTGGTGTCACCAGCATCTTTGGTTCTCTCATTGGCCTCGTCAACTCCCAGGCGCGCATTCTGTTTAACTCGGGTCGTGAGGGGCTGCTGCCAGACTTTCTGGGAAAAATCCATCCGCAACATCAGACGCCGCACAGTGCGCTGTGGGTGTTCCTCTTAATTGCCGTTGCGCTTATCCTCGGCTTCGGGCTGCTCGGCGGAGTAGCGCCGATGGATTACTTCGGTTATGCGGGTACGCTCGGCACCATACCCATCATCCTTGTTTACATGCTCACGAATCTCGCGTTGCCGGTTTATGTGCTCCGCTATCATCGCGAGCAGTTAAGCAGCTTTCGTCACATCCTGTTGCCGGTCGTTGGTGCATCAATCATGGTCGTCCCGTTGTGGGGACTCATCCAGCCGGGGCAACTGTGGCCATTCAATATCTTTCCGTGGATCGTTGCAGGCGCTATGGTCGTTTCTGCGATTTACGGCATCGTGTTGGCGCACATATCCCCCGGCCTGGCGGCTCGCATCGGCGTGTACGTGGCTGATCAGTAGAAGATTCCGAAAGACTATGTTTCATCTCGGCAACCTGTAAGGAGGTTCATCGCATGAAGCCAATTCTTTTTCGTGGTGCCAGCGTTTGGGACGGCAGTGGCGCTCCAGCATTTCCCGCAGACGTGCTCGTCGAGGGCTGCAGGATCAAGTCGATTGCGCGGGCGCCGGAGCGGCTTGCTACCGAGGGTGCGTTCGTGATCGAAGCGCAAGGACGCACGCTCATGCCCGGCCTCGTCGAAGGTCATGCGCATATCTCGTTTGGAGGTGCGGTCAACGACTCCGACCTTGGCAACATACCTCCAGAAGAGCATGTGCTGCTGACTGTGCGCAATGCGAAGACGCTGCTGGACCACGGATTTACAAGCGCCTATAGCGCAGCCACGTCAAAGCTGCGCCTGGATGTGGTGATCCGTAATGCGGTGAATGCCGGCCAGTTTCCCGGCCCCCGCATCCGTGCCGCAAGTCCTGAGATCACTGTCACCGGCGGCCTTGGCGACGAGCGGAAGGCTCACATGTATTACGAAAGCTTTGGCATGATCGCCGATGGACCTGAGGAGATACGAAAGGTTGTGCGCCTGTGTTGCCGGGAGGGAGTGGACAACATCAAGGTCAACATCTCCGGCGATGACCTGAGCCCGGCAGCACACGGCGGTCTAACCGTGATGCGCGACGACGAGGTACAAATGGCCGTCAGCGTGGCGCGCGACTTCGGCAAGAAAGTCAATTGCCACGCGCGTGCGGCGGAGTCCGTAAAAAAAGCCGTTCGCTGCGGCATCGATGTTATCTATCACTGTGAATCGGCGGACGAAGAAGCGATCGACATGCTGGAGTCAGCGAAGGATCGGATATTTGTTGGGCCGGCCATCGGCATCATTTACAGCACGCTCTATGAAGGAGAGCAATTCGGATTTCATCGTGATTCCGAGGTCGGTCGCCAGATGCAGCGGGTCATCGACTCAACAGCCGCCGTCTACACGGAACTTCGCAAACGCGGGGTGCGGATACTCATTGGTGGGGATTATGGTTTTGCCCAGTCGCCACAGGGCGACAACGCACGCGATCTGAAACACTTCGTCGACCTCCTCGGCTTTTCACCGAGCGAAGCCTTGCAGTGTGGCACGCGTATCGGCGGCCAGGTGATGGGTTTGGGCAATGAGCTCGGCCAGGTGAAGGAAGGCTACCTGGCGGATCTGTTGCTTCTCGACGGCGACCCGCTCAAGGATCTTGATCTCGTGGTGCGGGAAAAGAATCTTCACGTGATTATGAAGGAGGGTTCGCTTTACAAGAATTGTGCGGATACCGCTCCCATCGTGAATACGGTTGCAGCTGAATATGAACTCGCAGCGGGTGCGGCTCCGCAAAAGTAACAGAGCCGCGAGTCACTGAGACTTTTTGTCAACCCGGTCGGTGCGCGCCGGCGCCATCTCCAGGGCCCAGATTGCCATGGGCCTCATGTACATGCCGGCACGGAAGTTTCCGGTGATGTCCCATGCTTCGGGAGTGCGGAACCAGTAACCCTTGGTCTCGTAGATCACGTGATATAGGCCCCATGTTGTCTTCCAGGCATCCTCTTTCAAGCCTTCACTCATCAGCAGTGCCGCGAATCCCTCTGTTGTCCCCACCCACACTTCTTTTGCTTCCGCATTTGTTAGGACTGTGCCATCCGAGGCCATACCATTGACCGCGCCCATCGTTCCGTCCTGGAATTTCATAACATTGAAGTCGAAGATCTTTTTCATTGCCGATACTTGCATCGAGCGCGGCACAATATCGCCCAGGCCCGTGAAATTGGCATACCATTGGCCCGCAAGTTGATCTGCCTGTATGTCGTACTTAGATTCGCTGGTCGTGTCGTAACGAAAATACTCCCCATTCCAAAGCTGCGCGATGTAGGTTGTTTGCCCCTTCTGAAAGAGTGCGTGGTACTCGGCTGCAGACTCCGCATCGCCGAGAGCGCGGGCAGATTCTTCCGCGGCGCGCAATGCTGCCAGCCAGAGGCCGCCTGAGTAAGCGCTCACGCCGGTAGTAACCCAATCGTCATAGGTCTGATCGGGGTATCCGCCGTTTTCAGGCACGCCGCCTCCATGATCGAACTGGCGCAGGTACGCGATTGCGGTTTTTACCGCAGGCCAAGTTCGACGAAGAAATGCATAGTCGGTGCGGCCGGTTAGAACAAAGTCTCGATAGACCATCAGCACAAACTTTGAGTTCAGGTCTTTCCAGTCATTCGTATCTTGCCATCCGGGTTCGTTCACGGCGATAAACGGATCTCCCTCCGGTACGCCCAGATCGTGCGGGACTGCGCCAATCTTCTTGCGCTTGTGCGTGACGAGAGTGCCGGTCTGTTCCGTTTTCCATACCCAGAGCCCCTGCTCTGGCCACTCCTTCGGCACCGTGTCGGCAAATTCCAGCAGCACTTGCTTATCGATCACTGGCCAAAATTTGAGCAAAGGCAGCGACGCATAAAAAGCCACGTCTAGCGTTCCGTAGTAGGCGTAGTCGAAGCACTCAAGCAAGGCAAACGTGGGATCTGCGCGAGGATCAGTGCCGGACTGTCGTCCCCAGAATGTGCCGCCATCTGTGAGTGCGTAGAGCTCATTGAAAAGCATGCCGCGATACCACAGCGGTTTGCTTTCATCGTTGACAGTCGGCGCTTGCCACTTGTCGATTGCATTGCTCCACTCAGTGGCGTGCAGCAGGCCGTCGCGCGCGATCTTCCAGGCATTTCGCCCTGAGGTGCCGTAAAAATCCGTATAGCGACGATTCCACTTTCGCCCTTCTCCGAACTGGATGAGGGGAAAGTCCCAGGCAATGACCATTGGAATGACTCTCTTCTCTCCGGGCTGCAAAGTGAATCGCACAGCGATTGCGCCCCCAAGTTTCTCTTTGTCGCTTACCCACGACTTTTGATCGTTCGCCAGTTTGCCATCCGCCGAGAAAGGTGACCATACTGCCTTGCCATCGCCGCTTGCTTGAAATGTGGTTTGATAGCTGACCTCAACGCCGTGTGAATCGAGCGCAGCAATTGCGAACTGGCCGTCCCATTCATTGGGGGAACTGCCCGCCCGGTTACGATCGAAGACGATCCCTTTCATGGTTCCGGCGCCGCCAACGTTCTCACTCCTATAGTCATTGTGGTTGCCCTGATTGGGAGTCCCGTCAAAGTCCCGCGTAAAGGTTCGAAACCATCCCGACATGTTTGTCCACGAGAGAAGTACGGAGACAGTAACTGCCTTGCTGGTCGAGTTTTCCGCGTGCACGCGGTAGACGCCAACTGGATAGCTTGACTCACGGTAATTATTGGGAAGGATCGGCGAGAACTGTTCGATGACTATATGGGCAGGGAATTGATTCGACCTGTAGTCAAACCAAGCCTTGGGGAAGAGAGCCGAGTAATCGCCACCACCGACGGGATAATCCCACTTCCAGCTTGAAAGTTCATTGCCCGGAGGACGACCATTCATCAGCACCTGCGCCGTACCTTGCGCGTCCCCTTTTACCTGCTGAAACATGGCGAATTGATTAGCATAAACCGGTGCATACTTGTGGTTTGCAGCCTTGATATGCCAGCGCGCAAAGTCGCCTCGGTACGTGCGGGAGAATGTGCCCGCGCCAAACCCGCCGACCGGGACGCCCTGCCAGTAGCCATCGTCGATATCCCCATGAACCCGTGTCCCGCCCGGGCTGTCAAGCGGGAGCCCAAGCGGACGCACCCAGGCTGCTTTTGGAATTGTGTTACCGGCAAACGCAGTCGCAATCGCTCCGAAGCAAAGCAGGGAGATGAGAAATGATCTCGTGAAATGCATCAAAATGCCTCCGAGGCCTAAGACCGCAGTTGAATACTCATCTACAGAACAGTCCCGCGGCATCTGTGCTAATCGAAGACATTCTAACGAATGATTAAGAACAATGCCATGGGTTTCATTGCCTATTGGCATAGATGAAGGGCGATCGCTGCGCCGGGCACTTCCAGTCCCATCGAAGGATTGACTTGCAAAACAGCAGCGGACTAGCCGCATATGCTCAACTCATCCATGTCCCGCACCTGAAGTGCCCTCCAGGAGCGAAACAATTTTGCTGTGATCCATTCTTTTAGCCCAGGCAGCGGGCGTTGCCCAAGGCTCGGTATCCGTTTCTTGTACCAGAGCGCCACGCGCGATAAGCACCTCGGCCATCTCCAATCGCCCCCAACGGCAAGCCCATCCCAGCGGCGTCGATTTCAATAGGTCGTCGCGCAGATCGAGCCGCGCTCCGTGGTCAATAAGCATGGCAGCGAAGCGTGCCCGGCTGGCGCCATCCAGACCACCGCGCGCCGCGACAAAGTGAAGTGTGGTTGCGCCCATGCGCGCTACGTTCGGATCGACGCCCTCCCGAAGAATCAGATCAAGGCTGGCGAAGTGACCCTCGTTCCGTGCCGGATCGCCACTCGCGCCACGAATAGGCTGCATCAGCACCCAGTGCGAAGTCCGGTCGTTGAGTGGCCGCGGAATAAGGCGCAGCGCCATCGCGACGATGTCCGGACAGCCATGATCCGCCGCCGACCAGAGCAGCTCCTCCACCACATGCTCGCTGGGATTGTTCTCGAGCAGTCGACGTGCTTCAGCCACATCATGATTTGCAGCCACTGTGTGAGGCTGTGGACGTGCGCCTCGCTCCAGAAGCAGGCGCTTCACGGCACCGCCCTCGTGATTCCACGCGTTGCTCAACGGCCAGCCCGAAGCGTAGACATTGGCGTTCGGATCGGCACCGCGATCGAGCAGCAAGCGCGCAATCTCCAGCTGATTACCCAGCGCTGCATACCAGAGCGGAGCGCCCCAACTCTGGGTCGGTTCCTCCAACTCTTCCAACATCACCCGCTCATCAACATCTGCCCCCAGGTCCAGCAATAGGCTCACCATTGCGAGCTGGTTGTGATTCACAGCCAGCGAGAGAAGGCCGCCATTGCGCAGAGTTCGGCCCAGCACAGCGGGATCGGCCGCAATCATCGTGCGTACCCGCTCCACATCGCCGAGCGCAACCGCCGCAGAGAGAGTGATCTCCGCTCCGTGATCGAGGAGCAGTCGCGCTAAAGCGGGAAACCGCAGAGCATAGTCGTTGCGCGGCTCGGCAGAATGCGCGGCTCGATCGAGCGCAGTCCTGTCCCGTATATCCTGCTTGCGGACGTTAGCTCTGCGGTTCAGCAACCAGGACACAAGGCCGACATCGGCCACCTGCGCGGCGATGTGTAACGGCGTCGCGCCGTTGCGGTCGCACGCTTGAATCAGCGAGAGGTCTTTTTCAAGCAGGAGCTTTGCCGTTGCCGTATCGCCATTCATGATGGCTGCACTGATCTCATCCTGCATCGGCGAGACCGTTGCGTTTGGGCAACTCATCTCCTCGCGCCGAAGCCGCTCTTCCTCTTCGATGATGGCGACGATTTCGCTGTACTCACGATCCCGAGCTATGGTCAGCGCCGAGGTCGCATCGCGGTTGGGCCAGATACCTTTGTGTGCATCCGCGCCTGCCTCCATCAGCAGCTTCACCATCGCAACGTCGCGGCGCAGCACTGCGTAATGCAGGCCTCGATGCTCATCATTGCCGGCCCGGTCCATGCTCACCAATTCTGGACGCATCGCCAGCATGCTTCGCACCTGCGCCAAATCTCCGGCCTTCACCGCATCGGCGAAGCGAGCGATGGTCGCTCCATCGACAAAGGCTTTGAGCTTCGGCCAGCTTTGGAAGCCATAGGCGCGGGCCAGCACGCGTTGCGCATCGTTCAGGGCGAAGTGAGTAGGATCGGGGCTGCGCTCGAACTGACGTACTTCCGCTACGGCAGTTGAGTCGCTGGCGCGGAATCGCTCAAGCAGCTCTTTCGCCTGTTTCTTAAGTTGTTCGAGATTCGGCTGGTGCGGAAGATGGCGGGGAGAAACATGGTTGGAATCTGGGTCGGACATGACGATCTCCTTTGGATCACTGCCCGGTGTCCGCGCGGCGGGCTCAAAGAAGATTGTCTGAACGCACTGAGAAAAAGGCTCGTCGATGGGCTCAGCCCTGCCCGCGGACACGGAGGCGTCCGATACGCCGGATTGATTATAACGCGAGCAGTTTCCCAGAGCATTTTCGTTTGGATGGGATGGTATCTGGGGAACCCGGATAGCCGGACTTGTACTGTTGACTTCAGGACAACGCGCTCACCGAGATTGCGCTTGTGGCCAAAGAAAAGGCCCATCCTCAACGATCTGTCGAGAACCACACCATTGCAATGCGCAGAAATCGGAACTCACATTGCTCGGGACGAGACGCGATTACGTCCTGCGGCTTTTGCCGTGTAAAGTTGTAGGTCCGCTTCAACAACGAGTTCAGATTGTGCACTAAGAAGACGTATTCGACTGCAAGATACACCAAAGCTCGCAGTAATATGCCCCTCGCTTGAAAGTCGATGCGGCAGGCCCAGATCGCTAATGCATTTCCGAACTTTTTCGGCCAGTATCATCGCGCCCTCCAGAGAAGTCTCCGGCAAGAGCAGAACGAATTCCTCACCGCCATAGCGGGCCACAACGTCCGTCAACCGGCTCGCGGCTCCGGAGATAGCCAACGCCACTTGCCTGAGGCAGTCGTCCCCGGCAATATGACCGTATGTGTCATTGAAAGCCTTGAAGTTATCGACATCAAGCATGATCAACGACAACTCTCCTCCAGAGCGAGTGTGCCTGGAATATTCATACGCCAGCATTGCATCAAATTGAGCGCGGTTCCAAAGCCCCGTCAAACCATCGGTCGCAGCCAAAAGCGCCAGTTTCTCCTGTGCGACCTTCAGCTTGATATGTGTGGAAACCCGAGCTTTGACTGGCTCGGGATCAAAAGGCTTTGTGATGTAATCGACGGCTCCCAATTTCAACCCCTTCGTCTCGGCCCCAGCGTCGCCGAGGCTGGTAACGAAGATGACTGGAATATCTTTGGTGCGATCGTCCTCCTTCAACCTCGTGCAGATTTCATATCCATTGAGGCCTGGCATCATCACATCGAGCAAAATCAAGTCGAGCTTTGTGCTGGTTGCAATCTCAATGGCGGTCGCGCTACTGGTCGCATAAACAATCTCATAGTCAGTGTCCAGTGTGTCGGCCAATAGCACGATGTAGATATATTCATCATCAACCAAAAGAATTCGAGGTCGTGCTTGCGAAGATGCATCCGAAGAGCCGCTTGGTTTTCGCAAGGGAGGGCGCTCGGCAAGATCGTCAACTCGCAACGATGTTGCGATGATGGTCCGATCCCGGAATCTTTCTTCGGCAGCCAGGGCGGCGTCTACAAAACTCCGGATGAGAGATTTATTGCCTGCTTGACGACCTATTGGGGCCTTAGGAAGGATCTTCGGCAAAAACGGTCGTCCCGCAAGATCGTTGGATGCGATCTCGGTGGGCAGACTGGGGTGCTCACTCATGAACCCAACCTCCCGGTGGATCGGACGAGATCCATTTCCAATGAATTGACTGCAGCTATGGCCGGAATCAATTTCCGCTCCAAAGCTTCGATCAAGAAACTCATCCCCGCAGTTCGGCCATCTCTGAAGGCTAGTTCCACATCGGATGCCGATTCGGCCAAATCCTTGGCTTCCAGTGTCGCCGCGAGGCCCTTGAGCGAATGGGCCAGCCTTTCGGCATCCACAAGATTCCCTTCAGCGATCAGGTCCCTCAGATCAGCAGCGGCCGTTCCGAACTGATCGCGGAATCCGAGCAGAATCTTGCGAAGGAGTTTGGGCTTGCCATTGGTTCGGATTAAGGCAGTCGCAATATCGAATGGTGGGAGCCGATCCGGAATGCACTCCTCGCCCGGTGCGGCTTCCACCAGAGTCGCCTTCGGTTCCACTCGCACCTCAATCCTCTCCGGCATCCAGCGAACAAGTGTGCTCATCAATCGAATGGGGTCGATCGGCTTGGTAATATGCTCATTCATTCCCGCAAGCAAGCTTCTTTCACAGTCGCCCCTCATGGCGTGTGCAGTCATGGCAAGGATAGGAAGCTTGCTGAAGCGATGGTCGGCGCGAATCAGCCTGGTCGCCGTCAATCCATCCATCACCGGCATCTGAATGTCCATCAACACAAGATCGTACGGCTCCGCCGCAATGTGGTCGACACCATCCTGGCCATTGACCGCGACCGTGACTTCAATCCCCAAATCAGCCAACAGTTCGGTCGCTAGTTCACGATTGATCGCGTTATCCTCGACCAGCAAAACCTTCCTGCCCACTAATGAAGGGGGATTAGGTGGAGGTTCCTGAAGCGGCTCCGGAGTCGAATCATACGGTTTCGCAGCGAAGATAGCTGCAATGGTCGCAACAAGGAGTGACTCGGCAATGGGCTTGACCAGAAAACCATCCAAGGACGGATCGTTCAACCCACCCATAACCTCCTCGTGCTCGTATGCCGAAATCATCAGAATTGCGGGCATTTTCTCGTATTTCAGATGCGCTTTGAGCCTGCGGGAAGTCTCGATCCCGTCAATTCCGGGCAGTCGCCAGTCCATCAAAACCAGGTCAAATGCTTCTCCGTCTTTGCGCGCACTGGATAGTGCGGACAATGCTTGTTCGCCAGAAGAAGCTGACCTGACAACGAATCCATTTACCCGAAGCATGTTGACCAACAGAACCAGCGTATTCTCGTCGTCCTCCACAACTAAAATTGATTTCTTTTGCGTATCGCTCGTGGTCAGGCAAGGCGATTGCCTCAAGTCGCTTGTGTCGATGCCGAATGTGGCAGTGACGGAAAATGTGCTTCCCTTGCCCAACTCGCTCTCAACGGTAATCGTTCCCTGCATCAATTCGCAGAGTTGTTTGCTGATGGCAAGACCCAACCCCGTTCCCCCAAATTTCCGCGTGATCGAAGGATCCGCCTGGTTGAAAGATTGAAACAGATTCGCGATCTGTTCTGCAGTCATGCCAATTCCGGTGTCGCGCACCGAAATGCGCATTTGGACTCGATCGGCAATCAAATCTCCAGCGACCACCCTGACGACGATCTCTCCCTGTTCGGTAAATTTGATCGCATTGTTGAGAAGGTTGATTAAGACCTGGCTTAACCGCAGTGGGTCCCCTGTCAGGTTCCTGGGAAGGTCCCGCCCAACGGAGAACACGATTGCGAGTCCCTTCTGCTCTGCTCTATGAGATACGATGTCGTTGAGATTGCTTAACACCTTGTCGAGCGAGAATGGGATGTTCTCCAGTTGGAGCTTGCCGGCTTCAATTTTTGAAAAGTCCAGGATATCGTTCGTTAGACTCAACAACGATTGGGCCGCGCCACTTATCTTGGTAAGGTAACTGTGCTGCTTTTGACTTGGGTCCGATCGCGAAGCTAGATAGGTCATGCCAATGATCGCGTTCAAAGGCGTGCGAATCTCATGGCTCATGTTGGCAAGGAAATCCGACTTGGCGCCATTGGCTACTTTTGCATTCTCTGTCTCTTCGCGCAATTGCTTTTCCTGCTGCTTGGCGGCAGTAATGTCGTTGCGGATCGATAGAAACTTCGAAGGATGCCCATCCTCGTCCATGAATGGCACAATGATGCTGTCCACCCAGTAAAGCGAGCCTTCCTTGGAGCGGTTGCATATCTCGCCCCTCCACGACTTGCCGGAGGCGATGCTCTTCCACATAGCGGTCCAGAACGCTCGGTCATGAACGCCCGAATTGATGATGTGGTGTGTCTGACCCAATAATTCTTTCCGACTGTATCCGGAGATCGCACAGAACGTATCGTTTACATCAGTGATGCGGCCCGCACGGTTGGCGACAGAAACAATGGAGTGCAAATGGATGGTGCGCAGCAAGTCTGCGTTTTCGCGAAGCGCATCTGCGGCCTGTTTGCGGGCGCTGTTGTCGGTGCCGATCAACAGATATCCAATGATCCCATCCTGAGCATCGCGCAGCGCCGTTACAGACATCACCGCCGGCAACCGGCTGCCATCCTTGCGGATGAATGTCAACTCATAGATGTCCTCAATGCCACGGGATGCCTTGAACACCAGGGCCTCAAAGCCAGGGGTAATCGGGGTGCCAAGTTCTGCGCTGAGCATCTGCGCACGCGTCGTCAATTCCTGAGAGTCTGAGATGTCGGCAGGAGTGAGCTTGTTCATCACGTCAGAGGCTGTGTAGCCCAGCATGCGCTCGGCGCCTACGTTGAAGATCTGAATCACGCCGTTTGCGTCCGTTGCGATGCTCGAGAAGTTGGCGCTGTTGAAGATGGCTCTCTGCAGTGCTCCCGCTTTGAGCAGTTCTTCCTCGGCCCTCTTACGTGCCGTATTATCGGTGCCAATCAGCAGATAACCGATTACCGAGTCGTTAGCATCGCGCAGCGCTGTAACAGACACGATTGCTGGGAAGCGGCTGCCATCTTTTCGAACATAGGTCAGTTCGTAGATGTCTTCGATACCACGCGAGGCCTTGAACACCAGGGCCTCAAAACCGGGCGCAATCGGGGTTTCAAGCTCGGCACTCAATGCTCCCGCGCGCGCGATCAATTCATTTGGATCAGAGATATCGGCGGGCGTAATCCTGTTCACCACGTCGTCGGCCTTGTATCCAAGCATTCGCTCGGCGCCCACGTTGAAAATCTGAATGACGCCATTTGCGTCGGTAGCGATCTTTGAAAAATTGGCGCTGTTGAAGATCGCTTTGCGCAATGCCTCTGCCGTGAGTAATGCCTGCTCCGCATCCTCCGGCTTGGGCATGTCGCGAATCACTTTGGCAAAGCCGGACAGACGGCCGTCTTCATCGCGCAACGCGGTTATCACAACGCTGGCCCAATACATGGACCCATCCTTGCGCACGCGCCAGCCTTCCTCTTCAAAGCGCCCCTTTTGCGCGGCTATTTTCAGTTCGAGTGCAGGCTTCCCCAGCGCTGCAATCGCGGCGGGGTAGAACGTGGAAAAGTGGCGACCGATGATCTCTTCGGCGCGATATCCCTTGATCCTCTCCGCGCCTTCATTCCAGGTGACAACCAATCCCTCGGAGTCGAGCATCAGAATCGCGTAATCCTTGACGCCCCAAACCATGCGTCGCAGGCTTTCGTCGCTTCGCCGCTGCTCCTCTTGCTCTTCGCGCAAGATTAAGCGCCGCTTGTGGCGCCTGACTGATAGTGCGAGGCTGATCCCTCCACCAAAGGCAATGAGGATGCAGATGGCGCCCGTCAGTAGGTATTCGTCCCGGACGCTTTTGCGATATTGGTTGCGCAGAAGCATCTCGCTCGCGTCGAAGGATGCATATTGCGCGCGGATTTTATCCATCAATACCTTGCGTTCCAGAGTCTGTTCGTAGCGAACTTCATCTGAATCGTGGATTGAATTGTCGGCGCGCCGCGCAATTGCGCTCACAGCTAACAGCCTCCACTGCTCAAAGCTGCGTCGAATGCCTTCGACCACGCGTTTTGAGGGGGGATCGTTTGAGACATGTTCATCCAAAGCAGAGAACTTCGAATCGACAACCTGATCCGCCTCTCTGTATGGCTGGAGAAACTCGGCCCTGCCTGTATATTGAAAGCCTCGAAGACCGGTCTCCATGTCAACATTGAGCTTGAGCAACTCCCGCTCGCCGCCGACCACATGACTTGTGAGTTCAACGTTCTGTTGGGCTGTCGTTAACGATCGAACCTCCAACAGAAGCGCCGACCCCAGAATCGCCAAAGCGGCGACTGGAATCACTAGATGCTGCGAGACTCTGAGCTTCTTATGATCCATAAGACATACGCGCCGCATCAGTCCTTTGACATGGCCCCGCAATCTCAGGAACAAAAGAGACTTGATCCCGTGATTGTCCACGCCCGTCTCGGACCAAGTAGCTAGATCCTTGGTTCGATTCTTTGCGGTCAATACCCATATCGGCCGCCCCTGGAGGAGTTTTGTACTTTATGAAGCACGATTGGGGCCAAAGTACCAGGATGGGAGAAGATGGCATTTTGACATCTAAAGGAAAGGGTTTAATGGGAGATTCGTCTACATATAGGAGATTGGAAGAATCGTACTGACGAAACAAAAACGACGATATGTCGTCTGTCGGACTACATGTCGTCTACTCGCGCGATCTCAATCCCTCATCAACGTGGCATTCAATGGCGTCCGCGCAATCCGCTTGTCCTCCGATACATAGCCACCGATACGGGATGAGCTGCCGTGGTTGATTCTTTGCGTGTGGGGAGAAATGTGACCAATAATGATCAGAACTGCACTTATGCGGTGAGTACACTCTGCAATAAGCGCAGAATTCATGAGGAATGCAATGGACCCCGGAACCAAATACGATGTCGCGAGCGTGTTAGAGCGAGATACACAGATAACGATCGCAAACTGGCTGGCGCGCGTTGACGAAGAACCAGGCCTGTTTAAAGTCCATTTGAGTGCGAAAGACCGATGCGCGCATCTGCCACAGTTGTTCCGCGACTTGGTCGCTCGTCTGCGTCATCCGCTCCCCTTAGGTTCCCGCGCTCTAAAGTCACTCGGTGCCGTCGCTCATGGTCGTCTTCGTTGCGATCAAGGTTACACCGCAACCATGATGGTGGAAGAATCGCGCATGCTTCAGGTTTCCATCTTCGAGACGCTCGAGCGGAATGTAGAGGATACCGAACCTGGGGTACTGCTGCTGTACGTAATGGCAATCGCCGACGAGGTGGATTCACAACTGGCTCAAGCGATGACCAGTTACGCCTCGAAGGGTTCCCTTGCGCCTATCCAATAAAGCCATCAATTCAATACCGGGGCCGGCGAAGAACGAGTGAGACTTTGGCCAGAGCTTTCAACACCCGATTTCACGA
>Ga0302201_10002115_pt1 | contig 16031 bp, 9 predicted proteins | sample II_Bog_N3_2_FD_194586 | JGI IMG/M metagenome (GOLD analysis project Ga0302201, IMG submission 194586) | Peat permafrost microbial communities from Stordalen Mire near Abisko, Sweden - II_Bog_N3_2 | ecosystem: Environmental > Terrestrial > Soil > Wetlands > Peat | place: Sweden: Abisko, Stordalen... | reverse complement strand
TGGGAAAACTGCGATTTTTCTTTGCGCATTTGCAGGGAATTTGTCTGTTTGAGCGCATGCTGGGCTCATGCAACGCTCACCAAATGCACATCCGGATTCGGTGTCAGGAGTGTTCCCGGTCTGTACATCCCGGGAAACCCCCACCCCTCCCCCTGTTTTGCTGCAAAGCGCTCAAGATACATCGGTTACGTGTGAAAAACAGCGAAAAAGGTGCGATTTTGTGCTTTTCGTTGAAATCGTCGCGAATGAAATGTGGGGAGCGCAGTTCGACGCGGGACGGAAACGCTAAGAAGCCGCCGTCTCCAATGCAGCAATTTCCTCCGTGCTCAACTGCAGGCTGGCGGCTGCGACGTTCTGTTCCAGGTGCGCAACTTGCGACGTTCCGGGAATCGGCAGCATCACCGGCGAGCGCTGCAACAGCCAGGCGAGCGAGATCTGCGCCGTGCTCGCTCCATGGCTCTCCGCGATTAAGCCAAGCTTTGCGGCTGCGGGGTTCTCCGCTTTCAACTGCTTGCCGCCGCCCATGGGATACCACGGCAGAAACGCGATTCCGCGGCTCTCGCAGTATCTGAGCGTCTCTTCATGCCTGCGGTCGCTCAGACTGTATCGATTCTGGACACTGACGACCTTGATGATCTTTTCGGCCGCTTCAATCTCGCCGGGGCTCACTTCGCTGAGGCCGATGTGCCGGATCTTGCCCTGCTCATGCATCTGCTTCAGCGCGCCGAGGGACTCCTCGAGCGGAGTGCGCGGATCGATGCGGTGCAATTGGTAAAGGTCGATGCGCTCCAGCTTGAGCCGACGCAGGCTCATCTCCACGCACTGGATCAGGTAGCCCGCGCGACCCACATATTCCGTTTTAGCCGGCCCTTGCCGCGTGATTCCGCCTTTGGTCGCGATCACCAGGCCGTTCGGATACGGGTAGAGCGCCTCGGCGATCAGCCTTTCGGCAATCTCCGGCCCGTAAGCGTCGGCAGTATCGATCAGGTTGATGCCCAGTTCGACGGCGTGGCGCAGAACGCGGCGCGCTTTGCCCGGATCCTCCGGTTCGCCCCAGGCTCCATCGCCGACAAGGCGCATCGTTCCATACCCGAGCCGGTGCACGGGCAGGTCGCCGTCAATTTGGAAAGTGCCGCTCACCGCGGCGGAAGGCAGTTCGGATCGCATCGTACATGTTAGATGCGAAAGCCCGTTGACCGCGCAGGTACGATTTGCAGCGTTTATGCCGGGAACCCGGTCTTACGGACTTGCGTACCACCAACACCAGCGCAGTATGCTGAAAAGCATTGTTGGACCTCATCCATTGCCAAGGAGAACCCATCATGGGTACCGCAGCTTTCCCGAATCCGCAAGCCATCTTTTACCAGCAGTATGAATCGGTGCGCCGGGATGAGGTAGTCGGCATTCTGCTGGCTCTCTTCCTTGGCGATTTTGGAGCGCACCACTTCTACCTGCGCCGAACAGGCCTGGGAATTCTCTACCTTTGCTTCTTCTGGACGGGTATTCCGGCGATCCTGGGACTGATCGAATGTTTCTTCATGCCGGGACGCGTGCGCGAGTTCAACGCCATTCAGGCCGCAGGCATTGCCGCTACATTGGGGATTCCGATGCCGGGCTGGGGTCAGCCAGTCAACGTGACCGTGAACATGCCGCCAGCCGCCCCGATGGAAGCATCAGCCGTAGCCACCGCACCAGCACAATCCGGAACTTTACTCGCATGCAGTAAGTGCGGCAAGCCCAACCCCGCCGGCGCTCGATTCTGCGCAGGCTGCGGGCAACCGTTCTAGGCAGGTGAGGCCAAGCCGCGTGCTACATGTTCGCGTGGCCGGAGCGCATCGACTCGTTGAACTGAGGTTTGGTGAAATTCAATGCCGCCTCAAGCTTCGCCTGGTACTCTGCGGCGCGCGCCAGCAAGGCTGGAGTGGCTGCTGCAAATTCTCCATCCAACGTCATCAGGCCCTCGCCGCTTTCATGCCCGGCCATCCGCAGCAACTCGGCTTCGGTTGTATTCAGATACTGCGCGTCGCGCGGATCGGCAATCCAAACCGGCTTGCTTTCGCCCAGCGCGCCAGAAAGCCAATAGACTTTGCGCAGCAGGTAGTCGAGCCGCTCAGCGTCGGTGGTCTCTGTGAAAAGAAACCGCTTCTTCCAGCGTCTGTAATAGCGCGTGGTAACCGGAACCGGTTGGCGATTTCCGGATTTCACGAACTCCAACTGGCCGTAATCCACGGTCTTCCGCACTGCGTTGTAGACGAAGCTTTCGGCGAATGGCTGCTCCATGGCCGGAACGATCTCGGCGAAGGTCAGCGTCACGGATGCCGCAAGTTTGGCGTGCAGGTTATGCGTGCCGCCGTCGGCCAGGTGCATCTCCCCGTGAACGATATAGGTATCGGCGCCCGAGGTAGACCGGTGCGCCGGCCACTGGAACTGCCCAAATGCTATGGGCAGCCCAGCCATCGTAACGTAGCACTCGGGTCGCGGATTGCGCAGCCGCTTGGCTTGCGCCGCGAGGTGAGCAGTCATGCTGGGCAGTAGTTCGGGTTTGTCGAACTCGAAGCCCTCGCCAAGCTCCAGGCGAAGAGTGTGACCCGCTTCCGCATGCGGCAGGCCAAGCTGGAAGACAGCGGTCGGCTGGCCATGGAAGTCGCTGCCTTCGCTGGCCGAGACCACGACCAGACCTGCCTGTGAGGCTGCGGTTTCGACGGATGAAGTCAGATTCGATTTTGTCGTTGAGTTCGATTGAAGAGTCATTCGCAAAGCATCCTATGTTCGAGGTCCAGTGCATTCCTATTCTACGGGACCGTCGCGACGATCTCCTCGGCCAGGAACGCTCCCCTCGCACTGGTGCAGCTCCCATCTCGGCCAAATGCCGCATTTACAATAAGGAGGTGCCGTCCGCCGTGTCTTCACCCATCATCCTCGCCGAAAACCTGACCAAAGTGTATGCAGCCGGGCGCCTCCTGGTGACGGCGGTACGCGGCGTTTCGCTTTCGATCGAGCCCGGCGAATTTGTCGCAATCGTGGGTCCATCCGGCTCCGGGAAATCGACGCTGTTTTACCTTCTGGGCGGGCTCACGCAGGCAACTTCGGGACGTGTTGTCATTGACGGAGTGGACTTTGCCACGCTGAGTGACGGCGAACGCACGCGGTTGCGCAAGCACCGCATTGGGTTTGTCTTCCAGAAGTTCAACCTGCTCCCTACGCTTACAGCCATGGGAAATATCGAGATCGCCTATGCTGTGAGCGGACGCAAAGAGCCGATGGATCTGAACTATCTTGACCATCTGAGCGGCCTGCTTTCCATCCGTGGCCGGCTCGACCACCGGCCCTCAGAGTTGAGCGGCGGCGAACAGCAGAGGGTGGCCATCGCGCGGGCACTGATCACGCGGCCTGCGATCGTACTCGCGGACGAGCCAACGGGAAATCTTGATACAAAGAACTCCGACGCCGTTTTAGACATGTTGCTGAAATCAAACAGTCTGCTGGGCCAAACAACTTTGATGATTACCCACAATCCTGAGGCCGCATCCATCGCCGGCCGAATACTTTACATGCGCGACGGAGAGATCGTCCGCGAGGAGAAGGGTACGCGCCAATATTCGGCATGAATTGCCGCTTCTCAGATTGAAAGTGGGCTTTTGGAGGCCGAGTTCCCTGGTTTGACCTCCCTTGGACCGCCCGGTATACTCAGGATTGCACCAAGCGGGAGTAGCTCAGTGGTAGAGCATCGCCTTGCCAAGGCGAGGGTCGCGAGTTCAAATCTCGTCTCCCGCTCCAGTTTGCCCCGCCCCGTCGCATTTTCCTGGGGAGAGCCGAGCGGACTGGAGCCAACTAAAAACACCCCTGCCCAAGGCGCGGTACCCAAGTGGTAAGGGAGAGGTCTGCAAAACCTTTATGCGCCGGTTCGATCCCGGCCCGCGCCTCCAAACTTTTCTCCCCCCCAAAAAAACTGATCCTCAAACATGTTGGCGAGCCAGCGCACCGTTTGCGAGTGCGGATCCATGTACAGGTTGTCCCTTGACCGCAGACCGACGGTCTCGGTGAATCAACCTCCATGTCGATTGTTGAGTGACGCGCGCCCTTTGGGACCGACCCGCCTTACATGCGAAAATCTGTTCCGCGGTCGATTGGCCGATGGAGGAGCCGTGAAATTCGCCTGGATGTGCGTTGCAATGGTGATTACGGTCGGGCTGGCAACACAAATCAAATCTCAGACAGACCCGGCTTCGCAGGTAGATCCTTTGATCGGAACAAAGACCAACCAGTTCAAAGACAATGGCAATACTGTTCCGGGAGCGACGCGGCCTTTCGGCATGCTTTACTGGAGCCCTGATCCAGCGAACGGAGACTTCTACAGGTACGAAGCGCCCGTGGTTCGCGGCTTTGGCCTCACGCACATCAGCGGTCCAGGCTGCGGCACGCTCGGCGACGCCCCCATGATGGTGATGAAAGGTAAACTCCAGAAGCTTCCGTTCGTTCGCAGCGCTCCAATCCAGTCTGCCTTTCGCCATGAAGACGAAATTGCGGAGCCTGGATATTACGCAGTCAAGCTCGATTCCGGCATCCGCGTGCAGCTGGCAGCGGCCCAGCGCTCGGGGCTGGCCGAGATAGACTTTCCCGACGATGGCGATGTGCACACGCTCTTCGTGGACGCGAGCCGCAACCTCACACGCGTAAACGACGCATCTGTATCCGTCGCGAACGGGCGCATGACTGGTTCCGTGACCAGTGCGGGATTTTGTGGACTCGAAGACACCCATCGGATGTACTTTGCCTTCCAACTTGAAGGCACGCCGCAAGAGCAGGGCACCTTCTCAGAGGCCGGGTTTGCCGGGCCGGGATCGGTGGATGGCGCCCGCACTGGCGGATATGCCGTGTTCCCCGCCAGCACACGAAAGATCCTTGTGAAAGTGGGCATCTCATTTGTGAGCGTGGCCAACGCAGAAGAGAATGCAGCCACGGAGATTCCGAATTGGGATCTGGACGGGCTCCGGTGGGAGGCACGGTCGGAGTGGAATGATAAACTCGGCCACATTCAAGTGAGCGGCGGAAACGCGAACAGCCGGCGCGTTTTCTATTCCGCGCTCTACCACGCGCTGCTGCATCCCTCAATTTTCAGTGACGTCAATGGCCAATACATCGGCTTCGACGAGAAGGTTCACAAGGTTTCGCAGGGACATTTGCAGTATGCGAATTACTCCGGATGGGACATCTATCGCTGCCAGGTTCAGTTGATCGCTATGCTGTTTCCAAAACAGGCGAGTGACATCGCGCAGTCGCTCGTAAACGACGCGGAGCAGGGTGGCGGGTTGCCCATTTGGCCAGTTGCAAACGACGAAAGCAGCGTGATGGTGGGTGATCCTTCCGATCCGATTCTGGCCAGCATTTATGCCTTTGGCGCGCGCGATTTCGATGCGAAGAAGGCACTCGAGTTCATGGTGCGCGGGGCCGACGATTCCGACGCCCACGTAAGGCTTTATCCGGAACGCCCGCATCTCAAAGAACTACTGGCCAGGGGCTATATTGCCGAAAGCGAAGACTCGCAGGGTTCGGCCTCGGTGAGCCTCGAGGACGAGACAGCTGATTTTTCAGTCTCACGAATGGCAACGGCCCTGGGAGACAAGGCAACGGCGGATCGCATGTTGCGACGCTCGGCCAACTGGCGCAAGCTGTTCGATCCTGATACTCGGTACATTCGCCCCCGAATGGCCGACGGTAGCTTCATGCAGAAATTCACGTCGTCGAGCGCGGATGGATTTGTTGAAGGCAACACCGCTCAATATACGTGGATGGTTCCCTTCGATTTGAAGTCCGTAGTCGACGCTGTGGGCGGCCCGGAAGTGGCGAAGACACGGCTCGACAGCTACTTCAGCCAGTACGGAACATGGAATGGCGGACCTTATTTCTACATCAGCAACGAACCGAGTTTCGGAGATCCGTGGATTTATAACTGGACCGGCCACCCGTGGCGCACGCAGGAAGTTGTTCATAAAACGATTGGCGACTTATTTACGGCCACTCCGGACGGATTGCCTGGGAATGACGACCTGGGTGCGACTTCCGCGTGGGTCGTTTTCGCCATGCTTGGCATCTATCCTGAGATTCCAGGCGTCGGAGGAGTTACGCTGAATAGCCCTTCGTTTGAGAGAGCGACCCTCAAGCTGGGTGATAAGTCGTTTGAGATTCTAGCTCCGGGTGCGCCGGACAACATTTATGTCAACAACATCTCGCTCGATGGAAATGCGATTCATAACTGGTGGATAGGATGGGACGAGATGACTAAATCTTCACGCCTGGAATTCAAGCTCGCTGATAAGCCGAACAAAGATCCGGGCGAACTGCCGCCCTCCTATCCTGCGCAGATGAACACGGGCGCTGTGAGACAGAACGGTCCCGACTCCTATCTGCAACCGTTGGTTGCCGACGGCACGCTGGCTGGTGCGGTCACGCTGGTGTCTGACAAAATCAACACCATATATGTGAAGGCATCTGGATATCGCGACCTTACGTCGAGAGCACCCATGGCGTCGAATGACTTGTTCTGGATCGCGTCCACATCGAAGCCTATGACAGTAACGGCCTTCATGATGCTTGTGGATGAGGGAAAGATCAATGTGAATGACCCCGTCGAAAAGTATCTTACTGAGTTCAAGGGCCAGTTAGTCAAGACGAAGTCGAACGATACCGCAAATCCGGGACCAACAGGATCAAAGAATCTGGAATTGGTCCCTGCGAGTCACCCCATCCTTGTGCGCGAGATTTTGAGTCACACCAGCGGGCTTCCCTTCAAGTCAGCGGCACAGCCGGGAGCCTTGGATACGTTGCCACTGAAAGAAGCGGTGAAGAGTTTCGCTGCGGAGCCGCTGAACTTTCAGCCCGGCACTGCATACGCATATTCGAATGAGGGCATTAATACCGCGGCACGCATTATTGAAGTTGTGACCGGCATGCCCTACGAAAAATTCATGCAGCAGAGGCTCTTCACGCCACTGGGCATGACCGACACCACCTTCTGGCCGAATGCGGAACAGATACAGAGACTGGCTAAAACTTATAAGGTGGATCCGCAAACGAAGGAACTCAAAGAGATCCCAATCAACCAACTGACTTATCCTCTGGATGATCGCACGCATCGATATCCCATGCCAGCGGGCGGAATATTCTCGACGGCAGAAGACGTAGCGAAGTTTTGCCGAATGATTTTGAACGGCGGCGCCATCGACGGGAGAAGATACATTTCTGTCCAGGCTTTACATACGATGACGAGCGAGCAGAATAGCGGACTGGGCGGATCGAGTTATGGATTTGGCTGGGGTGTGTCGAAGACCGGCTTCGGCCACGGCGGCGCGTTTCGCAATGCGATGGAGATTGACACCGTGAAGGGCCGCATTCTCATCTTCATGGTGCAACAGGACGGCCCCTGGGGCACGAGTGCGGGAGACGCTATTACTCCTACGTTAGAGAAGATTGCAGACGACTTGGTTGCGGGCGGCGATTGAAGTTCGGTTCACACAGATCCTTGGCTGAAATGATCAGCTCAAGAGGGGCCCAATCGAGATGGGCGCCATGCAAAGGGTTATTCAAGACACGCGAAAGATGACCACCGTGTCCGCCGGAACTTCGACTGCATCTCTGTTGGGGCGGAACGGAGTGCCAGAACTGAGAATCAGTTCACTCTTCGCTGCAATTCGAAACGTGTGCATGGTCTCGCCGAGATTGCAGAAAAGTGTCACGCTCCCGCGCTCCATTGAAAAGCACTTGTTCTGTTCGTCAACATGCACACGGGTGTTTCCCGGTTCATCGTTATTGAGCGCGGGGGTTGATCGGCGCAGTTGAATTAATGCGCGATACCAGGCGAGCATTCCTGCGTGCTCACTGCTATCCAATTCGTGCCAGTTCAGCTTCGAGCGCTCGAAGGTTTCTCGCTTTTCTGGATTGGGGATCAGATCGGGACTCCAGCCAAATGCGGCAAACTCTTTCTTGCGGCCCTCAGCCACAAGGCGCGCAAGCTCCCGGTCTTCGTGGTCGGCAAAGTACTGAAAGGGAGATGAAGCAGCCCATTCCTCGCCTTGAAAAATCATCGGGATGAATGGGCTCATCAAGACGATCGCGGCCGCGATCTTTGCGCGATTGAATCCGATCACTTCATGCAAACGATCGCCGACCGCGCGATTTCCCACCTGATCGTGGTTCTGAATGTAGCCAAGGAATCTGTGTTGCGGCACGTGCGCTGCGGATTTGCCGTGAAATCGTTTGCGGTAATTTGAATAAACGCCGTCATAGACGAAGGTTTGCTCGAGGGCCTTCTTCAGATGACTGAGAGTGCCGAAATCGGCAAAATATCCACCGGCAGGTTCGTGCTGCAGTACCGCAAACAACGCGTGATGAAAATCGTCGCTCCATTGAGCGTCCATGCCCAGGCCGCCCGCTTTGCGCGGCGTGACGGTGCGCGGGTCATTCAAATCGCTTTCCGCAATGACAGCCAGTTTTTTGCCCAGGCTATTCCCCAGAGTTTCAACCTCGGCAGAAAGTTGTTCGAGAAAATGGATAGCCGACCTGTCGATGAAGGCATGCACGGCGTCGAGCCGCAGACCGTCGATGTGATAATCGCGCAGCCACATCAAAGCGTTATCGCAGAAGAAGCGACGAACCTGGTCTGATTGAGAGTCTTCGAGATTAACTGCTCCGCCCCACGGCGTGCGATGTGCATCCACAAGGTACGGCCCGAACTTCCCGGTGTAATTGCCGTCCGGGCCAAAATGGTTGTACACCACATCCAGCAGCACCGCCAGCCCCTTCAGGTGCGCCGCGTCGACGAATCGCTTTAAGGCATCGGGGCCGCCATAAGCCTCGTGCACTGAAAAGAGCGCGACGCCGTCATACCCCCAGCCGTGATGACCGGAGAACGACGCGACCGGCATGAGTTCGACGTGTGTGATGCCCAAGTCAGCCAGGTAATCGAGCTTGCCGATGGCCGAATCGAGCGTTCCTTCAGAAGTGAAGGTGCCCACATGCAGTTCGTAGATAACGCCACTCGCGAGCAGTGCAGGTTGGAACTCAACGGCCTGGGAAGACTTCGGCCATGCGAAAGCTGCTTGATCGTAGACGCGCGATGGTCCATGAACACCCTGTGGTTGCCATTGCGAACGCGGATCTGGATAGCATGCATCGTCTTCATCGAGGACAAAGCAATAATCGCCTCCGGGACCCGCATCTTCCACATCAAGATGCCACCAGCCGCGCGGATCAGGACCGTTCATCTGCAATGAACGACCGTTCACGCGAACCGATATCTTTTTCGGGAGAGGCGCCCAAACTTCAAAACGATGCATTCTCAATCCTCTTCCCGCGTGAGCAATGCAACGGGAAATCGCTGAAGCAGCGATTGCACGCGTATCGAACCGCCTGCGAAGGTCTCGCGCGTCAAGCGGTTGAACCACTTTCCACGCGACAACTCGATTGAGTTCGAAGCCCAGTTTGATCCAAGCTTCAGCGGCAGATGCGGCGCGAATACGGCAACGCGGTCTCCGCGGAGAAACCCGACGAGGTGTTCGCGCTTTGGCCCCTCTGCAAGCACCGGTTGATATGCGGCATCTGCGCCGAACCACTCTGGATGATCGCGCCGAACGCACAACGCAGTGTGTGCAACCCAGAGCTTCGGCGTTCCTGAGTCCATCGACTCCATGATTCTTTCAATGCTCATTCCCGCGCCCAGTTCGCTTAGTATGCGCGAGCGCAGCGCATAGTCGACGGGCCGGCGATTGTCAGGATCGACAAGGCTCAGGTCCCACAATTCGCTTCCCTGATACGTGTCTGGCACGCCTGGGACGGTGTAGCGAAGCAGCGTTTGTGAGAGACCGTTGATTCGTCCCGCGTACAAAATGCGGTTGACGAAGCTCTCCAACTCCGCGATAAACCAGTTCGAATCGAGAATGCGCTCAATGAAAAGGCCAAGGGCCTCTTCATATTCGCGATTTTGTTGCGTCCAGCTAGTTTGTTGTTTGGCCTCGCGCATCGCCTTTTCCATGTACGCTGTGAGCCGGTCCTTGTCGATGGGCCATGCGCCGATCATGGTCTGGTAGAGGAAATACTCCGAATTGCGATCGGGATATTTCCCAGTGCGGAACGGAGCATTGGCCCGAGACCATCGATTGAGTGCGCTTTTCCAGCGAACCGGATTTTCGGAAAGCACTGCCAGGCGAGCGCGCACGTCATCTGCCCGCTTTGTGTCATGAGTCGAGAGGGTGGTCAACGTCGTAGGATGAGCCGCTTGCATCCTGGCACAATAAACATGAAACTGCTCGACACTGATTCCGTTTCTTCCCGGCGCACTGCCCACTTCGTTCAATCCGATCAATCGATTGAAACAGTAGAATGCGGTGTCTTCAACGCCCTTTGCCATAACCGGCGAGGTGAACTGCTGAAAGCGCTGCAGGAATTCACTCTCCAATCCGCCGCGCGAGCGCAGCGCCAATACGCTGCCAATAAAGTCTATGAGGCCGGCATCGAGATCGGGCCGGCGCGCTTTTGCGTTGGAAACTGCTTCGTCGATGCGAATGCGGTCTTCATCCGCCACTTCGTCCCGCGCGGGAACAACGTATGTTCGATAAACCGAGAAGCAGGCCGCAATTTCCCTGAGCGCCCTGCGGATTTCTGCACGCGTGTAATCGCGACGATCGCGGTTGTTTTCACACAGCTCGACAAAGAGGCTCGTCAACCGGTTCACATCGCTGCCAAGCGCTTCCTGCTCAACGTTGAGCTTTTTGTCGTGGGCTACAGCATCGAAGTCGACAGGTTCCCCGGTAAACTCGGCGTAAATGGCAGATAGCTCGCTCATTCCCTCGCTTGAGACAAGCAGAGCGTTGCAGACGTTTAGAAAGTCGTACCCGGTCGTGCCTTCAATGGGCCAGTCCTCGCGCAGAAATTCACCGGGTTCTAAAATTTTTTCGCCAACAATCCACGCATCCGGCGCGCCATTTCGGAGTCGCTCAAAGTATTGCTTCGGGTCGCGTAGGCCGTCGGGGTGGTCGACCCGCACTCCATCGAGGACGCCTTTTTTCAGCCAATCCAGAATCCTGCAGTGCGTCGCATCGAAGACGTGTTGCCTTTCCGTGCGCAAACCGATGAGGCTGTTGACATCGAAAAATCGCCGGTATCCAAGCTCCTGGTCCGCGGTCCGCCAGTAAGCGAGCCGATAGAGCTGCTGATTGAGCAAGTTGTCGAGGGCATCAAAATTGCTGTTCAATTCGGCAACCGCCTGATCGATGGCCGTATTGATCTCAGAATTCTCCGCGCACAGGCTTTTCAGCAAGGCGTTGATTACATTTTTGTCGCGGTGTCGCGCCAGCCCGACTTCAAGATCGGTGGATTCCGGGGATGGCAAGCGCAAAAAGCTGTCAGCGATAAAGTTCAATGTGTCGCTCTTGGACAGTTCCGCGGCCCGAGTCAGGACGGCGGAAAGAGAGCGAGGGGCAACCGGAAAGATATTCTCGGCGTAGCGAATCCTGAATCGTTCGCCCTCGTGTTCGAGCTTGATTTCTCCCGCTTCCAGAATGCGCCCGTATTGATCTCCCAGCACTGGCAGTAAGATCTTGTTCTGCAGCTTGGCCTCGGAAGAATTCCAATCGATATCGAACCAGCTGGCGTACAGGCTTGATGGCCCGTTTTCCAAAACATCCCACCAATAGCGGTTCTTCGGCCCGATCGCCATGTGGTTCGGAACGATATCGAGCACCTGACCCAGGCCGAGCTCCGCCAATCGTTGGCAGAATTGCTGGTGACCCTCCTCGCCGCCCAATTCATCGTTCACCCGCTCGTGGTCGACCACGTCATACCCGTGCATGCTTCCGGCGACGGCTTGCAGGTAGGGGGAACAGTAAACGTGAGAAATGCCGAGGGTTTTCAGGTAGGCCGCCGCATTGGCCGCGTCATCAAATGTAAAGTTTTTATGGAGTTGGAGACGGTACGTGGATGATGGGATTCGTCGCATAGGCCTCGTGCGCAACGTTAACCACCGCCCTGCGCCTTGGTTGTTAGAGTAGGAGACTGGTGGTAAAGGTTGCAGGAGGAGGGTGCTTTGGGCCCAAATCTGCGATATTCGAGTACTTTTGCTGGACGGTCGTCCTGCGCGCCGGGAGTCGGCACCGAATCGAAAAATGTGCCCGTTCACCAGGCCCAGGCATTGCGGTGTCGCTGAAGCACCAGATTTCTGGAATGCGAATTGCCCTCAGGGCATTCGCTATGCCTTAATTGCAGATGCGCGGGATTACGCATCGAACTCAATCGGAGAAGCACAGCGTGAAGAAGCTGGCAAGCGCCTCGGATCCGTTGTGGTACAAAGACGCTGTCATTTATGAATTGCATGTTCGTGCCTTCGCTGATTCCAATGGCGATGGCATTGGGGATTTTCCGGGCCTTTTATCGCGGCTCGATTACCTTCAGGATCTCGGAATCACCTGCATCTGGCTCCTGCCGTTTTTCCCGTCGCCGCTGCGGGACGACGGGTACGATATTGCGAATTACGTCGATGTCAATCCTTCTTACGGCACGCTGAGCGACTTCAAGCAGTTTCTCGACGCGGCACACACCCGCAACATGCAAGTGATGATCGAACTGGTGATTAATCACACCAGCGATCAGCACCCGTGGTTTAGAGCCGCACGGCTGGCGCCACCAGGCTCTCCCGATCGCGAAATGTACGTTTGGTCGTCCACCGATGCCCTCTACAAAGACGCGCGCATTATCTTCACCGATACTGAAAAGTCCAATTGGACCTGGGATGACACCGCCAAAGTCTTCTACTGGCATCGCTTTTTCGCGCATCAGCCCGATCTGAACTTCGACAATCCGCGGGTCCTTGAAGAAGTGCTGAAGGCAATGCGCTTCTGGCTCGACATGGGCGTTGACGCGCTGCGCATGGACGCTATTCCGTATCTGGTGGAGCGCGACGGCACATCGTGCGAGAATTTGCCTGAAACACACGGTGCCATAAAAAAGATTCGCGCGGCTATCGATGCAGACTATGCGAATCGGCTGATCCTGGCTGAAGCCAATCAGTGGCCGGCGGACGTCCGTCCCTATTTCGGCGATGGCGACGAGTGCCATATGGCCTTCCACTTTCCGCTTATGCCGCGAATCTATATGGCCCTCCGTCAGGAAGACCGGCTACCGATCACCGATATCATGGCGCAAACGCCCGACATTCCTGGAAATTGTCAATGGGGCCTGTTTCTGCGCAATCACGACGAATTGACGCTCGAAATGGTGACCAACGACGAGCGCGACTATATGTACTTTGCATATTCCGCTGACCCGCGCATGCGGATCAATGTCGGCATCCGGCGCCGTCTGGCTCCGCTCGTCGACAACAATCGGCGGCGCATCGAGTTGCTGAATTCGCTGCTTCTCAGCTTCCCCGGAACGCCCATTCTCTATTACGGCGACGAGATCGGAATGGGAGACAACATCTATCTGGGCGATCGTAATGGGGTACGCACTCCCATGCAGTGGAACTCGGATCGTAACGCCGGCTTCTCTCGCTGCGACCCGGCCCGGCTTTACTTTCCCGTCGTCATGGACCCCGTCTACGGATACCAGGTCATCAACGTTGAAGCGCAGCTGAGCGATCAATCAAGCCTGTTGCACTGGACGCGCAATATGATTGCTCTGCGCAAGCTTTTCCAGGTTTTTGGCCGGGGATCGCTCAAGTTTCTTAATCCTGAAAATAGAAAGATTCTCGCGTACCTGCGCGAGCTCGATCGTGGCGATGGGACACGCGAGACGGTTCTATGCGTCGCCAATTTGAGCCGCTTTGCTCAGCCTGTCTCGCTGGACCTCTCAGAATATGGCGGGCATGAGGCGGTTGAGATGCTTGGGTATGTTTCTTTCCCGGCCATCACCGAGGCGCCTTATGCGCTTTCCCTGGCTCCGTATTCCTTTTTGTGGCTTGAACTTCAACCGGCAAGCGAGTTGCCGCCCATCGCGGTCAAGCCGCAAGATGCAGGAGCGGAGGCCGAGCTAGCACGGGAAGCCGCGGCGCTGGAGTTGCTGTCGAGTGGGTGGGCCGGGTTCATGGCCGGTCGCGGACCGGAGCTGCTGCAAGGGGCGCTTCCCGAGTGGCTGCCGCAACAACGCTGGTTTGGAGCCAAGACCCGGAAGATCCAATCAGTGCGCGTTGTCGATTGGGTTGAACTTTCTGAGGCGCAGGCGCCGGACGGCACTGCAAAGGGGACGGACATCCGGGGACAAGTTGCGATACGGCTGGCGCTGTTTTTTGTTGAAATTACCTACTCCGTCGGCCCGACTGACACGTATAGTGTTCCACTGGCAGTCAGTAATTCGTTCGATGCTGACCAACAGAGGGTTAACTTTCCGTTGGGCATTCTCGCCACGGTTGCAACACATCTGGGCGAATTTGTTCTATATGATGCGACATTTTGCGCTGACTTCCGCGACGGCATCCTCTCACTCATTGAGCGAAACGCAACGTTAGGCCTTTCGACCACTCCGGGAAACTCCACCGCCGAAGAGAGTCTCAGAAACGAAGTTCAGGCGCAAACAGAAGGCGAGATGAGTCCTTCGGTCGTTGTTCCGCCGTCGCCTGTGCCGATTACAGCGCAACCAGGCGAGGCGGTCGCGCCGGCAAGCCTCGCCCCGACGGATACTGCGCCTCGCGGCTGTCTTGAAGCGCGCGCCTCGAATGCCTTCGACCCTAAGCAAGCCCGGGGGTTGAATTCAAGGGTCGGGTCTGCCGAACAGTCAAACACCTCAATTCTCTATGGCAAGCAACTCATTCTGAAACTTTTCCGTCGAATTCAGCCGGGCGAAAATCCTGACGTCGAAATCGGCCGGTTCCTTACCGAAACCGCACATTTTCAGAGGATTGCTCCGTTCCTCGGCGAGATCAGTCTGACTTCTTCAAAGGGCGAGAAAACTACCGTTGCCATGCTGCAAGGCCTGGTGGCCAATCAGGGCGATGGGTGGCAGTGGTTCCTCGATCAGTTTGAGGGCTATTTTGCGTCGGTCGTGAAGCTTTCTGCGCCGCCGGCAACGGGCGCTCCCAATTTCCTGAACGAGCGAGCCCCACATCGCGAAGCTCTCGAATTGGCGTCCCCTGCATTGGAAGCTGCGGCGTTGCTTGGCAAACGAACGGCAGAAATGCACTTAGCCCTGGCAACACCCACAAACGATCCGGCATTTGGCGCCGAGCCATTTACGTCAGAGGATCTTGCCCGAGAGGCGCAGCGCATCGATGGGCAGATCACATCGACGTTAGAAGCCCTTAAAATCAAGCTGTCAACATTGAAAGACTTGACTGCCGACGATGCCGGATTGCTGCTCTCGCGGCGCATCGATCTGTTTGCGCGCGCGAACGCCATTACCTCGCTTTCAGCGGGAGGACAACGGATTCGAATCCACGGAGATTACCACCTCGGTCAAACGCTGCGCGTGAGCGATAGCCAGGCAGCCGCGACAGACAAATCTCCGTATCGCCTCCAGCCAAAACCGGCCACGGGAGACTTTGTTCTTCTCGATTTCGAGGGCGAACCGGCGCGCCCGTTGTCGGAGCGGCGCCAAAGACAGTCACCCCTTAAGGACGTGGCGGGAATGATTCGCTCGCTTTCGTATGTCGCATTCGCCGGACTTCACCGGTTCTCAAACGTTGGGTCAGACCTGGCAAGCTCATCGACTCAGGAGAATCTTACCGCCTGGGCGACTTTCTGGCAGAATTCGACCTCGTCCGAATTCCTTCGCGCCTATCGCGAAACCATCGCCGCCAATCCTGGACTGCTTCCCGCCCCTGAACAGGCACAGGCCCTGCTTGCCGCATATATGCTTGAGAAAGCCTTGTACGAATTGCTGTACGAACTCAACAATCGGCCCACATGGCTCCGCATCCCACTCGCGGGCATCTTAGCCTTGTAGCTCATCCGCATCAGGAGAACGAAGATGGCGACCACAAACCCAATCCTCGAGAACTCCTTCGCTTCGGCACGGTCCGCTCCGGGCCTGCTCGTCCTGCTCGCTGCAAT
>Ga0302201_10002114_pt1 | contig 16037 bp, 11 predicted proteins | sample II_Bog_N3_2_FD_194586 | JGI IMG/M metagenome (GOLD analysis project Ga0302201, IMG submission 194586) | Peat permafrost microbial communities from Stordalen Mire near Abisko, Sweden - II_Bog_N3_2 | ecosystem: Environmental > Terrestrial > Soil > Wetlands > Peat | place: Sweden: Abisko... | reverse complement strand
GACAAGGCGTCCTTCTGGGCTTGCGAGCCGATCCATTGCAGAAAGCCCGTGCCGTGATGCCAGCCGGTGTTCCACGCGCCGGCGCGGACTTTGACCTCGCCGTGCGCGCCGAATTGGTCGAGATAATCGTCAATAAAAGTAGGCACAATGTCGGTCTCACCGCGCCGGACGCGGTCGAGCAGTTCACGATAGCAGACGTGCCAGAAATTGCCCTGCTCGCTGACGTTGCGGAACCAGCCGCCGTTGTCGCCGTCCGTGGCGGTGAGCACCAGCGGCGGAAAATCGCAGTGCTTGGTGCGTTCCCAGATTTCATTCATGAACCACCCGGAGTCCATGCCGGAAAGCTGCGCGTCGGAAAGTTCGCGATCGCGGGGCACGACGATGATTTCGTCATCACCGAAACGCGCGATGTGCGGCCGGTAGCGGATTTCTTCCCAGCGCATCGGCTCGACCGGCTCAATGTAATTGCAGTCCACCATCACATAGCGGAAGCCCAATTTTTTCAGCACTGGAATCAGCTCCATGCAGAAGCCCATTTCCGGCGGCCAAAAGCCTTGAAAATTTTTCCGCCAGAAAACGTGCCCGGCGATGCCGAGCCAGCGCTTGATTTGTTCCTCGCGATCTTCCGCCGGGATGAGGGCGAGCACGGGATGATAAAAACCAGTGCCGAGAATCTTGAAAATTTTCTCGTTCTGCAAATGCCAGAGCAGGTCGCCGCATTTGGCGATGCCGAACACGCGCTCTTGAAACGCGGGATTGATCAAGGTTTCAAGCAGCGTGCCTGACAAGCTCAAATGCACGCGCGCCACATCTTCGTAGCCCCACAAGGCGCGCGGCATCCGATCCATCGCCCAAAGAATTTCCTTCGCCTCCCACTCGTTGGCCGCCAGCAGATGCTCCAGATTGCCGGCGGGTTGGTGGAAATTCAATGTCAGCGCATGGTAAATTTTTCTCATCCCGGTTAAATTATTTTGCCGGTTATTTCACTGCGGCAGGTGGAGGCTTGAGCAGGAAAAACAATGTCGTTATGCCCGGCAGAAACAAATCCACGGCATGGTCGCGTCCATCCCATTTGATGGGTTGGGTTTTGACGGGTTCGAGATTGCCGTCGCCGTTGCCGCCGTATTTTTTGGAATTGGTGTTGAGCGCCTCGACCCAAATTCCTTCCACCGGCACGCCGACGCGATAATTTGGCCGGGGCACGGGCGTGAAATTGGAAACGACCAGCAGCAGTTCGCCCGGCTTGCTGCCGAACCGCACGAAGCTGATGACGCTGTTGTTACCGTCGTTGTTGTTGACCCACTGAAAACTTTTGGAGTCGTAGTCCGATTCGCTCAAGAAACGGTTATTCAGATAGAACTGGTTGAGGTCGGCAATCAGCAGCCGGATGCCTTCGTGGTCGAGATACTGCAGGAGATGCCAGTCGAGGCTTCGGTCGTAAGCCCATTCGGACGACTGGCCGAATTCGCAGCCCATGAACAAAGTTTTCTTGCCCGGCCAGCCCCACATCCAGCCGTAAAGCGACCGCAACGTCTGCGCCTTTTCGGAAATGTGATTCGCCCCCATCTTGAGCATCATGGATTTTTTCCCATGCACCACTTCGTCGTGGGAGAAGGCCATCATGAAACGCTCCGTGTTCTGGTAAATCATCCCGAACGTGAGCTGATTGTGATGATACTTGCGGTGGATGGGTTCCTTCTTGAAATACTCCAGCGTGTCGTGCATCCAGCCCATGTTCCACTTGAGATTGAAGCCAAGGCCGTTTTCCTTGGCCGGCTTGGTGACGCCGCCCCACGCGGTGGATTCCTCCGCGATCATCAGCGCGCCGGGGAAATATTTATGGACGGTGGTGTTGGCGTAGCGAAGAAAATCAATCGCCTCCAGATTCTCGCGCCCGCCATACTTGTTCGGAATCCACTGGCCGGCCTTGCGGGAATAGTCCAAGTAGAGCATGGATGCCACTGCATCCACGCGCAGCCCATCAATGTGATAGCGGTCAATCCACGTCATCGCGCTGCCAAGCAAAAAACAGCGCACTTCCGGCCGTCCGAAATTGAAAATCAATGTGCCCCAGTCCTGGTGTTCGCCCTGGCGCGGATCGGAATGTTCGTAAAGATGCGTGCCGTCGAAATGCGGCAGCGCAAAAAAATCTTTGGGGAAATGCGCCGGCACCCAGTCCATGAAAACGCCGATGCCGTTTTGGTGGAGCGTGTCCACCAGAAACATGAAATCCTGCGGCGTGCCGTAGCGATGCGTCGGCGCATAAAAGCCGGTCACCTGATAACCCCACGAACCGTCGAACGGATATTCCGCCAACGGCATGAACTCGACGTGCGTGAAGCCCATCTGCTTGACGTAGGGAACAAGTTCCTTGGCGAGTTCGCGGTAGGTTAAAGGCCGGTTGCCGTCATCCGCGTGCCGCCGCCACGAGCCGAGGTGTAGTTCATAGACGATCACCGGTTCTTTCAGCCAGTCGGTCTTCTCGCGCCGCACAATCCAATCGTTGTCGCCCCACTGGTAGTTGGAAACATCCCAAACCGTCGAAGCATTATTCGGCGGCGCTTCAAAATAACTGCCATAAGGATCCGTCTTCAACCGCATGGCACCGGTGCGCGGCACGATTTCATATTTGTAGAGCAGGCCAACCTCCAAGCCGGGGACGAAAATTTCCCAGACGCCGGATTTGCCCAGCGGCCGCATCGGCAGGTAACGCCCGTCCCAATGGTTGAACTCGCCCACGACCGACACGCGGCTGGCGTTGGGCGCCCACACGGCAAACGACACGCCACACACGCCGTTGATTTCGCGCAGATGCGCGCCGAGCTTTTGATAGACGCGATGCTCCGTGCCTTCGTTGAACAGATACAAATCTTGGTCGCTCAACGTCGGCAAAAAAGAATACGGATCGAAAAACTGCCGGAACTCCCCGTTATTTTTTTCCACCTGCAAACGGTAGCGGAAAACTTCCGGGCGGGCGGGAATGAAGGTTTCGTAAAAGCCCATGTCATGGACTTTCTCCATCGGGTAGCGCACTTCCGGCGTCTGCTGATAATCCACGACGGTGCAGGCGCGGCAGTCCTGCAAAAAGGCGCGCACGACCACGCCGCGCCGGCCTTCGTGCGTGACCGGGTGCATGCCGAGCAGGCTGTGCGGTTGCGCATTCTGCCCCTGAAGCAGCGAGTCCAAATCTTTTTTGGTGGCGATCATGTTAATTTCTTTTGTTGGTTTGGCTTATTTATCTCGGATAAAATCGTAGATGTTCAGGTAGTGCTGCGCCGGGTGGTTCCAGGAATGATCCCCGCGCATGCCGTTGAGCAAGAGCTGGCGGAAATGTTCCGGGAACTGGTAGTAGCACGCGATGGCGCGCTGCAACGCCGATTCGAGACCAGGATTGTCGGCGGTTTCAAAAACATATCCGTTGCGCTCGTGCAACGGCCGGTTGGAAAAGTCCTTGTCGAAGACTGTGTCCGCCAGCCCGCCCACCGCCCGCACGACCGGCACGGTGCCGAACGCCATCGCGATGATCTGTGTCAGCCCGCACGGCTCATACCGGCTGGGCACGACAATCATATCCGCGCCGGCGTAAATCAAATGCGCCGCCTCCTCATTGTAGGCGATTTCCAGATGGCAGTCGGGGTTGTCGTTGAAATGTCGTTTCAGCCCCAGGAAATGTTCGTTGATGCTCGCGTCCGGACTGCTGCCCAGCAGCACAAATTGCGCGCCGTGGCCGAGCGCGTAGAAAATCGCGTGCCGCACCAGCTCCAAACCTTTCTGCGGATCGAGCCGGCCGACAAACGAGATAATCGGCTTGGCATTGTCGGCCAGCAGAAACCGTCTGCGCAACGCCTGCTTGTTTTCGTATTTCTTCTCAATCGTGTCCGCGCTGTATTTGGTGGGGATGTGCGGATCGGTCTGCGGATTAAACTGCTCGTAGTCCAGCCCGTTCAGAATGCCGCCAAATTTGTGTTGGTGCGTGTTCAGCGTGGGCTCAAGGCCGTGCGCCTGCCCGCCATCCTTGGCCTCCCACGCGTGCCGCGGCGAAACCGTGTTCACAAAATTGGAATAGACCATCCCGCCCTTCATCAGATTGATCGCATGGGGATTGTGATTGTCGCGCAGCCGGTCGTAGTGCAAAAAATATTCCGGCCGGTTCAATCCCGTGCCGCGCAGGACATGATCGCCGGTCACGCCCTGATGCTTGAAGTTGTGGACGGTGAAACACACGCGCGAATGCCGCATCCCGAGATGCTGATACATCTCGTAAAGCAGCACCGGCACCAGCGCCGTCTGCCAGTCGTGACAGTGGATGATCTCCGGATGCTTGTTGGTCTTGAGCATGAACTCCAGCGCCGCGCGGCAGAAAAAAGCGAAGCGCAGCACGTCGTCGTTCTGCCCATAAAAACATTTGCGATTGAAAAAATTATCGTTGGAGTGCGGTTCAATGAAGTAGCACTTTCGGCCATGCACGAAGCCGAAATAAACCGTCGTGTTAATCCCGCCGCCATACCACGGCACCCAAAGATTTTCGTAGGCCTTGGTCAAACCATAAATGTGGTCGTAGCGCATGCAATCATACTTCGGCAGAATGATCTCGACCGCGTTGCCGCGCGTTTCCAATTCCCGTGCCAGCCCATAAACCACATCCGCCAGCCCGCCCACCTTGGCCACCGGCGTGAGTTCCGACGCGATCATCACCACGAACATGGACGGGATGGCCGGCGGCGGCGGTGGTGCCACTTCAAGAGACGGCTTCGGCTCCCCGGGTTCCGGCTCCGTTTTTTTCAACTTGGGAATTTCTTCGACGACCGCCTGCTCGGAAATCGGCGGCACGGGTGGGGTCAGCGGCTTTGGGGTCAGCGGCTTTTGTGACGGCTCATTTTTTTTTGAAGGCGCAACCACCGTAACTAACATTGGGGAAACCACCGGCTCCGGTTTCACCGGCGCAATCGGGGCTTTCGCGGTCACGACCGCCGGTGGCACCGAAGCAATTGCGCCCGCGGGCGTCCCGATTTTAGGTGGCGTTGGTTTGGCCTCGCCGGCCACTGGCGTCGGGCGTGAACTTGGTGATGCTGCGACGGATTGAACAGATTCTAGCTTGGACGGAAGCGGAGCGGCAGTGCTCTTGGCAGCGGTCGGCGCGACCGCCGGTTTGGTTTCAACCGCCGGTTTTGGAAACGCCGGTGCGGATATCGTCACCGGTTTGACTTCCGCGACCGGATTTGCTCCGGCGGCTGGCGTAGCTTCAATTCTGTGTTTGACCACCGCCGAACGCAAGGCATCGGCCAGCGGGTTGATACCAGCCGCCGGATTGATTTCCGCCGCCGATTTTGCGGGTTCGAGCTTGGGCGGAATCGGCGAGACGGCGCGCGTTGCCGCTGGTTTGATTTCATTCGCCGGTTTGGGAACCGCCGGTGCCGGGGACATCGCTGGTTCAGCCGATTTGACCGGTTTGGCCGGCGAAGCTGCGCCGCCGGAAAATTTTTGTGAGGCTTGGTTTTTCGCCGGGTCTTTGGATCGCGGGTTGGCCATACGCTTTTGAATTGGTTGCTTCCGACACGATCAGGCTAACAGGCAAAAGTCAGTTACCAAAGAAAATTTCTAGACGCAAAGGATGCGTCCTGCTTGCGGGCGCCGACGGCAAAACAACAAACGCCAAGAACAAAATTCCGGCGGCGAGATCGGCTCGCGGCCGGCGCATGGTTTGAGATGCCAGCAGCAACAAAGATCCATGAAGCCGGCTCGGCAGTAAATCCCGCCGAGCGATTTCACATTGCCATCATCGGCGTTATGGAAAAATGGTAGTGCTTAACCTGTCCTGAGCTTTATTTGACGGCTTATTCTCGCCTGCAATAATCATGCGAAAAAACCAGTGATGCCGGTGGATTTGACAATTGTCCAACCCAGCCTTTGCTGTCAATGCCCGTATTTCGGAAATAGTGAACGCCGCGCGAAACGATTGCCGGGCGTCGTGGCGAAAAACTCGACTGCGAAACATGGTAAACAGTAATAACTCCATGGCCCCGATGGCGAGCCAGTTGCGACGCAGGTCGCTTATGATGTAACCGATCCGAGCCAGCTTTTTTATTTGTTCTAAAATTAAGATTGCGTCCGCCGAATCGAAGTGATGAAGCGCTTGTGAACACAATACAAGATCGAAGCTTTCGGGCGCATAGGGTAAAGAACGCAAGTCGTGTTGAACCAGCCGGATTTCTGGCCAGTCACGGCACAGCTCTTGGGCGATTTTCAAAACTTCCGGATTCCGATCAACGGCTGTAATGGTGACGGGCAGATGGCGTTCACGTGCCCAAGCCGTGATGGCCCGAGGAATGTCGGCGGCTCCCGTCCCCAAATCAAGGACACTTAAGGATTCACACCGGATTGAATCGAGAAGTCGTTCGACATATCCAAGCGTCAATTTATGTCCGTTTAAGCGTCGGTTCAAAGCTTCCAGCATCTGTAATTCTTCGCGCAACAACATCGGGTCAAAACCAGGCAAATCCATTAATTCTGGATCATTTGGTTCGAAGCGTCGAACAGGTGTGAAAACATTCATTGCGCGTGTCCAGCAAAACTCAATGCTCCAATAATTATGAGGAGTGGTAAAAAATGCAACCGGCGAATTCGTGCGTGAGTTATTCCGGTGCCGATCGCATTCATTGCTATTTTGGTTGCCACCAGCGGAGCAGCGGTCCGCACATGGCGGTGGTGAACAGTGCCATGATGACCAGCATGGTGAAAACTGAAGCTGGCAGCAGTCCGAGGTCGCGGCCGATGTTGATGGCAATGAGTCCCATGAGCGCGCGGGTGTTCATTAACGCAGCGACGCAGGCCGCCTCGCGTGCAGGCTGGCCGGTGAGGCGGGCGCCAAGATAGCAGCCGCCGAGTTTGCCGACGACGGCAGCGACCAGCACCAGTGCACACGCGAACCAGGCCACGGGCGTTTGCAGCGCGCCAATCTTGGTGTTCAAGCCGGTGTTCGTGAAAAAAATCGGCACGAAGGCGACCAGCACCATGTCGGAAAAACGCTTGCGCCAGGCTTTCACCAGAGTGATTTCCTGATGCAGCGCGGTGCCGAACAGGAACGCGCCGAAAATAACGAAGATGCCGAGTTCATGCGTGATCAGGCAACTCAAATAAAGCCCGATGAGAAGCAGCACCAAAAAGGACGCAGACAATTCCTCACCGCTGGAGTTTTTCTCACAGCGCCGCCACACACAGCGCAACCACGGGCCGACAACTTTGTGCAGCGCCAGAAAAAACACCGCGATGCCCGCCAACTGGCCGAGCAGGTGAACCACGTCGAAATTGGCGGTCACCATGGCGGTGGCGATGCCGAGCAGCACCCAGCCGATAATGTCGTCAATCGCCGCCGCGCTGATGGCCATCACGCCGATGGCCGTGCGTTCCAATCTCATTTCCAGTAAAATGCGGCCCATGATCGGCAGCGCAGAAATGGAAAGCGCAATGCAGAGAAAAAATTGGAAGCCGAACGCCGGCGTCTCCGGCGCAAAATGTTGGTGCAGCCAAGGCCCGATGGCGAGGCCGCACAGAATCGGCACCGTCATGCCGCAAATGGAAACGGCGGAGACGGTTTTGGATTTTGAGCGCAAATGACTGAAATCAAATTCCATTCCAACCTGAAAGAGCAGGAAGACGAGGCCGAGCTGACCGAGCAGTTGGAGCGATTGTTGGGTTTCTTTCGAAAACATCGTCGGCCAATCATGCGGCCAAATCGCACCGAGCGCGGATGGCCCAAGCAAAATTCCCGCCGCGATTTCGCCGACAGCCAGAGGCTGGTTAAAGAATCGCCGGCCGAGGCGGCCAACGCCCCAAGCGGCAGCAATGATGACGACCCATTGCAGCAGCAAGAGCTTGAGATGGCCTTCGATGTTGATCGGGTTCACAAAGGGCGCGTAGATGATTCTTAGGGCGATGAAACAGGCAAGACAATAATCAATTCACTCAACGAAAGCATAAAGCTGAACTGCTTGCAGGATTTTACTCCGCTAACCGGTTTGGCCGATTCAACACCTTGGCCAGCATAGCCAACTTACGGTTGGCCTGTGCGACGTAGGGATTCGATTTATCCCAAACATAGCCGGCCAGCACGGAACAGATCTGTCGCATGATTTCAGGGTTGACCTGCTCCGCGAAAAAAATTTGCGGCAGCTTGCCATCATACCATGCGGCAACGTAGGCGCGGAAAGTATTGATACCCTGCATGACGTGGTCGGCGTAGTCCGCCTGCCAATCAATCGGTTCACCTCGTAACTGCCGGATAAGCACCTGGGCCGCGCGTTGCGATGATGCCAAGGCGAGCGCCACGCCGGAACTGAAGACGGGATCGAGAAATTCAGTGGCGTTGCCGACCAGCGCAAACTTGTCACCAAAAAGCTGTTTGACCGAGCACGAATAACTGTTGATGCGTTGGGCTGGCACGGCAAACTTTATTTTTGCCAGCCGTTTCGCGGCGTTGGGGTCGCTCATAAGAATAGCGCGCAGTTGCGTCTCCGGATCGCCATGAAATTTCTTAAAAAATTCCGGCGACGCCACCGCGCCAACGCTTGTCCTGCCATTGGAGAAAGGTATGATCCAGATCCAGGCGCCGGCCGGATGCATGCAGATCCAGATTTTCCCCTCCTCGCGTCCCGTCGGACGCAAATCTCCCGTGACATGGGCAAAGAGCGCCTCGCGCTGTGGAAACGTGGATGGCTCTTCCAAATTCAACAGCCGCGGCAGGACCCGCCCGTAACCGCTGCAATCGAGGATGAATTTGGAACTCACTTCCACCAGGTCGCCACCGGGTTCTTCCACCAGTGCCATCGCCTGGGTATCATTGAAACTCACCGCCGTCACGCCATGCCGGTAGCGCACATCCACGCCCCACATGGCGATGGTGTCAGCGAGCGTCTTGTCGAAATCGCCGCGTGGCACCTGGTAGGTATAATCATACCCGGCGCTAAACTGGGCGGAGAAATCGAAATTGCACGTTTCATCGCCACGCAGGATCACCGCGCCATTTTTCCGCATGAATTGCTGTTGCTGCACGGCGTCGAGCAGTCCCGCGTCTTTCAACAAGTCCATGCTGATGGGCAGCATGCTTTCGCCGATGACGAAGCGTGGGAAGGTCTGTTTCTCGACGACCAGCACGCGGAATTTTTCGCGGTGCAGCAGCGACGCGGCAATCGCGCCCGCCGGGCCGGCCCCGATGATCAAGACATCCGTTTCCAAACTTTTCATATTTCAAAAAATGCTACGCGCCTGAATTCAAACCGATGGCGGCGGAAAATAGCGGTCGAGTTTCGCAAAAATACTTTTGTCGCCTTCGAGTGTGATCACACCCTGGCGCAGAGCGGCAATGACATTCAATTGGCGCATGAACAATGCGACCCATATATCCACGTTACAGGTCACGCGCAAGTCAGGTTTGGGCGTCGGTTCGAATTGTAATTCACACTGGCCTTTGTCCACCGTGAAGCGGTAATGCCGCTGGTGGTCGGGAAAATCAAATTGCAGCACCGCCCGCAGCCGGGCGGCCGCCTGCGGGTCAATGCTCCGCGCCATCTCGCGCATCAAAATATCCGGATCGTTGCCGACTTTTGCTTGCAGCTTGGCGTTGTTCGTGCTTGCGGCGTCCATTGCTGCGGCGTGATCCCAGTAAATGTTCGCATAGGTTCGGAAATGCGTTTCGTCCGGTGAGAGCATCAACGCCGCATCCGCCATGGTCTTGTCAGAGAGCTTGCCGGTGGTGCCCGCCTCGCGACCGGCCTTAAGAAATGCCGACTCGACACGTTTGAGTGTGATTGGCTTGGACAATTTGTAAGGCAGCAAGTGCGATTCCGGTCGCGTCAGTTGCCCGCCGAGTTGCATGTCCAGCGCATCTACAATCAGCCGAAACGTCTGGTTCACCGGTTCGAAAGCCTCGCGCGCCCGCAACGCGCCTACGGTGATGGAAATAAATTTTTTGTTTGACCATTTGGCCGGTTCGCGCAGGCGATTGCGGCTTCCCATTTCGCTTGGTTCTAGGCCAACGGTGGTCAGCGGGATGGTGCGCTCGAAAAAACTTTTCAAGTAGCTGCTCATCGCAAAATAATAAACCGGCGTGGCGCACACCAACACATCGGCATCAAGGATGGCTGGCAGAAGTTTTTCCATCGGGTCGTGATGCACGCAATGGCCTGGCTTCACAAGCCAGCAGTAATAGCAGCCCAGGCACGGCTTGAGCGCGTATTCTTCAGTCGTAAGATCCACGTCGGTCAATGAGGCACCCGTTTCGTGCAAACCTTGAACAAATTGGTTCGTGAGGTATTGCGTAAAACCTTTTTTTCGTGGATTGGCCCGCACCAGTAGCACCTTCATAATATTTTGGTTGGAAAAAATTGACGCGACAGCCCTTAAATGAACTTCGCGGCAGTGAACTGGTCAAGGTTTTAATGCGCCGGATAAATTTTGTTGATGCCGGATTTGACAACCATGCGGCGCTCCGGCACGTTCCCGCCGGCATGGCGGAAAATCCTATTTTTGACGTGGTCATCGCCGGCGGCGGGCTGGCTGGGCAATGTCTTGCGCGGCAGCTCAAGCTCGCGCGACCGGAGCTGTCCGTAGCCGTGGTGGATTTTGAAAAACGGCCGCTGCCCGAGGCCGCCTTCAAGGTCGGCGAAGCCACCTCAGAACTCGGCGCGCATTATTTCGCCATCAAACTTCAACTAAAAGATTACCTCGACCGTGAGCAGTTGGTGAAAAACGGCCTGCGCTTCTTTTTCGGAGACGCGCAAGGTCCGCTGGAAAACCGACCCGAATACGGCCCGCGCGATTTTCCGCCCATCACGTCGTTTCAACTGGACCGCGGCCGGTTGGAAAACCATTTGCGCGATTTGAATCAGGCCGCCGGCGTGACTTTGCTGGAAGGTTTTGGCGTGGCGGAAATTTCGCTCGGAGAAAATGACTTGCCGCACACGACCGTCATCCGCGAGCGGCATGGTGGAAAAACAATTTCCCTGCGTTCGGCCTGGATTGTGGATTGCACCGGCCGCCAGCGGCTGCTCCAGAAAAAATTGAGCCTCGGTTTGCCCAGCGCGTTGAAGCACAGCGCCAGTTGGTTCCGCGTGAAAGGAAAATGCGACGTGGAAAATTTTGTGCCGGCGGAAAATTCCACGTGGCACGTTAAGGTTCCCGGCGGCAACCGCTACCGCTCCACGAACCATCTCGTCGGCCACGGCTATTGGGTCTGGCTCATTCCACTGTCGTCCGACAACACCAGCATCGGCATCGTCGTGGACGAGCGGATTCATCCGATTGCGAACATCAACACCTACGACAAGGCACTCGCGTGGCTGCAAATTCACGAGCCGGTGGTCGCGAGAAATCTCGTCGGCTTCAGCGTGATGGATTTTCTGTTTTTCCAAGAATTCAGCTACGACACGAAACAGTTTTGTTCCGCCGAGCGCTGGGCGTGCGTCGGCGAGGCGGCGGCGTTTCTAGATCCGTTTTACAGCCCCGGCTCGGATTTCATCGCGATGGGCAACACAATGGTCACGCGGCTAATCCGGCGGCATTTTGAAAAAACTTTGACGCGCGCAGCCGTCGCGCAAAGCGACGGCACGATGCTGATGCTGCAACGCGCCTTCACCGAAGTTTTCCGCGACCAGCTTCCGACATTTGGCCGCACGAAAGTGATGACCGCGAAAGTCATCTGGGACAACGCCTCGTATTGGGTTTTTGTGTGCCAGGCGTTTTTTCAGGACATTTATTTTGATGACGAATACCTCGAACGCTACTGCCGCGAGTTCGAGAAATTCTACCAGCTCAACCTGCGCGTGCAGCAGTTGTTCCGCGACTGGACGGCGCGCGGCCGCGACGTTTCCGGCTACGATTATCTTGGCTACGCGGATTTTCCGGTGGCCGTGCGCAGCCATTTGGAACTCGGCCAGAAAAAATCACCGCGCCGTTTTCTGGAATGGATTGAGGTGAATCTGGATCGCTTCACCGCGTGGGGCATCGTGCTGTTTCTCATCGCCGCCGAAGACGCTGCGCCTGAATTGGCCGCGCAGATTGCCGCCGAAAACCTGACGGTGGAGCTGCTGGACTTGAAAAATCTCGAAGCCGCCATCGCCGCCAACCGCGCGCCAAACCGCAGCGGGCGGAATTCATTGGCCGCTGAAATCGCGTCGTTGAAACGGCAGATGGCAAAATTGTTTCCCGACTATATCTGCTTGCAGGAAGCGGTTGCCAGTGTTTCGTGAGCAGCGTGGAAAAATTTTTCTGCGAAGCCGGCTTATGGTTTCATCGGTTCCACGACGGTAAAATCCGCTTCCAATTTCGCCTCAAACAACTGCGGCTCCAGCGGCGCGTTCAGCACGGAATGGCTAAATTCATTGCGCAAACTGGAACCGTCACTGAAAACCAGCCCGGTGCCGACAGGCGAAAAGTCATCCGCGCGAAAACTGATTTCCAGCCGGGCGACAAACTTGCGCGCCGCCGCGCTGCGCGGTTGCAGCGTCAGGCTGGCGACGCCGTTGGTCTGCGTGAGCGCGAGGATTTGAAACTGCGCTTCCAGACTGGCGCGGCTGCGCGGGAAGCTCGCCTCCAGCAGCGCCAGCGCGTCTTTCCACGGCCCGGTCTGGCCGGCCGCCAAAGAATATTTTTCCGCGCGCTTGAGCCGGGGATAAATGATGGTCAATGACTCCGGCTGCCGCAGGGCGATGGTTTGCGCCGGCTGTCCCAGCTCCCAGCGGAACCGGTCTGGCACGGCGACCCAGACTTTGCCGCTGGAGACGAGCGGCTGCGTGAGCGTTTTGAAACTGCGCGTCTGCACGGTGTCCGCCGTCCAAGTGTGCAGGCCGGCCTGCGCGGCGATCCACGCGTCCACGAGGTCGGCGGCGCGGGCGGAAAAGTTCGACAAAACCAGCAAACCCGCGAGCACAAAATATTTTCCAATTGCAGCCATGAAAAAAGTGTGGGCAACCTCGCCGGCAAATGCACGCCTGTTTTCAATCTAAAAAACGGTCGGGCTTGACCAACGGCGCTGGTTTGCCATGCTGCGGCGCAAAATGTTTTCCGCGTTCACAGCAAATTATTTTGTGCGCCAACGCCTTGGTAAAATCAGCAGCGCAGCGGTGATGGTTTTTGCCATGCTGGCCGGCACCGGCTGCCGAATCACCGCCACGCGCCAAGTATCTGACCCGGCACCGGCCGTCACTCGCCTACAGGCCGGCGGCAGCGTCAAGTCCGAAGCCGACAATCTGGTAAAGCCTTTGCTGGCGAGCGGCGAAGTTTTTGGAATGGTCGTTGGCGTGGTGATGCCAGACGGCGCGACCCACTGCTTCGGCTACGGCAGAACCGGCCGTCCCGGTGACTTGAATCCGCCGACCGGCGATGATTTGTTTCAAATTGGCTCGCTCACAAAACTTTTTGCCGAGACACTTTTTGTCCGGCTCGTGGAGGAAGGCCGGTTGCACTATGACGACACCGTTCGCGGAATTTTGGCGACGAACATTTCCGTCAGCACGGACGCCGGCCGGCTGACGCTCTACGAACTGGCCACGCACACTTCCGGCCTGCCGCGCGAACCGTTCACCCGCAGCCAGCTCGTCTCGCTGTTTTCCTATTTTCTGCATGGCAATAATCTCTACGCGCACCTCACCGTCTCATATCTGCTCGATTACCTGCGCGACTGCCATCCGCAGCCCAAAAAACCTCCGGAATATGTCTATTCAAACTTCGGGGCCGGCCTGCTGACCTATTTGATCGCGGAAAAAACCGGCGAACCGGCGGAAAATTTAATTCTCGAAAAAATCTGCCGGCCGCTCGGCATGACCAATTCAATTTTTTTTCTCGATGCTGGCCACACGAACCGGCTGACCGTCGGCCATGTGGGCGGCCAGGCCTGCTGGAAACCTGCCAACCACCCGCTCGCGCCGTGGGACATGGGCGACCTGCTGCGTCCGATCAGTGGGATGTATTCCAGCGTCAATGATCTTCTGATTTTTGCCAAAGCCAATCTGGGCATGGTGCCCACCCCGCTGGCTTCAGTTCTCGCCACCACGCATCAGGTGCAGGTAAAAACCAAGCGGGGTGGTGAAACCCTGGGTTGGATCGTTTCCAAATACGACCATGACCGACGCACCCTCACTTTCAAGGATGGCGTCATGTCCGGCTACTGCGGCTTCATTGGGTTGGACCTGGACACGCATGTCGCCGTGGTGGTGCTGGCGAACAAATTCAACTGGGACGAAAAAGTCGGCATGAACCTGCTCCTGCGGGTTTCCTGCACCTGCGATGATGGCATCTGGCAATCCCGTGTGACGTCAAAATGAAGAAAGAATCGTAAGCGAATGCTTGGCCATTTTTTTCTTGCAAAGTTATGAAGCTGTGTCATAGCTTTTAAGCCCTTCAAAAACCGACTTAATCCTATGACGATTATGAAAACAACTTGCATTCTGTCTTTCTGTTCAATCATCACAGTCGCTGCCGTAATTTGTGGCTGCGCTTCGGACAAGATAACAACGGCCGAGAATCCTGCTTCCGCAACTCAAACTACGCCGGCCGCCAAGCAAGCTTACAAGAACCGGGAATATGTTGCGAACCCGTCGAAGATCAAATTCGGCGAATTTGACTTGGTTGAGTTGAAAGCCACAGAACTTCCAGCGAAAGAAAATACCGAGGGCAACCGGAAGTCTGCGAAGATCATAGACAATATGTTGGTGACAGCCTTGAAAAGCATCTGGCCCAACCTCAAGGAAATTCCTGCGGGCGCGGAGTTTTCCAAGGGCGGCGAGCGGACTTTGCAGATTACGCCCCAAATCGAACACATCCATCTTGTCAGTGTCGGTGCCCGTATTTGGGTCGGCGTGATGGCTGGCGGATCGGACCTCATTATGCATGTTGACTACCGCGACAGTTCCACCGGCGAAATCATTGCGAATCCTGATTTCTGGAAAGGCAACGGCGCATGGTCGGGTGGCTGGAGTCATGGCGCCACAGACAATCAGATCCGCGACGCAGTGGTCGCTCAAATCTTTAGCTACGCTTCGGGCAATAAATAGCCAGCATTTAGGGAACACATGAGCAAGCTAACAAAAATATTTTTTTGCGCAGTCCTTGCAACGGCTACCATAGTGGTTCCAGAGCGCACGACTGGCAGAGAAATCACGATTTCATCTGGCTCTGTCACGTTCTTAAAACAAGAAAAAAACGTCAACTTGGAATACGATGATGGCAGCATGAAAGTCGGTAGGAATGCCAAAGATTCTGTTCCGATGGAGGAATTCATTGCCCAGGAGAACCAGAAGCAAGCCGGTCGAGGCGACAGTTGGAAACTGGAGTGGATCGGCGAGCGCATCATAAAATACCAACCCAAGTTCCAGGAACTCCTGAACAAGCAGTTTGCGATGGACAAGGTTCCGCTGGAGTTCGGGACTTTCAAAGACGCGAAATACACCTTGATTTTGAAAACGAAAATCCTGATGACAGGCAAACCGTGGCCGCCATTCCCCTACCCCCCGAAGATCACTGCGGACGCGGTGTTCGTGGAGACGAACAACCGAACCAACCCGGTTGCTGTGGTAAACTTGGTCACTGTCCCAGGACAGGGTTTATGGGGTCCAGATATGTCAGAGGCTTATGCTAAATCTGGCAAGGATCTCGGGATACTGATCCATTGGAAAATAAAATAAACCTCTTGGTGGCCAGCAAAGCACGTATGAACGAAGAACCCGGATTCAATTCTGATATAAACATTGGCAAAACCCGCGTCGCGCAACAATGCAAGGCTGATTTTGTCTTCAAAAAAATACTAGCCGTGGAGCGTCCGGTTCTTTCTCTGGCACACACAGTTACTCTGCGACTGGTATTTAGGATTTCGACTGCAACGCAGTGATGGCGTCTTGCGCGTCCTTCTTCACTTTCGATTCAGGACTATTCAACAAAGGTTCGATCAAAGGGATCACATCTTTGTTACCCAAAACGGCCAAGGTTCGGCAAGCGTCACGAACTACGTAAGAATTTGAATTCTTCAGACAAGGCAAAATATCAGGCAC
>Ga0302201_10002113_pt1 | contig 16044 bp, 12 predicted proteins | sample II_Bog_N3_2_FD_194586 | JGI IMG/M metagenome (GOLD analysis project Ga0302201, IMG submission 194586) | Peat permafrost microbial communities from Stordalen Mire near Abisko, Sweden - II_Bog_N3_2 | ecosystem: Environmental > Terrestrial > Soil > Wetlands > Peat | place: Sweden: Abisko... | reverse complement strand
GAAAGAGTAAGGATAGGGATCAGGAATTCGAAAAGCCCCGCTTCGGCACTGCCTGGGCGGGGCTTGGTGTTTTTCGAGGTAAGTTCTTCGCGTGGTGCTAACCCTGTTGATGGACTCGCCTCTTGCAGTCGCCGGGTCTTTGGGTTCATCCTGAACCTGAGATGAAAGCCATCCAGATTCACGAGACAGGCGGGCCAGAGGTTCTAAAGCTGGCCGAATTGCCCATACCGCAGCCGGGGCCGGGACAAGTGTTGATCCGCGTGGAGGCTGTCGGGGTCAACTTCATCGAGGTCTATTTTCGCAAGGGCGTCTACAAGGCGGCGCTGCCGCTGACGCCCGGCAGCGAAGCGGCCGGCACGGTAGAAGAGCTGGGCCCCGGCGTGCCCGGTTTTGCCGCAGGGGACGCGGTGGCGTCAGTGAGCGTGCTGGGCAGCTATGCCGAGTACGCGCTGGTTCCCGCTGCGCAACTGGTAAAGGTTCCTGCGGGGCTGAGCATGGAGCAGGCGGCAGCAGCTCTGTTGCAAGGCATGACAGCACACTATTTGAGTCACTCTACTTTTCCACTGAAGGCCGGAGAGACGGCGCTGGTTCACGCAGGAGCAGGCGGCGTGGGCCTCTTGCTGACGCAGATGGCCGCGCGGCTGGGGGCGCGCGTGATTACTACTGTCTCCACCAAGGAAAAAGCGAAGCTGTCGCGCGAGGCGGGCGCCTCGGATGCGATTCTGTACACAAGTCAGGACTTCGAGGCGGAGGTCAAGCGGCTGACCGGCGGCAAGGGTGTAGACGTGGTCTACGATTCAGTAGGCAAGGACACATTTGAAGGCAGCCTGAACTGCCTGCGGCCGCGTGGGTTGCTCGCTCTTTTTGGCGCATCAAGCGGGCCGGTGCCGCCTTTCGATCTGATTCAGCTCAGCGGCAAAGGCTCGCTGTTTATTACCCGCCCCACATTGTGGCATTACGTTGCAACCAGGGAAGAGCTGGAATGGCGAGCCGGCGACGTGCTGGGCTGGGCCGCCAAGGGCGATCTAAAACTGCGCACTGAATTTGTGTATCCGTTGGCCGAGGCCGCGCGGGCGCAGACCGATCTCGAAGCGCGCAAGACGACCGGCAAGATTCTGCTGGAGCCGTGAAAGAGCAGGGAATCGGGAATAGGGAACAGGGAACAAAGGTGACGGGTGCCCCATCCTTGCCGCGTATTTGTTCTTGCGGCATCGGGGTCCCCAACGACAGGTCTTCGTCGTTGGGGTGACCAAGGGTGGGATAGCACAATGCCCGCATTACGGAATGCCTAGGAGCGCTCCAGCCACGCTCTCAGGCCGCCTTGGCCAACGCTTCAATCTCCTCTGCCAGCGCCTCAGCCGCCTTCACGCAGGCCTCGCGCCCCACATCAAGGTGCGTGACCAGCCGCATCGCATCTGGCCCGACGGCGTTGGCCAGAATGTCGCGCGCCTTCAGCCGATCCGATAGCTCGGCCGCGCTCAGCCCGCCGGTCAGCCGGAAAATCACGATATTGGTTTCGACCGCACCGAAGTCGATCTCGACGTTTTCGATGTTGGAGAGCGCCTCGGCCAGCAACCGCGCGTTGGCATGGTCCTCATGCAGCCGTGCGGGTCCCTGCTCCAGCGCAATCAGTCCCGCAGCGGCAAGAATGCCTGCCTGCCTCATGCCTCCGCCCAGGGCTTTTCTATAAAGCCGCGCCCGCGCCATCAGTTCCGCCGAGCCGACCAACATGGAGCCTACTGGCGCTCCGAGTCCCTTCGAAAGGCAGAACATCACGGTGTCGAAACCCTTGGTCAAGGTCTTCACATCCACGCCCAGTGCCACTGCCGCATTGAAGATGCGCGCTCCATCCAGATGCACCGGAAGCTTGCGCTCTTTTGCCCCGGCCCAAATCTCCTCAAGCACGGGCAACGGCGTCACCGAGCCTCCGGCAAGATTGGCAGTGTTCTCAATCTCGATGAGGCCTGTAGCGGCGCGAAAGGCTCCGCGCGCGTAGATCGCCGGCTCAATGTGCTTCCAGGTCAAGATGCCCCGCTCGGCTGGAACGGCGCGCACCAGACAGCCGGAGAATACCGCTGTCGTGGCCATCTCCCAATCGAGGATGTGTGCCCGCGACTCGGCGATTACCTCCTGGCCAGGCTGCGTGTGCAGGCGAATGCCGATCTGGTTGCCCATGGTGCCCGTGGGCACAAACAGCGCCGCCTCGCGACCAAATCTTTCCGCAGCGCGCCGCTCTAAAAGATTGACGGTAGGGTCCTCGCCATAAACGTCGTCGCCCACCTCGGCCGCAGCCATCGCCGCGCGCATTTCCACCGTGGGTCGCGTAACCGTATCCGAACGCAAATCGATTATTGCCGCCATTGTCTTCTACCTTTCCAGTTTCGCAGGGCTTCAAAATCAAGCCTGTCTCGAGAACTGTAGCCAAACAGTCTTCCCGCAAAAAGGCGGAAAGGACGGCTTGTCGAGTCTTTTCCTATTCCCTATTCCCTGTTCCCTATTCCCTGCTTCTACGGTATCTGCGCCATGGGCAACTCGATCACCGGGGTCCGCTTGCCGTCCTTCACGGCATAGGCCCAGAGCCCGTGAAAATTCTCACGCAAGCCTGGTTGCGCCTTGACCAGCGCGCTCAAAACAACAACCGCTTCGGTGCGCTGCGCCGCCGGGTCGGCAACTCCCGTCGATTCGTAGGCAACTCCCAGGTCAGCGTGGAGCAGCGTGGGGTCCAGGCTCACCGCCTCGATCTTCCAGGTGCGCGGGCCGTCGGGGAGGGTCAAAGGAAAGGCGTTTTGCGGAGAATTCCGGGTCGCGGCCTGCTCGGTCACGAGTTTTTCCAGATTCGGCGAGGAGAGAAAATCCATCGGCAAGAGCAGCATATGGGCGGTTTCGTAGGCGTACCACGCGCTCCACCCGTCGATCTTATCTAGATTAATCCGGGCCAGTTCGCGGGCGTGCGACCACCACCATACGCCATCGTGTCCATCAAGCGCGCCGGGACGCGCAGTCAGTCCACCCAGCTTCCAGCCGCCGGCCAGGCCGTCCCAGGCCAGGATGATGCCCAACTGGCCGGCGTACGGCGCTCCGGCTGCATCTGCCAGCACCACGGCATAGCGGCCCGGCGGCAGCGCGCGCATGGACAGCGTTACGGTGATTGAACCGCTCGCGTTGGAGCAGAAGAACTGTGTGTCGGCGGGCGCGGTCAGGCTGGTCGCGTCCAGCAGGTAGAGACTGCGCAGTTGCACTTGCCCGCCCTTCATCAGCACCGCGCCAACCTGCGCCTCGGTGCTGATGCCTTCCCAGTCCTGGGCCACGGCGGGCAGCAGCGCGGCCTTCAACGCGGCCATATCCTGCTCAGCCACGGCCACGGCGAGCCGTCCACCGGCAGCCGTCAGCGCGTCGCGATCCTGCGGCAACAGCGCGGCCTGCGTGGTGCAACTCGTGGCGTGGCCAGCCATCGGCGATGCCAGCAACACCACCACAGCCGCCGTCGCGGCAAAACCCTTTGATCTGAGGCGCATTCCCTGTACCCTTCTTTGGAACTCCTGGCCGCGGAATCTCTTGCGCGAGCGTCCACAGGCCACTGTTAGTCTAGTACAGTAGAGCGGCAACCGAATGGCGCGCCCCGCAGTCTCTGCCGGAGCGGCCGCAACAGGCCCGTCACGCTTGGAGCAAGGAACGGATTCTCATGCGCATTGACCTCTCGCTCAAATCGCCGGCTTCGCTGGGGGGCTTTCACGCGCGCATCTTCGCTCTATTGGCGGTTCTGGCGGCGGCTCTTTGCGGAGCGCAAATGCTGGCCGCGCAAGCATCGCCACCCTCTGCCCCGCACACCACGGCCCACAAGCGTGCTCACGCGCACAAACGCCGTGCTGCCGCAGTTGCGCAGCCCTTAACACCTCAGGCGGCGACGCCGGCGGTTGCACCCGCGCCGGAACTTCCAGCCTGGCCGGCCAATGAAAAGCCGGTTCCGGCCACGGTCACATGGGACAGCCACGGCCTGCGCATTGAAGCCGCCAACTCCAGCCTCGTGCAAATTCTGGAAGATGTGTCCACGGCCACGGGCACAAAAGTGGAAGGATTCGACGCCGATCAGCGAATCTTTGGTATTTATGGACCCGGCTCAGCGCGCGACGTGCTCAGCCAGCTTCTGCAAGGCTCCGGTTACAACGTCCTCCTCGTCGGAGATCAAGGCCAGGGAACTCCGCGCGAGATAGTACTCAGTTCCCGCCACCCCGGGAGCGCACCGCCGGCCGGCAATACCGCCCCAGCCAATGCCAACGACGAAGACGTCGATACGGATGAGCCTCCACAGCAGCAGCCGGGTCGACCGGTCATGCCGCCCGGCGGGCCGGCTCGCACTCCGCAGCAGATCCAGGAGATGCAACAGCAAATCCTGCAACGCCAACAGCAAGGCCAGCAGCCTGGGCAACCGCCCAACACTCCGCCGAATTAAGGGTCACGCTGTAGCGCTGCGCGTCGGTGCCGTGGAATCGGCTCGCGGAATGAATTGTCGCTTACGGGAATTGGTCAAGAATATAGAAGTGGTACTTATGGGTGTCTATCAATACTCACGGGCGGGAAACCGCCCACTGCACCTGACCTCTGTTCTATAGCGCCGCTTCCGGCTGGACTTTCACAGCCACAGAGCGCGGACGGGGACAAATCAACGAAAAGCCCAAGCGAAGAATTCCATAAGCCGCCCAAACGCCAAACGCAAGCGATCCAACCGACCCGCCAATTAACACTGCCAAATTCAAAAAGTCCGTCATTGCTCCTACCCTTTGCTCATTTTCCCTTTGATTTCTAGTACCGTTCGTGCCCGTTATTCGCTCGTCCAGCCATATCCACAAGCGCCAGGGAATCTTTTCCTGCGATTGTCTCAGATATATCGGCAACGTTGACCCTTTTTTCTATTGACTAATAGAATACCTTTAGGAATGTTGCACTTCGATGAAAGGCTGGCCGTGCGGCACATACTTTAGTCACGTAGGCGGAGTCCCCAAACCCTCATCACATTTTGGCCATCAGATCTGCCCCGCTGAATCTCTCAGCAGCCAGAGCCGTGATTGCAACGGTTTTCTCTGGAACTGCACGGCCGTTCTCTGATTTCGGCGATAATCGATTTATCACCTTTCGAGGAGAGTTCCCCATGCCAGAACCAACGATTGCCCAAAAGAGTCCTTATCCCGTTGCCGTCGAAGCCGGCAAGAGCTACTACTGGTGCTCCTGCGGCCGTAGCGCGAGCCAGCCCTTCTGCGACGGCAGCCACAAGGGCAGCGAATTCACGCCCGTAAAATTCGAGGCCACCGAATCGAAGACCGTCTATTTCTGCGGCTGCAAGCATAGCGCCAATCCAGTTTTCTGCGACGGCAGCCACTCCAAACTTTAGCTCCTTAGATTCCCACCCTGGCCGCAACAACAAAGACGCGGCGAGGATGGGGCACCCAGATTGACCTGAATCATGCCGATCACTCATATCACGGTGCGCGGGGCGCGCCAGCACAACCTGCGCGACATCAACGTGCGCATCCCGCGCAACACGCTCACGGTCGTGACCGGCCTCTCCGGTTCCGGCAAGAGCTCGCTGGCCTTCGACACGATCTACGCCGAGGGGCAGCGCCGTTATGTGGAGACGCTCTCGGCCTATGCGCGCCAGTTTCTCGACCAGATCGAGCGGCCCGACGTGGATTCAATCGAGGGCCTCAGTCCGGCCATCTCCATTGAGCAGAAGACCACCAGCCGCAGCCCGCGCTCCACCGTAGGCACTATCACCGAGATATACGACTACCTGCGCCTGCTCTACGCATCGATTGGCACGCCACACTGCCCCAACTGCGGAAGGCCCATCGCCCATCAGAGCGCCGACCAGATCGTCCAGCGCATTCTCGAACTGGGCCGCGGCGAGCGCGTCACCGTGATGGCGCCTGTCGTCCGCGGGCGCAAGGGCGAGTTCAAGGAACTGCTTGACCAGCTTGATCGGCAAGGCTTCCGCGTCCGCGTTGACGGCGAGCTGCGTGACCTCTCCGAGCCGGTTTTGCTCGACCGCCGGAAGAACCACACCATCGAAGCGGTCGTCGATCGCATTCTGCTCAAGAATCCTTCAGCCGACGCGCCCCCGCTTCCTCCCGGCAAACCGTCAGTGGAAAAGCGTCTCGACCTGGCCGTGGCCAAGGCTCTGCAACTGGCAAACGGACTTCTACTGGTGGCAGTCACCGGCGGCGAAGAGCAGTTGTTTTCTTCGTCGATGGCCTGCCCGGATTGCGGCCTCGACGTGCCCAAGCTGGAGCCGCGCAGCTTCAGCTTTAACTCCGCCTTTGGCGCTTGCCCCGAGTGCCACGGCCTCGGTTCGCTTTATGATTTGGACCCCGCCAAGGTCATCACCGACTGGTCGAAGCCGCTGCTGGACGGCCTTGGTCCCGGTTCCACGTCGCAATACTTACTCAAGCTCATTAACCTCGCCGCTATTCGCTACAAGATCGACCTCAAGACGCCGTTCGAAGAGCTGCCCCCGCGCCAACAGCATTTGTTGGTCTACGGCCCACCCAAGAACGAGGCTCCGCGCACCGGCTTTCACGGCGTTCTGACCTTCCTGCGCGACAGCATTGAAGAGTCGAGCAGCGATTCCTATCGCGAATCGATGATGAGCTATATGTCCGCCACGCCTTGCCCGATATGCCGCGGCAAGCGCCTGCGCCCGGAATCGCTGGCTGTGAAGATCGGCGGCCTCTCCATCGGCGATTTCACCGCTCTGCCGCTGAACCGCGCGCTGTCGGCGGCCATCAACCTCAGCTTTACAGCACGCGAGGCGCTGGTGGCCGAGCGTATTCGCCGCGAGATCGCCGAGCGGTTGGAGTTCCTCTGCGCCGTCGGACTGACTTATCTCTCGCTGGACCGCAACGCCACCACGCTCTCCGGCGGCGAAGGTCAACGTATCCGCCTGGCCACACAGATCGGCTCCCGGCTGCGCGGCGTGCTCTATGTTCTGGATGAGCCTTCAATCGGCCTTCATCAGCGGGACAATAACCGTCTGATTCAGGCTCTGGAAAGGCTGCGCGATCTGGGCAATACCGTGCTGGTCGTCGAACACGATGAAGAAACCATCCGCCACGCCGATTACGTTCTCGACCTCGGGCCCGGCGCGGGCCGTCTTGGCGGTGAGGTGGTTGCGCAGGGAACCCCAGCGGAGATCATGGCCTGCCCGGAGTCGCTCACCGGACGCTATCTCTCTGGCGCCTCGGAGATGCTGCAACGCGAACATCCCCGCCCGCTTACCGGCAAGTGGCTCACGGTCACCGGAGCGCGTGAGCATAATTTGCAGGACGTGACAATTCGTATTCCTCTGGGCGTGATGACTGTGGTGACCGGAGTCAGCGGAAGCGGCAAAAGCACTCTGATCAACGACATTCTTTACCGTTCGCTTGCGCAATCCATCTACGGCTCACGCGAGGAACCGGGCGCGCACGATGCCATCACCGGAGTTGAACAGATCGACAAGGTTGTCCGCATCGACCAGTCGCCCATCGGCCGCACGCCGCGTTCCAACCCGGCCACTTACACACAGGTCTTCGCGCCCATCCGCGACCTTTTCGCCATGCTACCCGAGGCCCGCGAGCGCGGCTACAAGCCGGGCCGCTTCAGCTTCAACGTCAGCGGAGGCCGCTGCGAGGCCTGCCAGGGCGATGGGCAGCGGCGCATTGAAATGAACTTTATGCCCGACGTCTATGTGCAGTGCGAGGTGTGCAATGGCCGCCGCTACAACCAGGAGACGCTGGCCGTAAAGTTCCACTCGCACTCCATCGCCGACATTCTCGAACTGACCATCGAGGACGCGCTCACCGTGCTGGCCGACGTGCCGCAGGTTCGCCAGAAGCTGCAAACGCTGGTCGATGTTGGCCTCGGATACATCCACCTCGGGCAGAGCGCGACCACACTTTCCGGCGGTGAGGCGCAACGCATGAAGCTGGCGCGCGAACTCAGCAAACGCCAGACTGGGCGCACACTTTATTTGTTGGATGAGCCTACTACCGGCCTGCATTTCGACGACGTGCGCAAACTGCTCGAAGTTCTTCACCGGCTTGCCGACCTGGGCAACACGGTCATCATCATCGAACACAACCTGGACGTGATCCGCAACGCCGACTGGATTCTCGACCTCGGCCCCGAAGGCGGCGAAGACGGCGGCCACATCGTCGGCCAGGGTCGCCCCGCAAAGATTGCGGCCACTCCCGGCTCTTACACCGGCCAGTTCCTCAAACGCTATTACACTTCAAGCAGCGGGCACCTTGAGCCTGTCGATCTCGACGATGATTCTGCAGAGATCGATCCAGCCACTATGCCGGATGCCTCAGGACTCGTTTCTGAGAACGGGAATTCGACCGTACCTTCCAACATCTCCGATCCAAAGCCTGCGAAATCAATCAGCCGCAAGAGCGCGACTACAAAGAAGACAGCTTCCAAAAAATCCACAGCTCGCAGAAAGAAGACGGTGCTTCCATGAGCGACTTCGAGCACACGCCGTACGAACCGGAGCAGGACTCAGTTTCTGTTTCCAGCCAAGTCCTGCTGCCAACTGAGCAAACTGTCCATGATTCGCAGAAATTATTTCAGTCCTGGTCGCAACCCAGGATCACTCCGCCCACACGCATTCCGCATCTCGGACATCTCTGCCTGCTGGTGGCATTTGTTGCCACTGGGTTCGTCTGCGCAATGGTGCTCATGCTGGTTGCCTTGCACTTCCATCTCTTTGGCGCCGCAACATTGGATCAGGTCAAAACCAATGTTCATTATATTTTGGGCTTCGAGGCGATACTCTATCTCGTCGCATTTTCCCTGGGCCTCATCATATTTCCGCTGCTTTGGAACAAGAGATTCTTTGCCGGCATCCACTGGCGCGGCGCGACGGCTCTTCATCTAGGCTGGAGGTTGCCCGCCATCGCCGTCGGCTGCTTTGTGCTCGCAGCGGTCGATCAGGTGCTTCTGCCCGGCCCGGCCAACGCGCCCATCGAAGACATTTTTCGTTCTCCGGGCGCCGCGTGGCTCATGTTCGGGTTCGGCGTCGCCTTTGCGCCTTTTTTTGAGGAGATGGCCTTCCGCGGCTTCCTGCTGCCCGCCTTCGCCACGGCGTGGGACTGGACAATCGAAAAAAGCACCGGCAAACCCGCTCGCCCGCTCGACGAGAATGGTCATCCCCAATGGTCCATCTCCGCCATGGTGATCGCTTCTGTCTTAACAACCGCGCCCTTCGCTCTGATGCACGCTGATCAGCAAGGCCATTCGCTGGGACCGTTCATTCTGCTGATCGTGATCAGCCTGATTCTCTGCGCGGTTCGCATCGTTACGCGCTCACTGGCAGCCAGCACACTGGTCCATGCCTGCTATAACTTCCTGCTTTTCTTCTTCATGCTCGTCAGTACCGGAGGATTTCGGCATTTGGAAAAGCTGTGAACGCTAGCTTGCGGCCTGAGCTGTGCCGAATCACGCAAACCTACCCATTCGCAAAACAGGGCCAATCCGCATATCGGATTGGCCCTGTTTATTTGCTCGAGCATAGTGCGCGCCTAAAATGCTGCTCGGAAGTTACCGCATGGTCGCCATCTGAGGCGTTGCATCGGCCGTATTCGACAGTAGCTGCACTTCCACGCGCCGATTCTGCTTGCGCCCTTCGGCGGTCGAGTTTGAAGCCACTTCCTTGTCCTTGCCAATGCCAATCAGATAGAAGCGGTGCGCGGGAATTCCATACTTCGATGCCAGATACTGCACCACCGCGTCGGCTCGCCGCTGGCTCAGTTCATAGTTGTACTGGGCCGACCCGATCGAGTCAGTTCCGCCAGTGACTTCCAAAAGAAAACTCTTAGCCGTAGTAAGCTGCGCGGCAAAGCTATCCAGTTGTTCGCGGTCATCTTTCGTCAATACCGCCTTATCAAAGCCGAAGGTCACCGCAACATCGGCCACCTTCTTGTAGGTATCCAGCCCCTTCACCACGCTATCCAGCGTGTCCGCGCGATGCACGGCGAGGTTGGCCTCGGAATCGGCGTCGCTGGCGGCCTTGCCCGCGTTCTGCGCGTTCTGGCCTGCCATGTCGGCAGCGCCCTGCGCCTGCCTGATCCCCGCCTGCGTGCGGTCATCAACGTCGTGAATCTGCCGGTTGTTCGCCGCCGTCTTGTCTTCCAATTGATTGGTGTGGTCCACCAGCGGCGCCGTCTGGTTGTGCACATAATTCTTGGTTGCGCACCCCATCACGCTCGCCACCACGAATCCCGTTGCCAAGCTCAGCACTCCTAACCGATATACGCTCATGAATCCCGCCTCTCTCCGCCACGCTCCTTGCCGTGCTGCACACTGCTGGCGGAACTGGCATTTGCCTTGGTGAGGAACCATGCATTCCGTGCGCCAAACTCAACAAATCTTGAATACTGTGAAAGCAATCGCTTTACGAACAAAGTTCTGCAGCTCCCGGCTGCTCCCGCCGTGTACTTTTTACGCAGCCCGGTAAGGAATGCATGGCTCAAGGGATACGATTCCCTGTTCCCTGCTCCCTGTTCCCTAACCGGCTATCCTAGAAACTGGCTCTGCCTTATGGACCTCTACGAGAAAATCCGCGCCTTGCCCATGCAGCCCGGCTGCTACCTCTACAAGAACGCCGAGGGCGAGGTTATCTATGTCGGCAAGGCCAAGAACCTTCGCCAGCGCGTCCGGTCTTATCTTTTGGAGGCCTCGCAGGCCGATGCCAAAACCGGCTCGCTGATGCGCGAGGCCGTCGATCTGGAATACATCCTGGTGGGCAACGAGAGCGAGGCGCTGGCTCTCGAAACCAACCTCATCAAGGAGCGCAAGCCGCGCTTCAACATCCTGCTGAAGGATGACAAGAGCTATCCCTACGTCAAGCTCACCATGGCCGACCGCTTCCCCAAAGTCTTCGTCACCCGCCGCCTGCTTAAGGACGGCGCAGCGTATTTTGGCCCTTACTTTCCCGGCAGCCTGGCTTACCGCGTGGTCGAGCTGATTCATCGCAGCTTTCTCATCCCCAGTTGCAAGGTGGATCTCTCCCGCTATCATCCCCGCGCCTGCCTGCAATACTACATTCATCGCTGCCTTGGGCCTTGCGTCGAGGAACTCACAACGCCGGAGATTTACAAGAGCGCTGTCCGCGACGCACGCCTGCTGCTCGAAGGCCGTCACGCTGAGCTGGAACGCACGCTCTCCGCACGCATGATGGACGCGGCTGCGGCCGAGCAGTTCGAGACCGCCGCTCGGCTGCGCGACCAGCTCTCCACCATCCATCAACTCCAGGAAAAACAGCGCGCCGCTACTGCCGAGCAGAGCGATGACACTGACGTCTTCGGCTATCACTTCGAGGACGGCAACCTGGCCGTCAACCTCTTCCACGTCCGCTCCGGTAAAATCGTCGATCGCCGCGAGTTTTTCTGGGAAGATTTGCCGGAGTTGCTGGAAGCTGCCGCGCCGGAAAGTGAAGAGCCGGCTTCAGCGGTGAAGGGTACGGGCTTCAGCCCGTACATTGACGAGCCGAAATCTTCGGGGGCTTTAGCCCCTGAAGGAAATGCCAGCGATTTGCCCGGCGCACCCTTCCACGCAGGTCAGGTCTTTTCCGCCCTGCTCAAACAGCTCTACATCGACCAGCGTTACGTCCCGCGCTCCATCCTCGTCCCGGCCGATTTCGACGACCGCGAAGCCCTCGCCGCATTGCTCACCGAGCGCACCGGCCATCGCATCGAGATCGCCGTTCCACTACGCGGCGAAAAACGGTCGCTTGTTGACCTGGCTGGCCAGAACGCCAAGCAATCTTACATTCAGCGCTTCCGTGTTCTCGAACCCTCGCGCAAAGCCATTCAAGAGGGGCTCGCCGACGTTCTTATGCTCCCTGAGTTGCCCCGTCGCATTGAGTGCTTTGACATCTCCCACATTCAGGGCGCGGAGACCGTGGCCTCGCTGGTGGTTTGGGAGGACGGCAAAATGAACAAGCAGGCTTATCGCAAATTCAAAGTGATGACCGTCCTCGGCGTAGATGATTTTGCATCCATGCGCGAGGTGGTCACGCGCCGCTATCGCCGCCTGCTCGAAGAAAAAAGGACCATGCCTTCGCTGGTGCTAGTAGATGGCGGGCTCGGCCAGCTTCACGCCGCCGCCGAAGCGCTTGAATCCCTTGATTTCGCCGCCGCCGGCCTCACTCCGCCGCCGCTGGCGTCGATTGCCAAGCGCGAAGAGATCATCTATCGCTATGGCAACGAGGAGGAGCCGGTCGTGCTCGACCGCCGCTCGCCGGTTCTGCACCTTGTCCAGCTCATCCGCGACGAGAGTCACCGCTTCGCCGTCGGCTATCATCGCCAGCGCCGCGCCATGCGCGACCGCGATTCCGAACTGCTGAACATTCCCGGCGTCGGCCAGCAGACGAGACAGCGCCTGCTCACTCACTTCGGCAGCCTGCGCGATGTGCAACAAGCCACGGCCGAATCCCTCGCCGCCGTCGTGCCGCGCAAGACTGCCGAAACCATCTGGCAGCATTTTCACCAAACCCAGCCCATACCCTGACCGATGCCGGGCAGCTGCTTTGGTTCACTCTGAATCCATGGCATAACTTTCAAGCCGCCGGCCAATCCATTCTTCCGGCTTCGGTCAAGGCAATCCGGTTGGCAGGCAGAGCCCTTACTGGAAAGATGACAAAAAGTTCATCCCAAAATCAGTGAACAGACTGAGATAGCTTCCCGATAGCGCACAGAGAGGTGGTACCCATGAATGTATCCGCTATCAGTCTCATTACTCCCCCAGTAGCTCCGCCCGTGCCTCACAATGCAGCCGCGCCGGCTGCATCGCAGCCTGCCGCAGCTTCTTCGCCCACCGATACGGTTTCCTTGAGTCCCGCCGCTCAGAAGGCGCCACAGGCGGGCGACGTTGATCGCGATGGCGACTCGCGCTAGACCGTCAAGTTGAAGCTCGATCTTGAATCACAGTTGTTGTTCAAATCTTGTCAATCCTCGGCAAAGCAGAGCGGCATGGCCCCGTCAAGAGGCCGTTTGCTTGTGCTGCCTGCCTTGCCGAGGACCGAGAATGGACGAATCTGTATTGGGCAAGCGGGCGGTAAACAGCGGGAAATTGTGATCGAAAGATGCAATCGTCTCTTCCAACATTCCCGCGCCGCAATTACGATGACCGTCTAAATACGGGCGCCCTATTCTTTCGCTTTTTTCTCTAATGGCCATGATGAACTACCCATTGAACAATCACCTGGTTTCTGCCGATACCTTACCCAACGCCGGCATCCTGGCTCAAGAAATGTGAAAGGTGATTATGAAAAAGCTTGCAACACTCTCGGTACTCGCAGTTTCCGTCGCCTTGGCTCCCATGCTGGCGTCCGCCTCACCCCTGTCTCCCACTCCGGTAGCCGCAAAGCAAGCCTCCGATACCGCAACCCAGACACAGCTCCTCAAGGCTGCTCCGGCTTCCTCACCCACTCCTGACTCCGCCCGCAAGAGTCTCGCTTTCCAGGTCAACGACGTGAAGGGTTTGCTGTTGACATGCATCGCGCCGCAACTTGATACAGACCCCAATACCGATATATTCAACGGTTGCACCTTGGCGCCGGGCCGGACATTGGACGATGTTATGCACACCTTTATTCAAGCAATCCACTTCATACAGAATGAGCAGTTGAAGGAACGCGCCGAGTGGAACAAAGACCGCGAAGAGAAGTCGGGGCAGGATTCCGCGCAAAAGTAGCGAAACAGACATACCCCGGCAAGGATGCGCATTGGTTGGTCGCACTTGCCGGGCGCCTCATCCTCCTGTCTTTTTTCTGGCGGGAGACAATAAATTCTGCCCGGCAAATTTAAAAAGCTGTGCCTGACAACTTCTGGAACCCTCCCCGCCGCGCTCGGCATCTAAGGACAGTAGTTCAATGAGCGATAGAGGTTAGAGAGGGGATCATGAGTAAATCCATCTACGAGATTCCAGTAAAGAAGATCGATGGCGCGGATGCAACCCTGAGCGAGTACAAGGGCAAGGTTTTGCTGATCGTCAACGTGGCTTCGAAGTGCGGCCTGACGAAGCAATACGATGGCCTGGAAAAGCTCAACAAGCAGTACAGCGGCAAGGGCCTGGTGGTGACCGGCTTTCCCGCCAACGACTTCAAGGAGCAGGAGCCGGGAACGGACGCCGATATTAAAAGCTTCTGCAAGCTGACCTTTGGCGTGGAATTCCCCCTGTACAGCAAGATTACGGTGGTCGGTGCCGGAAAGCATCCGCTTTATGCCGCGCTGATCGCCGCCCAGCCCAAGGCCACGAGCCTTTCGGAAGTGCCTTTCGGCGAGTTTCTGAAGACGCACGGCATCACGCCCAACCTGGAGCCGGAGGTGCTTTGGAACTTCGAAAAGTTCCTTGTCAGCCGCAAGGGCGAAGTGGTGGCGCGCTTTGCGCCCGACACCGATCCCGACGCTCCGGCATTGATCGCGGCGATCGAAGCGGAACTGGCCAAGAGCTAAGAAGCGACTATTCCCTCGTTTTGCCGACGGACCTAGGAGAATGCGACGAAACGAGGGAAGCCGCGAATTTTGTTTTGCCTGACGAGAAAATCCATACACAAAAATCAATGGAACCGCCCCCGCTCTTGCCGCGTACAATCGCTTAGACTGTCGCCCAGGAGGTCTGCTCCTCTTGCCCGAAACAATTTCGCACTCCTCTGAACAATGGCCTGCGCGAACGCCGCTGCGCGCTGCCCTGTTGCTCGCTGCGACCTTTGCCACGCTCACCTTTCTTGTCCACTTTGCCAGCTCGTTGTGGGGCGGCCATCTAGGTTACGGCTTCTTTCGCGATGAGCTTTACTTCCTCGTTTGCGGCCATCATCTGGCGTGGGGCTACGTAGATCAGCCTCCGCTGGTGGCCTTGCAGGCGCGGCTGGCCGAGATGCTCTTTGGCATCTCGCCTACAGGCATTCGCATTTTCAGCTTTGCGGCTGGAGGCGTGATTGTCGGGCTCACAGGCATGCTGACGTGGCAGCTTGGCGGACGGCGCACAGCGCAGGTGCTGGCCATGATGGCCGTCCTCGCCGCTCCGGTATTTCTGGGCACCTCAAACTACCTCTCCATGAACTCCTTCGAGCCGTGCTTGTGGATGAGTGCGCTGCTGGTTGTCTTGCGGCTGGCGGATGGCACAGCCAGTCCGCGCGCCTGGCTACTATTTGGATTGCTGGCCGGCCTCAGCATCGAGAACAAGCACTCGACGGTTTTCTTTTTGGTAGCGCTTTTGCTCGGCCTCATTCTCAGTCCCCAGCGGCGCATCCTCTTCTCGCGGTGGTGCGCGGCAGGCGTGGTTGTGCTGTTACTGCTGGCGCTGCCTAACTTACTCTGGCAGTGGGTCAACCACTTCCCCACGTATGAATTGCTGAACGGTGTGGCGCACTCCGACAAGAACACAAAATTCCCGCCGTTGGTCTTCCTCGTCCAACAGGTCAACATGCTGCTCATCGTTGCGGCTCCGCTGTGGATCGGCGGCCTGGCCTGGCTCGCCTTCGCCCGTCGAGCACGGCCGTGGCGCTTCGTCGTCTTTACCTACCTGCTGTTTCTGGCCATAATGATGGCCATGCACGCCAAGGATTACTACGTTGCGCCCATCTATCCGGTGCTCTTTGCCGCCGGAGCAGTGGCGCTGGGCCAGCTCACTCAGCGCAACTGGCCGCCCATTGTCTGCACGGTGATTTTGGGCTACTTGCTCTGCCGCGTCACCGCTCCCATCATGCTCACGATTCTGCCGCCAGAGAAGTACACCGCCTACGCGGCACACTTTGGCGCCAACAAGGTCAAAAGCGAAAAATTCACCAGCCCACTGCCGCAGTACCTCTCCGACCGCTTCGGCTGGCCGCAGATGGTCGAGGGCTTTGCCGAGCGCTACAACGCTCTGCCGCCCGATGTGCGGGCCCATACAGCAATCTTCTGCGGCAACTATGGCGAAGCCAGCGCCGTGAATGTTCTGGGACCAAAACTTGGCCTGCCCATAGCCATCAGCGGTCATCAAAACTACTTCTATTGGGGATGGAACGGC
>Ga0302201_10002104_pt1 | contig 16090 bp, 16 predicted proteins | sample II_Bog_N3_2_FD_194586 | JGI IMG/M metagenome (GOLD analysis project Ga0302201, IMG submission 194586) | Peat permafrost microbial communities from Stordalen Mire near Abisko, Sweden - II_Bog_N3_2 | ecosystem: Environmental > Terrestrial > Soil > Wetlands > Peat | place: Sweden: Abisko... | reverse complement strand
CGCGAATTCCTGGGCGGCATCAAGGTGCGCGTGGATACAGAGATTGCGGAGCGGACCAAGCGGGCGGGTGTTGCCGTAGGCCTGGCATGGACTCCGGCAGGTGGCGATGTGCTGTTTATCGAGGCCAACCGGATGAAGGGCAAGGGCGGTTTTACCATGACCGGCCAGATCGGCGACGTAATGAAGGAGAGCATGCAGGCCGCATTGACCTGGGTGCGCTCGAACGCCACGTCGCTGGGACTGGACGAGGACCTGCTGAAAGACATTGACCTGCACATCCACGTGCCGGCGGGCGCGATTCCGAAGGATGGGCCGAGCGCGGGCGTAACCATGGCGACGGCGCTGGTGAGTCTGCTGACGGACACTCCGGTGCATCCGCTGTTGGCCATGACGGGCGAGATCACGCTGAGCGGGAATGTGCTGCCGGTGGGCGGGATCAAGGAGAAGTTCCTGGCGGCGAAGCGGGCCGGCGTGCGGGATGTGATTCTGCCGACGGACTGCAAGCAACAGGTGGATGAAGACCTGTCGGCGGACCAGATTGCGGGCGTGACCATCCACTACGCGAGCCGGATCGAAGAGGTGCTGGCGGTCGCGCTACCGAAGTCGGCACGCGAGGCGGTGCAGGACGAGGTGGTGCGCGAGGAAGTGTTGAGCGCGGCGAGCTGATTCGAGCGGCAATTGGCAACAGACGGCGGTCACGAGATTTCGTGGCCGCCTTCTTTTTAGGGGTCTGCCGCAATGTCAAACTGCGGAAAAGCGTAGGCGCTAGGGGCGGCGCAAGGGTATTCTGGGCGGGTGCAGGTCAAGGTGCTGTATTTCGGGATACTGAAGGACCGGTTTGGGTGTGTGGAAGAGCAGGTCGAGTTGCCGGGTGAGGGCAATGTCGGCGAACTGCTAGGATTTTTGCGCGAGCGAACGTCTAATCCTTCGATGAGCCATGAGGCGGGCGGAGCGAATGAGCAGCTTTGGCGGAGTCTTGCCGTAGCGGTGAATCGGGAGTATGCGCAACTGTATACGGGATTGCATGAGGGCGACGAGGTGGCGCTGCTGCCTCCTGTGAGCGGCGGCGCGTGGAGAACGGCATGCTGATCGAGATTGTGGATGGGCCGATTGGGGCGGAGGCGATTGTTGCCGGGATGAAGGCAGGCAGCGATGGCGCGGTGTGCGTGTTCGACGGGATTGTGCGGGACAACACGCGCGGCCGGAAGACGCTGCACCTGGACTATGAGGCGTACCGCGAGATGGCGCTGGAGCAGATGCGCGGGCTGGCGGCGCAGGCGGTGGAGCGGTTCGGGGTGCGGGATGTAGCGCTGGTACACCGGCTGGGCCGGTTGACGGTGGGCGAGACGAGCGTGCTGATCGTGGTGGCATCGGCGCACCGGGGTGCAGCGTTTGAGGCGTGCCGGTGGCTGATCGACACACTGAAGAAGACAGTGCCGATCTGGAAGAAGGAGACGTTTGTGGACGGGGTGGTATGGGCCGACGGCGAGCCGTTTCCGGCGGAGTTTGCGGTGCAGCGGAAAGGCACGCAGGAATGAGAGCAGCTGTAGCGGCGGTGTTGGCGGCGATGGTTTGGCTGGCGCAGGCGAAGGCGCAGGAGACGCCGGCGGACGAGTCGACGCCGGTGCTGCCGGCTCCGGCGGCGCAGCCAGGCGGGACGCAGACGAGTGGGACACAGAAGACAGCTCCGGTGGAGAGGCGGGCGAGCAAGCCGAGCGCGAATGTTCCGGAGCCAGTGAGCGGGCCGCTGACCAAGGCAGGCACGGCGGCGCCGGCTGCGGGGGCGGAGCAGCCGGTGAACCGGGGCGGCGACGTGGGCACGATCCGGGTGCAATCGCGGCTGGTGAATGTGGCGCTGAACGTGGTGGATGCCAAGGGCACTCCTGTGGGCGGGTTCGAGAAGAAGGACTTTCAAATTTTTGAAGATGGCAAGGTGCAGCCGATTGCGGTTTTCGACCGCGAGGCGACGAGCCCGCTGTCGATTGTGCTGGCGATCGATTCCAGCATGACGGTGATGACCAGCGACCGTTTGGAGAAGGAGGCGGCGAAGCACTTTGTCCGCGCGATTCTGCGGGAGCAGGACGAGATTGACCTGATGGACTTCTCCGATACGGTGCGCGAGATTGTGCCGTTTACCAACCAGGCGAAACGGGTCGAGCAGGGGCTGGGGCAGTTGCAGCAGGGCGACGAGACGGCGCTGTACAACGCGATCTACCTGGCGAGCCAGCGGCTGGGGACGACGTCGCAGGCGGCGAACCGGCGGCGGGTGCTGGTGGTGATCTCCGATGGCGGCGACCAGATTACCGAGGGCGTGCGCTACGAGGCCGCGGTGGAGCAGGCGCAGCGGGCCGGGGCGATTATCTACTCGATTATTGTGGTGCCGATTGCGGCGGACGCGGGGCGGAACACGGGCGGGGAACATGCGCTGATCCAGCTCTCGGAAGACACGGGCGGCAAGTACTACTACGTGCAGGACCCGAGCGACCTGGAGCCGGCGTTCCGGCATGTGTCCGACGACCTGCGGACGCAGTACCTGCTGGGGTACTATGCGCCGGAGACCGGCAGCAAGGAGTTCCGGCGGATCCGGGTGAAGTTGACGGATGCGGCGGCCCAGGAGAAGTACGCGCTGCGGTACCGGACGGGGTACTATGCGGACGGGAAGTGAGCGGGGCAGCGGTTCGGGTGGCTGAAATGGAGCGTGGGGCGGGAGCGAAATGCGGGGATTCTTCGCTGCGCTGAGAATGACAAGCATTGAAACGACAAGCATTGGGGGATGGGGATTCTTCCCCTGAGCTGTGCTCAGGCTCAGAACGACAAACTTTAAAACGACAGGCGCGGGCGGTAGGGAATAGCTATGGGGTGGTGGGGGGCGGTGTGAGGGGGTGGCTGCGTTTGGGGAGGTGGGGGGTGAGTTTGGGGATGAGGAACTCCTGGATGACGTTCTGGATGGCGCTGAAGCCGGTGCCGACGGCGAGTCCTTCAAAGGTAAGGGCGGCTCCGTCGCGGTTGGGGGCGGGATAGTAGGCGTTGGCGATGCCGCCGGCGGCGAGGGAGCCGACGATGCCGGAGTAGTTGAGCTGCCAGTGCTGGTTGTCGCCGCGGCAGACGATGCCATTGGCGAGGGCGTAGAAGAGGCGGGAGTGGATGCTGCCGGTGCCCTTGTAGAGGTAGCGCGGATCCTGCTTGAAGAGGATGGGGAGGACGGCATTGGTGAGGATGTCGTCTGTGAGGAAGGAGCCGTAGGCGGCGGCGTAGCGCTTGCCATAGCCGGAGGCTCCGAGCTCCCAGGCGAAGTCGTGCGCTCCCAGTTCTTCTCCTGCGGTGACGCCGGTGAGCGCGAAGGAGATGGGATCGATGAGGGTTTTGAATGCGAGGGAGTATTTCTGGCGGGGAGAGAGCGGGACGGGGTGGGGATCGTAGCTGACGTAGAAGTTGGGAATGACGCCGAGGACGCGCTGCTTTTCTTCCTGGGCGACCTCGATGTCGCCCTGGGTGGCGCTGACCTGGATGTCGGTAGTGGCGCCGGAATGGAGGGCGATGGGGTCGAGCTGGCGGGATTCGCCGGGGAGGAGTGTGCCGGTGATCTGGCGGAGGACGAAGCCGGGAGCGGCGATGGAGAGGGTGAAGGAGCCGGTGGGAACAGCAGGGAAGTTGAAGCCGCCGTCGGAAGTTGTGAGGGTGGTGAGGATGGTGCGGGTGCTGAGGTCGGCCGAGGGAGCGAGGGTGACGCGGGCCTGGGCGGTTGGGCGAAGCTCCGCGGCACCAGGGCGACCAGGGAGAGCAGCAGTACCGAGGTGCGCAGAGCATGGGCGGCGATGTTCACTGGGACCATTCTAGTTGGACGCTGGATGGACGCGGAGCGTGGAGCGAAGGTTTTGCGGCGAGAGGGCTGGTAGGGTGGGAGTGAGGACATTTTGCGATGAAGCGGTTTGAGTTTGCGCATGTGGCGGAGGGAATTGCGAGGCAGGCGGGGTCGCTGCTGCGGGAGTATTACCGGAAGGGCGTGGAGACGGAGTACAAGGGCGATGTGGACCTGGTGACAGAGGCGGACCGGGCGAGCGAGGCGCTGATCCGTGAGCGGCTGACGGCGGCGTTTCAAAAGCATGGGATCTACGGCGAGGAGGGAACGCGCGACCAGATGGAGAGCGAGTATCGGTGGTACGTGGACCCGCTGGATGGGACGACGAACTTTGCGCATGGGTTTCCGGCGTTCTGCACGATTCTGGGGCTGGAGCGGCGGCCCGCGGGGCTGGCCGCGGGCGAAGACGGCGAGATGGTGGCGGGGGTGCTTTACGATGCGTTGCGGGATGAGATGTTTGTGGCTGAGCGGGGCAAGGGCGCGTGGCTGAACGGGAAGCAGATTCATGTGTCGAAGACGGAGACGCTGGCGGAGTCGCTGACGGCGACGGGGTTTCCGTCGAAGAAGCGGCATGCATCGCCGAATATCCACTTCTACAACGAGTTCACGCTGCGGTCGCATGGGGTGCGGCGGGCGGGGAGCGCGGGGCTGGACCTGGCGTATGTGGCGTGCGGGCGGCTGGACGGGTTCTGGGAGTTCAATCTAAACCCGTGGGATACGAGCGCGGGGTATCTGCTGGTGGAAGAGGCGGGCGGGACGGTGACGCACTTCGATGGTGGGAAGTTTACGTTGGACTCCCACGAGGTGCTGGCGACGAATGGTCTGATCGCGGGGGAGATGCGGCACTTGTTCGCGGAGATGTTCGCGGGGCGGGGGCTGGGAGAGATTCCGTCGGCGGCGGAGTTTGCGGCACGGCGGAAGGCGGCTAAGTAGCCTCGGTCAGTTCTTCCTCAAGAAAGCTCGCCACCTGTTCTGGCGAAGGGGGACGATACGGCATGTTGGATCGCTCAGACTGAAACTGGCGCAGTGTCGAAACGAATGCGACGAAGTCTTTCCATACAAGAGGGTCAACATTCTGACGGGTCTTGATGAGGTCTTTCGTCGCTTCGTAATAATGGTCGATCCAATAGAAAAAGGTATGCCAGACCATTTCTTTGTCGAGCGCTTTGCGACGCTGGAGCAGGGCCATTGTTTCGAAGAAGTCGAGGATAGGCTCGACTTCGAGAGATTGGCCCGCGAGTAAATCCTGGGCTGCCTTTACTCGCTGGAGCTTCTTAGCCGGGCCGAAGAAGTCGTTCTCCTGTTTGAATAGAAGGTCGACGGATTGATTGAAGCGTGCGCGATGGACCTGCCAGGCAAATGCAGCGAAGGCGAGGATGGTTCCGGCGGATGAAATTGTCACCGGCAGCCAAGCGGGAATAGCCATGATGCAATCATAGTGCAGGATGCACTCCCGGAGGGAATCTTGCGAAGGAGGCGGACGGCGCGGGTGATGGTGTTCGATGCGGCGGGGCGGGTGCTGCTGATCCGGTGCGCGATGGTGCTTAAGAGTGGCGAAGATTTTGTCTTTTGGGTGACGCCGGGTGGGGAGATTGAGGCGGGGGAGACGCCGGAGCAGGCGGCGCGGCGGGAGTTGCAGGAAGAGTTGGGGCTGGAACTGGAGGTGCGCGGACCTTTGTATACGGAGACAAACCAGTTTGAGCTGGGGGGCGAGATGCGCGACAACCTGGACTATTGGTTTTTGGCGCGTTGCGGGGCGGATGCTCCGAGGATGAAGGGTGTGACGGCGGAAGAACTGGAGATGATGCAGGAGATGCGGTGGTGGACAGCGGAGGGAGTAGAGGCAGCGCTGGCAGGCGGGGTGAGGATTTTTCCGGTGGATCTGGCGGTGAGGATGCGGGGGTTTGGGGGAAGGCTTAACGCCGATTGACACCGAGGGCACCGATCAAAGGCGAAGGCCAGAGCATTCCTAGGGTTTCTTGCGGAGGTGCTCGAAGACGACGTAGCCGATGGAGGCAGCGATGATGGCGATGGCGAAGTTCTTGAGGGTGAAGATGTCGTACAGGGCGACGGCGAAGGTCTTGCCGGGGCCTGCGGTGCGGTTGAACTCGCCCATCAGGAGGTTGGAGTAGAAGAGGAAGATGATGAACGCGACCTCGATGAGTGCGCGGCGGAATTCGGCGAGGAGGCGCGGTTTTTGCGGGTCTTTTTCGGGGTTCTGGGGCATGGCGATGGTGGAAATCGGCCAGCCAGATCGCTGGCGGGACGGCTGCCTTTCTGTGCGGGGGTAGCTTGGGTGCAGGCTCGATTTTATGCCATGCGGCGCGGAATTCCAGCGGAATCGGCGGCGGTTTGCAGGGATGTGTGGATGTGCTGCTAGAATTGTGGCCGGAGAACTGTGGGAACTTTTTGGAAGATTAAGGGAGATTTGAACGATGGCCTATGTGATTGCTGAACCGTGTATTGGAACCAAGGATTCGGCGTGCGTGGATGCATGCCCGGTGGACTGTATCCACCCGAAGAAGGACGAGGCTGGATACGCCGAGGCGGACCAGTTGTTCATCGACCCGGTGGAGTGCATCGATTGCGGTGCGTGTGTGCCGGTGTGCCCGGTGTCGGCGATTTACGCCGCGGACGATCTGCCGGAGAAGTGGGCGGATTTCCAGGCGAAGAATGCTACTCATTTCGGACGGTAGAGAAGGCCGTTGTTAGTTGTCAGTTGATGGTTGTTAGTTGGTGTAGACGCGCGGTCTTCGGGCTGCGCGTTTGCTTTGGCCGATGCGGGGCTGGTTCCTGTTGGTTTGTGGCTGCACCTTATGTCGGGCCTTCAGCCCTCCGGGTTCCTATCCCACGGCCACCTAGGCCTTCGGGCTAGGCTGGTATATGGCGCGCTTTCAGCGCTTAGGACGATGGTGGGCGGATGATACAGCGGGTGGGGGAGGCGATTGTGTTGCGCACGTGGCCGTTCCATGAGGCGGACCTGCTGGTGAGCCTGTTTACGCGGGAACATGGACGGGTGAAGGGGGTGGCGCGGCACGCGTCGCGGAGCCGGCGGCGGTTTGGCGGGGCTCTGGAGCCGATGACCCATGTGCGGGCGACCTATGTGGAGCGGCCAAAGCAGGAACTGGTGCGGCTGGATGCGTTTGAGATTTTGTCGTCGCCGATGTCGCGCCCGGTGGACTACGCGCGGACGGCGGCGCTGCAACTGGTGGCCGAGGTGCTGGAAGAGGCGCTGCCGGAGGGCGCGCCGGAGGACGCCGTGTTCCGGCTGGCGCTGGCGGTGCTGGATGAGTTGCAGGTGGGGCGGGTGTGGATGCCGGTGACGTACTTTGCGCTGTGGATGAACCGGCTGATGGGGTGGATGCCGGAGTTGGGGCGGTGTGCTGCGTGCGGGTTAGACCTATCGGGCGAGGCGGTATGGTGGTCGCCCGTGAGCGATGGAGTGCTGTGCGCGGATGATCGCAAGGCGGGGAGCGTGGCGCTGCCGGCGGAGCAGGTGGTGCTGGCACTGCGGATGTTCCGCGGGCCGGTGAAGGAGTTGGCGGCGGAGGAGTGGCCGAAGACAAGGGCTGCGGAGCTGCGGCGATTTGCGATTGAGGTGCTGGAGCGGCACCTGGAGGGGCGGCTGATGACGGCACGGGCGCTGGCGCGGGGTTAGTGGGGTGGTTCGGGCGGGCGGAGAGTGGGCCGGGTGGGTGGGCTGGGCCGTTAGACTGGGTGCATTGACGGCGGAGGGACGGCTTGGACGGTGTGAAGGAGAAGGAACAGCCGGGTCCCGTGGAGGGCGCCGGCGGGCGGGTGCGGCTGCCCAGGGAGTTGCGGGCCTTCTGGATCGCGAGCCTGGCGGCGTTTGCGCTGACGTTTGTGGTGGGCTGGCTGAAGTACAGGTCGGGGATATCGCGGTATAACTGGGACCCGCTGAGCGATCCGCTGTTCGGCGACCTGATGGAGTATCCGGCCACCTACTCGCTGCTGCATACGAGCGCGTTCTTCTTCAATTTTGCGGAGCATCCGTGGCCGTACCCGATGTTCTCGACGGTGCCGTATGCTCCGTTTGCGGTGGTGGTGATGGCGCCACTGTACGCGTTTCCGATTCCAGTGCTGCTGTTCCTGATGGTGGCAGGAGTGTGGTTGGCGGTGCTGGTGGGGTGGCTGAGCCGCGCGCTGATGCGGGCAGGGATCGGCAGGACGACGGCGATCCTGATGCCGCTAACGCTAATGGCGATCTGTTTTCCGGTGGAGCGGCTGGTGCACCAGGGGAATATCGAGCTGGTGCTGTGGATGTTTACGGCAGTGGGCGTGTGGGCCTACGTGCGCGAGTATTACGATGCCGCCGCAGTGCTGTGGGGGCTGGCCGCTGCGATGAAGCTGTTTCCCATTGTGCTGCTGGCGCTGCTGCTGCCACGGCGGCACTATCGTGCGTTTGCGGTGGGGGTGGGGACGTTTGTGGGATCGACGGTGTGGTCGCTGTGGTGGCTGGGGCCGACGATCCGGGTGGCGTGGGCGGGATCGCTGGCGAACGTATTTAATTACCAGGGCGTTCGGGTGGCGGAGTTGACGCTGCGCGAACTGGTGGCGAACCACTCCATGATTGACCTGGCGAAGATGGGCGCCATGATCGTGCACTTTCCACTGGCGCGGCTGACCCTGCCGTACTACGTTTGCGGAGCGCTGGTGCTGGCGGCGGCGTTCTTTGGCAAGCTGTGGAGGATGCCGGCGGCGAACCAGATGCTGGGAGTGAGCACGTTTATGGTGATGTTTCCGCCGATCTCCTACTACCATGCGCTGGTGCATATGATTGCGCCGCTGGCGCTGCTGGGGTGGGTGGCGATCCGCGCGCAGCAGGCCGGGGTGCGGGTGAGGGGCTTGCAGGGGACGATGCTGCTGTTTGTGCCGTTGTTTGTGCCGTTCACGCTGCTGACGTATCCGCGGGAGCTCTTGTACAACGGAGTGTTGCAGGCGGTGGCGCTGGGACTGCTGTTCCTGTGCGCGCTGGAGTATCCATTTGAAATTGTGGAGCAGGGGGGGGCGCGGTGAGCGCGGAGGCGACGGCCAGGTCGAGCGTGGGGAGCGTGGTGCTGACGGTGGCGGGTGTGGCTGCGGTGCTGTATGTTCCGTACTTTATTCCGCAGGCGCCGAGTGCTTCCGACTCGTACCTCTTTGGGTTCAACAACCGTGCGGCGGTGGTGCTGCTGGTACTCTTCTGCGCCTGCGGGGCGCTGCGGAAGCGCGGGTGCGGCCTGACGCTGCTGCCGGCCGGGAAGCCGGCGAGGGTTTCGCGCGGGGTGCTGGGCGTTTACCTGGCGATCCAGTTGGCAGCGTGCCTGACGATGGTGTGGCTGGTGGGCCGCGCGGGCGGGTTTGCGGAGTCGCACTACGAGATTGACCGGGTGTGGCTGCTGGCGCAGGGGAAGACGCCGTATGTGGGGTTCGAGTGGCCGTTTGGGGTGGCGTTTCTGTATGGTCCGCTGTGGATTGCGCATGCGCTGCGGATCGGACTGACGAACGGGTACTACGTGTTCTGGACGGCGGCGTCGGTGGGCGGAGTTGCGATTCTGTTTGCGACGATCAACCGGCTTGACTACCCGACGGAGCGGAAGCGGACGATCTTCCTATTGCTGTTCGTTGCATTCTTGCCGGCGACGCTGGGCATGGGGACGCACTATACGTGGCTACGGTTTATGACGCCGCTGTACTGCATGCTGGTGGTGCATGGGGTGAGCCGGCAGGCTGACATGGAACGGCGCTGGCAGGCGGCAGCGCTGGCCGTGGGGCTGACGGCGATGCTGCTGGTCATCTCTCCGGAGATGGCGGTGGCGCTAGGCTTTGCGTGTTGCGTGCTGCTGTTTCCGCGTCGGCGGGAGGCGAGTGCCTCGGCGCTGCCGGTGGGGGCGTATGCGGGGATGGTGGCGGCGCTGGCGGCGGTGTTTGCGGCGGCGCTGAGGCTGCATGTGCTGGATACGCTGCGGGCCTCAGGGGGAGGGGCGGACAGCTTTCCAATTCCGCTGTCGGTGCCGGTGGTGTTCTTTTTCGCGGTGGTGTTTGTGTGTGCGTGCGCGCTGGTGCGGAGGTGGCAGACGCCGGCGGTGAACGACAACTCCGTGTGCCTGGTGGTGGTGGCGATGCCGCTGCTGGCGGCGGCGCTGGGGCGATGTGATCCGGGACACCTGGTGTGCAACGGGGCAGGACTGCTACTGGCGGTGTTCTTGTACGCGTCGGGCAGCGAGCGGTGGTGGCGGGTGTATCGCAACGGGTTTGTGGTGGCGTTGATTGCGATTCCGCTGTGCGTGCAGGTTCGCCTGGTACTGCCGGGGGTGCGCGCGGCAGCGATTCGGACGAGGGCCACTGCGGCGCCGGAGGCGATCGACTTTGCTGCGGTGTATCCCGGGGTGGATCTGGCGGGTGCGGGCGGGGTGCTGGAGGCTCCGTTTGGATATACGCCGAACGGGACGGGAACGTACCACGCAGCGACGGTGGACTACGGGTTCTATGAAGGGATTGAAAACGCGAACACGCCGCGGGCGGTGGAGCGAAAGATTGAGGAACTGGCGGAGCATCCGGAGCGGAACCTGCTGCTGCCGTCAGGTGCGGAGAGGTACTGCGATGCGGATGCGGAGGTGCAGCACCAGTTGATGACGGCGCTGTTCTTTTTTCCGTATACGGCGCAGGCGGTGCATCCGGTGGGAGTGCGGGAGCCGCTGTGTGCCTACATTGCGAGCCACTATGCGGTGGTGCGAGGAGCGACGGCGGCGGACTTTGGGTATGCGCTGTGGGCTCCGGCTAGGTCTGCGGGCGGGCGATAGTGTTGTTGGTGGTGCTCAGCGCAGGGGATCAAACCTTAATTCGTCCGACGGATCTTCTGCGGGATTGCCGGGCGGGGTAGTTTCTGTGGGGGCCGATGTGGGGATGCAGGCGATCGAGGGGGCAGCGATGAGCGTGAGGGCGATGTAGAGCAGGGCCAAGGGCAGCGAGGTGAGAAGGGTGCGGACGACTCCGATTGCGAAATGGATGGCAAGGGAAGCGGGGAGGACGTCACTCTGGAAGAGCATAGCCAGGAGCATGGAGATGAGGAAGCTGAGAAGGGACAGTGTGAGCGTTGCCAGGATGGTGGCGATGCGCGCCTGCATGGCCTGAGGCGGCGTAAGGGCAGAGCCGGAGGGCTGTGTGAGGCGGGCCTGCAGCGGCGCGATGAGCCACGCGATGCATAGGACAACCGGAAGGACCCAGAGATGGCTGACGAGGTTGCCGATGAGGTTCAACTTTTCCAGTTCCATGGAAGACGCGATTGAGAGCAAGAACGTATGCTCGATTCCGCTTTGGAGCGTGGAGACGAGGGGCATGAAGATCGGCGTGGCGAAGCCGTAGATGCACTCCGAGACGATGTTGAGGCCGAGGAGGGTGAGGGCGAAGTGGACGATACGGCGGCGCGACGCGGCGATCTGGGGAAGGGCGGCAGGAAGGGTTGCGGGACGGGATTCCGCGAGGCTGCGCAGCAGCGCGGCTGTGGCGACCAGTGCAGCCGCAGAGAAGAGGATGCCGAGGAATTCCGTGCCGAAGGCGATAGGGAAGCTGAGCAGATTTAGCTTAACGAGAGTTGAGCCTGAGGGGGCAACGTGCTCTGCTGCACCGCCCAGGACGGAGTGGCTTTCTGTGAGCCAGAGCAGGAGTTGCCGCGAGAGATAGCGCTGCAGGGGGTTCACCAGCCAGTGGAGGAGAAAGGTTGCGAACTCTGCGAGAAGGGCGGGCAGCCAGAGGATGGGGTGCCGGCGGAGGAGGTCGATGGTCTTGCTCAGGAGGGTTCGCATGGGTGTGGGGTCTTTGAGTCGGGAGAAGTGTAACAGCGGGGCGGGATTCCCCAATGGCTGGGGAGGGAAATGGCTGGGAGAGGCCTGGGGAGGGAAAGACAAAGACAGAGATTCTGGCTTGCGGCCAGAACGACGCTCCGAAGGGGGCAGGCGGGATGGAAGGGGGGTATTCGGGCAGGACAGTGCGAAGGGTGCGCGTAAGCGGAGGGTAGGCGTAAGCGGAGGGAGACGATTAGACTGAATGAACCTACGATAAGGCTGGATGGACCTACGAATTGCAGAGGGACGATGCACGGAATTGCGGTAGAGAAGAAGGCGTTGACGTTTCAGGAGCTGTTGTTTGGCTTGCAGAAGTTTTGGGCGGAGCGCGGGTGCGTGCAGCAGCAGCCGTATGACGTGGAGGTGGGGGCGGGGACGATGTCTCCGGACACGTTTTTGCGGGTGCTGGGGCCGAAGCCGGTGCGGATTGCCTATGCGCAGCCGAGCCGGCGGCCGGCGGACGGGCGCTACGGCGAGAACCCCAACCGGCTATTCCGGCATACGCAACTGCAGGTGATTCTGAAGCCGCCGCCGGAGAATATTCAGGAGCTGTACCTGGCGAGCCTGGAGGCGATCGGGATCGATCTGCGGGAGCACGACCTGAAGTTCGAAGAGGACAATTGGGAGTGGCCGGTTGGCGGCGCGTGGGGCGTGGGCTGGCAGGTGATGCTGGATGGGCTGGAGATTACGCAGTTTACCTACTTCCAGCAGTGCGGTGGCATGGACCTGGACCCGATCTGCGGCGAGATTACGTATGGGCTGGAGCGGATTGCGGGCTTTCTGCAGGACGTGGAATCGATCTACGACATTGTGTGGGCGGTGGAACCGGACACTGGCCGCAAGGTGACCTATGGCGATATGCGGCTGGCGGAGGAGGAGCAGTTCTCTGCGTACAGCTTTGACTATGCCGAGGTGGACAAGCTGTGGGAGCATCTGCGTCTGTATGAGGCGGAGTGTCTGGACCTTTTGAAGCGGGCGGCGGCGATCTTTGGCGAGAAGAGCACGGCGGATGCGCTGGAACTGAAGCGGTTTCCGGTGCTGGGCGCATATGAGCTGGCGCTGAAGTGTTCGCACGTGTTCAACCTGCTGGATGCTCGGGGAGCGATCAGCGTGACGGAGCGCGTGGGCGTGATGGCGCGGATTCGTGCGCTGGTGATCGGAGTGGCGAAGGCGTACGCGGCGCAGGGACTGGCCGTCCAGGCAGAGGCGCTTCGCGCAAAAGCAAGAGCAGGTACGGCTGTGGCTGGTTGAGGTATTGCGACCCCGCCCATGACGGGGAAGCTGTCATGAGTGGGGCACCCGAGCGGTTTTGGGCAGTACGGGCGAAATGCGGGGATTCTTCGCTGCGCTCAGAATGACAAAGCTAAATAGGATGACAAAGCTAAATAGGACGACAAGACTCGATAGGACGACAAGACTAGATAGGACGATGTGATGGCGGAGTTTTTGTTTGAGATTGGGTTGGAAGAGGTGCCGGCGCGGATGATTGCCGGCGCGCAGGCGGAGTTGCAGCGGCGTGTGGTGGGGATGCTGGAACGGGAGCGGCTGGTGTCTGGCGAAGTTGTGTCGAAGAGCTTTTCGACGCCGCGGCGGCTGGCGGTTTGGGTGGGGAGCGTGGAGGAGCGGCAGGCGGATTCGGCCGAGGAGTTGATGGGGCCGGCGGTGAAGATTGCCTACAAGGACGGCGTGGCCGGGCCGGCGGCGATGGCGTTTGCCAAGAAGGCGGGCGTGGATGTGGCCGCGCTGAAGCGGGTGGAGACTCCGAAGGGCGAGTACCTGGCGGCGACTCTGGTAAAGAAGGGGCGCGCAGCGGCGGAGGTGATTGCGGAAGAACTGCCGAAGGAACTGGCGGGGATCTACTGGGCGAAGAATATGTACTGGCGTCCGGGTAAGCCGGAGCGGTTTGTGCGGCCGGTGCGATGGCTGCTGGCGCTGCTGGGCGAGGTGGTGGTGCCGGTGGAGTTTGGCGGCAAGACGGCGGGCAAGGTGACGTACGGACACCGTGTGCTGGCGGCGGATGCGGCGATTGCGATTGGGTTTCCGGATGAGTACGAGCAGGCGCTGCTGGGCGCGAAGGTGATTGCCGATGTGGAGAAGCGGCGGCAGGTGATTCGCAAGGCGCTGGATAAAGTATGCCGTGGGATTGAGGGCGCGCGGTGGCGCGAGGACCATGCGCTGGTGGACAAGCTGACGCATCTGACGGAGTGGCCAAGCGTGATTGCGGGGGCGTTCGACCGCGACTACCTGACGCTGCCGGAAGAGGTGCTGGTGACGGTGATGCGGGATCACCAGAGTTATTTTGCGGTGGAAGCGGACGGGAAGCTGGCGCCACATTTTCTGGCGGTGTTGAATACGGAGACGGACGCTCAGGGCGAGGACGTGATCCGGCATGGGAACGAGCGGGTGCTGCGGGCGCGCTTCAACGATGCGCGGTTCTTCTGGGAGTTTGACCAGCGGGTGACACTGGCGGACCGCTCGGCACTGCTGGAGAAGGTGACGTTCCAGAAAGACCTGGGCAGCTATGCCGCCAAGAGCGACCGGGTGCTGGCGGTGGCGGAACGGCTGGCGACGCGGCTGGCCGAGCGCGGCTGCACGCTGGATGGTCCGGCGCTGGTGCAGGCGGTGCGGCTGGCGAAGACGGACCTGACGACGGAGTTGGTGAAGGAGTTTACCGAGTTGCAGGGGCAGGTGGGTGGGCTGTATGCGCGGGCGCAGGGCTACACGGCTGCGGTGGCAGATGCGATCTACGATCAGTATCTGCCGAAGTCAATGGAGGACCACGTGCCGCGGACTGTGGAGGGAGCGGTGCTGGCGCTGGCGGACAAGGTGGATACGATTGTGGGGATGTTCGGGCTGGGGCTGGAGCCGACGGGGTCGAAGGATCCGTTTGCCCTGCGGCGGGCGGCGAATGGGATTGTGAAGATTCTGGCGGAGGCCGAGCCGGCGCTGCCGCTTACGCTGGGGGATGTGGTGGATGCGGCTTCCGCGAGTGAGGCGGTGCGGGTGAAGGTGGAGGTGTTCTTCGCGGAGCGGCTGGAGTTCTATCTGCGCGAGGCGAAGGGGCAGGCGTACGACGTGGTGAAGGCCGTGCTGGCGGCGGGGGCGAACGATGTTCGCGACGCAGTGGCGCGAGCCGAGGCTGTGACGGCGGTGCGTGGATCCGAAGATTTCGCCGCGGTTTCAGCCGCGTTCAAGCGGATGAAGAATATTCTGGCGCAGGCGGCGGAGAAAGGCGATCTCCCGCAGGGCGATGCGGACGAGGTGAGCGGCGCGCATCCCACGGAGACGATTTTGACGGCGCAGGCCGCGGAGATCGGTGGGGACGTGAAGGAGCTGACGGCGGAGCGGAAGTACGTGGGCGCGCTGGAGGCGATGGCGACGCTGCGTCCGTATGTGGATGCGTTCTTCGACCAGGTAATGATTATGGATCCGGATACGACGGTGCGGCACAGGAGGCTGCGGATGCTGCAGCGGATTCTGCGGACGTTCTCAGGGATTGCGGATTTCTCGGAGATTGTGACGCAAGGCTGAAAAGCGAATCACAGAGATCACGGAGAAAAAGAGAGAGCACAGAGTGCGCGTCAGCCGAAGCGGGGGGTGAGCAGGATGTATTGCTCGATGACGCGCTGCTCGAGGACGGATTTGTCGGGGTTGGAGGGTTTGTAGCGGATCTGGAGCCGCTTGTCCTTCATCTGGCGGACGAATTCTTCGGCTTCGACCTTCTTTGAGAATTCGTGGGTGTACTTGCCGTAATGGTATTTGTCTTCGAAGTAGTAGCTGTATTGCAGCGTGGCCAGAAAGCGCGAGGTATGCGCGATGCCGGCGACCTTGCCGCTGAGGATGCGGCCTTCAGTGGAGGGCCAGCCCTGGGCGGCTTCCTCGTCGCGGCGGCGGCGCCAGCGGCGGATGTAGAGGGTAGCCCAGCCGCCGATGAATAGGAGCGGCCATTGGTAGGCCTCGTTCCAATGGCGGAAGTAGTGGAGCAGGTGCTGCCACCCGACTTGAGGGATTGCGGCCATGCTTGGAACGGTAGCACGAGATGAGCGAGTGGCTGCGAAGAAACAGGGGAGATGGTTTTTCAGTTTGGGGCGTGGCTGGCGACGCGTGATTATTCGTGGCGGTTTGTGGGCGGGTTATGTGTCGGGCCTTCAGCCCTCGGGATCTCTGAGAGGTTGCTGACCTAGGCCTGCGGCCTAGGCTGGTATATGTCGGGCCTTCGGCCCTGTGGACAGCGACTGCCTGGCAATCCTCAATGGAATGACAATCCTCAATGGAATGACAAGCCTTGGCAGCATGGCGATGCGCGGTGGGATGGCAATCCGCGGCGGCGGATAGGTTGAGTTCGGGGGCGGCGACGGCCTGGATGGTGGTTATGGCGGCGGCGTAT
>Ga0302201_10002103_pt1 | contig 16093 bp, 16 predicted proteins | sample II_Bog_N3_2_FD_194586 | JGI IMG/M metagenome (GOLD analysis project Ga0302201, IMG submission 194586) | Peat permafrost microbial communities from Stordalen Mire near Abisko, Sweden - II_Bog_N3_2 | ecosystem: Environmental > Terrestrial > Soil > Wetlands > Peat | place: Sweden: Abisko... | reverse complement strand
GACGCTGCCGGCGAGGACGACGGTTGCGCGCCGCCGTTCCGCACGGCCATTACAAGACGGTCACGCTGGTCGCCGGTCTGCGCCTTTCCGGCCTCGCGGCGGCGAAGGCTTTCGACGGGCCGATCAACGCCGCCCTATTCGAGGATTGGGTGGAAAAATGCCTTGTTCCCACGCTCTCGCCAGGCGACATCGTCGTCATGGACAATCTCTCGAGCCACAAGGGACCGAGGGTCGAGCAACTCATAAAAGCCGTAGGAGCCGAGCTGCGCTATCTGCCGCCCTACAGCCCGGATATGAACCCGATTGAAAAAGCCTATTCCAAGCTGAAAGCCTACTTGCGCAAAATCGCCGAGCGAACGGTCGCCGGCTTGATGAGAGCGCTCGAAACCTGCGCCGGCATCTTCAAACCCGCCGAATGTGAAAATTACTTCAATGCCTGCGGATATAATTCTGGTTGATCGGATTCTGCTCTAAGACTTCTTCGGCCGAAGCCGGCGAGAGAGCGCTCGCCGTCGGTCGGCCGGTCCAGGCTTTTGCGCGCTTGGCTCGAATTTTCGAAAATCGAGAGCGGTCCGGTGTTTCGGCGCATCGACAGATGGGGTGGGATCGGCGCGCCGCGCTCGATCCCCAAAGCGTCAACGCCGTCATCAAGAGCCGATACGCCGCCGCCGGGCTCGATCGGGGGCAATATTCGGCGCATGGCCTGCGGTCGGTGTCACGTTGCACGTAATTGGGGTCTGCTTCACTCTCGGTGCAAATTGCAATCTTGAAGCGGTAGCATGCGCGCACGAAGCAATTCGGTACTGGCGCGACCATACATAGACCGCTTAAGCGTCTTCAATCGGTTGATCTGCCCCTCCGTCTGGCCGTTGCTCCATGGCTCTGTCACGGCGTTTTGCACTGCGCTTTTGTCTTGGCGCAATGTCTTTGCAAAACGTCGCATAGTGAAAACGCCGCAAGAAAAAGCGTCTCGTAGCCATTCGTCCAGCTTTTCCGCCGAGCGCTCGCGAAACAGGCCGTTATACCAAAGGCTATTGAGATTGACCGATATGAGCCCATTCAGGCATCCCGATTGAGGTGATGACTTCGGGCTGGGCGATGAGTCTTCGCCAAGCGTCGCAAGCGGCGTCGATGATTGCATCGTAGGTTTCGAAGACGCGGTTCGACAGCCAATTGGCGCGCAGATATTGCCAGATGTTCTCGACCGGGTTCAACTCCGGGGAGCGCGAAGGCCGGAAGATCGGCGTAATGTTTTTGGGGATGTCGAGCTTTCCCGTCGTATGCCATCCGGCGCGATCAAGCAGCAGGACGGCGTGCGCGCCCTTGCCGCGCGCCGGGCAGATCGCGCCGATGAGATAGGCGTTTTCGTAGCGCTGATTGGCCGGCTGGCGTGGCCGCGAGCCGCGCTTGGCCCATTGCCGAACAAGGCCGTTCTTCTGGCCGATGCGAGCTTCATCTTTACATGAGGGTTCCCCCGTCAAGAGCGATTTCTATCTGGCGAGTCGGCAATTTGTCGATGGTTTTTCTCGACGCGCAATAAGCGGATTTGGGATCGCTTATGCAAGCAGCGAGCGCTGCATATGGAATACGCCATGGTGGATGCAACGATCGTGAAAGTTCACCGCCACGGACAGGGCGCAAAAGGGGGACGTCGAGCCAGGCCATCGGCAAGTCGAAAGGCGGCATGACCACTAAAATCCTGGCGCTTACCGATGCGCTGGGCAATCTCGTGCGGTTTCGGCTCATGCCGGGACAGCGCTTCGACGCTGTCGATGTTCCGCCGTTGATCGAAGGAGTGTCGTTCGACGCGCTGATCGCGGACAAGGCCTTCGACAGCAACGCCATTATCGCCGATCTCGACGCCCGCGGAGCGAAAGTGGTGATCTCCCAGCACCCACGCCGCAGCCAAGCCCTCCCGATCGACGACGAGATGTACAAATGGCGACATCTGATCGAGAATCTTTTCTGCAAACTCAAGGAGTTCAAGCGGATCGCCCTACGCGCCGACAAGACGGATAAGAGCTTCTCCGCCATGATCCATCTCGTCGCGGCGGTGATAAACTCACGATGAATCCCAACAGGCCATAAAAAGCGAGTGGCGGGAGTTTACGACGATGCGTGGGCTCGCCATGCGGTTTCGAGGTATTCTTCGAAGCAAGAATGTCGCGAAGCTCGGTGTCTGGCTGACAGATGCACATCAATCCGGCCTCTACGCGATGCAGCGCTTCGCCCGCACTTTGCGCAGGGATATCGACGCCGTGAGAAGCGCCGTCACCGAAAGTTGGAGCAACGGTCAAACCGTTGCGATGCGACGCTGTCGATCAGGCGTTTCATTTCACCCTCCAGCGCGACCCCGAGTTCGTCGTTGAACGCGCGCCGACATGTCTCCGCGCGAGCCGCAGCGAGCGACCGCCGGCCAACCGACAGGGAAGTGTTGATAATATCGATGTGCACTTCGTCGACATAGCGATCGATCCGCAGAAAGCAATCCGCAAATTTGATAACCTCCTCGTGCGATTGATTATCGCTTATAATGCTTGATCAAAAATACCAGCACATCAAGATAGCATTGCCTAACATAATTGCGCTTTTCAACCACCCATTCCAGATCGAGTTCCCGCATAAAATCGTCAAGATAAAGCGATGCGGCGGACGTGATGGTTTCGATTTGCGCGGATGTCGCAAGCGTCGGGTTGATTTGACAGGTACGCACGGCGTTCTCAAGCATATCGAAATCGATATGCATGCCGCTGCAGTCGTTAAGCCTCATATTGCCCGATGGCTCGACGAAGAAAAAGCCTGCTGCGCCAGCAATTTTGAGATTGCTGCTTAAATTGCCTAATCTCCAGACTATGTTGCTCAATCGATGTTGTAATTTCTTGTCATAATCGGCCGCCCAAACTGCATAGGCCAATTCATCGCGGGGGACACTTCGACCTCTGTGAATAGATAGAAATGAAATCAATGCTTTTGACGCAGAAGACAAACGCACGCCAAGCTGCTTATTCTGAGTAAAAAAGCACACGGCCCCGAAAGTATTGAGCCTCCACATAATGCACTCTCACGCTCGGACAATCCCCGGTAATTCAAATGAAATGTCTGGGTGGTCAACAACGGTTATGACCGCCAGATGGCGGTCGACGCGGTGGCGAGCGGCCGCGCCGATCTAGTGTCGTTTGGACGCCTATTCATCGCCAACCCGGATCTCGTCGAGCGCTTGAGGACAAATGCGCCACTCAACAAGTTGATGGGTCAGGAGACGTTCTACGGCGGCGGCGCCCATGGATATACGGATTACCCCGACCTCGAACATAATTGTGCCGCGATAGACGCCGGGGAGAAGGCGCACGCCCGAGCCCGGAGGATCGTCGGGTTGAACAGCCTCCTTTGTCGACACCGCCCGCTCGATTCCATATGCGCTCCGAGATCAGATTGGGCGTTGCGGCTTTGGGTAGTTTCCGAGGCTGCCGTCCGAAGCATGCGCGCGGTACGCTAATCAAACATGTCGAGGCTGAGCTGCCGTCGGGGTTCCTTGTGAGCGGAACACAATCCTGGAGGCATCTTCATTGCGTATGCCCCTCGGCTTCGTACTACCCAGGAGCAACGACCTTGGCCATCGAGGAACCGAAATACACTGTCTTCCTCCACGACGGAGATTGCGAAATTCGCGACTATCAAGCGGCCGTTGCGGCGGAGGTCACTGTCGTCGGCGACCAACACGCCGCCGCGCGCAAAGGATTTCGCTTGCTTGCCGGTTACATCTTCGGCGGCAACACGCGGCGCCAAAGCATCCCCATGACGGCGCCAGTCGCTCAGGAACGCGCCAACGAAAAAATCGCCATGACCGCACCCGTAACTCAAACCCAGGCTAATGGCGCCTGGAAGGTTCGCTTCACCATGCCGAGCGTCTATTCGCTTGCGACGCTTCCAGAACCAAACGATCCGAAAGTCAGATTGATGACCCTCGCCCCGGCTCGCTTCGCGGTCGTTCGGTTTTCAGGAACCGCCCGCAAGGAAAATGTGGAAGCCAATACTGAGAAATTGATCGCCTTCGCAAAGGCGCACCATCTACGCATGATCGGGTCCGCTTCGCTCGCCCAATACAACCCACCCTGGACCCTCTGGTTTTTGCGCAGAAACGAAGTGCTGATCCCGGTGGACCATTGATCTCGACCTGCCATTCGGCGACGACGGCGGACGCTTCCGCGGCAGTTGCTGAAATTTGGCCAAAAACACGATGAGTCCTCGTATAATTGAACGGGAAATTGCGCACGCCGGCTACTTGACGATTGAACGCTTGCGGTTGCGATTTGCCGACGGGGCCGAGGCGTTCCGTGAGGTGGAGAGCCACGGCGACGCAGCCGCGGTTCTCCCATACGATGCCGAACGTCGCTGCGCCCTTGTTGTTCGGCTTTTTCGAGCCCCCGTCCTGATTGCCGCTGGCGAGATCTTCTTGGAGGAGGCTTGTGCGGGAATGATCGAACTCGAGGACGCTACGACAGCCGTCCACCGAGAAGCCAATGAAGAACTCGGCGTGGATTTGCCCTCGCTCGAGTTCATCGCTCGGGTTTGGTCAAGCCCGGGTGTTTCAACAGAGCGCCAGTCTCTTTTCCTTGCGCCCTATCGCCCCTCCGACCAGAAGGGCAAGGGCGGTGGCGCGAGGGGTGAACACGAGGGAATCACAGTCGTCGAGCGCTCTCTGTCCGGGCTCGCCTTTGATGCCGATGGAGGAAGGATTGCCGACGCCAAATTGCTGATCTTGGTTCTCGCGTTGCGCCTCAGGCGCCCAGAGCTTTTTGCGCCGGTTGATCACTCCCAGTGATGGCCAAGCATGAGACACTCCGCAAGGCGCGCGAGATTCCAATGAGCAATACTGGGCTGATTGGAATAAGCGTAGCGCCCATAGTGATCGATCGAGCTGAAAACGGTCGCGGGGTCATAGGCGTCCATGAAGGCGCATGGACCATAATCAATGGTCTCGCCTGACACCGACATATTGTCGGTGTTCATGACGCCGTGAATGAAGCCGACAAGCAGCCAGCGTGCGACGAGGCTCGCTTGTCTTTCGATCACTCCGTCAAGGAAAGCTCTATATGGCTGGGCCACGCTCGCCGCCTCGGGATAGTGCCGAGCGATGGCGTAGTGGACTAGACGGCGCACATCGTCGACATTACCGCTGGCCGCGAAAAACTGGAACGTGCCAATACGGATGTGGCTCGACGCCACACGCGCCAGGATCGCCCCGGGGCGTTCCGTTTCTCGCACAACGCTCTCGCCCGTCACTACCGCGGCGAGTGCTCGAGTGGTCGGAATGCCGAGCTTAGCCATGGCCTCGCTGACGATATACTCGCGCAGGACGGGACCGAGCGCCGCTCTCCCATCTCCGCGCCGGGAAAACGGCGTGGGGCCGGACCCCTTGAGCTGAATATCGCGGCGTACGCCACCCAGATCGACCACTTCGCCGAGCAGGATCGCCCGCCCGTCGCCAAGCCGCGGGACGAACTTACCGAACTGGTGTCCGGCGTAAGCCATTGCGATTGGCTCGGCGCCATCAGGGATACGCTTACCGCTAAGGACCTCGACGCCCTCAGGCGTGGTGAGCGCATCAGGATCTAGCCCCAATTTTGCGGCTAGTTCCCTGTTGAGCGCGATAAGCCGAGGCGCTGACACGGGTGTCGGGAAAACCCTCGCATGGAACGAGCTGGGTAGCCGGGCGTAGGAGTTATCGAACGGAATGTGCGCCGTCATTGTGAAGTGATCTCCTGGGCGCCAGATTAGCTCGTATATAGTAACCCCGCATCGTCGGTCTATCCGATCCTGCACTTTGATCGTGGCGTCATACCATTTCCGGCTGATTAGTTCGCATTTGCGATTTTTGGCCACCAGTGAAAGCCGGCGCGGCTCTTGATGGCGTCGCGTTCGTTGGCGAGAGCACCGCATCTCTTGCCGATGATCTCGTCGAGTTCGTGGATTGTTTCGACATGCTTGTTGACGATGGGTTCGTCGACCAGGGCCCAGAGGGTTTCCGCCGGCTGTAGTTCGGGCGTATAGGGCGGGAGAAAAACCAGCCTTACGCCCTCTGGAATGTTTAAGCCCGCTTCGCCATGCCATCCGGCGTTGTCGAGGACGAGAATGATGGTTCTATGAAGGCCAGCGCCGGCCTCGCGTGCGAAGGTTCTGAGCAGCGCCTCGAAGAACGGCTTCGAGACGCCGTCATGCACATACCAGAAGGTCTCGCCGCTCGCGGGCGACACGAAGGCGGTGACGTAGAGCCAGTCGAAACGATGATGCCCTGGCGCGATCGGGCGTTCGCCGATCGGCGCCCAGACTCGCCGCGTAACCGGCTTCAGGCCGAGCCGATGCTCGTCGCTCGCGAAGACCTCGACCGACCGTTCGGGATGTTTCGCGGCTTCCTCGGTGACGGCGTCCGACAGCTTTTTTTGAACGCCGCCGCCTCTTCGGGCGAAGCGGACTTCGGATTTTTCGGACGCGGCGTTTGGATCGACATGCCGCAGGCCTTCAACGCCTCCCAGCCACGTTGGACGGCGACCCGCTCCAGCCCCAGTTCGCGCGCGATGAAAGCGGCGACCTTGGCGCTCGTCCACAAGCCGCCATCGTCCGGCGGCTCCTTCAAGCGAACACGAAGCTTGTCGAGAACCTCGGGCTTCAACACGCTCGCCGTCGCGCCGTTACGACGGCGTAGATCGCCCAAGGATTCCGGGCCTTCCGCGTTGTAGCGCACGACGAGCTGCTCAATCCAGCGGCAACCAAACGAGGTCATCTCCGCGACTTCGCCGACGCTGTGTCCCTTGGCCAGAAGCCAGATCGTCTGAAAATGCCGCGCCTCGCAAACGTCGGCGCTCGAAACATACCGATCACGCAACGCTTCGACGCTCAAATGCGCGGCTATCATCGTCATGGTTCGCCCCTTCGCGATTCATGGCGACGAAGCTTAACTGCTTCGATTCCGGAAAGGAATCCCGCTGCCGCGAGTCAGTCAGCCGGAAATCGTATCAGCCAACAAGGCCATGAACGCCATTCATGATCGCATGCCGGTCTTCCTGCGTCGCAATGAAGACGATCGGTGGCTTTCCAATGAGGGAGGCCTCGGGATGTTGAAACCCGCGTCCGAGGATTTGCTGCAATCGTGGCCGGTGTCTAGACGGCTTAATGCGGTCGGAAGCGTCGATGGCGCGAGCATGATCGAACCTTTGGCGGCCTGAACGGCCAGCGCGAAAAAGCCGGATCAGCCCAGAAGCAGATCGACGGCGACTTCTAGGTTTTTGGCCACCAAGGTTGGCCGCTCGGCGAGATGCGCCTCTTGATCAGGACGGTATTTGCCAGTCTGGACGAGAACACCCATGAGGCCAGCGGCCATCGCTCCGCCAACATCGGCTTCCGCGTCGTCCCCAATCATCGCGACATCTTCGACAGCGCACCGCAGGCCTTCGACGGCGAGTTTGAAGAACGTCGGCGCGGGCTTTCCCAGCACGGTGGCTTCTCGACCGGAAGCGTATTCCAGCGCCGCGACGAAAGGGCCTGCGTCGAGACTGAGTTCGCCATCGTGATCGAGGAAGTTGCGGTTTTTGGCCAGGGCGAAAAACTCGGCCCCTTGAAGAATCTTGCGATAAGCTCGGTTCAACAGATCGTAAGCGAAGAATTCGCCCGCATCCCCGACGACGACGGCCTCCTCGCCATCTGTCCTCAGCCCAGAGAAATCCTCGCGCAACTCAGGATGCACGACGAGAAACGGAGCCAGGTTCCGGCGCGCGAGAAAGTCATGCGCTAGAGCAGCAGGCGTGTAGACATCCTCCGGCGCGACTTGCAGTCCGAGTTGCGCGAGGTCCCTCACGATGCGGCGGCGTGGGCGGCGCGTCGTGTTGGTGATGAATTTGAGTGGGAGCTCCGCTGCTCGAATCCGGGAAATCGCCTCGAGCGACCCAGGCAAGGCGGAGCCGCCAACATACACGACGCCGTCAAGGTCGAGCAGGATGCCTCTGACGACACGGGCGTCTCCTCGGATTGCTGAGGTGGTCCCTTGCTGCATCGACATTTTCCTACCGCGTTCGATGAGAATACCGAAGAACCTGTTCCTCGCTGGGATCAGCAAATACGCTTGTTTTTTATCGGCGCCCGACAAGATCCATGATCTCATCGAAAAACGATCCGAGCAACCTGGCGGCTGAGCCCGTTCTGATTGTTCGCCCACCTGGCAGATTTAGCGGCCCCAACCTTGATTACTTCAGGAACGCTGACAACAGCGGCCACTGCTCAATGTGTTTTTGAATTATGGCCCGCAGGCTGTCCATGGAGGCATCGAAGTGGGCCGGCCTCAGATCGCCTCGCACCATCTCATAGCGAAGATATACGCAGTAGGTGGCAAGGACATCTGTCAGGCAATAATCCGCCACTTCGGTCAACCGCCCAGCCGCCACATAGGCCTCGACCTGACTACCATCGACGCCTCCGATCTTCACCGGAATATTAGCCAACGCCGCCATCTCGGCGAGGCTGGGCTTGGTCGAGCCGCCATAGCCAGACAGCACGTCGCAGAGATCGATATGATCCGAGCCAAAGCGATGCCAGTAGTTGCGGTGACCGCCGCCGTGTAGTCCCGGCACTGGAACGCCGAGGGCGAAGGCGCGATAGCGCAGCAGCGGCAGGTCAAAGCCGTTGCCGTTGAAGGTCACCAGGATCGGGCCCGTGCCGCGGCTATCCACCGGAAGGCTTTTAACGAAGCCGAGCAGCAACTCCGCCTCGGTCTTCTCGCCGACCGAACGGCTGCCGATCTGGGTCACCGTCCAAGGACCGCCGCCATCGTCTCGCTTGGCATAGAGGGCGGCGATGGAGATGATCCGGTAGATCGGCACCTTCAAGAACGCCGTCGTCGGATCCTCGCCATTGCGCGAGTAGCGTTCCCCCAGCATCCGCCGAATGTCGGCATCAGGCGTATCGTTAGGTTGCGCGAGGAGGCGGCGCGCCGCTTCAAAATCGGGGACGGCCTCTATATCGAAGGCGACGAGCGCTGTCATGGATCAATCCAATTCAAGGGGAAGCTACGCGGACGGCGTCCAGGATAACATCGGAGCCCAGCGCATCGATGAATTACGACGTGGCAATCCTACCATTGAACATTCCGGCGGTGAGTCCAATTTCCGGTTGCCGCTACCAATATGTTCTATTTTTGTTCCAGCGGGTGCGCTACGCTAAATGCGGCATTCGATTCGGAATCAGCTATGGCGACATTGATCATTACGGAAAAGGCCAGCCAGGCGAAGGATCTCCGGGCCGCCTTTGGCGCGCGGTTTGGACAAATCCTGCCCGCCGAGGGTCATCTCCTGCGGCTGGCCGAGCCCGAGGAGGTCAATGCCGCATGGAAGAGTTGGTCCTGCGTCGTCCTCAAACCGGATGGGCTTTATCCGACGCGGCCGGCTGCCGGCGGAAACAAGCCGACGAAGCTCAAGGCCATCGCCGCGGCGCTCAAGACCTGCGACGACGTCATCCTCGCGACCGATTGCGACCGCGAGGGCCAACTGATCGGTCAGGAAATCCTCGACCATCTCGGCTATCGTGGACGCGTGCTGCGGGCGTTGTTCACGGCGCAGGATCCGAAGTCGCTTCAACAAGCGTTCGCCCGGCTGAAACCGAATGTGGAGATGCGTTCGCTCTATGAGGCGGCGGTGGCGCGCCAGCAGGCGGATCAGATCTTCAATTTCTCCCTTACCAGGACCGCGACGAAGACATTGCTGACCCCCGGCGTTCGCGGCGTGATCGGGATCGGTCGGGTCAAGACGCCAACGCTGGCCATCGTCTGCCTGCGCGAACTGGAAATCCGCAACTTCCGGCCCGAGGATTATTTCGAGGTCGTCGCAACCGCCACCGTCGCAAACGGCAGCTTCGAGATGCGTCATGCGCCTGCGGCCAAGTTGCGGATTAAGGAGCGCGTTCGCGCCGAGGCGATAGCGAAAGCCGCAGCCGGACATAATGGCCTCCTCGGCGTTTCGATCGAGGAAAAGCGGCAGGTGCCGCCACGCCTGTTCGATCTCCCGTCGTTGCAGAAGACCTGCGGCCAGCGTTGGGGGTGGACCGCCGACAAGACGCTGGCCGTGGCGCAAGAGCTATATGACGGCGACGGCAAGAAGCTGATCACTTATCCGCGCGCGGAAGCCCGTTACCTGACCGAAAATCAGATCGGCGACGCGCCGGCGATCGTCGCCGCGCTCACTCGCCTGCGTGGCTTCGCCCATCTCGAAATCGCCCCGCCGGTGATCCGCCGGGGCAAGTCCGGCCATTTCTGCGACAAGGCTCTGGAGGGCGTTTCGCATCATGCCGTCGTGCCCAACGTCAACGTCCTTGACGACCTGGAAACCCGACTGGCGCGCCTGAACGAGGATGAAAAGCGTCTGTTTGCGCTGATCTGCCGTTCCTATCTGGGCGCCGTGATGCCCGACTACGAATATCGCCAGACCGTCGTCACCATGTCGGTTCCGGTTCCCGGCGCTGCCGCGGCGGAGTTCAGGGCTGTCGGGCGTATTCCTTTGCGACTCGGTTGGAAGGCGGTCTATCAGGCGGTCGATCCGGACGCCGAGGCGGAGGCCGAGCAAACGCTGCCGTCGCTCCGCGATGGCGAGAATGCGATCCTGTCCGATGCGCGGGTCGAGGCAAAGAGAACCCAGCCCCCGCCCCGTTACAACGAAGGCACGCTGGTGGACGCCATGCAGAACGCATGGCGCTTCGTCGAAGACCCAGCCCTGCGCGAACGATTGAAGGAAGCCAAAGGCATCGGCACCCCCGCGACTCGGGCCGAAATTATCAAGGGCCTGAAGCGGCAGAATTTGTTGGCCGCGGACGGCAAGCTGGTGTTGCCGACTCCCGCGGGGCTGCAACTGTTTGAGCTTTTGCGCGGCGCGGCGCCGGCGCTCGTCGACCCCGGGACCACGGCTTTGTGGGAGATGCGTCTCGACGAGGTTGTCACCGGGAAGGCCGACTTTCGCGCGGTGATCGACGGCATTGCCGCCGCCGCACATGATCTGATCGACGCATTGCTCAAACGATCGAGCGGAACAGTCGATCTGACGACCTCCGCGCCGGCGCGTCGACCAGGGCGGCGACGCATTTCCGGGCAGGCAGGCAACCGCGCCAAACCGGAAGACTCTAAGCCCGTTCGCACCCGTCGCGGAACGAAGACGGCGCAGTCGTCGACAAGGAAACCTGCCCCGCCAGCCACCGGCGCCTATGATGAGGGGTCCGCTCGTTCGCAGGCGCCGACCGCCAAAATGGTCGCCTACGCGCAAAGCTTGGCGCGCGGCAAGAAATTGACTTTGCCCGAACGCTATCAACAGGATTTCGGTGCTTGTCGCCGGTTTCTTGACGAACATGCGCGGTAGGGGCTTGTGGCGCGAAAGCGATGGGAGTTCGACTGGTTCCGAAAGGAAATTTCTGCTACGAAAAGTTGGATGTGGCGGCAAGAATTTGATCACGCGTCGCTCGTTCCAACATTCTCCGAGCAGCAGTCTCGATGCCGCCACTTTTTCAACTCCTGCCGCGTTTGATCAGGTAGGGACCGCGACTTGCGCGTTGCGTCGTCCATAAGAACCAAGACGGTTTGCGCTGTCGCGGCACAATTGTCGCCGACGAACAGGGCCTGGCTAAAAGTAACGGAACTGTTGCCTATGCGAGAAACCGTCGTCCCGATCCGAACTTCGCTCGGCCAAAAGATTTCCGCCCGAAAATTTAACACAAGATTGGCTAGCACAAACGAAGTTCCCTCGGGCGTCAGAGCTCGCTCTTTCGGATTGTATAGAAGGGAGACCCTCCCCGCTTCAAGAAACGTGACGAAGACGGCGTTGTTGACGTGTCCCTGGCGGTCCGTGTCGTTGTAGCGAACAGACTCCTTCGTCCAGTGCGCGTGGCAGGAGATCTTGGTGATGCCTTGGCTGTCGATTTCTTTGGGCACGGCGGTTCCTCCTTCGATTTAAAACGTTAAGCGTCATGCCTGCCTGTCAGAAAGGTCTTCTGAAGCCTGTAAATCGGCATGATTCGATTACCCTAGTAGCATCTACTTCATACGATCAGCCTCAATCACATAGAATAGCCCGCCACGCCGATCGGCGGCGAGACCCGGCGCCGAAACACATGTATGGCGGCCGATGGCGATAATACCGCTTTGATTGACAGCACGATTCCGCCTTTTTAGTTGTGTCCCTTAAGGCTTAACCCTTGAGATGAAGTGGAGGAAGTTCCCATGGCCGAGCGGACGCCGCCAAGAAAAGTCGTATTGATCACCGGGGCCACCGCAGGCATCGGGCAGGCATGCGCGGAGCATTTGGCATCCCGCGGTTGGCGGGTGTTTGGCGCTGGACGCCGCGCGACCGCTTCAACAACGAGTAGTGGCATAGAAATGCTGCCCATTGACGTCGACGACGAGGTCTCGGTCAGAACATGTGTCGATGGGATCCTGAGTAAGGCGGCCCGCTTGGACGCCGTCATCAACAATGCGGGCTTCTCGACGAGAGGCGCGATTGAAGACACCACCATCGAAGCGGCGAAAGCTCAGTTCGAGACGAACTTCTTCGGAGTTCTCCGAGTATGCCAAGCCGTGCTGCCGGCGCTGCGAGCGGGCGGAGGCGGCTACATTATCAACATCAGCTCGCTGGCGGGGCTTGTCGGATTGCCATTTACGGGACTTTACAGCGCGAGCAAATTCGCGCTTGAAGGGGTCAGCGAAAGTCTTCGACTCGAGGCGCGCCCATTCGGGGTGCATGTGGTGCTCGTCGAACCCGGTGACTTTCAATCCGAAATCAATGCAAAGCGCCGCATATTTACGTCGAAGGAAAGCGCCTATCAGACCGCGTTCGAGAAGCTGCTTCAACGGCGAACTCGAGATGAAACCTCCGCGCCAACGCCGGAACCCGTCGCCCAGCTGATAGAGCGCATTTTGAATTGTCGCCGGCCCAAGACTCGTTACGCCATCGGAATGCTCCGCCAACGCATCCTCGTCCCGGCCAAGCGATTTCTGCCACAGCACATGTTTGAATGGTTGTTTCGCCGCGCGATGGGGCTGTGACTCGCCGTCGGATTTGGCACCCGATCGCGGTCGGCCATAAATTGTTTCGCGGTTTGGAGAAGATAACGATGGCTCGGGCCGCGAGGCCACCCCTTATCGGAAACGGGGTGAAATCCACCGCGCCTTTTTGGAACCAGGAGCAAGTGATGGCTCACGTTCGACCTTCGCGCATCGTCGACCTCTCCAAGGAGATCGCCTACAATCGTGACGACCCATTCTTCATGCGCGTGAAGATCAAGCATCATGCTCATGGCAAGGCGCGGTGGCTGGCGCGGGCGTTGGGGCTCCCTTTTCGACTCTTTCCGAAAGAATTCGTGGGCTGGGCTGACGACACGATCACTCGCATGGGCGTCCATTCGACGACGCATATCGACGCGCCATGGCATTATGGGCCCAGGCTCCCCGACGGCCGGCGCTCCCCGGCGATTCACGAAATCCCGCTGGACCTGTGCTTTGGACCCGGCGTCGTGTTCGACATGAGGCGAAAGGCCGACGGCGAGGAAATCACTGTCGACGATCTCGCGGCAAGCCTTCGCTCAAGCGGAGCGTCGCTCGGTAAAGGCGTGATCGCCCTGATCCAGACCGGCCGCGACCGACTCCAGGGAACAAAGGACTATTGGAAGAGCGGGACCGGCATGAGCGGACCGGCTACGGAGTGGTTGATCGATCAGGGCGTTGATGTGATGGGCATCGATCAATGGGGCTGGGATTTACCCTTTCACCTTCAAATCCGCGCGGCGAAAGAGACCAACAACGCGGCGCAATTTTGGCAAGGCCATCTCGTTGGCCGCCGAAAACCATATTGGCAAATGGAGCAGTTGCGCGGATTGGATCAGCTGCCGAGCCATGGATTTGATGTGGGCGTGTTCCCTTTGCGATTGAAGGACGCATCGGCGGCGCCAGCTCGAGTGGTCGGATTCCTCTATGAGTGAAGCGCGCCGGGCGTCAGGGCCGGATCATCGATCAGCGTTAGCGCATTGTGTCCGTCGGATTGCGAGATTGGGCAAATGAGTTCTGATCAGCAAGGGTTGGTATGAGTGTGAGCGACGACCGGTTTTTATGGATCATTTTGTCAAATCGAACGACGCCAATACCGGCGCGCGAAGCGAGCCGAGGATCGGCTCTTGCGCGGTGACTTCATCCTGCAGCCCCTCGTTCAATATGACGACTGAGGAGCAGGCGAGGCGCGCCGCCCGGAGCCGCGATACGCGCATAAAGGGGTTACCACATGATCTGTTCAAAATCGTAAGCTTCCGTAATGGCCCCCTCGGCGTCAAGCCCCTCGTATCAACTTCTCGAATCTTGGGCGCGCGGCGCGAGCGCGCATCATGGCGCCGTAGCGAGCGCGGCGCTCGCGATGCCTTTTCCGCTGTCGTCGCCGCCGATTTCTTGCTTCCGTCCGTGGTCAGCGCAAAGCCGCCACACGATGCCATCAGAGGAAACAGCGAGCCTATCTAAAGACGCGTGGTCCGAAAGTCGGCCACTTGCGTACGAACGGCTTCACTGGCTCCATCGTCCCGGCGACGGGACTTCGGACAGAGCGCCCTTTTGGCGCTCCGAATTCTGTTTCTTCAGCTCAATGCGCCGCGACGCCCGAGCCCAACTCCGCTTTCGTCCATCGGAAATCCGTCCCGTCGACCCACATGCGATGCAAAATCACGCCGATCTTGCGCGCGAGCGCGACCTTGGCCCGCTTCAGTCCGCGCCGTTTCGCCACCTCCACGGCCCAACGCTTCAGCGCCGAAAAGCGCGTCACGCGCGACAGCAGGATGTTCGCCGCCTTATAGAGAGCCGTGCGCACCATCGTGTCGCCAACGCATGTGATCCCTCCAGTCACGTCGGTCTCCCCTGATTGGTATTTCTTCGGGGTCAATCCGAACAGCGGTCCGACCGCTTTCGATTTCGAGATGCGCGTCGGATCATCCACGGCCGTCTTGAACGTGATCGCCACGACGGGACCAACGCCTGGAGCCGTCATCAGGCGGCGACAGATCTTGTCATCGCGCACAATCACCAACATGGTTTTGTGCAGCTTGGCGTATTCCGATTGTAGAGCAGCTCGCGCCGTGAGCATTGCCCCGACGACGGTTTCCAGCATCGTCTGGCCGGACGACAGCTCGCGCGCTCGCGCCTCGAAGGTTTTGCGCGTCACAACGCCCATCTTCAACCCGAACCCGCGCAAAATGCCGCGAATGCTGAGCTCCACGTCGAGCAGTTTCCCGAGCAGCTGCTTGCGCGCCACGAGCAGGGCGCGCACCTCTTGCGATCCCAGCGACTTGCAGTGAACCGGCCGGAACCAGCCCATCCGGATCAGTTGCGCGATGCCGCGAGCGTCCTTGCGGTCGGTCTTGACCGTCATCGCCGAAAGCGCCGCCTTGACGTGGCGAGTCTCCAAAAGAACCGCCTCGAAGCCGGCCTGCGCCAATCCGGCGTAAAGCCATTGCGACAACGGCCCGGCTTCGAGTCCGATCCGAACCACCCGAAAGCCCAGCTGCTTGAAGAAGGCGACGAGCGCATCGGGATCGCTCGCAACTTTCGCTTCCCTCACGATCTTGCCTTTCGCATCCACGATGCAAACGCTTGAGAGTTCCAAAGACACGTCAATGCCGGCATAATGATGGAGTGGATGCCCCCTCCTGACGGCATCGAATGTGCCAAAGTGGTGATGTTTTCGCATCCCACGAACGGAGAGAGCATCCATGGAAAAGGTTAGCATCATCGGTCTCGACCTTGCAAAGCGGTCCTTTCAGGCGCACGGCGCTTTGGCTGAGGGCGGCGTGGCTTTCCGCAAGAAGCTTTCCCGAGAGAAAGTTCTCGCCTTCTTTGCCGAGCAGCCACGTTGCGTGGTCGCCATGGAGGCCTGCGGGAGCGCGCACCATTGGCGACGGGCCATCCGCGACCTTGGCCACGAGGTTCGGTTGATCCCGGCCGCCTACGTCAAACCGTTCGTGAAACGCCAAAAGAACGATGCGGCCGACGCGGAAGCGATCGCCGAGGCTGCAGTTCGGCCGACGATGCGCTTCGTCG
>Ga0302201_10002095_pt1 | contig 16142 bp, 15 predicted proteins | sample II_Bog_N3_2_FD_194586 | JGI IMG/M metagenome (GOLD analysis project Ga0302201, IMG submission 194586) | Peat permafrost microbial communities from Stordalen Mire near Abisko, Sweden - II_Bog_N3_2 | ecosystem: Environmental > Terrestrial > Soil > Wetlands > Peat | place: Sweden: Abisko... | reverse complement strand
CATGACTGCGGTAAGGCAGGGCGCTATCTCGTCGTTGGATTTCACTGCGGATATCCTAACAGCCAATACAGGTTACGGATTACAGGTTACAGTTTTGAACTCCGAACCTTTTGACAGAGATGTCAGTTGTAGGAGAAACCACGCCAATGGTCGTGTCCTGTCCCCAAATTTCGTAGCATAAATCCCGAAGTGCAAAAGCAGATCCTTCGACTCACCACCCCCAACCTCCACCCCAAAGAGCAAAGACCGCTCTTTGGGGACCCCGGAACTGAAAGGCGTTTGGGGCCCCATTCCCACCCCAGCGACGAAGACCTGTCCGCGGGGGCCCCGGTAAGGCGCGAAAACGGGGCACGGTGCCTTTTTTGTTGGTCCGGCGCGGGTTCATTCCAGCGGTAACTTGCGACGCGAGTCAGAATGCTCAGGATGAACGGGGAATCCGGTTGAACAAATTCAGCAAGTTAGCAGCGGCTTCGCCGCGATAGCAAGTCAGCAAGTCAGCGCAGGGCCGGATCTCCGACTGCTGTTCATTTCAGCCGTAACTTGCCGCGGCGAGTCAGGCTGCTCAGGATGACAGCGTTTGTTTTGTGATGAACTTTAGACTCGGGGCAGTAGAAGAAAACAACATGCCCAATCCCCGCCAGCCGAACCCCACTTAGTACAACGGCCCGGGCCTAAAGGCCGCGTTATTTTGCTCCATTTCAGGGGGTTAAAACCCCCTGCTCCCTCCGAAATTTCCTATCCACAACTGTAGTATTAGGAGGCATACTCGCGGCGGCGCGCTCCGATGTATGATCGTTCCGATTGTTTCTACAACCGCGGCCCCATCGACCACCACCCCCTCTCCATGGAGACCTGGAAACATTGAAGATGACGAAGGCCAGGCTCGATGGGCTCTACTTGCTGATCCTGGGTAGCGTGGCCTTCGTTTTGCTCGGCATCGCCATGGAGAGCGCGGCCAAATCTCCGCTTGCCGATTTCAAGGCGCTCTACTACCCCGCGCGATGCCTCCTGCAGCACGCCGATCCCTACTCCGAAAGCGAAGTCCTGCGCGTCTATCGCACCGAAGGCGGGGACAGCGCATCGGATACGGCGAAGAACCGCCAGATCGCGACGCAGAATCCCTACCTGCCCACCGTCTACTCGTTCTCGATCCCATTCGCGCTGCTTCCCTGGGGTCCTGCGCACATTCTCTGGCTCGCGCTCACCTTTGCCGCCCTCATCGGGGCGTCGTTCCTCCTCTGGGCTTTGGCAGCGGACTATTCACCTGTCCTCGCGGGCGCTCTTGCCGGCTTCCTGCTGGCCAACAGCGAAGTCCTCATCATTACCGGCAATGCCGCCGGAATTGTCATCGGGCTGTGCATCGTTTCCGTGTGGTGCTTTGTGCGGAACCGCTATGTCTTCGCCGGCATTCTGTGCCTCGCCATTACCCTGGCGGTGAAGCCGCACGATACGGGCTTCGTCTGGCTTTACTTCCTGCTTGCCGGCGGCCTTTACCGCAGGCGCGCGCTGCAAACTCTGCTTGCCACCGTGGCCTTCAGCCTGCCCGGAGTTGTCTGGGCGTTTATCGTCTCGCCGCACTGGCTTGAGGAGATGCGCACCAATCTCGCGGCCTACTCCGCGCATGGCGGCACCAACGATCCCAGCCTGGCCTCAGGCGGCGCGCACGGTCTGGGCATGGTGGTCAGCCTGCAGGGCATCTTCAGCTTCTTCCGCGACGATCCGCATTTCTACAATCCCGCCAGCTACCTGGTCTTCGGCCTGCTGCTGCTGGTGTGGGTATTCGTCACGCTGCGTTCGCGCGCCACGCCCGCGAACCTGTGGCTGGCGCTCGCGGCCATATCCGCGCTCTCCATGCTGCCCGTCTATCACCGCCAGTACGACACCAAGCTGCTGCTGCTGGCCGTGCCCGCCTGCGCGTTGCTGCTGGTGGAGCGCGGCCTGACCGGCTGGCTCGCCCTGCTGGTCACCGCTGCGAGTTTCGTCCTCAACGGCGATCTTCCATGGGTTCTCTTTTTCGCCCTGATCAAGATGCTGCATGTATCCACCGCCGGAGTGACCGGGCAGATCCTCATCGCCATTCAAGTCTTCGCGGCGCCGCTTATTTTGCTGGTGATGGGGATGTTCTATCTATGGGTCTACCTTCGCCGCGCCTCCGGCCGCGCCGCGCACATTTCGATATAGCTGCGGATACCGCACGGGGCGAAGATACCCGGCAGCGCAAGCCACAGGAATTGAGGCCTGATTGCAGCGGTTTCGATTCTGCGGTAAAAGACAAGCGCGGGCGGGGATTGAAGGACGCGGGCGGGGACGCCCGCGCTACAGCCGATCGGGAGATCGGCGCTACAGTTTAGTACGAGAAGTGTATTTGATCCCTGTTTCGGGAATCTGCCGCAAGCTGAAAGAGGCGAGTCGGATTGCAGGCGTGGTCCTGCTCTTCCCGGGCCAGACCGGCTTCGTCGGGAGAGGACGCAATCGTCTGATGGCACTCCGTGCAGATTGAGTCATACGAACCGTTCCAGTTGAGCCGGTGAGGGAATGTGGGCATCATGGACCTCTTTCTGATCGGAATGGGTGTGTACAACTGAAACTTAGCGGATATCAGCGCCAGGGTATGGTCAGTTTTAGACATTTTTCATTTTTTTTACTTCCGGCAGGCAACCTCTGTTCAATTAAGACCATCTGGGGCTCGATCGCACCTCCACCCATCCGGCACCGATTTGCTGAGTGAGCCTGCTCACATTTCCCCGGCCGGCGCTCAATTACAATCTCCACCATGAGCTTCCCTGAAATGCGCATGCGCCGGCTGAGGCGCACGGAGTCGCTGCGGGCGCTGGTGCGCGAGACCACGCTCGATCCCGGCGACCTGATCTATCCCCTGTTTCTGGTCCCCGGTGAAGGCATCCGCAAGCCCATCGGCTCGATGCCCGGCGTCTTCAATCTTTCTGTGGACGAAGCCGTGCGGGAAGCGGAAGAAGCGGCCAGCCTGGGCATCGGCGGACTGCTGCTGTTCGGCCTGCCTGAAAGCAAGGACGAACAGGCCTCCGGCGCGTACGACGACCACGGCATTGTCCAGCAGGGCCTGCGCGCTTTCAAGCAATCGCCCGCGGGGAAAAAGCTGGTCCTAATCGCCGACGTTTGCCTGTGCGAATACACCAGCCACGGGCACTGCGGCATTGTGGCTGAAACCGGGGACGGCTTTGAAGTGGAGAACGATTCGTCGCTCCGTTTGCTTGCCGACACTGCTTCGTCCCTGGCCCGCGCGGGTGCGGATATCGTTGCGCCCAGCGACATGATGGACGGCCGCGTGGCTGCCATCCGCGAGACGCTCGATCACGACGGATGCGCTGACACGCCGATTCTCAGCTACGCCTCGAAGTTCGCTTCAGCCTTCTACGGTCCGTTCCGCGAAGCCGCGGACTCGGCCCCGCAGTTCGGCGACCGCAAAACCTACCAGATGGATGGCGCAAATATCCGCGAAGCCATGCGCGAGATTGATCTCGATTTAAATGAGGGCGCGGACATGATTCTGATGAAGCCGGCCATGCCCTATCTGGATGTGATCCGTGCAGCCCGCGAGCGCGTGGATGTGCCCATCGGCGCATACCAGGTGTCCGGGGAGTACTCCATGCTGCATGCGGCGTTTGAAAAAGGCTGGCTGGAGCGGGATCGCGCGATTCTTGAATCGCTGCTTGGGATACGGCGGGCCGGGGCTGGGTTTATCGTGACTTACTTTGCCAAGGATGCGGCGAAGCTTTTGGGATGATGCCTTGAGCATGTCCGAACATGCATACGACGAGCAGTGGAAGGAATATCGCCGCTTGCGGCTTCGCCATTGGCTCAATATTGCCGGCTGGTATGTCGTCTCCATTATCGCGCTGATATTTTTAGATCGTCTAATCCGATTCGGATGGCTTTCTCTCGTGCCGGTCGCTGCAATTTCTCTGTATTTCGGAATCGAGTACGAGCGATTCGGGAAGTTCCTTTGTCCTCGCTGCGGCAATCGCTTTTCCTCCAGCTGGCGAGGCTTTCGCCCCTTCACCAAAAAGTGTCTCCATTGCGGCCTGATAAAGTTCAGCGACGGTGAATAGCGGTTGTCCACGCAGGCGGAACTCGCGCTAAAATTTCCTCATGAACCGCTCCGACCAGCATGCCCTCGAAGACGACGAGATCGACAACGCGTGGAAATCGGAAGTCGAGCGCCGCGTCGCCGACTCCGAGACCGGGACCGCTGTCACCTATTCCTGGGAAGAAGTTGAAGCTCCGCTGCGCGCCCGGCTGGCGGGATGATCAGGAAGCGCATTCGCAAATAGCCGCAGCCCATAAATCCATCCTCCGCACCGGTTCATGATTAAGAACTCAGGAAGCCCTGCACATGTGGAGCACTCCCGATCTGTGAGTTTTGCAGGGGTTAAAACCCATTGATTTTGTTGCGCTCATCAGCACGACTGAAGTCGTGCCCTGATAAGAAGCAGAATGGGGCCTGCCTGACGGTCGGCCTTCATCGACTCCCACTCATCGAGCAAAAAGCGCTCGATGAATGGGGCACAGTTTCATCTTCTGTGGGTCGGCAACGACGGTGGGAGACTAAAAAGAAACTACCCTCCGCCAGGGTTGCAAATGGTTGACTCCATTGAAAAGCGCAGCTTGGACGGATTTCACACCGTCCCTACGGGACGGGGGCTTTTTTTGAACTTGGACCCAGGACTGCGCTACGCTTGTCCTGGGCTATTATCGCTTCTCCCTCCGGGAGAAAGAGCAGTCCGGCGATGTTTCATCCCTCGTGGGTCGGCTTCGCCAGTGGACGACTGTTACAAAGCAACTTGTCAAGGAATTCCCTTGGCGGTCTTTTATTACCCTTCCGCGCAACTATCCGGGCGGCAGCGTGTTTCCGTGATTAAAGGCAGGCAGACACTCGATCTATTCCTAATGCTGAGTTGAGCGCCACCCAAGCCGACAAAGAATTTCCGTAAACAAATCTGCACACAAGTGCCAGAAGCGATGCTTCGCGCCTGTTCCTCGTTTTGCTCGCTGGAAGACCTGAAACAACACCAAATTCGAAAGGATGTACTTTATGGATTCCAGGACACAGCTCAGGATTTTGCCCTTCGCACTTGCTTCATTGGCAGCCGCCGCATTGGTGGCCACAGGCTGCTCCGCAGGCGGTGGAGTCAACCACTCCATCCCAGTGCCACCGACTGTCGTCACCGGCCCGGCATTTGTTACTGGCACCGACGATCCGATGGCCAGCGTGGTTTCGTTTGCGGTGCAACTGCAAAGCGTGGATGTTATCGACTCAAGCGGCAACGGCCACTCGCTCATCAGCGGCTCGCCTACGGTTGACTTTGCGCGCTTCAACGGATTGCAGACACTGCTGGACATGAATGACGTTCCCGTGGGCAGCTATACCAGTGTTCAGATCACGCTTGGCACGGGGACCCTTGGGTATCTCAGCGTGCCTGCCAGCGGCGCGCCCACCGTTGTAACCGAGGCGGCGGCCCTTTCCACCAGCACCGTTACCGTGAGCCTGGCCAATCCTCTCGTGATTACGCAGGCGGGCGCGCCCGCTGGATTGCGCATGGACTTCGATCTGCGCAAGTCCATCCAGGTTGATTCCAACGGCAACATCACCGGCGATGTGACGCCAACCTTCAAGGTCACCTCGGTGGCCAACACCGATCCGGGCGGCTACATCGATACCTTCGACGCGGCCGTGGTCAGCGTGAGCAGCGGCGGCCAATCGTTCGTGGTGCAAGGCCCGCATGGCGAAAACTTCACCGTCAACGTGGCCGGCAGCACCGAGTGGGAGAACAACGAGAGCATCAGCAACCTGACCACGAGCAGCATTGTCACCATCTCCGGCACACTGGACCAGGCCGACCAGACCATCGACGCCGACGATATCGGAATTCTGACGCAGACCGGCTTCTACGCGGGCGGCCAGATCACGTATGTCAGGCCCTCAACGGGCCCGGCAACCAGCTTCGACCTGTATGTGCGCGGACTATTGCCCACCACCACAGGCCTGACGCTGGGCGACGTTGCCACGGTGGATTTGAGCGGCAGTGAGAACTACTTCATTTACTGGTTCCACAATTCGCTGAGCCACTTCGTCTTCAACCAAAGCCTGCTGCTGCCGGGTCAGCATGTCTCGGTGGGGGGTCCTGCCACGGGCGCGGCCAGCGCAAGTGACGTTACCGTGAAGCGCGTTATTCTGCGACCCTGGGGATACAACACCACCGTGGTTGCCAGCAGCGTGAACGCGGCCCAAGGCACATTCCAGGTCCAGATCAACGGCTTTGCCGGAGTTCTGGTGCCCCAGACCGTGACCGTTTACACCGCGCCGGGAACCAAATGGCGCAACGGCCTGAACGCCATCGGCGATGTGACAAGCGGAGCAAATGTCCGTGTGGTCGGGCTCCTCATCAAGGATCCGACCTCGGGGAACATCTGCCTGCTTGCCCACTACGTCGATACGCTTAACTAACCCTTAACCGAAGCCCTCCCCCCAGGGACGCCGGAGTTGTCACCCCCCCGACAACTCCGGCGTGTTTTTGTTACCGCAGGCGGCGGATATACAAAGTTTATTGGGTTATATCGATTTTCGGGTATAAGCTGCCCCATAGCCGCCAGACTCAAGCCGATCGCCGCCTACGCCCGGATAAACGCCAACAGGTCCTTATTCACTTCATCCTTCCGTGTGGAGCACAGTCCGTGCGGTGCGCCGGGGTAGATTTTGAGCGTGGCCCCCTTCACAAGCTCTACCGACCTTAGCCCCGAAGCCTTGATGGGCACAATCTGGTCGTCGTCGCCCTGGATGATCAGCGTGGGCACGTCGATCTTCTTCAGGTCTTCAGTAAAATCCGTTTCAGAGAACGCCTTGATGCAGTCGTAGCAGGCTGGATATCCCGCCTGCATTCCCTGCAGCCAAAACGAATCCCGCAATCCCTGGGAGACCTTGGAACCGGGCCGGTTCGCCCCATAGAATGGACCGCTCAGGTCTTTGAAAAACTGGGAACGATCGGCTTGCACTCCGGCGCGGATTCCATCGAACACATCGATCGGCAATCCGAGCGGGTTGTTTTCCGTCTTCAGCATCAGCGGTGGCACGGCGCCGATGAGCACCGCCTTCGCCACGCGGCTCGACCCATGCCGGCCAATGTAGCGCGCAACCTCGCCGCCTCCGGTGGAATGGCCAACGTGGACCGCGTCCTTCAGGTCGAGCGCCGCGGTCAATGCGGCGAGATCGTCGGCATAGGTGTCCATGTCGTTGCCGCCCCAGGATTGGCCAGATCGCCCGTGGCCACGCCGGTCATGCGCAATGGTGCGATACCCGTGCGAGGCGAGAAACGCCATTTGGTCTTCAAACGCGTCCGCGTTCAGCGGCCATCCGTGGCTGAAGACAACGGGCTGACCAACGCCCCAGTCTTTGAAATAAATCCGTGTTCCGTCCGTGGTTGTAATCTGAGGCATAGAAAGATCTCCTTGGCTTGGTGGATGCCGGCGGCGGGAGCAAGTTGCGATTATAAATCCGCTCAGGGTCCCTTGTACCCCCAAATCTCTCTGCCGGATGCGCCCGGACTCGCCGTTGAGACCTGGGAATTCAGCCTGCAGGTTCGCGTGACCAAGTCGTATATTGTAGACATATACAGAGGTCGTCCATGCCCTACACCGGGTTTGACTGGGACGAAGGCAACGCAAGAAAAAACGAGAAGCACGGTGCTTCCAAATCCGAAGTAGAGCGGGTCTTTCTCAATCAGCCGCTGCTGCTTGCCGAGGAAGCGAAACACAGTCAATGCGAGCCCCGGTCACATGCACTGGGCAGGACCGACCAGGATCGCCGGTTGCACATAACCTTCACCGAGCGTGCAAACGGAACGCTTATTCGTCCCATTTCGGCGCGAACAATGAGCCGGAAGGAGAGAGCCGTTTATGAGCAAGCAGTTAAAGCCCATTCCTGAGTTTTCGAGCGAATCCAAGGAGCGTGCCTTCTGGGAATCGCCCAAAAACGACAGCACGGAGTATGTGGACTGGAGCAAGGCCAAACTGGTGACCTTTCCCAAGCTGCGCCCCTCCACGGAGACCATCTCTTTGCGCATGCCGGAGGATGTTCTGAATGCCATCCGCAACCACGCACGCAAGCTGGATGTGCCTTACCAGTCGCTCATCAAACTCTGGTGCGCAGAGAAAGTCGCCGAGCTGGTTCAATCTTCGTCGACGGGTCATCGCGGCAACAATTAGCCTGATATTTCCGCCTTCTTTTGAGCGCATGCGCGACATCGCACAAGCGTTGCCCTTTTGCCCCGAAACACCGTCCTCCCCACCGCAGGAGGAAATCACTTTGCGTTCGATCAACTGTGTGGTCTTCTAAAGGCACCCGCCTATGCTCAAGCGCCTTGAAACCTATTTTGAGTTCACCCGCCTGGGCACCAACTGGCGGACGGAGATCCTGGCCGGCATCACCACCTTCCTGACCATGGCCTACATTGTCCTGGTCAACCCATCCATCCTGAAAGACGCGGGCATGCCGCTGGCTGCCGTGACGGCGGCCACCTGCCTTTCGGCGGCTATCGGCTCCATTTTGATGGGCGTGGTCGCGCGCTATCCCATCGCTCTGGCGCCCGGCATGGGGCTGAACGCCTACTTCACCTACACAGTCTGCCTCAAAATGCACATTCCCTGGCAGACCGCCCTGGGCGCTGTGTTTCTTTCCGGCTGCATCTTCCTCGCGCTCACCGCGGGCGGCATCCGGCAAATGATTCTTCACGCCATTCCGCACGAACTCTACGCAGCCGTCGCCAGCGGCATTGGGCTCTTCATCGCGTTCATCGGATTCCGCAATTCCGGCCTGGTTATCGGCGATCCTGCCACGCTGGTGGGTCTGGGCAACATCCGCAATCCCACCACCGCCCTCGCGCTCATCGGACTCATCCTCATGGTCGGGCTGGAGGTGAAGAAGGTGCGCGGATCGATTCTGATTGGCGTGCTCACCACCACCGCTCTCGCCTGGGGCCTGGCCTTCACCATCGTTCACGTGACGCCGTCCACCGACTTCTTCTCGCCCACGTCCGTTGCCTGGGCGCAGGCCATGGTTCGCTGGACGCCCCCCAGCGGCGGCTTCTCCTCGCTCGGCGCCACCGCTTTCAAGCTCGATATCCGCGGCGCATTCAACAAGGGCCTGCTGGAGATTGTCTTCGTCTTCTTCTTTGTGGACCTGTTCGACAATCTCGGCACGCTGGTAGCCGTAACCAAGCGCGCCGGCCTCATCGCCGCCGACCACTCCATCCCCCGCCTCAACCGTATCCTCTTCGCGGACGCAACGGCCACCGTACTCGGATCGCTTACCGGCACCTCCACCGTCACCAGCTATGTGGAGTCCACCGCAGGCGTGGCTGCCGGCGGCCGCTCCGGCATCACGGCCATCGTGACTGGACTGCTGTTTCTCGGCGCCATCGGGGCTGCGCCTTTCGTCGGCATCGTGCCCGCCGCGGCCACCGCGCCGGCCCTCATGCTGGTTGGTTCCCTGATGCTCGCGACCATTACGGAGATCCGCTGGACCGACCCACTCGTCGCCGTTCCCGCGTTCCTCACCCTCATCCTCATTCCGCTCACCTATTCCATCGCCAATGGGCTGGGCTTCGGCATCATTTCCTGGGCCGTTCTGCATCTGGCCACCGGCAAATTCACGCGCAAAGACTGGCTGCTGTACATCCTCGCCGCCCTTTTCCTGGCCCGCTTCATTTATCTGGGCGCGAACTGAAGCCACCGCTTTACGCGCCGATAAAGTGGATATCGTGCTTGTTCCGTGGTTGCGGCTTTTTGTTACGCAAGTTGAAAGCAGCAAAGTCGGTGCGAGCCTCCCGCGAGCGCCTGGCCCACCGCAGGTGGCGTCTGCCCCACCGCAGGTGGCAGGTGCTAGCATTGGTTCGAAGCAACAAGGGAGCCCTTATGCACTGGTACCACCTGGTCTGTTACTTCTTGGGCGGCGCATTCCTCGCCAACTCCCTTCCCCACCTACTCAACGGCATGTCCGGAATGCCCTTCCAGAGCCCCTTCGCCAAGCCGCCGGGGCAGGGCTTGTCCTCGCCCACTATCAATGTTCTGTGGGGCTTCGTCAACCTCGTCATCGCGTGGGTTCTGCTTTGCCGTGTGGGCAGCTTCAGCCTGCTCAACATCGCGCATATGCTCATCTTCGGGATCGGCTTTTTGATCATGTCGGTGATGCTCGCCCGCACCTTTGGGCGTTACCACGGCGGAGTGTAGACCGGCAGTGACCATGCAGTTTTCTCGATTGCCCCGCGCGCTGCTCGCCTTCTTCGTCGCGGCAGCGGCGGTTGTGTCCGCAGGTGCGGACGACACGGTGCAGGTTGTCCACACCTACCCGCACGACGCGCAGGCCTTCACCCAGGGGCTTATCTATTCAGGCGGCCATCTTTACGAGAGCACAGGCTTGGAAGGCCACTCGTCGCTTCGCATGGAAGACCTGGAAACCGGCCGGATTCTTCAGTTCCAGGATGTCCCCAAACACTTTGCCGAGGGCCTCACCAACTGGGGAAACACGCTCATCCAGCTCACCTGGCAGGACCACGTCGCCCTGGTTTACGACCGCTTCACCTTCCGCCTGCTGCGCACCCTGCCTTCTACCGGCGAGGGCTGGGGCCTGACCCGCGACGACAAAAGCCTTATCCTCTCCGACGGCACCGCTACGCTCCGCTTCCTCGATCCCGCAACTTTCCGCGTGCTGCGCCGGATTACCGTCAGGGACCACGGCAAACCGGTCTACCAGCTGAACGAGCTCGAATACGTACACGGCGAGATTTACGCCAACATCTGGCACACGGACCGCATTGCGCGGGTCTCGGCCGCCACCGGAAAGGTTCTCGGCTTCATCAACCTGGCCGGCCTGCTCCCCGACTCCGAGCGCTCCAGCCCGGAAGCCGTCCTGAATGGCATCGCATGGGATTCCGAGCACGACCGCCTGTTCGTCACGGGCAAGCTGTGGCCAAAACTCTTCGAGATTAAGGTCATCCCAGAACCGGCCAAGCCCGCGGACAGGAAGCAGCCTAAACACTGACCTGTAGCGCTTTGGCATGCTTGGTCCTGTCCTGAGACCCCCGTCACATCCGGCGATCTCGTCCGCATTGTATATTCATCCGCAAGGCAAGGCACGCTATGGATCTATCCAGCTTTTCCAACACCAACCTGCTGCAGAACGCGGCCATCCTCACCGTTGTTCTGGCCTTCATCGGCTACCTGGCCACCTTCCTCAGCGCCCGCATGCTGGCCCGCCGCAAAGACGAACTCGACCTGGTGAACAAGCGCCTGAACGAGTTCTACGGGCCGCTCTACGTTGCCTCGCAGGCCGGGAACATCGCCTATCGCTCCCTGCTCAGCAAACAAGGCAAGAAGCAGAGCGATCCCATTACCGACGAGGAGATGAAGGACTGGATTCTGTGGATGACCACCATCTTCATGCCCCTGAACGACACGCGCGAGAAGATCATCATTGAGAAGGCGTACCTCATTGTCGAAGAGCAGATGCCGCGCTGCCTGCTCGACTTTGTCACCCATGTTGTGGGCTATAAGGCTGTCCTCGCGAAGTGGGCAGAAGGCGACTACATCGAGCGCCGCTCCACCATTGGCTGGCCTCCGGAGTTCGACATTTACGTGGAGCGCTCTTACATGGCCCTCAAGGCCGAGCAGACGCGGCTGATTCATAGCCACCTGTGGGGGTTTAAGCGCCGGCTCATCGATCGCAAGCGGTAAAGCAGGGGAGCTATGACGAAGATCGCTGCAACCTTGGAATCGACGACATGTCCTATAGCACAGTCCGTACCGGTGACGCCGAAGGAGGCGATTATGGCTCGTTCCGTCCGCTCGGAGATTGTTCGCTGGAGTGCGCTGCTCTGGCTTGCAGTCTCGACGATTTATCTGCTGGTTTTGTCGGTCCTGATGTGTGCCGACGCGCGATTCCCACTCAACCTCGGAGCGATCAGGACGACGGGCCGAACCGGGCTATGGGTGACTCTGGCGCCTGCCATCGCTGGCTGCCTCGCATTCGTCCTGGTGTTGTTGCGCACGCGCGCCGGCGCAATCGTTCTTGGCGCGTATTGCGGTTTCTGGATAGCCGTTCTCGCCTGCGGGCTGCCCTGGGTCTGGAACGCACGCGAGACCTTTTGCACACGGACCCTATGCATCCGGACCCCGTGGATTGGACGGATACTGGTGTTCGGGCTGATGACGCCGTTTGCGATCGTCGCCGCTTGGGCAAAGCACGAATTTGCGCGGCTGCGCCAAACGGGCCTTAACGCCCAAATCGGAATGTGATTCCGATCCGGGGATACCTGGCCAGTCGCTCGTCTAGATGTCTGAAGGTTCCGAGGTCCAGTCGAGTTGTCGGAGAATCTGGACATTACTCCTTGAGGGGCGGGGTAACATCCAAATCGCCGGTGATACAACCGCGACTCGTGATTGGCCCTCGATGCGTAATCTCGTCAAACCTCGCGATTCTTGTTCAGCCACTCTCGGCGATTCCACTGGGCCGACACTGCGCCGAGTTTACCGAACTGTATCCACGGATCATCGGATTGCACGAGAACGAGCAACTGCCTCCCAAACAGCATGTGGTATCGAGCTGCCCGTGCGAATATATCGAGCACGATTTCAGCCGTGCTTCTCTCATCCGACCTGCCGCTTAAGCCGGCCTTGGCGAACTGATCGTAGTGGTGCAGCACCAGCACCAGTCCGCCTACGTCGGGCACCACGAGGTCATCCCACATGCATTCGTCGAGCGCGTCGAGATTCTTTCCGTAGTAGTCGGGAAATGACAGGTCGGCCTTCAGGGAATTGTGCATTTGGTCTTCGGTGCGCCAGTTGGCGGCCTCAAACGAAACGATGCGGTACCCACTCGATCCGAGCCAATCGAGGTCGTCGGCAAGGATTTCCGTACGCCGGTACAGAGCTACACCCCCGTAAAGGGAGATGGTCCAATCCAGTCGCTGATCGTTTGCATCATTTGTGCTAAAAACCGCCATGGCAACTGGATTATACCGGCCTGCCTGGACGGGAGATCGGTTCCGGCTGTGTGGTCGCCAATCCGGAAGTAACGGCAGGTTGAAAATCTCAAAGGCAACCGCGGATCCTTCACTACGTTCAGGATGACAGTGCTGTGGTAGAGGAGATGGTGCCGGACGCGATCGGGGTTGAATGGTCGCCAATGGGGAAGTTTCGGCGAGTCGGATCACCACGAGCCAGCCAGCAGCCCAAACTTCCGCATAGCCGGTTATCCAGGAGCTGTGAGACCTGCTTCCAACTGACGTCTAATTCGTCGACGAAGAAGGAACTACCACGGGCTTGACACTACCACAGTCCGAACTCACAAACTTCGCGGTAAACGTCTTATCGATCGCCATGTTTACCGGAGTCCCATGAGCAGTACCCGTCACCGCTGTGTGGCTTGTCCCGTTGAAGTGCTCCGCATCGGGCAATTGGAAGTCGATGTGGCCCTTGGAGGACATACTCTGGCTGTTACATGCGGTGTCATAGGCGATGCCGTGCGCAGTCTGGACTTTGTTGGCAACGCTGCATTGCGTGCCGGAGACGGCCTTGTTGGTGGCCGTCAAATAATCGCCAAGCGTCGTCCCGGCGGAGAAACAAGACCGCCCCGCAATCGGCGATCCATGGTTTACGCTCACTTGCGTCTCCCAGAGGCCGGCTTTGATGGGAAGATCGGAAAGCTGCGCAAGCAGGCTCAAAGGCCCGAGCAGTATAACGGCTGCAGCGCACTGACCCACGAGTTTCGAGTAGTTCCTAAGCTTCACGAAAATCCCCTCCGCGTTCCATGGCTGGTCCAACCTCAGAAGAGTAACACGTCTCTGGAGTTGCGCCCGGCACGCCGCGGTCTGCCAGCGATTCACGGTTGCCTGAAAACCGGGTTCTGGGCAGATGGGCGGTCACTCAGGTGCCACCCGAAGAACGGCCGGATTCTATATTCCCGGTCCCCAAAGGCGAGGGACCGGGGGCACCCTCGGCGTGGTTTGGAACGATCATTGGGACCGGGGCCACCAGCCAGGGGCTGAAGCCCGTTCATTATGTTGGCCTTTTCGGCACGACTGAAGTCGTGCCCTGATACAGAGCAAGTTGTGCAGAGGTTCCCTACGCATTGAGCGCGCTCACCTGCGCCACTGCCTTGGTCAACCGCGCATCGTTCGGCCGGCGTTTTCTGGAGGTTGCCGGCGTATAGACGTGCTCAACGCCTTCAACGCGATATGCGGCTGTATGGATCTTGCCGCCCGCGGCCATGTCGCCGGGTAAAAGCACCACATCGCCGATGCGCGGCAGCGAGTGAAGCGTCTCCAGCGGCACCAGGTTGATGGAATGGCCTTCCATGGATACAAATTCCAGGCAATTCATGCTATGGAGTGTGCCTTCGCGCGCTTCCCGCGCCTCCTGCCGTGTTTTGAATGTTTGATAGTAGGTGCCAATGGTCAGCGGCATGGCAACAGTAAATCCAAAGATGCTGGTAAAGTGCGAAAGGTCATCAGCAGTTAAAAACATGAATCATTCCCTCTGAGTTAAACCTATCAAATTCAGCAATCTCTGCTCCCTGATTCTTGCCGTCATCGCATGAACGCAAAAGAGGCGGCCTCGGAAACGTCACGCTCAGGGAAGGCCGGCATCAGTGCAACGCTGTGCATTTGATTCTTGCAGTGGCTGACTGGCTGGGGAAACGACCTGGATCCTGGTCGCCGGGTCTGAACAGACCGTCCCGCAGGGGCTAAAGAGGCTGCTGAAAAACTCCTGGTATTGGATCTGAATCGTTCGATGGAGCATAGCAGGGGCTAAAGCCCGACTCATTTTATTGGCCTTTTTCGGCCCGGCTAAAGCCGTGCCCTTGTTACAAAGCCTTGCATTTGTTATAAAGCCTTGCATTTGAGTTCATACGAGTTTTTCAGCAGCCTGTAAAGCCCGGCTCATTTTATGTGCTTTTATCGGCACGCGACCCAGAGGGTACCCCGGTCGTGCCCTGATAAGAAATAGAATGAAGGATTAAAGAACCCGAATCGGGCGATTGGCTTTCGTGGTCTCCCACTCATCGAGCAAAAAACGCTCGATGAATGGGGCACGGTGCATTTTTGGGACACCCGACTTTTCATGCCCTGTGGGTCGGCAACGACGGTGGATGACTGTTACAAAGCAAGTTGCGCAGAGGTTCTCTGTAATCTGTCTTGGTCGTTCATGCCACCGAATCAACCGGCGTCCGCAGCCCCAGATTCCTCCACAGGCGCAAGGTCGGGCCGGCCTGATTGATGGTGTAGAAGTGCAGGCCTGGCGCTCCGTTACGCATCAGGTTCTCGCACAGCCGCGTCACCACATCCAGACCAAAGCTGAGCAGTGCTTCCTTGTCGTGTTGCAGTTCTTCCAGGCGCAGGCGGATCCATCGCGGCAGGTCCGCGCCGCAGCCGGTACAGAAGCGCAGTGTGTTGGCGTACCCGGTAATGGGCATGATGCCCGGCACAATGGGAATCCGCATGCCGGCTTTCACACAGCGGTCCATAAAGTCGAAGTAGGCGTCGGCGTTATAGAAGAGCTGGGTGATGGCTCCGTCCGCGCCCGCCTCCACCTTGCGGCGGAAGTTATCGAAGTCCACGCTGGGATTGGGCGCCTGCGGGTGCATCTCAGGGTAAGCGGCCACCTCGATCTCGAAGGCGTCCCCCTGAGTCTCGCGGATAAAGCTCACCAACTCATTGGCGTAATGAAACTCCCCCGGCGCCGAGGAACCGGTGGCCGTGGCCGGCAAGTCTCCGCGCAGAGCCACAAGGCGCTTGACGCCCGCCTGCCGATAACGATCGAGAAGCGCGGCAATGTTGACGCGCGTGGAACCCACGCAAGTCAGGTGCGGCACGGCCTCCACCCCTGAATGCTCGACGACCGTCACCAGCGTTTCGTAGGTGCCATCCTGCGCCGACCCGCAGGCGCCATGGGTGATGGAAAAATAGTCCGGCCCTGCGGCAGTCAGTTCGCCCACAACGGCAGGCAGCCGGGCCGCGCTCTCAGCCGTGCGCGGCGGAAACAGTTCGAACGAGAAACTTAGCGGCGCAGCCATGCGCACTCCCCGAAAACAGTGAACAGTGAACAGTGTGCAG
>Ga0302201_10002093_pt1 | contig 16165 bp, 10 predicted proteins | sample II_Bog_N3_2_FD_194586 | JGI IMG/M metagenome (GOLD analysis project Ga0302201, IMG submission 194586) | Peat permafrost microbial communities from Stordalen Mire near Abisko, Sweden - II_Bog_N3_2 | ecosystem: Environmental > Terrestrial > Soil > Wetlands > Peat | place: Sweden: Abisko... | reverse complement strand
AATAACGTCAAAAAACACGGATTTAGCGCAAAAGAAGCGGAGTTTTAAGCCCCTCGTGCGCATTTATGCGCACGCGCAGGTGCAGTTTCACCGACTTATGATTTTTTGAGGGGCTAAGGCCCGCTCATTTCGTTGGTTTTATCGGCACTTCTGAAGTCGTGCTCTGGAAAGACACAAGAAAATCGATTGCGCCGCAAGTTGCAGAATCCGCAAGGACGATTGCGTTGTGTTCGATTTGGCGAGTTGGCCCCGCTAGCGCGGGGATAGCGAGTTGGCAAGTTGGCGAGCGCATCTTCGGACGGCGTTTCATCCCCCGAGGGTCGGCAACGCCGGTGGGGAACTGATAAGAAGCAGAAATGCAAGTTCAACAAAAAAATAGAAATTATGAAGTGCGTGCGATCCCACTCATCGCAAAAAGCGCGATGAATGGGGCACAGTTTCATGCACCGTGGGTCGGCGAAGCCGGTGGACGACTGTTACAAGGCACCCTTTGCAGAGGTTCCCTGGAGCGGTTTCGGCCGTCTCGATAACTTCCTTGAAATGCAGTCGATCTTCCGCGAAGCACGGGGCACTGCCGCGGCTTTTTCCCACTCAATTCAAAAAATCGATTTACCAAACTGTGAAGAAGGCCGTATGATTGGCGGCGAGAAAAATCGACCAAATTCTCTGTCACAGGAATAATCATGAAACGGCTTCTTATTTTCGCAACGTGGGTCGTGGCGCTCAGCTTGACCCTGGCAAATCTGATCGGCTGCGGCGGCGGCTCTTCCAGCTCCACGCCAACAACTCCGCCCGCCTCCATCACCAGCTTCACGGCAAGCGTCGCCACCATTACGGCGGGACAAAGCACTACCCTGACCGGAGTATTCAGCAACGGAACGGGGGTGATTACTCCCGGCAGTGTTGCCGCTACGAGCGGAACCCCCGTCACTGTGACTCCGACGGCGACGACGACTTATACCCTTACTGTGACGCCATCCAGCGGGGCAGCCGTGACGGCGAGTGTCACGATCACCGTGAACCCGCTGCCCACGATCACCAGTTTCGTGGCCAGCCCGGCCACCATAACGGCAGGCCAGAGCGCTACGCTAACAGGAGTATTTGCCAATGGCACCGGCGTTATCACTCCCGGCAATATAGCCGCCACCACCGGAACGGCGGTCACAGTCAGCCCGACCACAACCACTACCTACACCCTCACCGTCACACCGGCGAGTGGTGCAGCGATCACCGCGACAGCCATCATCACCGTAAATCCGGCTGGGCCGCCAGCCACCATCACCAGCTTTGTTGCGAGCCCGACCACCATTACCGCGGGAAACACCGCAACCCTGACCGGCGTTTTCGCGAACGGCACGGGCGTAGTCACCCCCGGAAATCTCGACGTAACGAGCGGTACCGGCGTGACTGTCAGTCCCACCACAACCACCACGTACACGCTCACTGTTACCCCAGCCAGCGGCACGGCGGTTACGGCCATGGCTACTGTTACGGTGGCAAGTTCCGTCACGGTGGATCTCTCGACTCCCGGCCCTGCCATAACCGACCAGCTTCTGGGACTGAACATGGCCGTGTGGTACGACGTGACCACGCCCGGAATTATTCCTGCGTTCCAGGCTGCCGGCATCAAGGCGGTTCGCTGGCCGGGCGGATCGACTTCCGACGTCTATCACTGGTCGACAAACACTGGGTGCGACGGCGCCTATGCCGATGGGAATTCGACCTTTTCGAATTTCGTCACTGATTTGGCTGATGCCGCTAACCTCGACGTGGCGTTGACGGCGAATTACGGCTCGAATACAGCCTGCAACGGAGGCGGCGAGGCAAGTGAGGCGGCCGCCTGGGCGGCTCAAGCTCTCACCGACGGCATCACCGTAAGCCATATGACCGTGGGAAACGAGGAATACGGGCATTGGGAGTACGACCTGCACACCGCTACGAATGATCCCACCACCTATGCCGCCGCGGTAGCAGGAAGCAGCGGCTACTACGCGCAAATCAAGGCAGCCTCTCCGAACACGCTGGTGGGCGTCGATGTCGATGCTGGAGCACCTTCATACGACGATGTCACCGCCAATTGGGATCCAACGGTGCTGGCGGGCGCGCCGTTTGATTTCGTCGAATACCACTACTATCCGCAAAACCCGGGGAGCGAGAACGACACATTCCTGGTGCAACAGGCACCGCAGGGGCTGACCACAGCCATCAACACCGTCAAGGCAGAGCTGGCTGCCGTCGGGAAGCCGAACACGCCCATCTATGTGGGCGAGATGGGCTCGGTCTCCTCCGCCCCAGGCAAGCAAAGCTGGTCGATTACGCAGGGATTGTTTGCAGGGCAAGTGTTAGGCGAGATGATGAACGATGGAGTCTCCCGCGCCACCTGGTGGATCGGCTTTGGAAATTGCAACACCACCCCCGGCTGGAACGATAGCACCTCGCTATACGGATGGCAGGACTTCGGGGCCTACAATGTCTTCTCCGATGGACCTTCCGATACCGACTGCCCGGGTGGAGGGCCCATGGGCACCATGTCTCCCACGGCTCGCGCGTTTCAACTCTTCAGCAACCTGGCCGTCAGTGGCCAGAATGTGCTGAACGCGGCCGTCACCGGCGATACGACCGATGTGCGCGCGTATGCAGCGACCAACCCAGGCGGGACGGCGCTGATGTTATTCAACTTGAACGAAACAACTCCGCAGCAGGTGGTCATCACGCTTTCCGGTCAGAGCAGCGCTTCAGGCGTAACCCTGATTACTTACGACAAGGCCATCTATGACTTGTCGGGGTCGCCGACGGGAACGCCGCCGGACCCATCCGGCACCAGCACCTGGGCGCCGCCGGCCACGACCAACATGGGCGCACAAACCCTGCCGCTGACCTTGACTCTCAGTCCCTGGAGCATGAACGTGGTTATGATTCAGTAGGATTGCATTACTGGCGGCAGCGCTGCACTTGTGCAGCGCTGCCGCCGTTGATTTTTTGCCTGGCTGGACAGGCTGGGGAAAGACTCCGGCTTTCATCGGGCTTTTGGAAGAGGCATCCCTCAGCGGCTAAAGCCGACGGATATTCCGAAGCCTTTTTTGGCACGATTGAAATCGTGCCCTTTCAAAGCAGGAGGGGATGCGGGTTGTCGCGCAGGGATGCGGGTTGTCGCGCAGGGATGCGGGTTGTCGCGCAGGGATGCGGGTTGTCGCGCAGGGATGCGGGTTGTCGCGCAGGGATGCGGGTTGTCGCGCAGGGATGCGGGTTGTCGCGCAGGGATGCGGGCTGTCGCGGGTTGTTGCGCAGCCTTAAAGCTCCCGGGTTCATGGGCGAGTTGAACAGCAGTCACCATGTAGTTCTACGGACTCCCACTCATCGAGCGGTGAAGCTGCTCGATGAATGGGGCACAGTTTTATTTCGACTTATGGTTCAGCCTTATTTCGACTTATGGGCACTGGCTCAGTTTCGCTCATGGGCACAGACTTATTTCCACGCGAGGCTTCAAGGACAGTCTCTCTGGTGATCGGCGGAACGACTCCGTTTGATCGCCGCGGGATTTTCCCCTTGACAGCTTAGGAGAGAGGGCGTACATTCCTAATCATCTTAGGGGTGTTTCGTGACCGATCAGGCTCAGCTTCTTCCCGGCACTCTCGATCTGCTCATCCTGCGCGCCGTCTCGCTCGGCCCGCTGCATGGCTATGGAATTCTGCTGCGCATTGGACAAATCTCCGATAATGCGCTGCTCATTGAACAAGGCGCGCTCTATCCCGGACTTTTCCGTTTGGTCCGCCAGGGACTGCTGAAGGCCAGTTGGGGGACGTCGGATAACAATCGGCGCGCCAAGTTCTACGAGCTGACCACCGCAGGCAAGAAGCGCCTGCGCGAGGAAACCGCAAGCTGGAATCGCCTTGCCAGCGCCATCGCCGCCGCGCTCGCGCAGCAACCGGAGGAAGCATGAAATCCCTTGACTCGCTTCGCATACGCATTGTGTCCTTCTTCCGCCCCGAGGACCTGCGCGCCGAAATGGAAGAAGAGCTGCGCTCTCACATTGCCCACCGGGCCGACGATCTGGAACGTTCAGGCCTGCCGCGCTCCGAAGCGGAACGCCGCGCGCGCATCGAGTTCGGCGCGAGAGAGAAATACAAGGAAGAAATCCATCAAGCGGCCGGCGGCAATTTCATTGGCACGGTTTTTCAGGATCTTCGTTACAGCCTGCGGGTGCTGCGCAAGTCTCCCGGCTTCACCTTTGCTGCCGTTTTGACTCTCGCTCTGGCCATTGGCGCAAACGCGGTGGTGTTCAGCGTGATGAATGCGTTTGTGATTCGCCCGTTGGATGTGCCGCATGCGGATAGCCTTTATGCGCTGCAGCATGGCAACGAGGCCTCGGGGTACGAGTCGTATGCGGATTATGTGGATCTGCGCGATCGCAATCGCACCTTCGAGTCGCTGCTTGCGTATAACGCGACTCAGTTGGGACTGGATGACGGCAGAGATCCAAGCAGCGTGTGGGTGCTTGAGGCCAGCGGAAACTACTTCGACACGCTAGGACTCAAGCCGTCCCTGGGGCGTTTCTTCCACGCCGCGGACGAGCACGGACCCAACAGCGCTCCGTATATCGTGCTGACGTATGACTATTGGCACACGCATTTCCAGGACGATCCTGGGGTGGTGGGGCGCGTGGTTCGGCTGAACAAACACCCCTTCACCATCTTGGGCGTGGGGCCGCGCGGCTACAACGGAACGCTGCTGTTTTTCAATCCGGAGATATTCATTCCGATCGTGGAGCATCCGCTCATCGGCGGGGAGGACCTGAACACGCGCTCGGCCCACTGGGTGTTTGAGCTGATGGGGCATCTCAAGCCTGGGGTGACTCCGGCGCTGGCCATTGCCGACCTGAACTCGATTGGCGCGCAACTGGAAAAAGCCTACCCCAAGGACGAGCGGAAGATGACATTTATCCTGGCCCGGCCCAATCTTTACGGAGATTATCTGGGCCGTCCGGTGATGGCATTCATGGCTGCGCTGATGCTGCTTGCGGGGCTGATTCTGCTGGCCGCATGCGCCAACCTGGGCAGTCTGTTTGCGGCTCGCGCCGCGGATCGCTCGCGCGAGGTGGCCTTGCGGCTGGCGCTGGGATCGAGCCGCAAGCGCATCTTGCGTGGACTGTTTACCGAGGCCATGCTTATCTCGCTGGCTGGGGGTGGTCTGGGGCTGGCGGGCAGCGTGGTGCTGCTGCGCGCGCTGACCGCCTGGAAGCCCTTTCCACGATGGCCGATTCATATCGGCGTAAATCCCGATGCAAACGTGTACGCGGTGGCCGTGCTGCTGGCGCTGGTGAGCGGTCTGCTGTTTGGCGCGGTTCCGGTAAGGCAGGTGCTGCGCACCAATCCATACGAGGTGGTCAAGGCAGGCTCGAACAGCAGAGCTGGAAGACGCTTTACCGTGGGCGACGTGCTGCTGGTGGTACAGATTGCCATCTGCGCGGTTTTGGTCACTTCGTCGATGGTTGCTGTGCGAGGGCTGGCGCGGGGGCTTCATGCCGACTTCGGATTCGATATTAAAAACATTCTGCTGGCGGAGACTGACCTGGGCATGGCCGGTTACAGCGAGGACCGGGTGCCGGCGATGCAAAAACGGATGGTCGAGGCACTAGCGGCGCTGCCTGGAGTTGAGTCTGTGGGATTTGCGAACGGTCTGCCGATGGGGGACGACGGCGCAAGCTCCGATGTTTTTACCGACAACACCACCGATCTCAGCCCGTCGAACGCGATGATCAACGCAACCGAGTACAGCGTCTCTCCGGAATACTTCCGGGCCGCCGGCACCACGCTGCTGGCCGGCAGGGCCTTTACGTGGCAGGATGACAAGGACGCGCCGCGTGTTGGCGTGGTGAACGCGGAATTTGCACGCAAGTTCTTTGGGGCAAAATCGGAGGGCGCGGCAATTGGCCGCTTCTACAAGATGAAGGATGGAACGCGCATCCAGGTCGTGGGCATTGCGGAAGACGGCAAGTACGGGAGCGTGACCGAGGATCCGAGGGCGGCGATGTTCCTTCCAATTCTGCAATCGCCGTCCCGTTCTACGCAGCTGGTAGTGCGCTCAACGCGCGATCCGCAGCTATTGGGCGCTGCGATGAGAGGCGCTTTGCACGAGTTGGATGCAGGACTGCCAGTCCTGATCGAATCGCGGGAGGGACCCATGGGCGTAATGCTGTTTGGCCCGCGGATGGCGACGATTTCTCTTGGCGTGCTGGGCCTGATGGGCGCAATGCTTTCGGTCACCGGCATTTTCGGGCTCGCAGCCTACTCGGTGAGCAAGAGGCTGCGCGAGTTGGGCATTCGCATCGCGCTCGGCGCGCAACGCAAGGAAGTATTGCAAGCAGCTCTCGGAAGACCTTTGAAATTGCTTGCCTTGGGTTCCGGGGCAGGGTTAATCCTTGGAATTCTGGCGGGGCGCGTGCTCGCCCATATCGTTTATGAGGCCACGCCTCGGGACCCAGTGGTCCTGGCGGGCGTTGTTGTGGCGATGATGTTATTGGGGCTTGTGGCAACCTGGCTTCCGGCGCAACGCGCGCTGTCGGTCAATCCGCTGATACTGCTCCGCGAAGAGTGAGGCGGCTCTGAATCAGCATTTGCGCAGGTAGGTGCGGGACAGCCGGTCGTGCCAGCTCAGGTGCTCGTCGTCGAAGATGGCCCAGGCCACGCCGAGGCCTATCGGCAGCAGCGACAGCAAGAGGGCAGCCAGCCGGCTCCGCATCTGCGCGCGGCTCGGCGACTCGTCGTCGAACGTGCAGAGCGAGATGTGCGCGTACTTCATCCCCGGCGTGCCCTCGGCCAGCGTGAAGAACAGCGCGTGGTAAAGCACCGCGATCGCCCCCAGCACCAGGGCCGAGCCCAGTTCCACTTCCTTGATGGGAGGCATCGCATTGACGTGCCCGGCCACCGTGGCAACCGCCGCCAGAAAAGCGCCTGCAATCAGCGCCCCATCCACTACCGCGGCCATGGACCGCAGCCCGAACGGCGCAAGTTCCAAAGGCGGCGCAGTCAACGCGGCTTCAGGTTCGGTGAAAGCCGCAGCCGGTGGTTCGGCGTCCAGCTCAATCCCTGACCATTCCGGCCCGTGACCTGCGGGTGCAACCGCCGCACCGGTCATTGCAGGGACTTCGGGTTCGGTGGAAATGCTCCCTGGGTCCACCTCGAAAATGCTTAACTGCCCAGAATCGGGACCCAGGGCATAATGCCCTTCCGCACGCCGCGGACGCACTTTGCGCGTCGCCACCAGTTCGCGTGGAAACTCGATCAGGTTGGCATGGCTGGCCGGAGCAGGCTCCACAACGTGAAAGCTCGCGCCGTCCACGAATTCCGGTGAAAGAGCCTTGGGAGTCCACGTCTGCTCCACAGCGCTCTCATATGCAGCCGGCCCGCGTGTCGCCCTGGTCTCTACGGGCTCCGCGGAACGCACCGGCAGATCCGCATCCCAGCGTATGCCTACGGGCTGCTGTTGGAGAGATTCCCAATCGGCGGGCGATTCCCATTCCGGAGCGACTTCGGGCGCGGGCGCAGCCAACACCGACCCCGGCGCCTTCCAGGCCAACTCAAGCCCGTGATCGGGCACGCTGCTGAAATTCGACGTCCCCCAGCGCCCTTCGCCTGCCGACGCTGCTTCCAACCCGGCCAGCACCGATTCCGCCTTTGCCTGTGCTTCCAGGGCGGCACGCGATGCTGCTTCGGCCGCGCGCACGGCGGTGCGAGCCTCTTCCGCAAGCATTTCGCTGAAGCTGGGCGCCTTGGCATAGCGGGCAGCCACCCGCGCGGCTGCCTGCGCCGCACGGCTCGATGGGTTCCCCAGCGCCGCCATTTGCTCTGGCGCTTGCCCGGCGGTCATGCTTTTCTGGGTTTTGTGGGCAGCGATGCGACGATTCACTTCCTGCTTCCACGTGGCTGCAAGATTGGCTTGGACTGGGGATGTGCTCAAAGCTGGGAGAGTCCCTTCTGCGCGACTCTTTTGGCCGCCTGCCCTTACTTGCCGCGCGTGCGGCCCGCATGTCCCCATCGTAACCGTGCCTTCCCCAGCATCAGCCCGAAAATCAGCAGGGGGTATCGCGTGAATACACAGCCGCGCCCTGTCCGTGGCTTTCAGGGCCTTGCAAATCGTTTTCGCGTCAAATCTGGAACCGGGCTGTTCGCTTCCGCGTATAACACCTACAGGGAGCATTATGCCCATGTCCCGCCCTTTGTTCCGCATCGCCCAGCTACCTGCCGGTTTCTGCGCGGCCCTTCTCGTCTTGCTGTCCGGGCCATGCCTTCGCGCGCAAACCCCGATCGTAGAAGAACCCAACTACACGCCTACGCTGACCTTTGACGTGGCCACCATTCGCCTTGCGCCGCCGCCGGATGCCAATTTCCACCTAACCATCACCAGCCCGCCGCACTCCAGCCGTTTCGAAGTGACGAACTTTCCCATCAAGGCCCTTCTGCAGATTGCTTACGGCTTTGACGCCCCGGTCGTCGGCGCACCAGATTGGGTGGCGACCACGCTCTACGACATCCAGGCCCGCTCGGACGAAGCAGCCGACGCCCGGCTCGCCGGGATCACCAGCAACGAAGTCCGGCTTGAAAAGCGTTACGCGATTCGCGTGCTGCTGGCTGAGCGCCTGGGCCTGAGGACGCACCTTGATACGCGCAATACCGCCATCTATTACCTTTCCGTGGCCAAAGGCGGGGCCAAGCTGCAAGTCACGCCCCCGCCTCCGCCTCCTGCCAATGGAGAGGCGCCGTCTGCGACGCCTGCGACACGATCTACCGACATCCAGGCGCATGGATCGCAGCATGGCCTCGAGTTCATTGGATCAAATGCCCCCATGCGGGCCATCACCGGCGTTCTGAGTTCGATGGTAGAAGCGCCCGTGATTGACAAGACCGGTCTTACCGGCATCTACAGTTACACGCTGCAGATTGGCCGCGAATGGTCCGAGCGCGACACGGAAAGCTGGCCCTCGATCTTCACCGCGGTGCAGGAGCAGCTTGGGCTCAAGCTCGATGCCGCGCACGAGTCCGTGCCCAACCTCGTGGTCGACCACATCACCAAGCCAACGGAAAACTGACGGACGCGCTGAAGGCTGTGTTGTGCCCCATTGCATGGGTCGCGTGGCGCGCATTGGTAACTCAGACGCCCGTTAGATGAGTCACTGATCACTGACGACAAGACGACTTTTCGGGAGTAATAAATGGTTTATGGGGTGAGCGATTGAGGTTGATGGGTTACTTTGCCTCCAAAAGCTTCTTTACTCGACCGATCTGCTCTACGGCTGAGTCGATGATGGTTTCCTGATCAGCGTCAGGTTCAAGTCGAATGGGGACGACGATCTGATCTTCGTCCTCGAACCAAGACAACGCTCCGGGATCGGGAAGCAGTTTTTTGAGATCTCGGATGTTCCACCTGCTGCCACATTCGATCCATATCGGAGTTTCACCATGCTTAGCCCATACGCGTGCATCAAACCCAACCCATGCATCCCAGGCCCCCAACACTCCCCAGATACCGATGAAAAAATTGCCACGCGCATCGCCACGCGCGCTCTTGTCCTGTTTTTCGGCTGCACTGAAGAAGCCTTTCTCTTGGGCAGCTTCGACGATAGGCTTCACAAGGCGCATAAACTTATACACATCCTCTGCAATGAATTTGGCCCTTTCGCCGACGTGATCTGCGCTGATGTTGCGGATTTCCATCGTCTCCTCCACCTCGCATAACTTGCTTAGTTGTTCCACAAACACTTGAATATCGGGAGTGTTCTCTGTGTCATGTTTGAAAACATCAATCAAGTTGTCCCATGAAATTACAGCCACATACTTTTCACGGACTCTTCCCAACGGATGGAGAGGATATCCGACAATGTCAGTGATTGGTCCGCACATTTCGTCGAGTTCGCAGCAACTGCAGACCTTCTTCCAAATTCTCCGCACCCGGGATTTAGGCACGACAAAAAGAACCAGTTCTACGTCGATCTCTCGCAAGTAGCCACACGGCTGGTTTGGGGTGAGCCTTGCCCAGAACTTGTTCTCAAGGATTATTTCGACCTCGCCACCGGATTCACGAAGTCGTATATCTGGTACACCGTATTCCCCCGATTTCCGAGGAATTGCAAAAAAACTAGCCGGAGAGTTCTGGAAGCCAATCGTAGTGAGAAATGCCCGAATTGCATCTTGAACTGGAAATTCGTTGATGAGGTAGGTGACCACATCACTAGCCACGTCCTCGGTCTTGCGGTGATACCGATCAGCGATAAAGGAGAGGAACCTAGCCCCGCTCATTTTGAATTGCTTCCTTTCCGGCTGTAATTCGCGGCAATTCTTTGTGCAGTCTCTTCAATCTCGTCCCGGACATCATCTGGGCAGAACAGTTGTTCGTCAATGCCCCACCCGATTAAGCGGCATCGGCTTCAAGTCCTAGCCAAGCATCATACACCCGTCCTCTCTGGGCATTGGAGCCGTGCATTCTCAACCCCTACTCGGGATGCACAGAGGTGTTTTAGCAGGCTATTTGTCGATGCATCAATTTGAAGATAAAGGATTTACGAAATAAGTTTGGGTCCATCTGCGTAGTCCCGGTGACTTGGAGCTATACTCGCACCGTACCGGAATCATAATGAAATTCTGAACGGATAAGGCTGAGCACAAACGCCATGCAAAATCAGGTTCTGCAGCTTTTGAGGAAAATTGCACACGGGTCCGTTTTTGATCGGCCAACTGGGAGCTTCCAAACGCTCCAGCAGGTCAGGGAGAACTCCTTTGGTACTGTCGAAAACCTGTTACATCGGAACGGCACAATCACCGGCCTAGCCACTGGCTTTGTTCATTTCGACAGAATGAGTAGCGGCCTAAAGAGGGGTGAACTGACAGTCATTGCCGCCCCCCCAGGCATGGGTAGCACATCATTCGCAATGAGTATGGTCCTGAACGCCGCCATCCATCGGAACGCGATCATCGGCATTTTCAGCTTAGAGATGAGTAGACTTTCGTTGTTGCAGCGTATGCTCGGTTCAGAAGCCGGGGTGCACCAATCAAGACTCGCTACGGGTTTTCTTTCACGCGAGGATCTGGACAAACTGGAAAGCGCAATGGAAGCGCTGAATACGGCCCGCATCTCGATCGATGACACGCCCGGCCTCTCCCTTGGCGAATTGCGTTCGAGGTCCAGGCGGCTCAAGAAGGATCAGCATGGCCTCGACCTGATTGTCGTGGACTCTTTGCAACTAATGTCTTCTACAGAACCTTCGGCGTGCCACGGTTTCTACGAGAACCCCGTCCCCGATCTCTCAGCAATTTCGCGAGGACTTAGCGCGCTTGCCAAGGAACTGAATGTTCCGGTGGTAGCCGCCCTTCGACTGCCGGTGATGAATAAGCCCAGGGACGGCGACTGGCGCCCGATGCTCCATGATTTGCGTCCCTTTGGTTCTATCGAACGGGATGCCGATCTGGTCATTTTCATCCACCGCGAAGCCTATTATTGCGCTCACGAGGACATTCCCCAGGCTGACTCGCGCAAAGCCGAGGCTATCGTTGCCAAACATCACAACGGCCCTAACAGCACTTTTCACTTAGACTTTGTCTCCGCACTCGCACGTTTCAGCGATCTCTGACGGACAGCCAGAAACGCGCACATCAAGCCCGACTGAGTGTGGGGCGAAGTCCGGGTCAGCTAGGGATTCCGTTTTCGCATGTTGCCAACAGGCGAATTTGACCGGTGAATGTGCTTTGGCCGACCACAACAGATCGGTATCGGAAAACGCCCATATTGCCACTTGACCCCGGTTCGTCTTCGGCCATCAGCTGCGCTGACAACGATCACGGAGACCTCAATGAGTTTCGCAATGGTCTCATTCGCGAGGCTCCAGTGTACTGTCCCTAAAGTTCGTTGTAAAACGCACGAAAGACAGAAGCAGATTCTTCGACTCCCCACCCCCGAACTCCACCCCGCAGACGAAGACCTATCTGCGGGGGCCCGGAACTAAAAGACGTTCGGGGCCCCGTTCGCTCCTGATGACCGGCTTGTAAATCCAATGGAATCAATAGCCAATTTTCCGGTCATTTTGTTCGTAGCTCGCATACGCGAGTCAAGTTGCTCAGAATGACAGCTTTTGTTTTGATATGGACTTTTGGGACAGGACGCTCGTATGCTTCGCTCGCGCAAGGCCTCCTCGTCCGTCCCATACAGAGGCGCCTGCTTTTGCTATCCTGAGCCTTGGTCCTGGGATGCATCTTCGTAAGCTGGTCTTGATCGCGCTGCTTGCCCTCTGTGGCCTGCCCCTTGGCGGGCAGACGCCGGGCGATGCGACCGGGGCGCCGTTCCCCGCGAGTTCCCAGGCTGCCGCCTCTTCCCTGCCCGACGATCCCAGCCAGCAACTGCTGCCCGTGGCCCAGCCCGAGCCCGTGCCCCAAACCGGAGTGCCCGTCAGAATCACGACCGACCCTGGCGGCGGCTACACATTGAAGGGCGACATTTGGACCGGCACTGGCGGCGTCGAGCTTTTTTATCGCGCCTATGTTCTGCGCGCCGACAAGGTCACCTACAACCGCGCCACCACGGAGTTGCAGGCCGAGGGGCATGTCCAGGTGGCCGGTGGTCCTGACGATGTGCTGATTAACGCCGATCACGGTGAAATGCAGCTGAACCTGCACACCGCCCGCTTTTACCATGTCAGCGGCACCATGGGCGTCCGCTCAGGATCGCACACCGTGGTTTTCAGCACCGCCAACCCCTTCTACTTCTCAGGAAGGGTCCTGCTGCAGAACGGCGAGGGCAACTACAAGATCGTTGACGGGTCAATGACCAACTGCCGTTTGCCCAAACCCGATTGGCTGCTGATCTCGCGCGCCATGACTCTTGAGAACAACCAGGCCTCCACCAAAAACGCCCTCTTCAAGTTCCTTGGGGTGCCCCTGTTCTGGCTTCCCTACCTGCGCCATCCTACGGACGAAACCGGCCGCGAAAGCGGATTTCTGATTCCCGTATTCCCAAGCAACTATTCCTCCATCCGCGGTTACACCCTGGGCGAGCAGTATTACTGGGCCATCAACCGCAGCATGGACATGATCCTCGGCGCCGAATACTACAGCAAACGCGGCTTTGCCCCCAATGGCGACTTCCGCTACAAGGGCCCCGGAATCGATCACCTGACCATTCGATGGAATGCGCTGCTCGATCGCGGCTTTAAAGAGGAAGTGGGCACAACCACCTCCTCGACTGCAACTCCCACGCGACCCCGGCGGGCGGATTTAATCCCCGGCCCCACCGGCTACGAATACGTGAACCAGGGCGGCGTGGATATTGGCGCCATCGGCCGCAAGGACATTACGTCGCAGACCAATGTGGTTGGCATGGTCGAGTATCTCTCCAGCTATGTCTACCGTCTCGTCTTCGACGACAACTACTCGCAGGCCGTCAGCTCCCAGATATCCAGCGTGGTCGCGGTCACCCACCAGCACAACGGCTTCATTCCCTCTCTCTCGCTGGAACGCTTCCAAACCTTTGCCAGCGCCACCAACGGCGACGAAGGCCGCATCATTCACCTGCCCAATCTGCACTACGACGTGCTTGACCGCCCTCTGAGCGTCTCTCCGTTTTACTGGGGACTTTCCTCCTCGCTCAGCTACATCTCCCGTTCGGAGCCCGAATTCCACGCCCGCAATATCGGCCGCATGGACGCTTACCCGCATCTTTCCCTGCCGTTTTCGTTCGCCGGGTGGAGGGTGATCCCCGAAGTGGCTGCTCGCGAGACTTTCTACTCCGGTAGCCAGAATTCCAACCTCAGCGCCGGTATAGGCGCCACGCCAATCATCTCCCACGATGCACTCAATCGCACCGACCTTGAAGCCTCCGTCGCCCTCCGGCCTCCGGCCCTCGAACGGGATTTCCAGCTCTCCGGGTGGAACCGCGAGCTGCGACACGTGATTGAGCCGGAGTTGACCTACCGCTATGTAGGCGGCATCGGCGAGCAGGCCCACAACGTGCTGATGATCGACACAACGGACATTGCCACCAACACGAACGAAGTGGGCTATTCGCTCACGCAGCGTTTTTATCTACGCCCCACGACGCCACGGCCCTGCAAGCCGGAAGAGGTACTCGCTTCCGGCCACTGCCCTGACAAGCCCCGCGAGTGGGCCAGTTGGCAGCTTGCGCAAAAGTTCTTCCTGGACCCATATTTTGGTGGCGCGGTGGTCTCCGGCAAACGCAACATCTTCGATTCCACCCTCGGTCTAACCCCCGTCGCCTTCCTCACCGGTCCCCGCAATATGTCGCCCGTCATCTCTCGCGTGCGTTTTGAGGCCATTGCACCCATGCGGCTTGAGTGGGATGTGGACTTCGACCCGAAAACCGGCCGCATGGATGCTGATAACCTTTTTGCCGGCTATAGCGTGGGGCCCACGACAGTCGGCGTGGGTCACGCCATGCTGAATGCCGTCGATGAAAAAGCCAGTAATTCTCCCTCTGGCACTCTCCAAAGCCAGCAACTTCAGCCTTTTATTACCATCGGCAAGCAAAACGGCAGCGGCCTTAACTTCGCTGCCAACGGCGGTTACGACTTCATTCGGAACTCCATTCAATATGCCGGGATTCAGGCGGTCTATAACTGGGACTGCTGCGGCTTGACCGTCGGCTACCGGCGCTTCCAGTTGGGCACCGTGGGTACCACCAGCCGCAATGAGACGCAGTATCTCTACAGCTTCACCATCGCCAACTTCGGCAACGTAGGCGACATACGCCGCTCCAACTCTGTTTTCCGCGATCCGACCCTCCCGCCCCTCTACTGAGACGCGCATGCCCGGTGTCGGCCAGACCGCCAAACCCAGCCACTGATTGCCTTTCCGCTCCGCCTGCGTCAACTCCCTGTGGGGCTTAGGTCGGGTCTCCCACGGTTGTCTTGCCACGGTTGGGGTATCCTTGTAGTGTGAGGATTTGGTACTGTGAGGATTTGAATTTGTCGCGCACTCGTTTATTAGCCGCTCTGCTGTCTATCTGCATGGCCGCGGACTGTAAAGCTCAATCCGCGCCTCCCCAGGCAGCTCCACAAAACGCACTTGATCCTGCGACCTTGAGCCGGCACATCGAAGTGATGGTCCGTTCCCAGTACAACGTACCGGAAGATTACGTTGTCATAATCGGCGACCGCAGCCCGAGTCCCTTTACCGGCTACGAAAAACTGCCCATTACGCTCTCGCGCGGCGCCAAAAGTACGGTGGTCAACTTCCTCATCTCCACCGACAGTAAGACCCTGGCGCGTCTCGAGAAATTCGATCTCGCCAGCGACCCGATCTTTTCCATCGACGTTTCCGGCCGTCCCATCCGTGGAAATCCCAACGCCAAGGTGACCGTCATCAACTTTGACGATCTCGAGTGCCCGTATTGCGCCCGCCTGCACCAGACACTCTTTCCAGCCACCATTGAGCACTACAAGGACACAGTCCGCTTCATCTACAAGGACAATCCGCTGCCTCCGGAGATGCACCCCTGGGCAGTACACGCCGCCGTGGATGCCAACTGTTTGGCCGCGCTGAAGGGCGAAGTCTACTGGAGCTATGTGGACTATCTCCACTCCCATGCGGACGAAGTTTCAGGTCCGGACCGCAATCTCCCCAAAAGCTTCTCCGCTCTCGATCGCATTGCCCGCCAGGAGGGCACACTCGCCAAGCTCGACTCCGAAAAACTCGATGCCTGCATCAACAAACAGGATGACTCCGCGGTCCAGGCTTCGTCTAAGCAGGCAGAGGCCATGCGGATTGAGTCCGCGCCTGCAGTCTTTGTCGATGGCGAGCGTGTCGATGGCGCAGTTCCTGAAGAACAGTTGTGGCAAGTCATCGACCGGGCTCTGCGCGCCGTCGGCGTCACTCCACCAGCTCCCGCGGCCGCTCCGGCTCAGACCTCCAGCACCGCGAAGCCCGGCGGAAGCGGCAAATAGAATCTTGTCGTGCTTTCGTCACACCGGCTTGTGGATTTATCCTTGATAGCTGGGGCCGACGTGGCCCCATAGGAGACCCAGGTTGCAAGTCGAATCCGCTTTTCCGGTCCGTGCCCGCTCTGCCGCCTGCATTATTCTGAGCGCTACCATCCTCATCGCTGTCGCAAGCTGCCGCCACTCGCTCTCTCCCGACGCTGTGGCAACCGTGAACAATAAGGAAATCCT
>Ga0302201_10002063_pt1 | contig 16361 bp, 12 predicted proteins | sample II_Bog_N3_2_FD_194586 | JGI IMG/M metagenome (GOLD analysis project Ga0302201, IMG submission 194586) | Peat permafrost microbial communities from Stordalen Mire near Abisko, Sweden - II_Bog_N3_2 | ecosystem: Environmental > Terrestrial > Soil > Wetlands > Peat | place: Sweden: Abisko... | reverse complement strand
ATGGTTCTCGGCTTCACGACTCGTCGGAGTCTGCTTGTTCAAGCCAAGATGCGTACGGTCGTCGTGGTAGTAGCGGACGTACTCGCTCATCAATCGTCTCAAATGCCGTTCATTGAGCACGATTACGTGGTCGAGCAAATCCCTGCGGCAGTTGCCAACCCAACGCTCTGCAACCCCGTTCTGCCGGCTACCGCTTCTTCGCCGATGCGCCCTTCGCAGCCGTCTTTCCCTTCGACTTCCCTGCAGTCTTCGCGGCGCTCTTCGCAACAGGCTTGCTCTTCGCCTTCGTCGCCGCAGCCTTTGCTGGGGCCTTCTTCGCTACAGCCCTTGCAGGAGCCTTCGCCCCAGCCTTTGTCTTCGCCTTCACCACCGCCTTCGCCACAGGCTTCTTCACAACCTTCTTCACCGGAACCTTCTTCGCCACAACCTTCTTCACCGGAGCAGTTTTCTTCACCGCAATCTTCTTTGCCGGTGCAGCCTTCTTCGACGCAGCCTTGCCCACGACCGCTTTCTTCGCAACAGCCTTCGCAGCAACCGGCTTCTTGACCGCAGCCTTCGTCTCACCCGTCTTAGCCACGGCAGCCTTTGCAGGCGTAACATTCTTCGCTGTCGCCACCGGCTTCACTGGCACTACAGCCTTCGCCGCAGTCGCGGCCTTTTTCTCGACCGGCTTCGCTGTCGCCACCATCGACTCCGCCGCTGCCCCCTCAGCCACCAAAGCAGCCTCGTCCGGTCCCTCCGCGTCTTCGACCAGCCCCTCTTCCGCCTCTGCCTTCTTGCGCGACTTCGCCTTCGCGTCCTTCTTCGCCGCCCGTGCGCGACGCAGATGTACCGCCGGAGGAGGCGCGGGCGGCGAGTACGGCTCCAGAAACGCCTTCATCTCCTCCACCGTCCCCAGCTTGCCGTCCATCAACTCGAAGAAGACCTTCTCCACCAGATCATCGAACCCGGCCAGCTCCGCAACAATCCGCATCTCCTGCATCTGCACATACGGAACCCTCTGCCGCGCCTGTGGCCACTCCGTATAGAAGCTCTGGAACTTCGCCTGCAGCGCCGCGTTCTTGGTCGAGTAAGCAACCCACAGCACCACCTCTGGCCGGGACGCCATCAGTAGCTTCCAGGTCGCAGACGGGCTGGCCGCCTGCTTCCCGCTCATCTCCGCCGCAAACCGCTTCGCCTCGCCCTCCAGAGCATCGATCTCCGCAACAAACCCCTGCCGCGGGAAGCTCTTCTTCAGGGCCTTCACTTCCTTGGCAGGCATCTTCGCCGTCAGCAGCGGAAACTGCGCCGCCGACGCGTCCGCTACGATGCCCTGCATCTGCAACTGCATCTGGGCCTCGCGCAGCTTCTCCAGCTCCGCCGCATTCGCCTTGGCAGAACTCCATCCCGGCACCAGCCGCTTCAACCAGCCCTCTTGCTCCAGCCCGCGCATCACCCGCAGCGGGTCTTCCTCATGCACAATCTCTTCCGCCTCGTACCCGCGGTGGAAGCTCTGCAGCGCGGAGATATACCCCTCCGCCTTGCCCGCCACATACCGCGCATGCGTCTTCTCTTCCATCTGCCAGCCCAGCCGCGCCATAAACCGCGCCGCACGGATCATCCGCACCGGGTCCTCGATGAACCCGTAGTTGCTCACCAGCCGCAACTCCCGGTTTTCGATGTCCGCCACGCCGTTCAGCGGGTCCATCAGCAGCCCATACGACCCCTCGTTCAGCGACAGCGCCATCGCATTCGCCGTAAAGTCGCGCCGCCGCAGGTCGTCCAGAATCGTCGCCGCCTTCATCACCGGCTTGCCCGGCTTCGGATAGTGGACCGTGAGTGTGCTCCCCACCTCCATCCGCACGTTGCCCGGAAAACGCACAAACAACGCCTGCCCCGCCTCCATCTCGCCGGTGACAACTGCCCCGGCTTTCTGCAAATCTTTCTTCAGCTTGAGAGCGTTGCCTTGAACCGCAACATCCAGGTCGCGCACCGGCGAGCCGCTCGTCAGGTCGCGCACTGCTCCGCCCACCAGGAACACCGTAAGCCCCTTGCCGCGGGCAATCTCTCGTACCTTGGATAGTGCCAGTTGTTGGGCCCGGGAAAGCCGGTTTTCAAGCAGATAGATGTAATCGGCCATACGGTTGCTCTCTCCACCCGGCCGCTGCCGGGGCACTTCATCTGATCGCAACGCTCGGCGCTCCAGCCTCGGTTTTCCACCCGGACTCGGCCCTGAACTCGGCTCGGAACGGGGAGGGAACCCGGGTCGGAATTCCGCCCGAAACTTCGACCTAAACTACTGCGAATCAGTCGTTTACATTGGCCGAAAAAGCACGGCACAAGTTCCTATTTTAGCACGGCTTCGCTGCTTTGGCCAGCCCATTTGCACCTTTTTCGTGGCGCACCCGCCCCAGCCGTGCGACAATCCACCCAGACGGTCGCATCGCATGGCAAATTCCCCCAAAAAGGTCCTCGTCCGACGATTCTCCGGTGACACCCTCCCCGGCTACCTGCCCCAGGCCGCCTTCGTGCGAAACCACACATTCGACCTCCTCGACCTCTCCGGACGACTTATATCTTTGTCGCTCAACGACATCAAGACAGTCTGCTACGTCCGTGACTTCAACCTCTCCGACGCAGTCAACCCAGAGCGCCTCACCCGCCGAACCTTTCTCGCCCGCCCACGCACCGAGGGCCTCTGGCTCCGCCTCACCTTCAAGACGGGAGACCTCCTCGAGGGCCTCGCTCCCACAAACCGCTCCCTCCTAGACGCGCTCGCCGACGACGACGGCCTCTTCCTCACCCCGCCAGACACACGCTCCAACACCCAACGCATATACGTCCCCCGCGCCGCCCTCACCGATCTCCAGCTCCTCGCCGTCATCACCACCCCCTCCCGCCGCCAGCCCCTCCCCGCCCCCGCTGAAGACCTCCAGGACGATCTCTTCCACCTCCCCATAGACCCCACCTCCCGCCCAAACTAAATGTGGCCAGTGATCCGCTATTAGCAGTAAACGGCAGAAAGATAGTCGTTCTCTCGACCGGAGCGTCACACTCACTCCGTCATCCGGCCAGACCCTGAGCTTGTCGAAGGGGCAGTGGAGGGCCCCCCGCATTTCGCCGTTGTCTGTTGCTCTCCATCCCAAGCCCCGGCAAAAAAATCCCCGCCCCCTCGCGCGGCGAAAGGGCGGGAACTCAAACGGTCTTCATCCTTCCATGAGCCCTATGGATTCGCGGGAGCAGCCGGTTTCTTCGCTGCCGCGGCCGCTGCCGGCTTCGGCTTCCAGAACGGATCGGCTTTGATCCAGTCGTCCCCGGGATAGCTCATCTTCGAATTGAACTCATACAGGTTGGTCTGCTCCGACTCAATGCACGCAGCCGACAGCTCCCTCACCCGCTTCATTCCATCCGGCCCTATGGCGTCCGCAACTTTCTTGTCGTCGCCCATGCTCGCATCGGCTTCGGCCAGCGATGTCATCTTCGAGATGGCCAGATAAAGCCCTCCATTGTCCGTTCCGTAGTAGCTCTCATACAACGCCCAGTTCGCAGTCGGCGAAGCCTTCCCAACACCGGCCTGGTACAGCTTCACCAGCTCCTTCCACTCCGCCCTGTGTCCCGGTTTGATCTTGTACGCCGATACCTCGAAGTAGCGAGAGTGCACCACGTCGCCGAAGCGCAGGCTGTTCTCCGCATCGAAGACGAAGACGCCCTGGTCGATCTCCGTCAGCAAATCGCCATCCGTAACGCTCAGCCGGTCGAGCGTCGCGGTCAACGCCGAATTCTTCGCAATCGCATGGTTGTCCTTCTCCCATGCCTCGAACGACGGATACCCCACCATGAACAGCACCCGCGGCCGTCCCGACAGCGATTCAGCCGCCAGATAGTGCGTCGGCCACTTCGCCGCGGCAAACGCATTCACAAACGCGCTCTCGCTCTTCTCATGCAGCGCGCCAGACCTGCCCGGCTTCACAAACTCGCGTTCAATCACCAGGACCTTGGGCGGAGGCATCACCGCGCCAGTCATATCCTGTGCCACCATGGCACCGCCGCCTGTGAAAAATAGACACAACCCTGCACACAATCCTGTTAGTTTTCTCATCGCTACCTTTGGCTTTCAGAGTTATTTTGCTCATCGAATTCGCCGCAGCAAAAAATCGCTGCGGCTCCGCAGTTGCAACTCTTCAGTTGCAGCTCCACATGGTTTTGTCTGCGATTCGGGCCCAAAACAAGGAAGGAAATCTGTTGTGCCCCAGAGTTCAACTCAGTTAGACTCACCTGTCGTCATCTCCGACTTATTTTTTTACTCCGTTGCCCTCGCCGCCGGCTCCATCGCTACGCCGCGTCCCAATCGCAACCCCAGCCGCAACCCGACTTACTTCCCGAAACGCAACCCCTCTGTTTGTCATTCTGAGCGCAGCGCCTCTTGAGATTGTCATTCTGAGCGCAGCGCCTCTTGAGATTGTCATTCTGAGCGCAGCGAAGAATCCCCGCATTTCGCCGTTGCCGTTGTTTGTTCTCCTACGGGTGCCCCATCCATCGCGCACTTTGCGATGGGTGGGATTCGACTCCTAAAAACCCAGCAAATCGCCGTGTCAATACCCTCGAACCCCCAAAATCCCCCCTAACCCGCACCAACCAAACAATTAATTCTTTTTAAAAGCTGGCATAGTAGTTTCCCTCCATCCCGTATAATTAAATCAGTAAGCAAAACCAAACAGACCCGGCCAACCGCCGGGTCTTCGCTTTTAATGCGTCTCGCGCGCTTAGAGCGTGCTTAACTTGCATTTTTTGAATACTTTACGCTATTAGCACGGGGGGAGGGTACACATCCACGCACGAGCCCAATCAGGCCGTCGCCGCCTACGCCCAGGCGTCCACCGTAACAAACCGCGTCGCCGTCCCTCGCCGCGTCGTCAGCAGCCGATCCACCGCGCGCACCGTGTCCATCCGCGCCGCGCCCATCGCGCGATGCCCGCCATCGTGCAGCAGCAGATTCGCCCCACGCCCGCGCCTCTGCCAACGCGCAATCCCCGCCTCCAGATTGCTCAAAATCCCCTCCACGCCAATCGGATTCCAGTCGTACCCCGTCACATTCCACATCACCGGCGTCAGCCCCAGCTCCCGCGCCGCGCGCAGCACCGCAGGCCGCCGCGCTCCGTACGGCGGACGAAAGAACTTCACCGCCGCGCCCATAATCTCCTCCAACGCGGCATTGCAATCCGCGATCTCCTGCCGCACCCGCGCCGCGCTCGCAGTCGACAGCCTCGGATGGCTCATCGTGTGGTTGCCCACAAGGTGACCTGCCGCCGCCACCTGCCGCACGATCTCCGGCCTCTCGCGCGCAAAGTTCCCCATGTTGAAGAATGTCGCGCGAACCACATGCCGCGCCAGCACCTCCAGCAGTTGCAATGTCGCCGCATCGTTCGGCCCATCGTCGAACGTCAGCGCAACCTCGTTCCCGTCGTCGCCCGCAATCAGCGTCCGCCCAAAGATCTGCGACGTAGGCCACAGCGACGCATACGCGCAGCCACCCACAGCCAGCCCCAGCGCCGCCGCCGCAATCGCACCGTCCGCAATCGCTCCCGGCATACTCTACTTCTTCCCTGCCGCAACGTTGGTCTTCAACAACGCAAAGACCTCCTCCGCATGTCCCGCCGGAGTCACCTTAGCGAAGACATGCAGCAACCGCTGCCCCTTCCCCGTGTCCGCCGAGATCAGATACGTCGTCCGCTCCACGCCCGTCACCGGCTTGCCATACATCGTCTTCTTCTTCAGCAGGTCGAATCGCTTGATAAGCACCATCTCCGGATCGGCCAGCAGGTCATACGGCAGCTCGTACTTGTCTTTGAATTTTTTCTGCTTCGCCACAGTGTCGCGCGAGACTCCCAGCACCGTAATCCCCGCCTTCTTGAACTTCGCAAACGCGTCGCGGAACCCGCAAGACTCCAGCGTGCAGCCCGGCGTATCGGCCCGCGGATAGAAGAACAGCACCACCGGCTTCGCCGCCAGACTCCGCAGCGAGACGCTAACCCCGTCCTGATTCAGCAGCGTAAAATCCGCAACCACATCGCCAATCTGCATCTGCATCCTCCTCATGGAATTCTGTCGCTACTTCGCGCCCAACTACTTCGCCGACAACGCCGCCAGCGTCTTCTCCAGCGAAGCCGAGTCCTCCACATTCATCGCCGCCACCGCGTCCTTGCCCTGGATCTGCTTCAGCAGCCCGCTCAGCACGCGTCCCGGCCCAACCTCGATGAACTGCGTCGCCCCCTCGGCTGCCAGCAGTTCGATGCACTCCACCCAGCGCACGGCTCCGGTCACCTGCGCAATCAGCGCCTCGCGCGCTGCATCGCCCGTCGCAATCAACGTCGCGTTCACATTCGCCGCCACCGGAAACTTCGGCGCGCGGAACTCCAACTCCGCCAGGTCCCGCGCCAGCGACTCCTGCGCCGGCTGCATCAGCTTGCAGTGGAAGGGCGCGCTCACCGGCAGCATCACCGCGCGCTTTGCCCCGGCCTGCTTGCACAGCTCCGCCGCCCGCTCCACCGCCGCCTTCGCTCCCGAGATCACCGTCTGCCCCGGCGAGTTCAGGTTCGCCGCCGACACCACCGCGCTTCCCGGCACAAAGTTCAGCACTTCAGGATCGCCCGGCAGCGGCGTCAACTTGTCCTCCACCTGCTCGCAGATCACCCGAATCAACTCCGCATCGAGTCCCAGGATCGCAGCCATCGCTCCCTCGCCCGCCGGAACCGCCTGCTGCATATACCGTCCGCGCAGCCGCACCGCGCGCACCGCATCGGCAAAGCTCAGCGTTCCCGCCGACACGTATGCAGAGTACTCGCCCAGCGAGTGTCCCGCAGCCATCGCCGCCGTCACACCCGCCTCCATCAGCACGCGCGCCGCCGCGGTAGACACGGTCAGGATCGCCGGCTGCGTATGCTCGGTCAGCCGCAGCGTCTCCTCCGGCCCATCGAAGATCACCTGCGACAGCGCAAACCCCAGCGCCTCGTCGGCCTCCTCGAAGACCGCGCGCGCGGCGGCGAAGTTGTCGAAGAGATCGCGGCCCATGCCCACCGACTGTGAGCCCTGGCCGGGAAAGAGAAGTGCAATTGCGCTCTGTTGACTCATCCCAACCATCTTAACTCATGCGTGCCTCTCAGCCCGCACCCCGCCCGCGGTGATACACTCATACTTGCATCTCCAAGGACTCGAAAATATCCCCATGCTCATCTTTCTGGTAGTCGTTCACGTCATCATCTGTCTGTTTCTGATCGGAGTTGTGCTGCTGCAGCAGGGCAAATCCGCTGATCTCGCCGGCGCATTCGGCGGCCAGGGTTCGCAGACGGCCTTTGGCCCGCGCGGCGCGGCCAACCTGCTCACCAAGCTCACCACATGGGGCGCGGTACTCTTCATGGTCGTCTCCATCTCGCTCACAGTCATGCTCTCCCGCTCGCGCGCAGACAAATCCGTCCTCTCCGGTACACCCACCCAGCAGTCCGCGCCCAAGAAGTAGCCTCGGCGGGGGCAGAATCGGGTGCCCCATCTTCGCGACGGCCTTATCGTCGCTAAGGTGGGGTTGTCACCACGAATCCAGGTCCCCATGATCCACGAGATCCTTCCCGTTGGCGCGCTGCAATGCAACTGCTCCATCCTCGGCGACGAGGCCTCCGGTGAAGCCATCGTCGTCGATCCCGGAGACGAGGTTCTGCGCATCCTCGCTCTCCTCCAGCGACACAATCTCACCGTCAAGCAGATCCTCGTCACCCACGCTCACATCGACCACATCGCAGGTGCCGCGCGTCTCCAGGCCCTCACCGGCGCGCCCGTCCTCTACAACCAGAACGACCTCCCGCTGGTCAAGATGATGGACGTCCAGGCCGGATGGCTCGGCAGCACCACCCCCGAAGTCCACCCGCCCGACGACACCCTCGACGACGGCAAGCTCATATCCATCACCAATATCTCCGGCAGCATCCTCTTCACCCCAGGCCACACCCAGGGCAGCGTCTGCCTCTATCTCCCGGAGCAGGGCCTGCTGCTAGCCGGCGACACCCTCTTCGCCGGTTCCGTCGGCCGAACAGACCTTCCCGGCGGCGACGGCCCTACCCTCATCCGCTCCATCCACAGCAAGCTGCTCCCACTGCCCGACTCCACCGTCGTCATCCCCGGCCACGGCCCGAAAACCACCATTGGCAACGAACGAGCGACCAATCCATTCCTTGCATAATTCCCTTATAAACAATTATTTGCATGACTTATTGAAATTGCTAAACGAACTATTTCCCGACTCCGTTTATTACTTATGTTCATGCGAAACTTGAGCGTTTCCACAGGTGGAAAACTCAGGCCGTGGCACGCTGAATGCTTACCGAAAACTCCTCGGCAGGCCCAATCAAACTCACCACAACGCGCCCCGCTTCACCCATTCCATAGAACGACCCTGGGTGCACGATCACGCCCCGCTCACGCGCCAGACGCTCCGCACACTCCGCCTCGCCGACGCAGCCCGGCAGCCCCAGCACCGCGCTCCAGCCCGCATCCACCTCCAGCACCTGTAGCCGTCCCGGTGACTCCCCCGCAACCCCCCGCAGCGTCGTCAGATTCCCCCGCGCCCGTTCCACAATCTGCCCCTGAATCCCCGCCCGCCCCGCCAGCCACGACGCCATCGCCAACTGCACCGGCGCGTTCATCGACAGCAATGTGTCCGCCACAATCTCCAGCCGCGCCAGCGCCTCGCCCCGTTCCCTCTCCGGCCCAAAGGCCGCGATCCACGCCGCCTTCATCTGCGGCAGCCCGGCGATCTTGCTCAACCCGCTCAGCACAAACGTCAGCGCCGGATGCGCCCCGCAGGCAAAACTTCGCGCTGCAGGCGTCAACTCGCGCAGCGGATAATCCAAAAAAACCTCGTCCACAATCAGCGCCAGCCCATGCCGCACACAGAGAGACTCCAGCCGTTCCCGCTCGCCCGCGCCGGTCCAGTGTCCCGTCGGGTTGTTGGGATGCACCACCAGGATCGCTCGTGTCCGCGGCGTAATCGTCCGCTCCAACTCGCTGAAATCGATCCACCAGCCGTGATCGTAAAACAGCGGGTAGGGTCTCAGCCGCACATCATCCAGATCGGCCAGAAAGTCGAAGAGCGGGTAGCTCGGCTGTGCCACCAGGACCTCGTCGCCGGCGTCGCACAGCAGCCGGAACAGAAAGCTATAGCTCTCGCTTGTGCTTGTCGTCAGAACTAAATCGTCAACCGCAACCTCGGCCCCATGCCCCGCGTAGTAGCGCGCCACGGCCTCCCGCGCCGTCCGCATCCCGCGCGGATCGGGATCATACACCAGAGCCCGCGGGTCCCGCAGCGGCCCAAGCAGCGCCTCCGTGTCGTAGCGGAATCCGCACCGCGTAGGGTTGGACACCGTCAGGTCGTACACGCGCCGCCCCGACGCGCGCACCTCTCGCACCGCAGCTCCATAGCTGCTCTCGGCAGTGTCCCAAGCGGTTCGCGTAGAGAATCGGCTCACAGCTTCATGGTAGAGCATCGACCTATGCACGGACTTTCATTCAGTGCGTAGTGGATCATTTTGGATTGCTTTGAAAGGGCGCGGCTTCAGCCGCGCCAATACAGCCCTGGCAACAGGCGGACTTTAGTCCCCGAGGGAAAGCTCGCGTAGCAAATTGACCCACTTCAGCCTATAGCTTCGGGATACCGCCTTACTCCGCGTGCCCCAGCCCGTTCTCCTTGTAGGCCTTCTGCAGCACGAAGAACGCCGCCTTCTTCTTCCCCTGGTCCGACACCAGCCCCTTGCGGTTGAAGCCGTCCTGAATCCCCGGCAGGTTGCGCACCGGCGAGCGGAAGTCCATCAGTATCCACGGCGTCGTCCCCCGCAACTGCGGAATCTTGTTCAGCATCCCGATCTGGTGGCGATAGATATCCGCCTGATACTCCTCCGTCCATCTCTGGTCTTTAGCCCCGTGCAGTCCGCCCTTCGCTCCGCCGCCAAACTCGCTGGTGATCAGCGGCTTGTCGTATGCAATCTTCCATTCGATCGAGTCGGCGGTCTCCGGCGTTCCCTCATACCAGCCCACGTACTCGTTGAATCCGATCACGTCCAGCGCCTTGCCCAGCGGGTCGTCGATGTACTTGGTCTTCGCGTCCCCGCGCACCAGCAGCGCCGCCGTCACAAGCCGCGTCGGGTCCTCCTGGTGCACGAACTCCGCCGACCGCGTCAGGAACGCCGTGCGCGCAGCGTTGTTCGGTGTCTCGTTGGCAATCGACCACAGGATCACCGAAGCCTTGTCGCGGTCGCGCCGGATCTCCTCATGCAACTGCTGCTGCGACTTCGCGAATACATCTTCCTTCTCGAACTGGACCGCCCAATATACAGGCACCTCCGACCACACCAGAATCCCCAGCTTGTCCGCGGCCCGCGTCATCCTCTGGTCGTGCGGATAGTGCGCCAGCCGCACAAAGTTCCCGCCCAGATCCTTCACCCAGCCCAGCAGAGTGGCCACGTCCCGGTCGTTGTTCACGCGCCCGGAGCGGAACGGCGCCTCGGCGTGGATGCATACGCCGTGCAGCACAATCGGTTTGCCGTTCAGCAGAATCTTCGTCCCCGTTGTCTCAATCGTTCGGAAGCCCATCTCGTCCGTCAGCGTGTCTGCTCCCGCCTTCAGCACCACGTGGTAGAGCTTCGGAGTCTCCGGAGACCACAGGGTCAGCCCCGCCGCCGCCATGCTGATGGCGACCCGCCCGTCTGCATCCGTCACGCCCTCCGCATGCAGCTTCGCCGCCGGCAGATCGACCGTAACCTGTGTCCCCGCCTGCGCGCCCTCCACATGCACATACCCCTCGATCACGCTCCGCGTCGCCCGGTCCAGATGCAGCTCGAAGTCGTCGATAAAGCTCTCCGGCACCGTCACCAGCGAGACGTCGCGCGTCAGTCCGCCGTAGTTGTACCAATCCGTCTTCAATGTAGGAACGCCGTCGGCGATCCGTGTGCTGTCTACAAAAATGACCACGCTGTTGCTGCCCGCCTTCACCGCCTTTGTCGCCTCGCAGTCGAACGGCGTATACCCGCCCTCGTGCGCGCACAGCAGTTGCCCGTTCACCCACACGCGCGAGCGGTAGTTCGCCGCGCCGATGTGCAGGAACGTCCGGTGCCCCGCCTGCGGCTGATACTGGAAGTGCCGCTCGTACCAGAAGCCGCCCTCGTAGTTCAGCAGCGACACCCGCTGCGTGTTCCAGTCGCCCGGCACCTTGATCGTCGGGCTCTTTGCAAAGCTGTACTCCAGCAGCTTGTTGCTTCCCGCAGGCAGTTCCTCATCCATTGGGTAGCCGCTGCGTCCGCTCCCGCCGCCATTCAGGTATGGATCGAGGATGTAGTGCCACTCTCCGTTCAAACTCAGCGTCAGCCGCTGGTCGACAGCCACCAGCTCTGTCGAGGCCGGGGTCGAAGGCGCACTGGCGGGCCGCTGCGCGTGCAGCGCAGACGGACCAATGCAGACCAGGCATACAAGTGACATCAACACCGCGCAAACGGCGGCCTTTGGCAGAACAATTCTCGTGTATGGCATGGAACTCCTCGATGGGGCCGCAATCGGCCGCGCAGCCATCCTTTCACAACCGTACAGCAATGGGGAAGCGGCGGCGAAACCGGCGTAGAGGCACTCCCCAATCCGTCTTCCTCTCCGCATTCCTCCACCGAGCACCCGTCACACGCTCGGTTCAATCTCGACGCGCAGCCGGCATCTTCAGAAACTCCTGCACCCCAAGTGCCCGCGGCGTAAACCGGGCCTCCAGCATCGCGCCCTTGAAGTAGTCCCGCAGGTCGATACGTACTCCCGCCGACGAGTGTCCCGCAGACTGCGGTAGCAGCTTCACCGCCGCCTCGCCCTGCAACTCGTCGCCAACGTAGTTGCGTAGAATCGTCCCGTCATACACCGCCGTCACGCGATACCACTGGCCCAGCGGATGCAGCTTCTCGCAGTTCAGCAACGCGGTGTGCTCGCCAGCCGACGCAGCGAAGCTGTCCAAACACCACTGTCCCTTCACTATGCGGATCTCAAACAGCATCCGATCTGCAATGTCAGCGCCCATCGCCGGGTCTCTCGCCTGTAGATGAAAGACACGCTGCGCCGCCGCGCCATCCGCGTCCGGGCGAAAGATCATCTCCCAGGTCCACGTCGATGCTCCCGCCAACGGATGCACATCGACCAGCAGAGCATCGTCCACGCCGTTGAACGCGACCGCCTTGCCGTATTCCGTCGCAATCACCTGTGGATGGCCGAGTATCTTCGTCGCATGGCCGCCCAGCGCCGCCGTCTGGTCGAACCGCCAGACTTCCTGCGACCTCGCCGGCATAACGCACACGGCTCCCATCACCAGCACCAGGCGCCACTTCTCGAAGATTCGCATCCGTCCTCCCTCCCTCGCCTCAAGCTGCGGCAGCCATCCGTCTCCGCGCGCGCAGATGTACCCCATTCATTCCGCTTTCTCTGCGGAATGGGTACTATCCAGGTCGCAACCCGGCGACCCCCTTCACTCTCGCTCCCGCATCGCCCCCACGCCTTACCTATGCGAAGCGCCCCCGCTGCCGCCCGACGCGCCGCCGCCGTTATTCGACGACGGAGGAGGAGAGTAAGTCTGCGCTGGCGGAGAGTAAGTCTGCGCCGGTGGAGAATATGTCTGCGCCGGTGGTGAATATGTCTGCGCCGGGGGTGAGTAAGATCGCGCAGGCTCGGAGTACGAAGGAGCAGGCGAGGAAGGCCGCGATGTGCTCCCCGCGCCGCTGTTATACGAGGGCGCAGGCGCGTTCGACCGCGCGCCGCCTCCGCCATTCGAGTAGGACGTCCCGCTCTGCGCGCCGCCATAGCTCACCGTGCCACGCGCCGCAGGATAGCCATTTCCGCCCCCGCCCAGCGGCACCGCCACCGTGCTCTGCCTGCCGTTCTCCGTCACCGGCCGCGACACAGAGAAGCTCTGCGTCTTGCGATCGAACGTGATGGGCATCCCTGGTTGCCTCATCGCCACTCCTGATTCCACCGCGGACCCGGCCTTCACCGTACCCCTGGCGATCAGGGAGTTGCCCGCCGATGCGCCCCTGTTCTGCTGCCCCGCATTGAACGCCGTATGCGCCTCCGCGTGCGGCGCCTCCGCGATCTTCAGCGGTTCCAGCACCGGCTTGCGAAATTCCTTGGGCGCTTCAGCCATCGCCTCCACCGGCTTGCCCTCCTTGAAGTTGACCCGCTGCACGGTGATGGAATCCCCCTTCTTTGTTGGTTTGAAGAGGCCATCCCTCATGTTGACCGGGATCTTGCCCGCCACGTCCCTGGGATGCAGTGGCACAAAGCCAACCTCGCGCCCGCTCTTCACCCAGCGGAAGGGCGGATGATGGTGCCGCTTGGTTCCCGCCACCCACACATAGTGGTGCTGCCAGCGGATCCAGCTCCCCGAATGGCACACCGCCCAATCCCAGCCGTCATTGAACATTCCGCCATACCCCAAATTAAATAGCGGAACTCCCCCATGGAATTGTGGCCCGAATCGCGGATATCCCGCAAACAGTGGATAAAAGCTGTTCGTGTCAAAGTAGCTATCGACCACGACTTCCTTCCCGGTCACAGGGTCTATGGCCATCAGATCGGAGATCGCATAATCAACGCATGGAATCGTGTAGTCCTCGGTCCACATCGTTGCTCCGGGATGGCTCGCCAGATACGCATCCGCCTTGGACAATTTCCCGGAGCCCTTCGGCGCGCCAGTCATGCTGGGCGCAGCAACGGCAGAGTCCTGGTCGCCGCTCACTGCCACGCGTTCCACCGGCGCAGCCGGCTGTGTGGCGTCCTGAGCGGCGGGCTGTGTCTCAGCCTGTGCGCGCTCTATGCCGGAGCCCGTCGCGGACTGCGCTTCGGCCTGCGGTCCCTCAGCCTTGTGACCAGTCCATCCCTCGGTCGGCTCCCAGCACGTCCCATACGGCTCGCACGTAAAGAACTTCCCCTTCCCCCTCATCTCCGCCAGTCCCGGAATCGGTTCCGTCAGGCCTGCCTCCTTCATCGTGGCTGCCAGCTCTACATCGCGCGCCGACACCCGCCGCGCAACCCAACTGTCCCACTCAACCATCGCAGCCGCATCCATATCCGGCGTCGGCACCGGCCGCCCATTGTGTACGGCAACCGTCCTCCCAACGGAATTCTCGATAGGTGAATACCAGGCCGCATCCTGCTGCGGTGTCACCGCAATGGCATCCAGGTAGCTGTTGACCCGCAGGTACGCCTTCTTCGGGTATGCCACCGTGAAGCTGTCGCCGGGCGTGAACATCCGAAAGCTCTCGCCCGGTAGCAGGCTCTGCACATTCATGGTCGCCGTGCCGGTCAGCAGCACAAGCTCCGTGTAAGGGACCCCGCTCGTCGTGCTCAGTACGTTGAACCTCAGCACCGAGTTCTCGCCTAGGTAGACGACCGATGCGTCCTCGAACTCGATCTCCGCCCGCCCCGTGCCGGTCGCCAGGCTGTAGCCCGTCTCCAGCGGCAGGTTGGCCGTCGCCTGCTCCCATCCGGTCACCGGGCCGGGATCTTGTTCCTGCAGCTCCTCGGCCTCCTTGCCGCGCGCAACGCGCACGTCCCCCTCCACATATTTCACACGGACAATCTGCGGATAGGTTGTAACGACAGCAGCTTTAGCGGCAGGCTCAGCAGCCCAGGCCACGGCGGATGGGACAGTTTGAATTGCGGTGAGTAACCCGAACAGCGCCAGAATCGGTAGAGAACGACGGCAGGCGACGCGCATGGCGGCCCTCCATGGGACTTGCAGCAAATTCTACTCTGGTTCGTCCCCTGCACAACTCGCAGCGGCGATCCAATCCTGATAACCATGCAGACACACCATAAGTTGCTGCCTTCGCAAAATAATCCCGCCGTGCCGACAGGAATGGCACGCCGCGCTCTATCCTCCTTGCGCCATCTCCCGTTCGCTCCTCTGCCGCGTCCCTCTCCGGTAGATCGCCACCCCCACCAGGTTCAGCGCCAGCGAAACCCCTGCCACCTTCCCCGCGAACGCCCACTTGCTGGCCACGTCCACAATCGGCAGCAGGTTGAATCCCATCGCCACCGCCGTCACCGCCAGCCCGCTCACCGCGCCCAGCTTCAGCCAGCCCCCGGCCCGCACCGCGAACCGCCCGCCCACCACCAGCGGGATGGCGAACATCATCAGGTAGTACACCCCATAAAAGATATTCCCCGCCGAATTGATCAACTGGAATGCCTCCTGCGCGCCCGTCCCGTACGTCGCCAGCACGCCCACCCCGATCGCCACCAGCACGATCGCCGCAATCGACCGTGTCGGCGTCTTCCATCGCGGATCGAGCCGCGTGAACCACGCCGGAACCATCCCGTCCCATCCCGTCACCATCGGCAACCGGCTGGTCTCGGCCACCATCACCACGTACTGAGCCACCAGCGACACCGCCAGCGCCAGGATCGTCGCTCGCCCCAGCACCAGCCCCCAGTCCACGCCGCCGCTCGCCGCCGCCCCGCCGCCGAACGCCGCCGCCAGCAACTGAGGAATCGGCCCCGTCAGGTCCACCTTCGCCGCCGGAATATACGCCAGCATCGCGCCCGACATCAGGATGTAGATCACCGCGATCACCGGCGCCGCAATCCACGCCGACAGCATGATCGTCCGCCCCGCGTCCCGCGTCTCGCCTGCGAACACCGCCACCTGCTCCAGCCCGGTCAGCGCGTTGAATGCAATCTTGGTCAGTATGTTCACGCTGAACAGCGTCAGCACCGGCATCGCAAGGCTGAACGGCCTCTGCGGGTTCACATGCGGATGCAGTGCGCTGGCGTGAGGATGGAAGAACAGCAGCCCCATCAGCAGCACCGTCACCATTACCGTCACCAGGGTACCGAAGTGCGACACCCACCTCCCGATCCCGAATCCCGGCAGGTTCACCAGCAGGATCACCAGGAACAGACCCACTGTCAGCCCCAGGATCAGCGTGTGATTGTCCTCCATCCACGCCGCCCGCTGCCCCAGCCCATAGCTCAGGCTGGTCGCCGTCATGATCCCCACGTTCGACACCGCAAGCAGCGCCCACAGCCCGAAGTTCCACGCGCTCATGAACCCCGCGAACGGCCCCAGCGCGAACTTCGTCCACTGGTAGACGCCGCCCTCCAGCGGCCACACCCGCGCGCACCATCCCACCACCGCGGCCAGCGGCACAAACATCGTCAGGATCGCCGCCAGCCAGAACCAGATGTGCGTCCCGCCCTGTTTGGCCGCGGTCCCCGCCCAGGTGATCCCCACCACCAGCAGGATCTGCATCGGCACCAAATCCCGCAGCCCCAGCTTCCGCCGCAGCGCATGGCTCTGTCCTTGCTCATCGCCCGTCGCC
>Ga0302201_10002050_pt1 | contig 16437 bp, 11 predicted proteins | sample II_Bog_N3_2_FD_194586 | JGI IMG/M metagenome (GOLD analysis project Ga0302201, IMG submission 194586) | Peat permafrost microbial communities from Stordalen Mire near Abisko, Sweden - II_Bog_N3_2 | ecosystem: Environmental > Terrestrial > Soil > Wetlands > Peat | place: Sweden: Abisko... | reverse complement strand
GAGCGTGGCCAGTACGCAGGCGACCACCTCGGCGGCACTGGCACAGTTGAATGGGTGGGCCGGCGAGATTCGCAACGCGTTGATCGCCGCCGGAGCTCTCAACGACGAAGTCTCCTTCGGCACCGCAAACGTGCAACCAAATACGCAAGAGAGTGGACAGGTGACGAGTTTCACGATGAGCGAGACGGTCACCGTGCAGTCCTCTCGCCTCAGCGCGATGCAGCGTGTTCTGGGCGTCAGTAACCTCCTCCTCGCCAAGAACGTCCCGTTCATCGCCCAACAACCGCAGTACACCTTCAATGGATTGAAGAAGCTTCGACCCACGCTCACCGCGGAGGCGGCCGCAAACGCTCGACAGCGTGCCCAAGCCGCGTTAGGAAAACAGGTCAAGTTGGGGAAGCCGATTTCCATCACGGTTGGACAAGTGTCCGTGGACGCGCCGGGGTCCGTCAACTACGGCAGTGGCGACTTCGACACCGCTTCGATACCCAAGGTCGTCTCCGTGGTGGTTTACGCCACCTACGCAACGTAGTAAGTGCTCTTCACCTTTGCCGGATGAACCTTGAAGAGTTGCGTGGGCGCTTCGCGAGCAACGCGGAATCTCGTGATCGCTCGTCGAGCCACTCGTCGAGGAGGCGTCTTTTAGCGGCGCGCCGAGTGAGACCGGTGGGCCACTGCCGTAATTAGGCCAAACGCTCCTCGCCGCTTCGCGGCGTCGTTGCGCGCGGCAGAATGGGGGGGTGGATGTAGCCGCCAGCCCCCTTGCCCCGCGTCGTCTGACGCGCCAGATCGCCGTCGGATCGGTGAAGGTGGGTGGGGACGCGCCCGTTTCGGTCCAGTCGATGACCACCACCAAGACCGCCGACGTCGAAGGCACGCTCGCGCAGATTTACGCCCTCGCGGCCAACGGCGCCGACATCGTTCGTTGCACCTGTAACGATCAAGGTGCCGCCGAAGGCCTCGCCCAGATCGTGCCGCGTTCGCCCGTGCCGATCGTCGCGGACATCCACTTCCACGTCGAGATGGCCCTCGCCGCGCTCGAGGCGGGCGTGCAGGGACTTCGACTCAATCCCGGCAACCTTCGTAAGCCCGAGGAGATCAAACTCGTCGCCGCCGAAGCGCGTGACCGCGGCGTGCCGATTCGCATCGGCGTGAACGCCGGATCGCTGCACCCCGACATCTACAAGCGCTTCGGGGGAGCGACGCCGGAGGCGTTGGTCGAGTCCGCGCGCATCGAACTGGCCTACTTCGACGAGGTCGGTTTCTCCGATGTGAAGATCTCGGTCAAGGCGTCGTCGGTCGCCACGATGATCGCGGCGTACCGTCTGGCGTCAGCCACGTTCGATCACCCCTTGCACCTCGGGGTCACCGAGGCCGGACCGTTACCCGGTGGTCTCATCAAGGGCACCGCGGGCATCGCGACACTGCTCGCCGAAGGTATCGGCGACACGCTGCGCTACTCCTTAACCGCCGACCCGGTGGAAGAGGCCCGAGCCGGCCGTCAACTGCTCGAGTCCCTCGGACTTCGCGAGCGCAAGGGATTGGACCTCATCGCGTGCCCGAGCTGTGGTCGCGCCGAAGTCGACGTCATCAAAGTCGCGAATGAGGCCCAAGAGGCGCTCAACGCACTCGACGTCCCCCTGCAGGTGGCGGTGATGGGTTGCGTGGTGAATGGACCCGGCGAAGCGCGCCACGCCGACCTCGGCATCGCCGCGGGCAAGCACCGCGGTCACCTCTTCATCCAGGGACAGATCGTGCGCGTGGTGCGCGAAGACGAGATGGTCGACGCGCTGGTGGACGAGGCGAAGAAGATCATCGCCGAGGGGATCGAAGCCCGTTTAGAGGCGCGTGACCGCAGTGCCGAAGCGGAAGCCGCCGCCGACCGCGCCGAGTTGCTCGGCGATCGCGGCGACGACGCCAACCACGCCCAAGAGCGCATCGAGAAGATTCGTCGTCACGTCACCGAGTAGCCCCACCGGTAGTCTTTGACATCTTCTAAAGGAGCACCGTGGCCAACCAGAGCGTCCTGACCTCGCAGGCTGAGGACTTTCCCCGCTGGTACCAAGACGTCGTCGCGAAGGCCGAGATGGCCGAGAACGGTCCGGTGCGCGGGACGATGGTGATCCGCCCCTACGGCTACGCGCTGTGGGAGAACATGGTCGCCGAGATGGACGCGCGCATCAAGAAGACCGGCGCGAAGAACGCCTACTTCCCCCTGTTCATCCCCGAGAGTTACCTCGCGAAGGAGGCGCAACACGTCGAAGGGTTCAGTCCCGAACTCGCGGTGGTGACCCACGCCGGTGGCGAGGCCTTGAGCGAGCCCATTGTCGTGCGACCGACCTCGGAGACGGTGATCGGTGAGTTCATGGCCAAGTGGATCCAGAGCTACCGGGACCTGCCGCTGTTGCTCAATCAGTGGGCGAACGTCGTGCGCTGGGAACTGCGTCCGCGCCTGTTCCTTCGAAGTTCGGAGTTCCTCTGGCAGGAGGGACACACCGCGCACGCCACCTTTGAGGATGCGACCGCCTACGCACAGCGCATCCACCTCGAGGTCTATAACGACTTCTTGATCAACGTCCTCGCCGCACCGACGTACCTCGGCATCAAGCCCGCGAGCGAACGCTTCCCGGGGGCCGTCAACTCACTCACCGCCGAAGGTGTGATGCGCGACGGTAAGGCGCTACAGATGGCCACGACCCACGAACTCGGTCAGAACTTCGCGCGCGCGTTTGACATCTACTACCAGAGCGAGGCGGGACAGGCCGAGCTCTGTTACACCACGTCCTGGGGCGCGTCGACGCGACTGGTGGGTGGACTAATCATGATGCACGGCGACGACGACGGCTTGCTCGTACCGCCTCGGCTCGCTCCGGTTCAAGTGGTCGTCGTGCCGGTGCGCGACGAACCAGACGTGCGTGACGCCGCCGACGCGCTGGTCGCGGAGTTGTTGGCGGCGGGCGTGCGCGTCGAGGTCGACCGGGGTCGAGGGAGTTTTGGCCGTCGGGTGACCGACTGGGAGATCAAGGGCGTGCCGCTGCGCGTCGAGGTCGGTCCGCGCGACCTGGCCCAGGGGCTCGTCACCATGGTGCGTCGCGACACCAAGGAGAGTTCGTCCCACGCACTCGGCGCTCTCGCGGCGGAGGTCCCGGCTCTACTGGACGTCATCCAGCGCGACCTTTTCGCGCGCGCCCTCGCGCACCGCGACGAGCGCACGAGCGATGTCGCGACGATTCCCGAGGCCCTAGAGGCGGCGAAGGACGGCTTCGCGCGACTCGACTGGGACGTGGTCGCCGGGGCGGGCGAGGCGGCCTTGAACGAGCAGGCCGTCAGCGTGCGCTGTCTGCAACGTCGCGACGGGACCATTCCCGCGTCCGACGGCGAGGGGGACCTCGTCTGTCTCGTGGCCAAGTCCTACTGAGAGGGTCGAAGCGCACTTTTTCTCATCTCGCTGATATTTTCTTCTGGCGGCGACCGATTGTTGAAAACGTCAGTCACTGCTATAATTGCTACCTACAGTCCGCTCAGGACGTATGGACTCGTTTAAGCGCGGGCCTTTGGCCCGCGCTTTTCACTGTCTAGACGGCCCTGACGACATCGAAAGGAGACGGCCATGGAATGGGACACCACGCTCGGGCCGCTCCTTGAACCACTGGGTTTAGCGCTCTACGACGTCGAATTCACCTCGGGCACATTGAACGTGGTGGTGAATAAAGCCGGGGGAGTCGACCTCGAATCCTTGACCAAGGCCAATCGTACGATTTCTGAGTGGCTCGACGCCAACGACCCGATCGCGGGGCGCTTCACGCTGGACGTCTCGAGCCCGGGGTTGGAGCGACGACTGCGTACCGCCGCACACTTTAAAAGTGCCGTCGGCGAAGTCGTCACGTTGCGCGAACTTCGCGGGGCGGAGTCGACGCGACGCCTCGAGGGCACGCTCTTGAGCGCCGATGCAACGACGCTGACGCTCGAGGACCGCGAACTCGGTGCCCTCGTCATCAATCTCGACGCGATAGAACGCGCCCGCACCGTCTTCGAGTGGGGGGCCACCAAGCCTCCGAGCTCGAAGGGGGCCAAGACCACCTCGGGCAAGAAAGGCTGATCATGGCGAACTTTGAATTTCTTGAGGCCCTCGGACAGATCGCGCGGGACCAGAACATCGATGAAGGAGAGTTGCTCATCGCGCTGGCGAACGCGCTCCTCGCCGCCTACAAGCGTCGACCGGACTCCGCCGAGGACGCCGAAGTCGAGATCAATCCCGAGACGGGCGAGATCAAGGTGTGGGGACTCGAACTCGACATCGAGGGCAACGTCACGCGCGAATGGGACGCGACCCCCGAGGACTTCGGTCGCATCGCGGCCCAAACGGCCAAGCAGGTCCTCATGCAACTGATACGCGACATCCAGCGTCGCCAGATGTACGAGGAGTTCGCCAATCGCGAGGGCGACATCGTCTCGGGCACCGTGCAACAGAACGACAATCGCTACACCCTGCTCGACCTCGGCCGCGTCGAGGCGCTGCTGCCCCAGGCCGAGCAGATCGCGTTCGAGCGTTACGAGCACGGCGCGCGCATCAAGGTCTACATCGTCGAGGTCCGAAAGACCAACAAGGGCCCCCAGATCGTCGTCTCGCGCACGCACCCCGCGCTCGTGGCCAAGCTCTTCGAGATCGAAGTGCCCGAGATTGCCAACGGCATCGTCGAGATCAAGGCGCTCGCGCGCGAACCCGGTCACCGTTCCAAGATCGCCGTCGCCTCGAACGACCAGATGATCGATCCCGTCGGCGCGTGCGTCGGTGCGCGAGGATCACGCGTGCGCAACATCACCAACGAACTTCGCTCCGAGCGCATCGACGTCGTGCCCTACAGTGACGACCCCATTGAGTTCATCCAGTCCGCCCTGCAGCCCGCGCGGGTGCGCGAGGTGCGCTTGGACGAGGTCGAGGGCATCGCCACGGTCATCGTGCACGACCAACAGCTCTCCCTCGCCATTGGCAAAGAGGGACAGAACGCCCGCCTGGCCGCACGACTCACGGGCTGGCGCATCGACATCCGCTCGGAGAACGAGGGGAACGACGAAGTCGTGGAAGAAGTGTGGACCGACGGCGACGTGGTGGTTGACGAAACGGTCGCCGTCGTGACCGACGAAGCTGGCGAGGTCGAAGCGGTCGTCACCGAGGTGGTCGTCACCGACGCCGAGGGCGACGTGGAAGAGATGGTTGTGGTGGAGACGAGTTCGGAGGAAGAGGCATAGCGCCCACCCGGACGTGTGTCGTCTGTCGTCAACGGCGGGCCGACACCGAGATGGTGCGCGCGGGTCGCGTCTCGGGAACGTGGTTCCTTGGACGCGGCGACGGTCGTGGAGTGTGGTGGTGTCGCGACGGGGCATGTGAGCAGGACCTGCGGGTGGGGCACCTCGCACGAGCCCTGCGCACAGCGGTGCACGAGGGTGACGTCTCGACGCTGCGAGCGCTTGCCGCTAGTAAAAGGCTGTAGTTGTGAAAGAATAGGAAACTGTGCCCGGCGAATGTGCGGGCACGTACTAAAAGGAATGTTTTGGCGCCAAAGAAGATTCGAGTGCACGAGCTCTCTAAGGAGCTCGGTCTGACGAGCAAGGAGTTGCTCGCACTCGCCCAAAAACTCGGTATCGGCGCATCAAGTCCGTCCGCGTCCATCGAGGACGCACAGGCGGACCGCATCCGTCGACGGGCCGACGCCGACGGACTCCGTCGTGCCGTACCGGCTGACGCCGACAAGGCCGAAAAAGCAGCGGTAGCGACCAAGACCACGAAGTCCGCCGCCCCCGAAGCCCCAGCACCGCCGCCCCTCGAAGCCCCCGTGCGCGTGACGCGCGCGGTCGCGCCGAGCGCACCGATGAACGGCGCCACCGAGACCGTGGCGCCCGCCGCCGCCGCGCCGACCCCCGAGGTCGTCGCACCGCCCGCCGCCAAGGTCGTGCGATCGCGCGTCGTGCCGCCCAAGCCCGCACCGATTCGCACCGCCTCACCCGATGGTCCCACCACGATTCGCCCCACCCAGCGCGGGGGCGCCGCCGACGGCGAGGGATCGAACCGCCCGCCGCTCAGTTCGACGGGCCGGCCCATTCCGCCACCCCCGGGGCGCCCCATGAGCTCGACCGGTCGGCCCATTCCGCCACCCCCGGGCGTGCGACGTCCCCTCTCCGCACCAGGTGCGCGCAGTGGCCCCTCGAGTGGCCCTCGCCCCATGAGCGCTCGACCGAGCACCGGCGCACCACGCACGGGCGGACCCTCACGTCCCGGCGGCGGGTTCTCCGCGACGCGACCCGGCGCCCCGACCGGCGGCGCCCCGGCGAACGCGAGCCGCTCGGGCGGTCCCGCCCGCGGTGGCGGTGGCCCGCGAGGTTCACAGCGCAAGGTCACCCGTCGTCGCCGACGCAACGTCGAAGAGCTCGAGCCCACCCAGATGACCACCTGGCAACCGAGCAGCGCGCCCGTGCCCGATGGCGAGATCATCATCGAGCGCGGCTCAACCGCGAAGGACGTCGGCCCCAAGCTCAATCGCAGCGCCGCGGACATCATGCGCTTCTTGTTCTTACAGGGCGAGATCGTCACCGCGGTACAGAGTCTCAGCGACGACATGATCGAGCTCTACGCCGCCGAAGTGGGCGCCGAAGTGCACCTCGTCGACCCGGGTGAGCAAAAAGAAGCCGAGCTCATTGCGAAGTTCTTCGACGAGGACGACGAGGACGACGACATCCCCGCCGCGCCACGTCCGCCCATCGTGACCGTCATGGGTCACGTCGACCACGGCAAGACGCTGCTGCTCGACAAGATCCGCAAGACCAACGTCGTCGCCGGTGAAGCCGGTGGCATCACCCAGCACATCGGGGCGTACCAGGTCCTCTGGCACGGTCGCGCGATCACGTTCTTAGACACCCCCGGCCACGAAGCCTTCACCGCGATGCGTGCGCGCGGCGCCAAGGTCACCGACGTCATCATCCTGGTGGTCGCGGCCGACGACGGCGTCATGCCCCAGACGATCGAGGCGATCGACCACGCCAAGGCCGCCGAGGTGCCGATCATCGTCGCGATCAACAAGATGGACCGCGCCGACGCCAACCCCGACCGCGTCCTCCAACAGCTCTCCGAGCACGGACTGGTACCCGAGAAGTGGGGCGGCGACACCATCGTCGTCGAGATCTCCGCGCTCCAGGGGACCGGCATCGACGAACTCCTCGAGCAGGTCCTGCTCGTCGCCGAGATCGGCGAACTCTCCGCACCCCCGACCGGCCGCGCGGGCGGTACCGTCCTCGAGGCGAACCTAGAAGTCGGCCGCGGACCCGTCGCCACCGTCATGGTCCAAAAGGGACTGCTGCGCGTGGGCGACCCCGTCGTGGCGGGCCCGGCCTACGGCAAGGTGAAGGCGCTCATCAACGACCAGGGCAAGCAGATCAAGAGCGCCGGGCCTTCGACGCCCGTGCAGATCCTCGGCTTCAGCGAACCACCCTTCGCCGGAGACGAGATGCGCGTCGCGCACGACTTGGCGCACGCGCGTTCCTTGGCCGAAGCCCGCGCTCAGCGCACGCGCTTGGTCGGTCAACAGCCCGTCGCCTCCTCCAGTGGCGCACGACTCGAAGACCTCTTCGAGCAGATCCAACGCGGCGAGACCGCGACGCTCAATATCGTCTTGAAGGCCGACGTGCAAGGTTCGCTCGAAGCCTGCACCGAGTCACTCAAGAAGCTCGAGCGCGACGACGTCAAGCTCGTCATCGTGCACCGCGGCGTCGGTGGCATCACCGAGAACGACGTGCAACTCGCCAAGGCCTCCAACGCGACGATCATCGGTTTCAACGTCCGACCGGACAAGCGCAGTCGCGAACTCGCGGTCAGCGAAGGCGTGCAAGTTCGCACGTACGAGATCATCTACAAACTCATCGAGGAGATCGAAGCCGCGATGCTCGGCCTCTTGACGCCGGTGTACGAGGAGATCGTCACGGGCGAGGCGGAGGTGCGCGAGGTGTTCCGCATCCCACGCATCGGCGCGATCGCCGGATGTTTCGTGCGCGACGGGGTCATCACCCGCGGCTCGAAGGTCCGCTTCTTGCGCGAGGGCACGATCATCTGGAAGGGCACCGTCACGTCGCTTCGCCGGTTCAAGGACGACGCGCGCGAGGTGCCCGCGGGCTTTGAGTGCGGCGTGGGGCTCTCGGACTACCAAGACCTCAAGGCGGGCGACGTGATCGAGACCTTCGAAGAGCGCGAGATCCCGCGCACGGCCTAAGTCATGGCGCGCTCGACGGGCTCGCACCACCCCTACCCGCGATCGGCTCGGGTGAACAAGATTCTGCGCGAGGTGATTTCGGATGAGTTGGTTCGGATCTCTGACGTGGATGAACGACTCGGCCTCTTGACGGTGACCGGGGTCGACACCTCGCCCGACATGCGACACGCGATGGTGTATTTCGACTCGCTCAGCGAAGGCGCGAAGATCGCCCTCGAGGAGCGACGAGGACAGATCCAGGGTGCGGTGAACGTCCAGACGCGCTTGAAGCGCACCCCCAAGCTCGCCTTCATGGCCGACCCGGCCGTCGCGAGCGGGACGATCGTCGAGGAGCTGTTGCGACGGCAACGTCATGACGACGAGTAACGGTCTTCTCCTCATCGACAAACCCCGCGGCGTGACCAGTCACGACGTGGTCGCCCGGGTGCGCAAGGTGCTCCAGGAACGTCGCGTCGGCCACGCGGGGACGCTCGACCCCATGGCCACGGGGCTGCTCGTGCTGGCGGTGGGACCTTCGACGAGACTGCTGCGCTTCGCCCAGGGCGAGACCAAGACGTACGAAGGGGTCGTCACCTTCGGTGTCGCGACCGACTCACTCGACGCCGACGGCGCGGTCACCGATCGACGCGAGGTGCCCGCGCTCGAGGTCGACGTCGTCAACGCGTACGCCGCGCGCATGCTCGGTACGCAACTGCAGACCCCGCCGATGGTCTCGGCCATCAAGGTGGGCGGACAACGCCTCCACGCGCTCGCTCGCCAAGGCGTCGAGGTGGAGCGTGAACCCCGCTCGGTGACGATCTCCTCCTTCTCACTCGACGCAACGGAGCGCCCGGACCAGTGGTCCTTCGCCGTGACGTGCTCGCCGGGGACCTACGTACGAGTCCTCTTAAGCGACCTCGCCGTTGCGCTCGGGACGCTTGGACACCTGAGCGCGCTTCGTCGAAGCGCGAGTGGCGACCACGACGTCGCCGACGCGCTCGAACTTGACGACCTCGCGGCGCGCGTTCTTCGCGGCGAACCAGTACTGGCGCCACCCTCGGCGTTCGTCACTCGCCTTGAGGCGGTCGTGGTCACCGGGGATCAGGCGTCGCGGTTGCGACAGGGTCAGCGTGTAGAGCTCGAAGAACGCGACGGTGACGAGATCGCGGCGATGGACGAAGCGGGTGCACTGGTCGCGGTGCTTCGCCGTCGCGCGGAGACCTGGCAACCGGTCGTGGTGTTGCCGAGCGAGCCGCCCAGCGGCCCATCCGGTGAGCCCAGGTAGGTTGCACTCGTGAGAGTTCTGCGCGACGGCGACATGAATGATGCCCCCGCCGGACCGAGCGTGGTGGCCATGGGCGTCTTTGACGGTCTGCACCGCGGACACCAGGCGGTGATCGCGCAACTCGTCGAACTGGCCCAGAGCTATCAGGCACTCGCGACCGTGGTGACCTTCGACCCGTCGCCGGCGATGGTGCTCGCCCCGGATAAGGCGCCGCGCCTCCTCGTCACCCTCGATCAACGACTCGAGGGCCTCGCCGCCCTAGGGGTCGAACAGGTTCGCGTCCTCTCCTTCGACGAGGCGCTCGCGAAGGTCAGCGCGCGTGAGTTCATCGACCGCGTCCTGGTCCTCGAGCTGATGGCTCGCTGCGTGGTGGTGGGCGAGGACTTCCATTTCGGTCACAATCGCGAGGGCACGGTCGAGCTCTTAAGGGAGGTCGGCGCGGAGCGAGGATTTGACGTCGTGGCCGCCCCGCTCGCCGGTGACACGGAGCGCTGGAGTTCGACCTCGGTGCGCCACGCCTTAGAGCGCGGCGACGTCGAAGAGGCGAACCGGGTACTCGGACACGCCTTCATGCTGCGCGGCAGCGTCGTGCACGGTGACGCGCGGGGCGAAGAGCTGGGCTATCCGACGGCGAACCTCGCGGTTTCTTCCGTCCAGGCGCTGCCCCGCGAGGGCGTCTACGCCGGTGCCGCCTACTTAGACGACGGGTGGTGGCCGGCAGCGATCTCGGTCGGTACGCGGCCGCAGTTCTACCAGTCCGGCGAACTGCTGGTCGAGGTCTACGTGGTGGGCTTCAGCGGCAATCTGTACGGATTCAACCTGGATGTCGCCTTCCTCGCCCACCTCCGCGATCAGCGCACCTTCTCGAGCGTGCGAAAGCTGACCGCGCAGATCGAGCGCGACGTCACCGAAACCCAGCGACTATTTGGGGAACTCTCGAACCACGAGGATCAACTGCTAAGATAGATTTTCGGTCAGCGACGCTGATCGTGTGGGTCGTCTCGTTGGCGGCTCGCAACGGGACCCCCGATTCAATAAGGCACACACGTAATGACAGAGAAGCAGGAGATCATCAAGGACTATCAGGCGCACGTCACGGACACCGGTTCACCGGAAGTCCAAGTCGCGCTGCTGACGGCCCGGATCTCGCATCTCACCGAGCATCTCAAGGTTCACAAGGGCGATCATCACACTCGCCGTGGACTCATGAAGCTCATTGGTCAGCGCCGTCGACTGCTGGACTACGTGCAAAAAGGCAACGTAGAGCGCTACCGCGCATTAATTGGCCGTCTCGGCATTCGTCGCTAGCCGAACAGCCGCGTCGATACACGACGTGGTCAACACATCCGAAGCCTCGAAGGCCAGTGGAGGACCATCGCCCCGAGCGATGATCGCCCACTGGGATTCGGGCGGAGTGTTGCTACACAAGGAGCCAATCCATGACTGACGCCATCCGCGTAAGTAGTCCCGTCACCGGGACCGACAAGACCATGAGTTTTGAGGCAGGTCACCTCGCCCAATTAGCCGACGGCGCCGTTCTCGCGCGTCTCGGTGACACCATGCTCTTAGCGACGGTCACCGCCGCGAAGACCGCCCGTGAGGGGATGGACTTCTTCCCCCTCACGATCGACATTGAAGAGCGCGCCTACGCGGCCGGAAAGATCCCCGGGGCGTTCTTTCGCCGCGAGGGAAAACTCTCCGACCAGGCGATCTTGATCTGTCGACTCATCGACCGTCCGCTGCGTCCGTCCTTCCCGAAGGGCTTTCGCAACGAGGTCCAAGTCGTCGGCACGATCTTCAGCGCCGACCAGGAGAACCCTCACGACATCCTCGCGATCAACGCCGCTTCGGCCGCGCTGATGATCTCGGGCATCCCCTTCGATGGTCCCATCGGGGCCGTGCGCATGGCCTACACCACCGACGGGGAGTGGGCTCCGCACCCCACCTTCGCCGAGGGTGACGCCGCGACGTTCGAACTCGTCGTCGCCGGTCGCGCGCTGTCGGACTCAGTGGACGCCGACGTCGCGATCATGATGGTCGAAGCCGGTGGCACCGAAGGTTCCTTCGAGAAGTACGCCGACGGCGCGCCCAAGGTGTCCGAAGAAGTGCTGGCCGCGGGACTCGAAGCCTCCAAGCTCTGGATCCGCGAAGCCATCAACCTCCAGCGCGAACTCGTGCGCGACTTCATCGCCGCACGCGGACCGCTCCCGGACTTCCCCTACGAGACCTTCGCCGACTACCAAGACGACGTCTACGCACGCGTCGAGGCCGTCGGGGCGAGTGCGCTCAGCGAGGCCAACAAGATCACCACCAAGGCCGCGCGCGCCGATGCGCTCGCCGCCGCGACGAAGTCCATCACCGAGCAGCTGAGCGGTGAGTTCGAAGGCCGCGGCGCTGAGATCAAGGCCGCCGTTCGTTCGATGACCAAGAAACTCGTGCGCAAGCGCATCGTCGAAGAGGGCGTACGTATCGACGGACGCAGCACCAGCGACATCCGTCCGCTCTCGGCCGAGGTCGACCTCTTTCCGATGACCCACGGCTCGGCGCTCTTCCAGCGCGGCGAGACCCAGGTCGTGAACGTGACGACGTTGGGTATGCCCCGCATGCGTCAGCAACTCGACACCATCACCCCCGATGAGTTCCGTCGCTACATGCACCACTACAACTTCCCGCCCTATTCGACCGGCGAGACCGGTCGGGTGGGTGCACCGAAGCGACGCGAAATCGGACACGGCATGTTGGCCGAGCGCGCGCTCGTACCGGTGTTGCCGAGTGAAGAGGACTTCGCCTACACGATTCGTGTGGTCTCGGACGTCCTCCAGTCCAACGGCTCGACGTCGATGGGCTCGGTCTGTGGTTCGACGCTGTCGCTGATGGCCGCGGGCGTGCCGATCAAGGCCCCGGTCGCGGGCATCGCGATGGGCCTCGTCTACGACGAGGGCACCTACGTGACCTTGACCGACATCCTGGGCGCCGAAGACGCCTTCGGTGACATGGACTTCAAGGTCGCCGGTACGGCTGACGCCGTCACGGCCTTGCAGCTCGACACCAAGATCGACGGCTTGCCCGCCGACGTGTTGGAAAAGGCGTTACACCAAGCGAAGGATGCTCGTCTGACGATCTTGAAGCTCATCACCGACACCATCGCCGAGCCCCGCAGTGAAGTCGCCGAAGTGGCGCCGAAGATCATCTCGATGGAGATCCCGATTGACAAGATCGGCGAGGTCATCGGACCCAAGGGCAAGGTCATCAACACCCTCCAGCAAGAGACCGGTGCGGACATCGCCGTTGACGACGACGGTGTCGTCGGCACGGTGACCATCGGAGCGAAGGACGGCCGCGCGGTTGAAGAGGCTCGTCGTCGGATCTCGTTGATCCTCGACCCGCCCTCGGCTGACGTCGGTGCGATCTACCCGGGCCGCGTCGTCTCGATTGCGAAGTTCGGTGCGTTCATCAACATCCTCCCGGGTCGCGACGGACTGCTCCACATCTCCAAGCTCGCTCCGCTCAATGGCGGCAAGCGCATTGGTCAGGTCGAAGACGTTCTCGAACTCGGACAGGCGCTGGAAGTGAAGGTCGACGACATCGATCCTCAGGGCAAGGTCTCGCTCTCCCTCGTCGGTGACTTCCCCGACGTGGTCGACGAGCCGCGCCGCGAGCGTCGCCCCGAGCGTGACAGTCGTCCCGAGCGCGGTGGCCGAAGCGACCGTGACAGCCGTCCCGAGCGTGACAGCCGACCGGAGCGTTCGAACGCTTCGTCGGCCGCGAAGCCGTCGTCCTTCGAGGCCTCCTTCGAAGCCGAGTTGGCGGGCGAGATCGGTGACCTCGGTCCCGGTGGTCCCACCTTCAGTGACGGCGACGGTGGTGGACGTCGTAGCCCGCGACCGCGTCGTCGTTAACTAGCCCTTCGGCCCTGGCGTGCGGTACGACTGCGCGCCAGGGCCGTTTGCTTTGTACGTAGCGTGGAGCCCATGAGTACGGCCCCGCGCGCGACCGGTGACTACAACCCGGCGACCGCTCCGCCGTGGTGGCGACCTCTCATTCGCGCTGACCGTTGGGCGCTGCTCTGGTGCGTCATCGTGGCGGCAGTTCTCTTTATCCTGCCCGCGCTCTTTGGCCATCCCGCCATTGACGCGGACAACCTGATTCAGAACTTCCCGCTCAGGGTCTTGGCCGGTCGCCAACTCGCCTCGGGCCACCTGCCACTCCTCGACCCGCTCACCAACTCGGGCACCCCACTCCTCGGTGGCATGAACGCGGGCGCGCTCTATCCCTTGACCATCATCTTCGCGTTCATCCCGCCGATCGTCGCGTGGGTCTTCAACATGATCGTCGTCTACGTGGCGGCCGCCGTTGGCGTGTTCGCGCTTCTGCGCTGGCACCGCATCTCGACGGTGCCGGCCCTCGCCGCGGGACTCACGTACGCCTACTCGGGCGCGATGATCGGCCAGATGGTCCACCTCGGGGTCGTCCAGGGCTACTCATTCCTGCCCTGGGCCACGTTGCTGCTTCTCGCCCTCTCTCGCCGCATCCAATCCGCCCCGAGGGAGACCTCGTGGTGGGGGTTCGCGCGCCTCGGCTTCCCGTGGGTCTGCGCGTTGTCGGTGCTCTGGGGGCTGACGTTCTTATCCGGCGAGCCGCGCGCCATCGCCGAGGTCGAACTCCTGACCATCGTCGTGGTGCCCGCGGTCTTGCTCCTGCGATCGTCCTACTGGCTGGGGACGTGGCGAACGCGTATTGCGTATCTCGCGACATTGGTGGTGGGTTTTGCCTGGGGCCTCGGCCTCGGTCTGGTGCAGTTGCTACCGGGCTGGTCGTTCATCAACTTCTCCCAACGCTCCCAGGAGAGTTACCAGTACTTCGGTGCGGGATCGCTCGCGGTGCGCTGGACGACGCTGCTCCTCACGCCGGACATCTTCGGTGGCAACGGGGCCTTCGGGCAGCCGGGATTCTTCGCGAACTACAACCTGGCCGAAGTCACGGGCTACGCCGGCGTGCTCGCCTTGATGGCCGCGGTGGCGTTCCTCACTCGCTTCACGTGGAAAGGCTGGCGCGGGTTCGAGCGCGACTTCACGATCTACGTCGTTCTTGGTGTGGTGGGACTCTTCGCGACGTGGGGAAACTTCACGCCGGTCGGCCACCTCTTCCGCGCGATTCCGCTCTTTGGCTCCACGCGACTCCAGAGCCGCAATATCATCCTCGTCGACTTTCCCCTCGTCATCGTGCTCGGTTGGTGGCTCGAACAAGTGCGCGAGAGGGCGAATCGACTGTTCCCTCGACCGGAAAGCTCCTCGGCTGACGAGCCCGTCGGCCGGCCCCTGCGCTACCCCTTCGCGCGCGGAGGACTCTTCGCCGGATTAGACGACGGTTTTCGTTGGGCCACGGCGGCGCCGGCGATCCTCATCGCGGCGCTGTCGATTGCGTTGCTCGGTTGGGGTCCCTGGGTCGTCAACAAGGTCAGCCTCTCCGACGGCCTGCAGCACCTCGAGAGCAAACTCGCGTTCCTCAACGTGCTCCACCTCCTCATCGCCCTCGCCGCCGCGGCGACGGTGTTGTTGTTACGAAACTCTCGCCACCTCTTCAAGGTCATCCTCGTGATCCTGGTTCTTGACCTGACGGTCTTTGTCATGTTCACCTCGTCTGGACTCATCGGGGGACCGGGGCCGCGCGAGGCGTCGAAGGCCGCGGCGACGAAGTTGCTCGGCGTGACCGGTCGCTTCGCGTTGGTGGACGTGGGGGGAGCACATACGGGCGACTTCCGCTATATCGGCGAACCCAACATGAACGTCTTCACGAACCTCCAGAGCGTCCAGGGCTACGGGGCACTGATTTCAACGATCTACGACAACGCGACCGGCACGCACCCCCAGGCGACGATCGACCCCTGTCATCTGGCGGCGGGCACCTTCACGCAGTTACGACTCAACTCCATCGCCATCGCGACCGGTGTACTGATGACCCCCACGCAAGTCGGCTCCGGGGTTACCTCCACGCAGCTCAGCTCCGAGGTACCGCCGACGTGCGTGCGGCAGCGATCTACCACCACCGCGCGGCGTTACTTTGGCAAATTGATGCGAGTGCAGTCACTGCAACTCACGGGCGTCAAGGGTGCCGCGTTGTCGACCTCTCCGATTCGAGTGCAGTTCTTCAACGGACGGGGCACCCCCGTGGGTCGGCTCTATCGTGTGCCGTCGCTCGGTGCAGGGCATGGGGCGATCAAGTCGATTGGGATAGAGAACACGTCCCCACTGGCGGCGGGATTCGCGGTCTCGTCGACAACGGGCGTGCGCATCGGCAACACCATCGTGACGCCGGTGAATTCGACCAGCAGTTATCAGCTGGATTCTAACTTCCAACTCGCCATCGACTCGTCGTCGTGGCACCTCAACTCGACAGAAGAGCAGTTCTCGGTCTTCAAGGCGAAGAGCCTCCGACCCGAGGCGTGGTTGGGTTCGAAGGCTCGAGGTCACGTGACCACAATTCGCGACGCAAGTTGGGGGGACACGTGGGTCAGCGTGTCGCTCAAGCGTGCCAGCGAGCTCTACCGCAGTGAGGCGTATCTTCCGGGCTGGCGCGCCACGGCGCTCAATACGACGACCGGTGCGACGAAGTCGCTCAGCGTCGATCGCGCGGGACTGATTGAGAAGGTCGACGTGCCCGCGGGCACCTGGACGATCCATTTCCACTACCACGCGCCCTACATCGAAGTGAGCACCGCCGTGTCGACGGTCTCGTGGGTGTTGCTGCTCGGCGTCGCTGCGACGGTGGGAGTTCGAAGAGTACGCAAGCGCAAAGGTAAGGTGCTGGCGTGAAGTCACTAGCCATCGTGGGTGGCGCCGGCCGCATGGGCCAGGCGCTCGGTGAAGGGCTCTCGGCACTTGACGCCTTCTCGGTTGTGGCGATGGTCGACCAACA
>Ga0302201_10002049_pt1 | contig 16439 bp, 7 predicted proteins | sample II_Bog_N3_2_FD_194586 | JGI IMG/M metagenome (GOLD analysis project Ga0302201, IMG submission 194586) | Peat permafrost microbial communities from Stordalen Mire near Abisko, Sweden - II_Bog_N3_2 | ecosystem: Environmental > Terrestrial > Soil > Wetlands > Peat | place: Sweden: Abisko, Stordalen... | reverse complement strand
TGGAAGAAACGTTCGGCGTGTTCTGGTAAGCACCCGGAGTAATCGTGCCGGGACCAGGATAGGTAGGGCTAGGGCTCGAATTATCACTCGCACGCAACGCGATGATGTCCGCCGCCGCCGCCGAGCCTACGGTCTGACCATTGCCGATGGGGCCGTCGGTGATGTTGGCCAGACTGTTGGACAAAGAAGTGTCCAAAGCGGCCTGCTGGCTGGGAAAATAATTCACCAGCACATCGTGCGCCGCCTGCGCCGCCGCCGCCTGCGCGGACCCGGTGTTGGGTGAATAATAATGGTAGGGCGAGCCGAATTGCAGGATGGAGTTCACCGCGTCATAAACCGCGATCGCTTCAATCGCATCAATGCGCGAAGCCAGGTTGCTGTTCAACGCCGGGGCCACTTTCGTGGCGTTGACCGTGATCAAGTTCCAATCCGTGATGACATCCGCCGACGCGGAAGTCGCCAGTGAACCGAGGGCAGCCGCAGCAATTGCGGCCAACGGGTAGTTTTTAATTTTCATTTTTCCTTTGTGGTTTTTTTGTGTTTGGTTTTCCCCAAAGACTGCCGCAAGGAATGCCGGAGTCCGATCCGGCGTCCTGCGGTTTTTGAGGCGTGGACACCTCCCAATGATGGGTCGGAAAAGTGAGAAGAATATCGGGAGACGGCGGACGCCAGCGAACCCGAATCAGCCGGAGAAACGGCGGTAGATGCGCCGTTAATTTCCCAGCCCGGCAGCTCCCAGATTTTTTGCCGGAAATCAAACCGGCACAGCAGCAGTAAATGACTCAGTCCCGGTTGAACTGTAAAAGGCCGGCGGCGAACTGGATTCTGTAAAATTGACATTTTAAGTGTTTAATTTTCATTTTAACCTCCAGTTGTCCGGTCAGCTTATAATTTTTTAAAGTGTTAGATTTTTATTATTATAGACGATTTAACCAGTCGTTTTTATTTGAATAAAATTAATATAATACAAAAACATTGTGCTTAATCGTTTTCTAAATTCACACTCATAATTTAATATACGACATATTATGTCGCTATTAAGATTGCTAGTCAACGTTTTTTTTATTTTTTTTATCGCCTGACGTGGGAAGCCTGGATCAAGCGCTTTTCATGTGAATGGCTGGGCTGGGCTGCGATCAGGATTGTCTTGCTGAAAAGAAATGGTTGAAAAAAGATGGTGACGGTTTGAGTTGGCTGCCGTTTCGACGGCAACAGGTCGCCAGTTCAAATCCAAAAATGCGGGGGGAAAATTTTGCGCCGGGTCGCCAACATTTGCAGAACTTTGGCTAGACTTGGATTCCGACAATGGGCAGTCTGTTTTCTTCACTGATGCCAGCCGAAACCAAATGAAAATCATCACGACCTTAATTGCCGCTGTAACTCTGGCCGCCACCGTGCAAGGTGCCGATCTGAACTATTTTATTTCCCCCAATGGATCAGACGCCAATCCCGGAACCAAACATAAACCATTCCAAACATTGGCCAAAGCGAGGGATGCCGTGCGGTCGGCCATCCCCGGCATGACGGGCGACATTGTCGTCACCATCGCGGGCGGCACTTATCCGATAACCAACACCGTGGTGTTTGGCCCGGAAGATTCCCCGTCTGGATTCAATCGGATCATTTACCGGGCGGCAGCGGGTGAAAAGCCGGTGTTCACCGGCGGAATTTCCGTGACCGGCTGGACGCCATATAAAAACGGCATCTGGCAAGCGCCCTTGAATCGCGATCAGAAACTCCGCGCCATGTATGTGAACGGCCAGCGCGCGTTCATGACCAGCAGCGACAAGATCCGCGCCCAGGGCGGATGGGGCACTTACACGGTGACCGCCGGTCAGGCGCCGTGGGCGTGGCAAAGCGGCGCGGCCGCCGACGGGATTCGATATAATATTTCCGACCTGCCGCAGATCACGCGCAATCCGACCGATGTGGAGATCGAAAACCAGACGACGTGGAACGCAAATTTTGTGTGCGTGCGCGAGATCACTACCGAGGGAAACCAATATATTTTCAAACTCCAGCAGCCTTATGGCGCCATCGCCCAGCAGATCGGCTGGTCAGCCGGCCTGACGCTCGACAGCACGCACATCATCCATAACGCTTTTGAGTTGCTGAACCAACCGGGCGAGTTCTATTTCGATCGCGCCGCGCAAACGCTTTATTACATTCCGCGTCCGGGTGAAGATATGCGCACCGCCCAAGTCATCGTTCCCGTCACGGAGACTTTGATCAAGCTCGCCGGCGAGCCGCTCAAGCACCGTGTGCGCAACCTCACCTTCGAGGGACTAACCTTTGCCTACACCGATTACAATCTGCTGGACGTGGCGGGTTCCCATGGCGCGGCCACGCTGCAAACCGCCTGCGTTTATGAGGCTTTTGCCAATCCCAACTGGCATCTGGATATGTATCGCGCATTTGACGTCCTGCCGGGTGCCATCGAGGCCGATGCCATTCAAAACGTCGAGTTCAAACGCAACACCATCATCCACACCGGTTGCGAAGGATTGGTGATGTGCAATGACATCAGTGATTCGCGCGTGACTGGCAATGTCCTTCGCGACACCGGCGGCAGCGCCATCAGCCTGGGTCATCCGCAACATATTTATGAGAACGACACGCCGGATCTGAAAAACCCGGCCGGTGCGGGCATTGAGCACGAGAAATTTCCCGCCGGCACGGAGGCCGCGCCGCGCCGCGTGCTGATCGCAAATAATTTTTTGCCGGACGACGCCGTGCTCTTCCCCGGCCACACGATCATCACCGTCTTCTTTGCCAACTCGGTGACCATCGCGCACAACTGGATTCCCAATGCGCCTTATTCCGGCATGAATGTTGGCTGGGGCTGGTGCGATTTTGACGGTTCGCCCGTCGCGATTCATCCGCAATGGGGCTTTGGTTCGCGCCCGTCCGTGTTGCCCGGCAAGCCCACCTCGGTCGCCGGCAACAACCACATTTATGCCAATCGCGTCGAGAACACGGTGTCGGTGCTCCATGATGCGGGTGGCATCTATACCTTGGGCAACCAGCCGGGCACGGTCATTGACCGCAACTATGTCCGCCGCTCGGAAAAAGCGATTTATACGGACGAAGGTTCGACCGGGATTTATTCACATGATAATGTCGTTCAATCACCTTATTACATGGCCCATTGGGCGGATAATTTTGGGCGCAAGCATAACATCACCATTGACCACTACTTCGTCACCGAAAACAAATTTACCGTCGCCGCGCCGGGTTGCACGGTCAGTAACACCGTGTTGTGTCAAGCCGGTCACTGGCCGCCGGAAGCGCAGGCCATCATTGACGAAAGCGGATTGGAGCCAGCGTGGCGTTCCATCATCCCGGCGGATTGGAAACAGATGCCAGAAGATCAGGAAGGCATGGATCCGGCGTGGGTCAAGAACGTCATTGATTTCGTGCTACCCGGCACTGACAGTGACAACGCCCACCTGACCTTGCAGCGCAACTCGACAACGGGTCCCGCGATGGGTCGGACTTACCGCGACGGGGATGAGTTCGCCTATCGTTTGAAAGTTCCCGCCGGCGTGCCCTCGTTGCTCAAGGTCACCTATTGGGGCGAAGAGGCGCAGCCACGCAAATTTGACATCTACTTGAACGACCATCTGCTCGCGACGCAGGAACTGTTCCGCGCCCATCCCGGACACTTTTTCGATCAGGATTACGTCATCAAGCCGGAATGGTTGCCGTCGGGAGCCAACGGCGGAACCGTGGACGTGGTGATTCGATTCGCCGCTGAGCCGGGCGGCTTCAGGGCGGGGGGCATCTACGGGCTGCGCATCCTGCCCGCAAATTAATCGCGAACTCAAGTAAGCATCCGATGAAAACCGACTCGCCCGCCAAGCCATTGCCATTTATTGAGCGCATCAGTTACGCGTCGAGCGACGCCGCCGGCCAGCTCATTTTTTGCGTCGTCATCAATTACCTTTTGATATTTTATACCGATGTGGCGGGATTATCCGCGGCGATGGCAGGCACGATTCTGTTGATCGCGCGGTTTGTGGATGCGGTGGACGCGCCGATGTGGGGGATCATCTTCGACAAGACCCACAGTCGTTGGGGCCGGAGCCGGCCGTGGTTCCTCTGGCTTTGCTTTCCGTTTGCCTTCTTCGGGGTGTTCGCATTTCTGGCTCCGGATCTCAGCCCGACGGCCAAGGCAATTTACGCCGGCAGCACTTACATCATCTGTAGTATTCTTTACACAGGCATCAACACGCCGGTGACCTCGATCCTTTCCGCGCTGACCCCCGATCCCCGGGAGCGCGTGGTGTTGACCACTTACCGGATGTTCGGTTCCAAGGCTGGCGTATTGCTGGTCAATCTTTCGTTAGTGTCGCTCGTGGCTTGGTTCGGGGGCGGTGACAAAAAACTTGGATATATCTCCACCCTGCCGATCTATGCGATGATTTCCATCATTCTTTACCTGATCGCCTTCCGTAACCTCAAGGAAACCGTTCAGGAAAAACAAAAATCGCTGCCCATCCGCGAGGGTTTCGCCGCTATCAAGGGGAATTGGCCGTGGGTCATCATCTTCTCCAGTTGCCTCTGTTTCTGGATTGCCTTCATCTCCCGCGTCTCCATGGTGACTTATTATTTCAAATATGTCTGGCATCAGGAGAAACTCGCGTCGCTGGCATTCAGCTTGGACGTCGTCTCGCTCGCCGGAATTTTCCTGCTGCCCTGGCTGTGCAAATGGACGGCCAAGGCCAATATCTGGGCGTGGGGACTCGTGGGCTCCGTGCTCTGCCAGTTTATAGTTTATGCCGGTGCCGTCACCCATTCCTTGCCGCTGATTTTCACCGGCTGGGTGGCGGGGATCATCACCAGCGGCGTCGCCATGACCCTGCCGTTTTCGATGCTTTCCGACAGCGTGGATTACGGCGAATGGAAAACGGGCGTGCGGGCGGCGGGATTGTTGACCGCCATCGGCACCGCTTTTTGCGTCAAGGCCGGAGCCGGGTTGGGCGGTGCGTTTACCGGCTGGATTTTAAGTGCGACCGGCTACGTTGCCAATGCTGAACAAACTCCCCGGGCGTTGTTGGGCATTGGCATCGGATTCATTTGGATACCCGCGCTGTTCTACGCGCTCGCCACCGTGCCCGTGCTGTTCTACCGAAAATTCGAAGCCCTTGAACCGAAAATTCACGCTGAATTGGAAGTGCGCCGGGCGGCAGCGCAAACGTCTGCGTCCTAAAAATTTTTCAACCCGTTTTCCAAGTCTCGAAAAATGCAAACAACTCCTTCAATTCCTTACACGCTGGAAAGCAACGATGGTGCGGTGGTGCTCGCTTCCGGGAAAAAGCGGCTGCGCGTTGCCTTTGTCACTGCGGCCATCGCCCGCATCACCTTGACCGAAGACAAGCCGTTCCAGACCAAGCCGAGCCTGATTGTCACATCGCAAGAGCGCTTCGCCGGCTACACGCTGCGCGAAGACGGCGACTTCACCATTTCCACCCCGGCCCTGACGCTGGTCATCAACCGCGCCACCGGTGCGATCCGCTACTTTGATGCCACTGGCAATCTATTATTGGCCGAACCGGAACGCGGCGGCAAATGGCTGACCGCCAAAAAAATCACCCGCAACATCTTCAACAAAGATGCGCAGATCGCCGCCAAGGAAAGCATTGACGGCGCGCGCGCCACGGCCACGGATTTCCAGACGGTGCCGGATGGCGAAGTGTTCGAGGCGAAGTTGGAATTCGTTTTTGCCAAGGATGAAGCCCTTTTTGGGCTTGGATCGCACGAGGAAGGCTACGGCAACCTGCGCGGAAAATCCCGGGAACTTTACCAGCAGAACATGAAGATCGTGCTGCCGTATTTTGTTTCCACGCACCACTACGGCCTGCTGCTGGATTGCTGTTCGCTGATGACTTTTCACGACGACGCGCTCGGTTCCTACTGGTGGGCGGACGTGGTGGACGAACTGGATTATTACTTCATCCATGGCGCGACCTTCGACGACCTCACGCGCGGCTATCACACCTTGACCGGCAAGCCGCCGATGCTGCCGAAGTGGGCATTCGGCTTCGCGCAATCGAAAGAGCGTTATGTGGATGCTGCGGAAGTGACCGCGATCGTGCGCGAACACCGCCGCCGTAAAATTCCGCTCGACCTCGTGGTGCTCGACTGGAAATCGTGGCCGGACGGCCCCTGCTTCGGCCAGAAATCATTTGACCCCGTCCGCTTTGCCAACCCGGAGGCAATGACCCGCGAGCTGCACGAGCTGGGGGCGCGGCTTATGATATCAATCTGGCCGATCATGACCAACGGCGGCGAAAACCAGCAGGAATTGCTCGCGCGCGGCCTCATGCTCGGCAACCAATCCACCGTGGACGCATTTAATCCCGAAGCCCGCGCCGTGTATTGGGAACAAGCCCGCCGGGGATTGTTTGTCCACGGCATTGATGCGTGGTGGTGCGATTGCACCGAGCCGTTTGAAGCCGACTGGTCCGGCGCGGTCAAACCCGAGCCGCACCAGCGGCTGGTCATCAACACCGAGGCCGCCAAAAAATATCTGGATCAGCGCCTGATCAATGCCTACTCGCTGCACCATGCCCAAGGCATCTACGAAGGCCAGCGCAAAGCGACCAGCGCCAAGCGGGTCGTCAATGTCACGCGCTCCGCGTATGCCGGCCAGCATCGTTACAGCACCATCTCGTGGAACGGCGACATCTGCGCCACCTGGGAAACGCTGCGCCGCTGCATCCCGGAAGGCCTCAACTATTGCGCCGCCGGCGAGCCGTATTGGACGGTGGATATCGGCGCGTTTTTCATCAAGAATGACCCGACACTCTGGTTCTGGAGCGGCGACTATGATGAAGGCTGCCGGGGCTTGATTGATTTCAACGCCAAGTCCGCCGACCTGAATGACACCGGCTCCCGCGATCTCGGCTACCACGAGCTGTACACCCGCTGGCTGCAATACGGCGCGTTTCTGCCCATGTTCCGCTCGCATGGCACGGATGCCGCCCGCGAAATCTGGCGTTTCGGTGAACCGGGCAATCCGTTTTACGACACCATCGCGAAGACCATTCACCTGCGTTACCGGCTGCTGCCTTACATCTATTCGCTCGCCGCGCAGGTCACGCGCAATAGCTACACGCTCCTGCGCGCCGTCGCGCTGGACTATCCCAACGACCCGGCCACGCACAATCTCACCGACCAATTTCTGTTCGGCCCCGCGCTGCTGGTCTGTCCGGTCACGACGCCCATGTATTACGAGCGCCGGTCCCAGCCGCTTACCGGCGTGGCAAAAACCCGCGCAGTCTATCTGCCGGCCGGCAATGATTGGTTCGATTTCTGGACGGGTGTCAAGTATGCCGGCGGTTCGACGATCACCGCCGATGCGCCGCTGGAAACGATTCCGCTCCTGGTGCGCGCCGGTTCGATCATTCCGCTCGGCCCGCAAATCCAGTTCACCGGCGAAAAACCCGCCGACCCGATGGAACTGCGCGTCTATCGCGGCGCGGACGGCGCGTTCACGCTCTACGAGGATGAAGGCGACAATTACAACTACGAGCAGGGTGCTTGCGCGATAATTGAATTTACCTGGAACGACCAGAAGCGGACGCTGACCATCGGCGCGCGCAAAGGCGCGTTCCATGGAATGTTGAATGAGCGCACCTTCCGGGTCGTCGCGGTATCATCCGGCAATGCCGTCGGGATGGAGCCAGCGGTTCAGGCGACCGAGATCCGATACACAGGTGCCGAACTGAGCGTGCCGCTGCCGGTTTAACGGGTTAAAAAATAGATCAGTACTTTCGCATGGCCACGCTACCAGCGATAACTCATCTTCCCAAACGCTGGCCTGGGCATCCGTTGTGCGCTGAATAAGCTGGTCAGGTTTTGCCGATGAATCGTAAATGAAGTCACAGGGGATTTTTTGAGCCTTGGTTCTCGGAAAAAATCTTGGGCGGCAAAATCACGGTCACGCGGCTGACTTTTTGAGCGAGCGAAATTGGTTTTTTCTTTTTAAGTTCATCCGCGTCATCCTGACTGCTGGTTTTGGAAGTGGCGGCATCGGCGTTGTCGGCGGTTTGGGCATTGTTTTGGGCAACGTTGGATTGGGGGATGCCGACGGTCGCGCCACTGGCATCGCCGGAAGTGGAGACGGAGCCGGAGGTATCCAGGCTGGCGGTGATGTCGCCGCCGCTGACCGATACACTATCTCCGCCCACGATCGTGCCCGACACGGAGCCGCCGGCAGCGACAGTAACGCTGGTCGATCCGACGATGGTGCCGCTGAAATTTGCACCGGCGTTGACACCGACCGAACCGCTGCCCACAAAAAGCCCTGAAATACTGCCGCCGGCGGTGACCCGGATATTGGAGCCGATGACGCCGGAATTTCCTGCGGAAATATCCTTGCCGGCATCCAGGGAGATAAAACTGCCCGGCTTGGAGATGTTATTAAATGGAATCTGCTCAATGCCGCCGAGGTCGGCATTGATGCTGCCCTGCAACGCCGTTACGGTGATGTTGCCGACACCGATCGTGGAAGCGGCGTCGGTGAGGGCCAAGATGCCACTGCCGCTGATGTTCCTGCCGATGGCCAGCGTCGTCACCGTGCCGTCCGCATTTAATTGGAGTTCGGTTTGAATTTCAACATTGCCAGCTCCACCAGAACCGGCGTTCACATCGCCCTGCTGCGAAATGACCGTGATATTGCCACCGTCATACGCGGCGATGCGGGAACCGTCCACATCAATGTCGCCGCCGGCGGTCACGGAAATGTTGCCGTCACTGGCCGTAAAGATTCCCCGCGCCACATTGTTCGGTTCGCCAAACAAGGATTGCAAACCGAGGTCAAGCGTGCCGCCAATGTTCATCTGGATTCCACCCTGCCAGCCGGAATTGCCGATGGCCGTCGTGGTCATTTCCAGGTTGCCCGACACGTTGACGTTCAGCGATGCGCCATCAATGACGGTCGGGGAAAAAAGTTCCGGCAGGAACTGCTGGTTCACCTGGATGCCGGCGGAAGTTCCCAGGTCCATGTTCTGCGCGGTGAGGTTGAACCGACCCGGACCGTTGAGGGAAATGCCGCTGCCGCTGGCTTGAGCTCCCTGACTCTGGGCAAAGAGCGCGGCGAGGGCGGATTTTTGCGGGGTGGTAAGTGAAATGGACTCTGCCTGGCCATTGACCACAACGGTTGGGTTTTGCAGGAACGCCAAACCTTGTGAATTCATCTGCCCGCGATAGGAAAGCAGCCCGGTGGCCGGATCGTAGGCCAAATATTGGGTCACGGAGGGATCCGTGCTGATGGCCGTTTCAAACATTTCCGCCGGCAGCGGGGCAGCGTTATAATTATTGAGGATGATTGAAGTGACGAGACCCTGATAGATGATGTTCCCCATGACATTGATGCTGGTGGTGCTGCCGACGCCTGACGAGGCAAGGTTTTGGCCGTGGAAATTGAAGTTATAGGTTCCGTAAATATTCTGGCCATTGGGAGCGGTGAAGGGCTGCGTCCCGCCGACGGTGATGTCCGCAAATGTCGGCACGACGAGACTCAAATTGGCGAGGCTGCCCGCCACGTCAAAAACCACGGGGTTAGGATCGACTGAATGCAGCGGCGTCACGGCATGACCCGTGGCGAACGTGGCAAAACCCGGCAGGCCGCTGTCAGACATGGTGATCCCGGTCGGAACCGTGTTGTTGATGACGCCGGTAAAATTGCCACCATCCTCGACATTGAGCGATCCTTGGCTTGAGGGATATAGAATGATTGAGGAGTCCAGCGCAATGCCTCCCACACCCGCCATCAGCGACAAAATGGGCGGGAAAATCGCGGTGGTGTCCGAATCTTGGCTGAAGCGGAACAGCTTGCCGTTTCCCAACGTAATGGCATTTCCCGCCCAAAACGAAGCGCCGGCATTAGGCGCATAGTTGAACAAGTTACCTGACTTGGCGGTCGGTAATGTAATGTTTCCGGATCCGTCAATGTTGCCAACAAAGGTGTTGGCGGGAATTCGTATGGAATTGGCGTTGAAAGTGCCGTTGGGATTGTTGACCTCGGTGACGTATAAATTCCGGGCGGCGAACACCTGCCAGTTTCCGGAAATCAAACTCAAATTCACCCCTTGTTGCGCGGTGCCAATGTCCGCAGTCGGATTGTTGACCGTCACATTGTTGTCACTGTCAACCGAAACTCCCGCCTCCAGTTTGCCCGTGCCGTTGCTCACGAGAAAATTGCCGGTGATCTGGTTACCTGCAATCACTGTGACATCGCCGGCACCATACGCTCCGGAAGCACCCGGGGTGGTGGCCGATGTTGTGCGCGTTTGCGGAATGCTGATGACATCATTGCCGGCATCCAACGTGACATTTCCGCCGGCGAGGGTGGAAATTCCGCCGACATTTTGGCCTAGTTTCAGTCCATTATTGCCAATGGTATAGCCCGTATAGTTTTGCCCGGCATTGATGTCGCCATACTGGGCGTTCACATAAATATTCCCGCCGCCCGCCGTGTTGATGTAACTGCCGATTCCCGGATTGAAATAATCGGGATTTCCCACCAGCACGCTGCCCGAAGCAAACAGATTGATGTCGCCATCTTGCGTTTGAATATAGGAACTGCCATCCAGAAAAATTTCATCGCTCCCTGAAGCGGGTGTGGGTTGCGAGGTCGTTGGAATAAATCCCGTGCCGGCCACCAAGTCCACGTTCCAATGGTTGCCGGCCAAAAGACTGGAGCCGTTAGCAAACGTGATATTGTTGCCGGCCTGCAGATGCAGCGTGGTCGGCACACCCGGGTCGCTTAAATTCCAGGCCGTTTGCAGTTCGATGTTGTCGCCGGCAAACAACGCGATCTGCGCGTAGTTTGCCAGATCGTTCACATTGAAGTTCACATCCAGGTTGCCGTTATTGACGGTGGCAGCGGTCGGATTCTGTGAAAGCGTGAGGTCATAAGGATTGATGAACAGGTCGGCCTGCGCGGCAACATTCGCGGCCGTCAGGTTGTCTATGCTTGACTGGACATTGTTCGCGTTCACTCCGGTTCCGAAAATTTCCACAATACCGTCCCGCCCGCCGGACTGCGCCGCGACGTTGATCTTGGTGGTGGGCGTGTCGGCAAAAGAGTTGCCGGCATCGAGAACAACCATCCCGCCGGGACTTGGGCTGGTGGCAGTCGAATCGCCGCTGACTGAAATGGTGGAGTTGGCGCCTAGATTCAAAGTGTCGCTCGCCACCAGTTCAACGACGCCGTTTTCATTTTGCACCGAGTCCGCCTGGATCACGCCATTTTGATTCACCACCTGCGCCTGCAAGGCGATCGTGCCGGCATCGGCGGTGATCTGGCCGAAATTATTCACCGAACCCGCCGGCAATCGGACGACGCTGCTGAAACCGCGGCCATCGGCGCGTTCGTTCAACTGCACTTCCTGCCCCGCATAGAGACCGACATCGCCGCCGGGCGCGGATAGGCCGCCGTGGTTTTCAACGTCCTCCGCGATGAGATACAAGGATTTTCCCGCGCCGACTTTGACCTGCCCATAATTCACGATGCTCGCCAGCGGCGGCATGCCGGTGAACGTCCAGGCCGAACCCGCGCCAAAATCCGGCGTGAGCGGCGCGGTGGTGGCGATGAAGCTGCCGCCGACGCTGATCATCGAATTCGGCCCGAAATAAAACCCGTTCGCGTTGGCCAGGATGACCGTGCCATTTGCGTTGAGGCTGCCAAAAATCTGCGACGGGCTGGCGCCGCCAATCTCGTTGAAGACGACCGAATTTGCCGACGGCTGCAGGAACGTCGTCGTCTCACCCGCCTGGATGTTGAAACTGCTCCAGTTCAAAAGCGCCAGCTGGCTGGTGGTGACGTTGAGTTGCGAACCATTTTGCACGGCGGTCGCGGAACCGGAGCCGACGGTCATGCCGGTCGGGTTCGCGAAAAGATTTTCATCGCGCGCGCCGGCGCAAAAGGCGACGAGCAAAAATAATCCGCGCGCGTTGCGATTTTTCCAGAATGGACGGTCAGGTTTCATAAGGTTTCAAAATTGGTAGCCCACGCTGAAGTAAGCCTGGACGTCTCCGGCAGGCGTCGTCGGCGTGGCCAGTAAGGCATAAGCCAAAGTCAGGCGCGCGTCAAAATGACTTCCGGCGGTGAGATAAAATCCCGCGCCCGCGCCCCATTGCTGAATCGCCGACACGGTTGAATCCAGATGATACACCTCGCCATAATCCATGAAAATGGAGCAACGCAAATCGGCCGGAACGTCGCCGGCCTGCGTCGGGAAATAGCCGACGTTCAACGGCGGTGCGCGCAGATCGAATTGCGTCCGCCAGCCGGTGTCGCCGTAATTTTCACCGTTCTGATAACCGCGCACGCCGGAAGTGCCGCCCAATCCGAATTGTTCGTTGCTGATGAGCGGTGTGCTGGCCCATTGACCGTTGGCATTCAGCACCGCCGACCACTGGCCCGCCAGGTTTTGCTCGCGGATCAGTCCGGCGTTGATGGTCGTGTAATTTCCGCCGGCGTGAGGGGAGCCGGCGATGGCTTGAAATTTTTTCTGCGCGGACGCGAGCGGCGTCAGGAAAACACTCTGGCTGTAATTGAAAGCAAAACTGCCGTGCGCGTCCGGCCGGGAACCCGACCAGCCGAACGACAGCGGCACATACACGACTAAATCCCCGCTATTGTTGGTCGCCGCAACCGTTTCGGATTCGGAAGTTGGGGGGGAATTGTTCGTGTCAATCAGTTGCACCACCGTGTAGTTGGTATAAAAAGTCTGGGTTTGATAATATTTGACGTCGAATCCCGCGGAAACCGACGATTGCACACCCGCCAACTGTGGCAGTGGAAGCACAAATCTGCTGCCCACATTTTCGGTTGTGCTCGGCACCCGTTGGGCGTCTTGACGGAACACTTTCACCGTCGCGGTATTGGTAATTACGTCCACGGGTCCCAAAGCAGTCCCCGTGTCCGTGGTAGAGCGTGAGGCATAAACGATCAACTCCGGCTGGCCGGTCAGCGGCGGAAGATTGAACTGGTGGGTGACTTCGTTGTAGCCGAAGTCCACCGGCTGGCCGTCGTATTTTTGCCGCAAACCATCGCCAACTCCAAGCGGCAACCGGTAAAAACCGCTGTAACTGGCGACCGTCGGCTGGTCGTAAAATGGCACCGTGTCGTCCGGCTTGAGCTGCTGCGGCGAGAAATTATAGTCAAAGCCGATCTGATGATTGAGTTGCCAGAGATTGTTGTATTGGATCGCCGTGTCAACTCGCAGCAACGGCGTGCCCGGCGTGGAATTGTCATTGATCTCCAGGTGGCCGTGCAACGGCAGCCGGTCTTTGACCTGCAAGGTCAAGTCGCTCGTGCCCGGATCAAGGCCGGGACTGATGACCGGATAAATCTGGCGATCCTGATTTTGGTTGGCGAGATCGAGCTCGGGCTGAAGCCATTTTGTGTTCAGCAAAATATTCGTGTCAAGACCGGGCAGCGCCCGCAACACATTGTGGTAGCTGAAGTGCAGGTTGCCCGCGACCTTGATGCTGGCGAGCTTGCCTTCGATCACGTTCACGCGCACGATGCCATTCGTCAGTTTCTGCCGCGGCAGGGTGACGCTGACGGTCGCAAAGCCGAGGTCGCGATAAAGCAATTGCAGCGCCCCCAGCCCCTCGCGCACGCGCCCAAAGTCCACCACGCCGGTGTAGTTGGTCAGCACGCTGAATTTTTCCGGCGGCAAAACCGAGTTGCCCACGATGCGATAGCCGCGCACTTCAAGCGTCGGTTTTTTTTCGGGCGCGATGAAGAGATTGGTTATCGCTGCGGCCAAAGTGGATTCCGCGCCGGCATCGGCGGCGCGCCCGGTGACCCGGATGAGCACCAGGCCGTTGGTGATTTTTTGCTCCGGCAGGGTGACGTTCAGGTTCGAGTAACCAAGCCCGCCATAATACCCCTGCAATTTTTCCAAACCTGCGCGCACGCGCGCGGCATCCACCTTGCCGGTGTAATTGGAAAGCACCCCAAATTCCGGCGGCGGCAACGCCGCGTCGCCTTCAATCCGGTAAGCGCGCACGTCCAGGGTCGGCAGCAGCTTCACCGGCGCGTTGGTGGCGAGCGGCGCGGCAAACAAATCCTCGATGACGGCGGGCGGATCGGTTTCCGCAGCCTGGCTGTCGGAAATGTTCACCAGTGCCGTCATGAGCATGATCAGGATGAAATGCTTGATAATTTTCAGGCTAAAAACGTGTTTGTCGGCAAAAATTCCATCGCCACCGTGGTCTTGATTTAATCAAATTGACCGGCGCGGAAAAAATCCGCGCCGGTCTTTGCTATTTTCTCGGCTTAAAAAATCTCAGCCGGCTGTCCGTCCAGTCATCCTCAATAGACTGTCGATTCAATCAAACCACCATCCAGCGTGGTTTGGCGGGAAACGGAGGCATTCACAGCGTTAAATGTAACAAATTTACCATTGAACAATGAATTGGTTTGATAACTCGGAGCCGACACAGCATTTTCCAAGGCTTGAATGAGCGCCAGCTGGTTGGCCGATGGTGCCCGGCTGTCCGGAGACGGGAAATAGATATAACGTTCATAACCCCAGAGCGGATAGGTGCCGTTGATGACGTTGTTGGTGGAGTAGGGCACGCCTTCGTAGCTCAATTTAGTAAGTGATCCCGCATCCTGCGCCGCCACGGTGCCGATGGAACCCGGGATGGCTGCCACATTGGCCGCCACTTCAGAGCCGCTGCCGGCACCGTCCCAGCCAGCATCAGTCGGCTGACCTAAACTGTTGGTATGGAAGTTATCGGCTGATCCGGTGAAAAAGATGTTGGCATCAATCACCTGCCGGACGGCGGCGATAGCATTACGACCCACAAAATAAACAGTGTTGGCTGTGGCACCGCCAAAGTAGGTTGCGGGCAGCGTGCCACCGGATGACTCCAGATAATTGGCCAGCCGTTGCGTGATGTTTGATACGCCGACAAGATCTGCGCCGTTATTCTTCACATAGACGAGCGGCACGACCAAGTCATAGTCTTGGTGGATTCCCAAGGCACTAGAACTAATGCCCACCGTTTCCGGGGCGACAATGCTGATCGCATTCACCGGGATTGCGCTCACCGGGCCGGCACCACTGTTGGTGTTCGCCAATTGGACGTGGTTCTGACTGGCGATGTCCAGAATAGCTCCCGCACCACCGGTGAAGTTGAAATCCCACGTCACATTCGTGCTGCCGCCGTTCAAATTTCCGGTGGCCTCGAAAATAAGACTATTAGTGGGGTTGAAGGTGATGGAGCCGCCCGGTAAGAGACCACCCACGCTGTTCGTCAAACGGTCTTCGACAAGCTTGATGCTGGCATTGCCGCCAACGGTCACAAGGCTAATGGTGGTCGCATGGAGCGCGGGCACCAACACTGCGCCGGAAAGGCCGGCGAGAATTATTTTTTTGAGATAATTTTTCATATTATTTTTTGGTTGTTTATTTGATTATTGGTTTTTTGTTTTGAGGGTTTTTACAACCTCTTCTTATTCATTTATTGGTCTTATGGTTAAACGGTCAGATTTTTATTGTTATCAGATACTGTTACGACGCAACTGATGGCGAAAACCGAGCCATAGCAAGCCGACGCCAAAAATTGCATACACGCTTGGTTCCGGCGCTGGTACAACGGAGGTGAAATCCAGCGTGCCATCGCTGTTGAACGTGAAGTCGCCGTCATAGACTGCCTGCTGAGAAGTCCCCAACCCCGGATCAAACTCGAACAGATCCGCAGTTACGCTCCCTGATGTAAAAGAAGAAGGCGTGATGCTTGTGGGGAAACCATTTGGCGCACCATTAAAACCACTGCTGGTTCTGGAGGTGTAGCTATTGGCGTTGCCACTCGAAATGATTGCGAATGACAGCCCGTTGGTGGATCCGGCTGGATTGCTTGAACTCCAGGGCAAAAGACCGATGGATGCGAGACTCCCGGAGTTTTGCAATCCAAGAATTCCCAGTTCGGATGATCTGAGGGTGTTTTGACCCGAACCCGTCAAGTCATTCGGTGCGGTGTCAGGACTGGCACCGGATTGCTGGGTTGTGAGGTAAGCGGTGTGTGCGGACACGGATCCAGATGCGGCGTTCTGAAGCCCGAATATGGTGAACGACAAGCTGTTGAGGCTGGAACCTGCGGTCGTGAGATACGAACTGTAGCTGCCGACTTCATATGCCGAGCCGCCGGACAGCGAGACCAAGTTGGCGAGACTGCCAATGTCAACTTCGACGTCCGAATGACCAGACTGGCTGAAGTCCAAAATCAGGTCGCCGTCAGTGTAACTAATCTGGGCGTGCGCCGAAAGACCCGATAAGGCCAGTCCCGCCAATCCCAGAATGGGTAGGTATTTTGTTTTCATTTTTTCCTTTTTGGTTGTTGTGTTTGTTTGGCGAATCCTCCAGGGGACCGGTCAGATTCAAATTTTTTTTGGGGTGATCATCTTA
>Ga0302201_10002048_pt1 | contig 16440 bp, 17 predicted proteins | sample II_Bog_N3_2_FD_194586 | JGI IMG/M metagenome (GOLD analysis project Ga0302201, IMG submission 194586) | Peat permafrost microbial communities from Stordalen Mire near Abisko, Sweden - II_Bog_N3_2 | ecosystem: Environmental > Terrestrial > Soil > Wetlands > Peat | place: Sweden: Abisko... | reverse complement strand
CGCATGGAAAAAATTTGTTGTATAACTTGAACGGCAGCTCGCAGCAGATCGTCAGTCAGTCCAACACGATTGACAGCACCAGCTCCGGCATCATCGGCCTTTCGGTCTCGGCGCTGACCCTCGGCAATACCACGGTCAATGTCAGTTCGGACACGAGCACCATCAGCACGGCCATCCAGAAATTTGTCACCGATTACAATGCGGTTCAGTCTTACATCACCAGCCAGCAATCGGTGACGACGGCGGCGGATGGCACGGTGACACCCGGCACGCTAACCGGTGATACCAATGCCAACGGTATTGTCACCAGCCTGCGGTCGCTGGCCGGGACGGTTGCGTCCATTGCCGGGACTTCCGGCACGGTGAAATCGCTGGCTGACCTCGGCTTTCAAAGCAACGGCAACGACAATACCATCGCCGCGAGCAATACTAGCACGTTGTCCTCCTTGTTGACGACCAATCTCAACGACATCAAGGCGCTGTTTTCTGATCCCACCAATGGTTTGGCGGTGCAGATGAGCACTTACATTACCAACACCACCGGAGTGAACGGCACCCTGCCAGTGCGCACCGCGGATTTGACGCAGCAGAGCACGAACATCGGCACGCAGATCACCAACCTGGAAACGAAGATCACCAACGACATGAACCAGTGGAATTCGGAATTTTCGGCGATGGAAACCGCCGAATCGCAGACCAACGCGGAACTCACCTACATTTCCCAGGGCGTGACCAACGGCACCCTCTGATCCGCCATGAAACGCACCCTCACCCACCGATTGTCGAGCCTTGAGCGCAGCCTTTGCGCCGTCGGCAGCGGGGAAATGGCGGCGTCTGCCACCAGGCTTTTTCGCGCCGCCGGCATGGGCCGCCGCCCGCGTTTTTTTAATTTTTCACCGGTCCCCATCATCCGCCCGCTTCCGCCTGCGCTTGCCGCGCTGGCTGGCCGGCGGAACAAGTCCAATCAACCCCACCGCAACCTCACGCCCACCGCCAGTCGGTGGCGACCACCCGGAAAGGCCGCGTCACGACACGCACCGCCCGGCTGGCCGAAACGATTTTTTCAGGCGGAGTTCATTGGACTAAAGCGATCCGGACAGCCTAGGCTGTCTGGCCCAAATCAATCAGAAGCGTTCCAACTTTAAATTCCACATAATCGGGGTGGTTTAAGGATTTCCATGAACTCCAGTGCCTGTCCGCCCGGCGGCTTTGACCGCCGGCGGAAGTTAATATGGCGTGTCGGCTGGTCCGTCGGACTCGTCGTCTGTTGCACCGCCATCGGCGACTGTCAGGCGGCACCGCCGGAATTTCGCCCGGACAATTATTTTGTCCATCCGGCGAAACTGCCGGTCAGCCTCCAACGCGTCGCCATCCTGCCGCTGGCCGCCGAAAACGCTGGCGGTGACCTGCCGGAAGGCTGCGCCGCGCTCACTCCCGTGCTGTGGGAACAGCTCGTGAAAACCCGGAAATTCGAGGTGGTGGCCGTGGATGCCGCCAAGCTGCGGAGCCGCACCGGCCAGGTGAACTGGACCGGCGCGGAAAATCTGCCGCCGGATTTCTTCGCCTTTTTGCGCCGCGAATATGGTTGCGAGGCCGTGCTGTTCACCGAGTTGACGACCTACCGGGCGTACGCGCCGCTGGCCATCGGCTGGCGGCTGAAGCTGGTGGATGCCCGCACCGGGCAGATTCTCTGGGCGGCGGAGGAATTATTTGATGTCACGCAGCCGGGGGTTTCCCGCGCCGCCCAGCGGTTTGGGCAGCCCCGGCCGAGGTTGCCCGAATTGCCGTTTTTTCACCAGGAAAATTGGCTGGCCGTCAATTCGCCCCGCCGGTTCGGCGCCTATTCGGCCGCCGCCCTGCTGGAAACTTTGCCGGAACGATGAAATTAAGGCTAAAGTAATTATGAGCCGCGCCGATGAGCATTATGAAAGGGATGAGTGGCTGGCTGGCCGCTCGCCGAACTTTTATCAAAAAATTATGGTAGTCGAATTCAACACCGGTGGTTCCAATTATATTCCCGTCCGCCAGACTGCCGCCCCGCCGGCGGCGACACCTGCGGCCGGTGCCGCCGATTCATTCGACGCCACCCAGTCGCTCCAGCAATCGCTCCAGCAGGCGCCGGCGGTCCGCCCGGACAAAGTGGCGCAGGCCAGCGCGCTGGTGAGCGACGGCAATTATCCCTCGGACGCCGCCCTGAACCAGCTCGCCGGCTTCCTCGCCCGCCGGCTCCCGGCTTCCTAAATCTTAACCCCACCCATTATGCCGCCTGTCAATCCATGGAAATCCTACCGTCGGATTGCCACCCAGACCGCGCCGCCCGGCCAGTTGGTGTTGATGTTGTTTGACGGCGCGCTCCTGGCCTTGGACCGCGCGCTGCTCGGTTTCAAATGCACCGATGTCGGCGAGCGCAATACCTCCATTCACAACAATCTCCAGCACGCCCTGGACATCATCCGCGAATTAAACAGCTCGCTGGATCTCGAAGCCGGCGGCCAGCTCGCCGACACGCTCCGAAATCTCTACGGTTTTTTTGAACGCCGCCTGCTCGAAAGCAATTTGAAGAAGTCGCGCAAGGGCATTGACGAAGTCATCCCCATGCTCAAACAGCTCCGCGATGCCTGGTTCAAGATGCTCAACGGGCAGACGGATCCCGCCCTCCTCGCCACCGCCGCCAACTGGCCGGCCAGCCAATTAACCACTGCATGAATGCCGAAAGCGAATTGATTTACGCCTACCGTGAATGGCTCCGGCTCGCCCGCGCCGAGACCAAGGCCATCCAGACGCGCAACTGGGACCTCCTCTCCGACTGCCATCTCGCCATCAAGGATTTTCAGGCCCACATCACCGGCCTGACCCCGGAAGTCCGGGCCGAATGGCAGCGCACCGGCTGTAACGCGGCGGAAAAGGAAAAAAATCTCAAGGTCTTCGCCTCCGAGCTGATCGAATTGACCCGCACCAACCAGAGCCTCCTACAAGCCACGCTCCGCAACGCCCGCAAACAGCTCGACCACCTCGGCGAAGCCGGCCGCAACCTGAAGCTCCTTCAGCGTTCCTACGGCCTCGTTCCCGCCTGGAGCCGCGCGTCCTGATTCAGCCCGGGGCGTATGCACTCGCCGGACGACATCCCGCATCCTGACGATCCAATTCTGGTCGTGGATGACGAAAAGATTTTTCTGTCCGCGCTCCAGCAGACGCTCCAGCGCGCTGGTTACGAGGCCATCGCCCACAGTTCCCCGCTCGAGGCGCTCGCCGAACTCCCGCGCCGGAAATTTTCCGTTATCATCTCCGACCAGTTGATGCCGGAGCTGTCCGGCCTCGAACTGTTGGCCAAAGCGCGGCAGATCCAGCCGTTCGCCACCCGTATCCTGGCGACGGCCGTGCTCAATCTCGACACGGTCATCGCCGCGATCAACAAGGGTGAAATATTCCGGTTCATTATCAAGCCGTGGCTGCACGAGGAATTCATCGCCACGCTGAAAAACGCCGTTCAACGCCACCAGCTCATCTGCCAGAACGCCCGGTTGCAGGAAGCCACCCAATCCATGAACGCGCAGTTGATCGAGCTGAACCGTTCGCTCGAATCGCAGGTCCAGCTCACCACGCGCCAGAACCACGAATTGGGCCAGCTCAATTCCGCGCTGGAAACCAATTTGCTTCGCTCCATCGAACTCTGTGTCCACACGATGCAGACGTTTTATCCGTCGCTCGGCAACCAGGCCCGCCGCGTCACCGAACTGTGCCGCGCCATCAGCCAGATCGCCAAGCTGCCGTCGGACGAGCAGCGCGTGCTCGAAAGCGCCGCGCTGCTGCATGATATCGGCCTCGTCGGCATCCCGCGCCAGATCATCCGCCGCTGGCAGGAAGACCCAAATTCGCTCGCCGAACCGGAGCGCGCTCATCCAGCAGCATCCGATCCTTGGCCAGGAACTCGCCACCTTCGTCAGCCACCTGGACAAAGTCGGTTACATCATCCGCGCCCACCACGAACGCTTCGACGGCCACGGCTATCCCGACCAGCTGGTCGGCGAAAACATTCCGTGGCTGGCGCGCCTGCTCGCCGTGCCGGTGGCGTTCGCCTCCTTTCGGCTGACCGACACCGACGCCGTTGAAAAAATCAAGACCGGCGCGAACACCGCCTTCGATCCCGAGGCGCTGAAAATTTTCCTGCGCGCCCAGGCCGTCGCCACCGTGCCGCGCCGCGAACGCCAGATTTCGCTCGGTGAACTGCGCCCCGGCATGGTCCTCTCGCGCGGCATCTACACGCCGAGCGGCCTGCTGCTGGTGCCCGAAGGCCAGCGACTCAATGCCACCTACATCGAAAAAGTTTTGAACTATAACCGCGTCCAGCCGCTGGTGCAGACGCTTACCGTCTATTGCTGAAGCCTGTTGCCGGAAGTTGAACTGCCGGTGACCGGCGCTTCCCCGGGGTGTGTTCGCATTGACGCCGCGCTTGCTTTCCCCGCCGCGTCAATCCATGCTATTCTGGAATATCAACCCCGCGTGTCGGGGCATTTTTTACATGAGCAACGTTTCCGATCTCGATCTCAACTTGGAAAACCTCTTTCAGCCCGCTTGGGCGCAGGGGAAAACCGAGTCCAACAAATTTGCAAAGTTCACCGGCAATGAAGGCGTCAAGCCCGAACGCGCTTTCAGCGGCAAGCCCGGCGAACGCCGCGCGCCGCGCCGCGATGGCCCCGGCGGCGGTGGCGAACGCCGTGGCGGCTTTGGCGGTCCGTCGCGCGGCGGCGGTTCCAAATTTGGCGGCGGTGACCGCCCCGGCGGATTCCGCGGCGGCGACCGGCGCGACGAGCCGCGCCGCGAGCGGCCGGAACCGCCGGCGCCCTTGCCGGAGCTGAATGTCGCTTTCATCCCGGAAGAACGCGGGGTCGAGCAGTTGTCGAAGCAGATCAAAATGACGGGCCGCGCGTATCCGCTGTTCCAGATCGCGCTGCTGATTTTGCAGAAGGCGGAACGCTATTCCGTCCTGCTCACCAAGAAAAAATCCGACGGCGCGGCGCCGTCGCTGTTTGTCTGCGCGCTCGACGATTCGCCGTGGACGAACGAGGATGAAGCCGTCGCGCACGTGCTCAAAAATCATTTCGCCACGTTTTATCAGGCCGAGCAAACGGCGACGGAGCCGCCCAAGGGCGTTTACACGTTTGTCGCGCAATGCGGTTTGAGCGGCGTTATCCTCGGCCCGCCGAATCATCACGATTACCAGAACCAGTTGCGCAAGTTGCACACCGAAAAGTTTTCGCGGATGCCGTTCGACCTATTCAAGGCGCGCGTGAAAATCGTCAAGGACGAGGCCGTTGTCAAAAAATGGATTGAGGAACAAAGCTTCAAGACGGAATACAATTGTCTCAACGTGCCGGAGCCGCTGAAGCTGGCGACGCTCGAAGCGGTGGAAAAACATTTCCGCGCGACGCACAAGGATTCCATCATCAAGCCGGTGGAGACGCTCACGGTGCCCGGCCTGCCGAGCCGCAGTTTGCGCAGCAGTGGTTTGCAGCGGCTCATCCGCCAGGAATGGGAGCACCAGAAATTTTTCCCGCTGCCCATCGCCACGAAGCTGAGCCAGCAGTTCGCGCAATACGGCCTGCAATTTTTCAAGGTCAACAAAACCGTCACGCACGTCAGCGTGGCGCGGCCGACGTTCCTCGACATCGAAAGCACGCCGGTCTCGGAAAACATCAAGCGCATCATTGATTTCATCAACGGCAACGTAAAATGCACGCGGAAGAAATTGATCGAGGCGCTCGCGCCGACGCCCAAGGTGGCAAAAGTTCCGGTGGCGGAAATTCCGGTCACGCCGGCCGCGCCGGTGGCCGAAGGTGAAAGTGCTCCGGTCGCGAACCAGGCAGCGAAGCCTGCCGAACCCGCTGCGCCTGAAACCACGCCGGAACAGACGGCGGTTATCGTGGATTTGCACTGGCTGATTCATCAGGGTGCGGTCTTGGAATTTGCCGATGGCCGTATGGAAACGGCGAAGAAGCCCGCGCCCAAGCCGGTGAAACCGGAAAAGAAACCCGCCAAGCCGGCCGCCGCCGAAGCGACCAATGCCACGGAAACAATTACACCGGCGGAAGTCGCTGCCGAACTCGCGGCGGAAGTCGCTGCCGAACTCGCGGCGGAAGTTTCCGCGCCGTCAACTCCGGTCACCGAAGCTGTGGCCGAATCTCCGGCGCCGGTGGTCGAACCTGCGCCAGCGGCTGTCGTTGAAGCAAGTCCCCCGGCGGCCTAAATTGATTTGGCTTCGGCGGCGGCGAAAATTCTCGTTGCGCCGTGGCCTCGAAAATCCACCCGGCGCACCGCGCCGGGTTTTTCGTTTCCTGCGATAGCTTCCGGCCGCCGCCGCCCGCTGCGTCGCCCTGAATTCATTGCTTTCCTTAATCCGCTGAAATGCTAACTTGTGACATGCCTTTCAGTAAATTAGGCCTTTCGCAAGTCATGCTCGACGGCGTCAAGGCGATGGGTTATGTGGATCCCACACCCATCCAGCTCCGCGCCATTCCGCTCGTGTTGTCCGGCCGCGATGTCATCGGCAGCGCGCAGACTGGCACCGGCAAAACCGCCGCGTTCGCCCTGCCCATTCTTTCCAAGCTCGGCAAACATAATCCCGTCGGCCCGCGCGCGCTCATTTTGGAGCCGACGCGCGAACTCGCGTCGCAAGTCGAGACGGCCATCCGCGATTACGCGCGCTTCACGGATTTGAAAGTCACTGTCGTTTACGGCGGCGTCGGCTACGGCAAGCAGACCGACGAACTGCGCGCCGGCGCGGACGTTGTCGCCGCCACGCCGGGACGGTTGCTGGATCATCTGGAACAAGGCACGCTGCGGCTCGACCAGGTGGAATTTCTCGTGCTCGACGAAGCCGACCGGATGCTCGACATGGGTTTTCTGCCCGACGTGCGCCGGCTCGTGGAAAAATGCCCGAAGCATCGCCACACGGCGCTGTTTTCCGCGACCATTCCGCCGCAGATCGAAACGCTCATCCAGTGGGCGATGCACAATCCCGAGACGATTGAAATCGGCGCGCGCCGCACGCCCGCCGAGACGGTGAAGCACGTCATCTATCCCGTTTCTGACACGCAAAAATCTGACCTGCTCATCCAGTTGCTCGAACGGGTGAACTACAATTCGGTGCTGGTGTTCTGCCGCACGAAGCATGGCGCGGATCGCATTGCGGGTTTGCTCAAGCGCGCGAATCACGCCGTCGCCGTCTTGCATTCCAATCGCACGCAAAAGGAACGCGAGCAGGCGCTGGAAGGTTTTCGCGAAGGCAAATACGAGGTGCTCGTCGCTACGGACATCGCCGCGCGCGGGCTCGACATCGCGGACGTCAGCCACGTCATCAATTACGACGTGCCGCAGCATCCGGAGGATTACATCCACCGCATCGGCCGCACCGGCCGCGCGGAGCAGACGGGCGACGCCTACACGCTGATGGTGGCCGAGGATGCGCCGCACGTTTTTGCCATCGAACGTTTCATCAGCCAGAAAATTCCCCGCGTAAAGCTGGAGAATTTCAATTACACCTACACTGCGTTGTTTGAAGAAGCCAAGCCCGGCGCGGCGGCGGGCGGATTTCCCGGCAAAGTGCGCGGCGGCCGCGTCCACGGCGGCTACCACTTCGCGCCCGGCGGACGGAGAAGGTAAATTTGGGCAACGGAAGCTGGCGGCTGGTGTTCATTCAGTTGTATGAGTGAACAAAATAAAACCTCCTGTTCTGCATTTACGATTTCGGAAATCCTTCTTCTGGTTTTCATCATTGGAATCCTTGTCGCGATTGCAATATCTAACCGTGTCGGTGGTCCTCGAACTAGCCCAGCCAACGCCTGCATCAACAACCTTCGACAAATTGATGCCGCCGCAAATCAGTTCGCATTGGAAAATCATCTGACTAACGGCGCCCGCCTCAATTTTCCAAACGACCTGACGCCCGTCATAAGGCTCAATCGCGAAAACAAAATCCCCCCGTGTCCTTCCGGCGGCATTTATTACGTGGGAAGAATTGGCAAAACTCCAACTTGTTCGCTCGGCAGCACCGTCACGCCTGCCCACGTTTTGCCCTGAAGCGTCATCCAAAATATTCACTTGACATTACTGTATCTATTAATTATAAATACAGCAAGTTCGTCGGCCCCTGCCGTCGGACGACGGCCATTGGGGAATGGCCATGCCGGCGGCGTGTGGGTTTTTCCGCGCGGTGTGCCGTTCTTTGACATCTGGATTTTGTCGCGCACCGTTCCGGGCTGCCCGGGCGAAGCTTGCCCCGCTTCGCCCGGCAACCTGGAAATCCTCAAAATTTCATTTTTTGGTCATCTTTAGTCATCTTTGGTCACTTTCACCAGTCGTTGGCCAGCGCCTATATTTCGCAAGCCGAGCGCAAAGGCGGCGAAGACTAAAGATTGTTTTCTTTCAGCTTTCTTCGCGTCCTTCGCGCGACCCAAAATTCATTTAAACCATACTCTTACCCACCAAAGCCACGAAACCAGCAACCAGCAAACAGCATTTCGGGTAATCTTTGGTAATCTTTGGTAATCTTTGGTAATCTCTGGTAACCTGCACCAGCCATAGGCCTGCGCCGTAACTATCGGTTTGGAGCTGCTTCCTTTTGAAACTTTACCACCGTTAAAAATGAAAAAGGGTAAAGAAAAGGTAAAATTCCGGATGCTCTATCAAGCACTTACAAAAGCTGGCCCGCTGCCTGGTAAAGAAAAATAATGTTTGGTGGTGGTATATTTCGCGCGTTGAGCGCGAAGATGGCGAAGGGGAAAGTTGTTTTTCCTTCGGTTTTTTTCGCTTCCTTCGCGCGACCCCCAAAATTCTTTCAAACCATGCCCTTACCCACAAAACCAGCCACCCGCATCCCGCAACTTCTTTGCCTCGCTGGCTGCGGGTTAATCCGAATTCCCCTGTGGAAGGGGATCCGAATTGAACTTCGGGATTTGGGTTAAAACAGCTGCGATCCGTCCAGCCAACCCACTCCGGGCTAAACCCCGATGCCAATGAAACTCCAATTTTGTGAGGTAATGGCATTTTGAAAAAACGGTTAGAGATTATCACCCTAATTTTTGAGTCAGATTTTTCTCTTCCATCCATTTGGCAAATCAGTTTGCCTTGGAGCATCACTTGACCAAGGGCGACCGCATCAGTTTCCCGAACCATCTGATACCCTATATAATACCCAATCGCTAACGGAAAATGCCACCATGCCCGGCTGGTGGCATCTACAATATTGCAAGAATTGGCAAAACTCCAACCTGTACGCTCGGCACCAATGTCACGCCAGCCCATGTTTTGCCCTGAGCTCCCAAGCAAAACCAAATCCGGCCAGCCAGCCGGATGACGCTGGCTTCGCTGGTATCGGCGGTGTTGTTCTAGCCGGTAAAAGTCACTTCGGCGCGAGCGGTTCTGCCCAGCTTGTTCAAATTAAAACAGGCGTTGCGCCCGGCGCAGCGGTATTCCCAGCATTTTTCTCGTGGCAGAAGCCTTGCTGCATTTCCGGGCGACGTATGAATGCACGCAGAATCTTGGGCGTAACCGAGGGCGACTTTCCGGCGAACGGTTCGCCGCGCCGGAAAATGGAATTCGCCATCAATTACACCGCGCTGGCGCCCACGGAGGGCGGCTGGCAGCCGTGGTATTTCCGGCTGGCGGATTCGCATGTCGAATTGATGACCAAAGTTGATCCGGCGCAGGAGGCGGCCGACCCGGACCGGCGGGAGTTCCTGCTCGGCTGCGGTTCGGCGCTGCAATATCTGAAGGTGGCGCTGAAACATTTTGGCTGTCTCGGCCCGGTGGCTATGTTCCCGGACCTCGGCCAGCCGGCATTGGTGGCAAAAATTCATTTTGGTTCCGGCCGCGACCAGCCGGGGCGGGATAAACTGCTTTTTGAAGCGATGCCCGGCGGCTTCGCAGCGGGTTCGGTGGCTGGCGAAATGCCGGTGACCGGGACGATGCTCACGGTGCTCGCCCAGGCGGCTGCTGGCGAACGCGGCTGGCTGGACTTCGTCCAAAGCGAAGTCGGCCGGCAGCACGTTCTGGAGGCCACGCTGGCGGCGAATCGCGATTTTGGTTTTTGGCCGGGCACCGATGAACCAGACCAGCCGCCGGCGGTTTTAACGGCGGTTTTGGCCGTGGTGAAAACCAAGACGGACGATAAATACGGCTGGCTGGAGGCCGGTCAGACGATGGCCCGGACGATTTTGCAGGCGCAGGCATTGGGCTTGACGTGGGCGTTCTTCGATCCCGTACGCCGCCGGGCCGCGCGGGAGGAGTTGCGCCGGGGTGTCGGTCGCAAAGGTTTTGCGCAGGTCATTCTGCAATTCGGTCCGCTGCTGTCCGACGCGGCGGTTCCCCTGGCCGCGCCGTGGCTGGCTCCGTCGGTTTATCGGTGATGCTGGCAGCCAGCGGCGGCGAAATTTATTCAGCAGCGAGAATTTTTTGCGCTATTTCGCTGCCGACGCGTAGTCGTGCCACAGCCATTCCAGCGCTTCGGGCAAAGTTTGTTGTTTCACGGCGCGGTCGGTGTGGCCTGCGTTGCGGGCAAAGCTGAACTGGTAATGATAATTTTTTGCCGCCAGAACCTTTGCCATGTTCTCGTTGGCAACGACCCAGTCGTGCATTCCATCACGCATGGCGTTCGGATTAAAATTGTCCCGGTCGCCTGCTTCCAGCCAGAGGCGGATGGGTTTGGCGGGATTTTCAGGAATGAGCCGCTCGTGAAATTCCCACGCGCCGTGCGGAGTCTCGTTGCTGTGTGGCCATTGCTGGTTCACAAAGGTGCCGGAGTAAGTGAGCACGCGGTGATAAAGTTCCGGATGATACCACGCCATGATGAGTGCGCAGGAGCCGCCGGAACTGCCGCCCATCGTCGCGCGGGCGTCGGGGTCTCTGGTCAGGATGACGTGGCATTTGCTTTCGACGAGCGGCAGCACTTCCTGCTCGACGAATTCGGCATAACGGCCGGACATGGTGTCGTATTCCAAACCGCGTTCGCTGCCTTGCGCGTCGCCGCCGCCATTGCCGATGGAGATGGCGACTAGCGCGGGGACTTTTTTCTCCGCAATCAAATTATTCAAAGCCGTGAACAATGCCCGGTCCGGCCCGTCCGCGCCAACCAGGAACGGCGCGGCGGTGCCGGGGACATATTGCCGGGGAACATAAACCGCCACCCGGCGCAGATAGGGAGCGGGATGACTGGTGGTTACGACGAGCCGTGCGGGATCGGCGGGATCCGGCGTGCCAAATGTGCCCGGGTTACGCGCGCTGCCGGGATAGACTTTGCTGTCCGCCGAACTCATGGTGAAGTTATAGATCGTGCCTTGGGGAACATTGGTCAGCGCGATCATCTCCGGCGCGGGTCGGTGTGTCGGGCCGAGGATGAAATTTCCGTCGGCCGCCACCGGCGGAACAGTGCCATCAGGCAACTCCGTGGCGGGGACAAAGCCCGGTGTGTGCGGATCGCGGGTGGGCGGCATCGGCCGTGCGGTGCGGGTGGCCGCCGGTGGGGTTGTGCCCAAGGTCTGGGCGGCGACCGGACTTGTGCCCGCCATCAAATTCAGCACTGCGACGAGCCACGCGGTAAGGAAAACCAGCTTGGCCGTTTTTATGGTTGTCTTTTCAATTTTCAAGGGTCGACGGAATCACGTTCTAGCAGACGTAAAGCCATCTGCCAAGATTACGAAAAAACCGGCGGAAATTCTGACGGCGGAAGCACCGCCGCCGGGCTGCTCTCTGCGGTGCGGCGGGAAGCCGCAAACCTTTTTTGTTTTGAAACTTTCATTCGCCACCGGTTTTGAATAAAGGTCTTTATGCCGCAGTTTTCATACAAGGCCCGCAAGCGTTCCGGCGAACTCGTCGAGGGCGTGCTCGAAGTGCCGGATCGCAACGCCGCGTTGCTGCAAATCCAGCGCTCCGGGCTGTTTCCCATCGCCGTGACCGACGCCAAGGCCGGCGCAGCGAATGACGGCCCGGGCAAGGACAAGGGCGTGAACCTCGTGTCTTTTTTGCCGCCGAGCCTCCAGGCGCAGCTCGCCAAGAAACGCAAACCAAAATTGCAGGAGCTGGCGACGTTCACCACGCAGCTCGCCAACCTGTTGAATTCGGGCATGCCGCTGACGGTGGCGCTGAACAGTATGACGCATCTGGAGTCCAAAGGCATTCCCGCCGAGGTCAGCCGGAGTTTGAAGCAGGAGGTGACGGAAGGTCGGGCGTTGTCGGACGCGATGGCACGGCAGCCGGTGATTTTTACGGACTTGTATGTCAACATGGTGCGGGCGGGTGAGCAGAGCGGCTCGCTGGTGCCGGTGCTCCGGCGCATGGCGAACCATTTCCAGCAGTTTGCGGAGGTGCAGGCCAAGTTCAAGTCGGCGATGATCTACCCGGTGATGGTGATCGGCGTGGGTCTGCTGCTCGTCACGTTTTTCATGACGGTGATGATGCCGAAGTTCACCGAGATTTTCACCAGCTTCGGCATCGAGCTGCCGCTGCCGACGCGGTTTTTGATCGCCACCAGCGCGCTGTTCACGTCGTATTGGTGGCTGCTGGGATTGCTGGTGCTGGCAGTGATCGTACTGTTCAAGCGCTTCCAGTCCAGCGCGGCGGGCGGGCGCAAGCTGGACGAATGGCGGATGAAGCTGCCGGTGTTCGGCAAGGTGGTTCAAATAAATTTGTTTGGTCAGTTTGCGCGCACGCTCGGCACGTTGCTACAAAACGGCGTGCCGGTGCTGACCGCGTTGAAAATCACCGAGCAGGTCTTGTCCAACCGGCTCATCCGCGAGGCTATCGCCAAGACGCGCGAGGCGGTGACGGACGGCAAGACTCTGGCGCAGCCGCTGGCGCAGAGCCGATTGTTCCCGCAGCTGATGATTGACTTGGTGCGCATTGGCGAGGAGACCGGCGACGTGCCCGGCTCGCTGAACAACATCGCCGACACCTACGAAAACGAGCTGCAGATCGCGCTGCGCGTGATGAGCGACCTGATCGGCCCGGTGCTGATCATCGTGATGGCGATTCTTGTTGGCTTCCTGCTGTTGAGCATCTTCCTGCCGTTGTTCAAGATGATCGCGTCCATTCACTGAAATGAAATTGCGAAGTGCCAGTTTTCCGGCGCGCGGTGAATTAGCCCCGTGTTCCAAGCCGCAAGCCGCAATCCTCGTTTCCGCGTTCACGCTGATTGAACTCATGATTGTCGTGGGCATCATGGGTCTGATCGCGGCGATGGGCGTGCCGTCCATCGCCAAGGCGTTGCAGAAGGACGGCATGAGAAAGGCCGTGAGCGACGTGGAGGACGTGTTTTTTTCGGCACGGGAACAGGCCATCATCGCCAACCAAAAAGTGGCGGTGGTGATTTACCCGCGCGAACGCCGGTTCGGGGTGGAGGGCGCGAATGCCGGTGCCGGCACGACCGTGAACGTCCATTCCGGCAAGACGGTGGTGGCGACGCTGCCGGACGGTGTCGAGTTCGGGATGCTGGACATTTTCCGGCAGGACTACTCGCAGTCGGAGCCCGCCAAGATTTGGTTCAACCCGGACGGCACCTGCGACGAGGCGGTGATTGTTTTGATCGGCAAGGGCGGCGCGGAAAAAATAACCCTGGAATACGCTACCGGAATGCCGGTGATTTCCGACGTGGACAAATGAAACGGGCTTTCCCCATCGCCGGGCGCCGCGCGTTCACGCTGTTGGAAGTGATGATCGCCATCGCCATTTTCTTCGTGTCCGCGTTCGCCATCCTCAGCCTGATTTCAACCTCGCTTAACAACGTGCGCCGGCTGCAGCGGCCGTCGGTGGACGCCAGCCCGGTGCTGGCGCGTTACGCCGCCACCAACAGCCTCGTCGAAGGCACCTATAGCGGCAGCCTCGGCGATCCGAACCTGCTCGGCAAGGATTATCGCGACTACAATTGGACGGCCGAAATCATCGAAGTCGCCTCGAACCATTTGTACAGCGTGGAATGTGCCATCCAGCCGGCCAATGGGGGCCATGAAATTATTTCAGATTTAAAAACGATCCTCTACCGGCCGCAGTCGCCGCCTGGCTCCCTGGACGGTGGCATCGGCATGAAAGGCCATTGAAATTGCAAATATCAAATTTCAAAGTCCGATTTTTTGGTGGCCGCGCCGAAGGAAAAAATCCGCCATCCGCCATCCGCCATCCGCACTTTTTCCGCGCCTTCACCCTGATTGAGATCATGGTGGCGATGTTTGTTTTTAGCATCGTCGTTGCGGCCATTTACGCAACGTGGGCGGTGGTGATGCGCGCCGCGCAGGTCGGGCAGGAGGCCGCTGCGCAGGCGCAGCGCCAGCGCGTGGTGCTGCGCGCCATCGGCGACGCGCTCATGGGCGTCGAGTCGTTTCAGGCGTCGCAGCATTATTACTGGTTCAAGTTGGAAAACGGCGAAGCGCCGTTCCTGAGCTTTGTCGCGCGGCTGCCGGACACTTATGCGCGCAACGGAAAATTCGTCGGCGCCGCCGGGGGGCGCGATGCCAGTTCCCGGCGCGTCACCTTCTCGCTGGCGGCGGGCGACGCCGGCGAAAAAGATTTGATCCTGCGCCAGAATCCCGTCCTGATGGATCTGGACCAGGACGAACAGCAGTATCCGCTGGTGCTGGCCCGGAACGTCAAGGAGTTCACGATTGAATGGTGGGGCACCAACCATCTTGACCATGCGGAATGGATGACAGACTGGGATGACACCATGACCAACACCATTCCGCAAATGCTCCGGGTGCATCTGGTGCTCGGCACCAACCCGGCGCACGCCGCCAACGGCGCCAACTCGCCGGAATTTGCCGCCACGCGCATCTACACCGTGCCGTCGCAAATGATGCCGGCGCAGGTGCAAAGCGGTGGCCCGCCCAAATGAAAACATTCATCGGCAGAAAAAATCATGGGTTTGCCGTCATCATCGCCTTGGTGGCGGTCACGGTGCTGACGCTGCTGGCTGGCGCGTTCGCCTATGCAATGAAGGTGGAAACCCGGCTGGCGGCGAACACCAGCGATGACGAGCAGTTTTACTGGATCGGGCGCGGCGGCGTGGAGCGTGCCTGCTGGTGGCTCGCGTTGGAAGGCAACCAGCCGTTCAGTTCCCTGCACCAATACTGGGCCGGCGGTCCCGGCGAAGGGCCGGAAACTAACAGCCCGCTCGCCGGCGAATCGCTGGCCGGTTTTCCAATTGGCACCGGCACCGTCACGCTGTCCATGACCGAACTTGAAAGCAAAATCAACCTCAACACCGCCGACGGCCCGCTGCTCCAGCAGACCCTCACCGCGATGGGTGCGGACGCCAACTCTATTTCTATCGTGTCCGATTCCATCCTGGACTGGATTGATCCTGACGACAACACCCGGCCCGCCGGTGCGGAAAGCGATTATTATCTCGGCCTCGTGCCGTCGTATAACGCCAAAAATGCGCCGATCGACAATCTCGACGAACTCCTGCTGGTCAAAGGCGTAACGCACGATATGTTTTACGGTGGCTCCTCTGCGTCGGCCAGCACCCCGTTTCCCGAACACAAGCTCGGCTTCGGTCACGCGCCCGGTCAGGAACCGGATTATGCCTTCGGTTTGCGCGACGTGTTCACGCCGTTTTCCACCGGCAAGATCAATATCCTGACCGCGGATGACAAGGTGCTCCAGTTGATTCCCGGCATCGACACCGGAGCCGCGCAGGCCATCGAAACCGCGCGCGATTCCGATCCGCCCATCCGCAACGCCAGCCAGTTGATTGCCGCCGCCGGCGTTAATCCGGCGGCCAGTGGACAAATCCAAAACTATGTCGGCGTGCAGGGCAGCACCTACGAAATCAAGGCCACGGCCACCATCGGGCAGATTTCGCACGAATACACCGCCGTCGTCTTCCGCAACGGTCCGAACGTACAGGTCTTCAGTTTCTACCGCTCGAAATAAGTTGAATTCAGGTCGTCGCCCGCTATCGTTTTGCCATGCGCGCACTGCTGATAATTTTGGCCTCGCTCGGCCTCGTTGCCGCCGCCCACGCCGCCGATGCCGTCACCGGCAAGATCGTGAAGGTGCTGCCGTTCTTTCTGGACCAGCAGGGTCGCGATGCCACTTCGCCTAGCCTGTTTGACCGCGACGCCTACCAGGCCTATCTGCGCGAACATACCAACGAAGTTTCCGCCCTCCGTTTCGACGTGTTGTGGAAGGCGGCCAAAGCACCGGCGGAACAAATCAAAATCGCCCTGGAACTGCGCGGGGTCGGCGAGGCGGGCGTGCCGAAGCTGAAAACCATCGAAGTGGACGCCGCGCCGGGAACCTACCGGAAATGGACCGAGATTCCGTTCGCTGGCGAGGATTATAAAAACTTTGGCACGGTCGTCGCCTGGCGCGTCACGCTCTGGAATGGCGGCCGGCTGCTCGGCGAACAAAAGTCCTTCCTCTGGTGAACTCGTCGCCGATTCCCATAAAAAT
>Ga0302201_10002047_pt1 | contig 16441 bp, 17 predicted proteins | sample II_Bog_N3_2_FD_194586 | JGI IMG/M metagenome (GOLD analysis project Ga0302201, IMG submission 194586) | Peat permafrost microbial communities from Stordalen Mire near Abisko, Sweden - II_Bog_N3_2 | ecosystem: Environmental > Terrestrial > Soil > Wetlands > Peat | place: Sweden: Abisko... | reverse complement strand
GACATTCGCCAGGGACGGACAAGACTTGCCTGAGCAGGAAGGGTCGAGGTCAGACGTGGAACTGCTCTACGGCTTGCTTGACGCGGTCGACCAGGGGGGTGAGGTCGCCAATGAGTTGGGTGGTCTCTTTGGCCAGGCCAGCATTTTTCCCGGTCATGGCGGCTACGTGCGAGATGCTGGAACTGATTTCGCCCATGGCTTCCGCCTGCTGAGAGGACGCTACGGCGATCTCAGAGACCTGGTGGACGGCGTCAGTCATGAGGGCGTTGATGCCGCTGAGAACGGACTGAGCCTCCTGTACGAGAGCCACGCCGTTGGTGACCTGGGTTGCGCCGGTGCGCATTCCGGCAATGGCGCGTTCGCTGTCACCCCGGATCTTTCCGATGAGGGCGTCTATCTCGGCTGTGGCCTTCATGGTGCGGTCGGCGAGGGAGCGAACCTCATTGGCGACGACGGAGAAACCACGGCCGGCCTCCCCGGCTCTTGCGGCCTCAATGGAGGCATTGAGGGCAAGGAGGTTTGTCTGGTTTGCGATTTCGCGGATGGCCTTGGCAATGGCTCCCACTTCAACGGAGCTTGCACCGAGGGTTTCGACTTCAGTGGAAGCCAACCTGACGACGGAGGCGAGTTCCTGAATCTGTTCGGTGGCGCGATTAGAGACATTGGCGCCGTCGGTGGCTCGACGGCCTGATTCCTGAACGGAAGCTTCAGTGGATTGGAGATTGACAGTGACCTCGCGAATGGTGAGGTCGAGTTCGGTGGTGGCGGCGGCGACCGATTCGGTGGCAGCGCTCTGTTCGGCCGTAGCCTGTGCAATCCCGTTGGCAACCATGAGGATATGTTCCGTCCCCTTTTCGACAGGGACTACGGCGTCATGGATACATTGAATCGTGGACTGGACCCAGCCGGTGAGCAATCCGAGCTTGCGCGCGATTTTTGCGGAGCGGCCCAGTTGATCGAGATCGAAGGTGGTGGTGAAGTCGCCCGTGGAGAGCAGTTTGTCGAGATACGTGTCGATCTGGTCGAGATCGCGCAGCAGATTGGGAAGGGTGCTGGTGAGGATGAACAGGCCGCTCACGGCGCCGCACGCGAATGCGGCTGCGGAAACGGCGCGGAGCAGGGGGAAGCGAGCGGCGCCGAACTCCAGGGAGAACCCGGCCAGGGACGCGGCGAGGCCAAGGATCGAAGCGAACCGGAAACGAAGATCGGGGCGGGTGAGCCAGCGAATCAAGGGGGACGGGTTGGGGAGGGCGCGGCCTTCATCGACGCAAAGAGTGCGGTCGCCTTGCAGAATACGGCGATAGGCGTCCGAAGCGGCGTTGACCTGCTGGCGGGAGGGTTTCCTGCGGAGGGATTGGAAACCGATGACGCGACCATCCTCTGCCCGAACGGGTGAGACATTAGCCAGCACCCAGTAATAGCCTCCATCTTTTCGGCGATTCTTGACGAGGCCTTGCCAGGGGCGGCCCGCTTTGAGCGACTTCCACATATCGGCGAAGGCTTCTTTGGGCATGTCGGGGTGGCGAACCAGATTATGCGGTTTGCCGACCATTTCCTCAAGGGCATACCCGCTGAGATCGGCAAAGGCCTGGTTGGCCTCTGTGATGCGGCCTTTTTGATCGGTCCGCGAGTAGATAAAGACGTTCTCCGGGACGAGGGTTTCTCTGTCGACGGTATGTGGAACGGCTGCCATCGGAATTCTCCAGACGCTGAAATATCGGGGCTTGGCGGATGGGCTGCGCAGTTTGCTGCAGATCAGCCGGTCGGGCGAGCTCCATATTCTCTTTTATCGACTGGAATCCAGGATGGGTTAGCGACAGACGCATTCGGTTGTCAGGCCGGCGACTTGAGCGCGTAGACCTCAGGAGTGTTTGCCGGCTCAGGTGGAAAGCTGGTTCTGTCAAACTGCTGCCACTGCTCCACATTGGCGGCGGAGAGCGGCTGGCTGAAATAGTAGCCCTGCACCTCGCCACATCCTCTGGCTCGCAGGAACTCCAACTGCGCCTCGGTTTCGACGCATTCGGCGATCACCTTCAGGTTCAAGGCCTTGCTCATATCGATCATTGCGGTCGTGATGGCCGCGTCGTCGGGATTGGTTGCAACGTCCCGGATGAAGGACCCGTCGATCTTGAGTTTGCTCACGGGAAACTGCCTTAAATAGCTGAGGCTGGAGTAGCCGGTGCCGAAGTCATCGATGGCGAGGTTGACTCCCATTCTCTTCAATTCCTCGAGAAGGGTAAAGATGGAGTCGCCGGTGGACAGCAAGAGGCTTTCAGTGATTTCAAGCTCAAGACAGCGCGGGGGCAGCGCAGTATCGTGCAGAACGGACTTGACCAATTCGCAAAAGCCATCCTGCTGAAACTGGATAGCGGAGACATTGACCGCGATGGACGGCACCGCGATGCCGGCGTCGATCCATTTCCTGGCCTGGACGCATGCGGTGCGGAGCACCCATTCGCCGATGGGAACAATCAATCCACTGCTCTCGGCGATGGGAACGAATCTTGAGGGCGGCACCAGGCCCATCTCGGGATGGTCCCACCGCAGCAGAGCCTCAAATCCGGTGGTCTTTCCCGTAAGCAAACTGACTTGTGGTTGATAGACCAGGAACAGCGCCTGTTTATCGAGTGCCTCGCGGAGGTCGTGTTCGAGTGTGAGCCGTTCGATGACCTGGGCGCTCATTTCCTCGGTGAAGAAGCGGAAGGTGTAGCGACCGCTTTCCTTGGCGGAATACATGGCCGCATCGGCGTTCTTGATGAGCGTTTCGCCGTCCTTCCCATGCTCAGGGAAGATGCTGATGCCGATGCTGCAGGTGACTTTGAACGAGCGCCCCTCGATGATGAATTCCTGATCCATGCCGCGGGCGATGCGTTCGGCGGTGACGGCCGCGTCGACTGACTCGTGGATGGAGGGGAGCACAACAAGAAACTCGTCGCCGCCGATACGCGCCACCGTATCTTCTTCGCGCGAAAGGGACTTCAGTCTTGTGGCAACTTCCCGGAGGAGCAGGTCGCCGATAGAGTGACCGAGCGAATCGTTGATGATCTTGAAACGATCGAGATCGAGGAACAGGACCGCAACCTTTTCCTTGTGACGCCGGGCTGCGGCAAGCGCGCTGCGCAGCCGGTCATTGAGTAAGCTGCGATTGGGCAAACCGGTGAGCGAATCGTAGTAGGCCAGGTATTGGACCTGGCTTTCGGCAGCTTTGCGGTCGGTTATGTTGACCAGTCCGCCTTCAATGATAGCCGGAGCATTTTCTGACGGCTGGATGCTTCTGACATTGGCGAGGGCCCATTTCCAACTGCCGTCCGGGCACTGAAACCGGTATTCGGCATTGACGATCTGGCCCTCGGTTCCTGCAGACTTGTCGTGAAGATGCTTATGGAATTGCGCGGTGATTGATTCAACGTTGGCGCGGTCCTCGAGCATTTCAACGCGACTCGAGTAGCCCAGGATTCCCGCACATGCGTCATTGCAATCGATTATGCTGCCGTCCGCCGCAGCAATGTAGAGGCCGGTGAGATTGCGCTCAAACATGCGCCGGTAGCGCTCTTCAAGGGCGACCTCGTTCTCGAGCCGAATTTTGATGAGCTTGGTCTGGCCACGCACTTGCCGGCGCAGGAAAAGCACCCAACAGAAGACTGCAGCCGTGATAAGTCCGACGACGATGAGAATGCGCACGGCGCGGCCACCGGTCAACCAGGGAGGCGAGGAAAGCACGGTGATGTCTGCAGGAGAGCGGAGGACGATTTCGAATGCGATCGGGTTGCCGTTTTCGTCGGTCTTGATGGAACAGATGCCGGTGAGAGCCAGTTTGCTGTCTTTGGTGGGTGGCGGGACTTTGTGAATGTCTGGGCGAATGGCAAAGCGGGTTGTGAAGTTGGTGTGATCGTCCGATTGAAGGACGAGAGTAAAGGAGCTGCGGTCAGGGTTCACGGCCTGAACCGTTCCCGCGATGGTGACGAGGCGAGCGTCATAGCCGCCTTTGAGAGCGGTTTTGCCGTCAATGCCGGCTGGCAGAATCGACTGATGCTTGCCGGTAGGATCGAAGCTGGCGGATTTCAAGATGGTGCTGTAGTTGCCGCTGGCGGGGAAGCCTACGACTTCGACTTCGTCTCCCGCCTCTCCTGGAGAGCCATCCTGACTCTCGGCATAGAGGCCGCCGGTCGAATCCATCAGGAAGATGCCTCTACCGGGGAATCGCGCTGTGATGATCCCCTGCACCTTGACTCTGTGAACATCCGTCGCCTGCGCGGAGAACCGGCCGATCTGGTCGATACTCTGAGTGGGAACGGAATATGGGTCTTGCGGGGCGGCCTCAATGACTTTGGCATTGGCTAGGCCGGGCACCATCATATGGATGGCAACGAGCTGCTTTCTGCGATTGAACGCGGAAGCGCAAACTCCCCTGAACTGCACTTTCGCATCGACGAGCTGAGTCGGAAACGGGTCATGGTAATCCGGCACACGCACTTTAAAAGCGCCAGTCGGAGTGGCCACGTCGATCACGAGGATATTGCCTTCCATCTCCTTGGTGAAGGAGCGGACGATGCCTTCCATTTGAGCCCATTGGCTGTCAAAGTGGCCGGTGGCTGCCTTCTCGTAACTCAGGACGAGCGGTTTTGGCTGCGGCGCGGAACCGAGGACCTTCCACGTTGGGCTCGAAAGGTCGGGGGAGAAGCCGGGGCCAACTACACCGGTGATGTCGAGCAGTTGGCCTGGGGTTGGAGGAGGGTCTTTGAGTCCCCGGATGTCGACCCAGACGCCTCCCGTGGAGTCCTGTACAAACAGGTTGGGCGCGATCGTGTCGTAGTAGGTGACCACCGCGCGGATGTGCACAGGGACGGGCGGTTGGGATGAATCCGTATTCGATCGGCGAATCTGGTCGACTGAAGTGATGACATGGTGCGCGGCAGACGGCAGAGGCTGGCAGATTGCGACGTTGAGGCCGCAAGCAAGAACGGCCAGCGTCAGTATTCTCCTCATGATTGCGCACTTTCTGTTACGCCGGCACAGTCCGCCCAGGGATCGAAGCTGGTTCACTGAGTGTTTATCGGCATTTCTTCGGCATATCTATAGTAAACGGCTGCTGGGAATGATGTTTTCGGTGGTTGGCGGGCGGGGGTTCTGCGGGTAAGGGTAGCCTCTTCAAGGTTCAGGACTGAGTCGCCAGGCGGATTTGGGAGCGGACGGTCAAGGATAGACTCAGTTTTTGTGGAATGTCACGGTCTCCTCGACCTCTGCAACGACGGGGTCGGAGCCGCACATTGCCGGGGCGTACTTCAACTTCCTGAACATCCCCAACACGACTTGGCGGATTGCGGGATTGCTTGCGCTCATGATCTGAACGTCACCGACGGAGCCATCGGCAAGCACCGTTATCTCAGCGGAAGCGGAGCCATCTTCTTCCCTTTGTTGGTAAAAGACAGGCTCGGGTCGTTTGACCCAGTGCGGTGGCGTTATGCCGGCACACTTGCGGCGTTCGATTGCGCCTTTCGGCGGAATGAGGAGGGCCGGGTCGAAGGAGGCGGTTTCGAGCGTGGCTACGCTTGCAGAGATGGTCTGTTTGCCATTCTTTTGCAGCTCGAATTTCTTCGGATAGGGGGTTCCAGCCGTGTCAGAATAGCCGCGAAATGTTTCGATGTCCTGTTCGTCAGGCCCTGCCTGCCAGCCAACGCTCTGCACTTCATGGGAGGCTGTGTCGAGGCATATCTCGCGGTTGCCTTTGGAACCCACTATTTCAGCCCCAATACAGGAGACGGAAACGCCGTCTTCGATCCTATTCTTAAGGCGGGTTGCGTTGTACAAATCGGCGTCCACGTTGAATTGGAGTAGACGAAACACCTCCCGGACCATGGTTGGCGTAAAGGGGAAGTTCCGAACGGTGTATTGTTCTTCGCCGACCTGAATTGTGGTCTGTTCGAAGCCGCCGACTTCGATCTTGCTCCACCAATGGTCGCTCGACTGAAACTTGACGGAGAGATGGCCGGGCATGGGTCCGGAGGATTCGACGGTGAAATCGATTTCGATATGAAGGGGATTAGTGGCGCTCTGAAACAGGTCTAACGGATTTCGGGCGCTATCGAGAAGCTGCTGTTCGGCGAGGTGATCTGCGGCGAGAAGCGGGCAGGCAGCCGCAACGAGAATTGCAGCGGTAAAGACAAGACGTTTCATGATTGCTCAACAGGATAGCAGGAGCAGAATCAGCGGGGCTTGGCGAATTCCGACCGATGGCGGCTGTAGAAGTAGTAGATCACCAGCCCGATGGCGAGCCAGCCAAAGAAACGGAACCAGGTGAGGATGTCGAGGCCAGCCATAAGGAGGACGCAGAAGACGACGCTGAGGGCTGGAATTACAGGTCCGAAGGGAACGCGGAAGCCGCGTTTGCGCTCCGGTTCGCGATAACGCAGCACGATGACGCCGATGGAGACGAGGATGAAGGCGAAGAGGGTGCCGATGTTGGAGAGGTTAGCGAGGGTGCCGATGTCGAAGAGGCCGGAGGGGATGGCGACCACGATTCCTGCGATCCAGGTAGAAAATGCGGGGGTGCGGAAGCGTGGGTGAATGCTGGAAAAGATCTTGGGCAGCAGTCCGTCGCGGGACATGGAGAACCAGACACGGGATTGGCCGAGCTGGTAGACGAGCAGGCTCGACAGCATGCCCATGAGCGCGCCGAAGAGCACCACGAGCCTGACCCAATGAAGCGAGTGGCCGCCGGGAAGGACGGAAAGCTTCTTGAGGGCGTTGACCACGGGCGCGGCGTCGCCCACCATGGATTTCCAGGGGACGAGGCCGGTGAGGCAGACGGCGACCGCGACATAGAGCACGGTACAGACGACCAGTGTAGAGATGATGCCGATGGGCAGATCGCGCTGCGGATTTTTGCATTCTTCGGCCGCTGTGGAGACCGAGTCGAACCCGATGTAGGTGAAAAAGATAATGGAGCCGCCGGTGAGAATGCCATTGAAGCCATTGGGAATGAAGGGGTGGTAGTTGGCGGGATGGATGAAGCTGATGGCAGCAAAGACGAAGATGAGGATGGCGATGAGCTTGATGCCCACCATCATGTTATTGGTCTCTGCCGACTCGCGAATGCCGCGGACAAGCACGACGGTGAGCAGCAGCACGACGAGGAAAGCGGGGATGTTGAAGCCGAAGTGCCAGCCGGGTTGGTAGAGCCAGTTGCCGGCGAGATCCTGAAGGCCTTCAGGGAGATAGGCGGGTGAGATCCAGGTGGCGGGGGGATGAAGGCCGAACCAGTCGAGGAGGTCGACGATGTGGGCGGCGAAGCCGACGCTGACGGTCATGTTGGAGCCGGCGTATTCCAGGATCAGGTCCCAGCCAATGATCCAGGCGATGAGCTCGCCCATGGTGGCGTAGGTGTAGGTATAGGCAGAGCCGGCGATGGGGATCATGGAGGCCAGTTCGGCATAACAGAGGCCGGTGAGGGCGCAGACAAAGGCGACCAGGATGAGAGAGAGCGCGATGGCGGGGCCGGCGCCGGGACGGCCGGCGAGAGCAGTGTGGGTGATGAGATAGTCGCCAAGCGGTGTGTTGACGAAGCTGGAGGTATCGAACTGCTCGCCGGAGATGGCGGTGCCGATGACGGTAAAAATGCCCGAGCCGATGACTGCCCCGATGCCAAGCGCCGTCAGCGACCACGGCCCGAGGGTCTTTTTGAGCCTGTGCTCGGGTTCTTCCGATTCCCGAATCAGCTTATCGATCGACTTGCGGGCAAGCAGTTGGCTGGGCAGCGCAGTTCTCCTCAATCCGTGAGTGGGGTCCTGTCAAACCTCGTTACGGCGGGGCTGTGCATACTGCGGGTTCCAGTCGAGCTTGTGCCGGGCCGGAACCCTATTCGAGACGAGTAGGGACGCCTTACCGCTTGGAGACGCCGCGTGCTGCCTTCTTGAGCTTCTTCTTGTTCTCGCCACGGGGGCCGGTCCGCTTTGCCTTCGGGGCGGCCTTTTTGCGCGCCGTGCGCTTTACCTTCTTGCGTTCCAGTTTGTCTTCAATCTTGGTGGTATCTGCCACGTATAACCTCTTTCGCTGCAATCTCTTCAGGGTTTCCCGCACATCGGCCCGATCATCGGCCCGCAGTTCTTGAGGGAGTGAAGTCTATGTTAACAGGGAATTGACTTGGGGCCAATGCGGAGGCGGTTCCTGCGTTGATTCCGCAAGCGCTCAATTGGGGGTCGCAATCATTGATTTCCAAGGTACAATGGGAACAGACTAGATTTTTCCCACCTGCTCGGCTCCGGCCTCCGTATTGCTTCTGACGAGCTCCGCACCACACGCACCAATCACCGCGTTGACCGGAGTTCGTTTATGCGTTCTGACAAGATTCACCGCGCTCTTGCGCAGGGAATGAACCGTTTTGAAGTGTGCCAGCTCGTGGCGAAGGGCGTAAAGGCCACCCACAAGACAGGCGCACGTTTTGAAGATTCAATTAACGACGTTTTGCAATATATAGGCACGCACGAATCCCGCTTGGAAAATCGTCACCCGGCCGCTCCGCAGGTGAGCGTGAAGAGCCTGAAGCCGGCTGCGTAAAAGCAGTGGTCAGTTGTCAGTTATCAGCAAAAATGCCCGGGATTGCTGGAGTTGATTGCAAAGGCGGCGCTTAAGTCGAAGGTTTTGAAAGTAGACGCAAAAGAGGGACGGCCGTTTGCCGTCCCTCTTTTGTTTAGTTCGAAATCCGGGTGCTAAGCAGTTTACTTAGACGACCTGAACGTTCTCTGCCTGCCAGCCCTTGGGGCCCTTGGTGACGTTGAACTGAACGCGCTGTCCCTCTTGCAAGGAACGGAAGCCGTTGGACTGAATTGCGGTGTGATGAACGAAGACGTCCTCGCCATTTTCACGGCTCAAAAATCCAAAACCCTTGGCGTCGTTAAACCATTTCACTGTGCCTGTTTCCATTGTGATGCTCCTTCGATACTGATTTACCGCGAACGCAATGTGGAAGTTTGCGAGTAGGCGGTAACCGGAACAGGCAAAAACTTCAGATCGAATTCTACGATTCAATTGAGTGTAGCACGGAACTGGCAAGCGGTTTCAAGAGATGTGGTCACAACCAGAGAGGTGCAGGCGGATTTTGGTTGGTTTTTGACATCCTGAGGGAGGTTCAAGTACGGTTGCGGCGCGGTTTACAGCGGGAATGTGCTCGTTGTGAACGCGCTAAGCCAAAGGAGACTAACGGGATGAAACTGAAACGTGTGGCTGTACTGATGATTCTAGTCGCCGGGCTGGCCGTGTCGGCATTTGCGGGTCCGATTGACGGACAATGGACAGCAACATTCGATACACAGATTGGCGAACAGCACTATACGTACACATTCAAAGCTGACGGCGAAAAGCTGACCGGCACGGCGAAAAATGATCGCGGATCGACCGAGATTACGGCCGGAACCATTAAAGGCGACGCTGTCTCGTTTACCGAAAACCTGGATTTCAACGGCAACCCGCTGGTGATTACGTACACGGGAAAGATTGCCGGGGACGAGATCAAATTTACCCGCAAAGTTGGGGATTTCGCGACGGAGGAAGTTGTTGCGAAGCGGGTGAAGTGAAACCCGCGGCGGGGAGGAATCGTAGGCGCAGCCCTAAAGCTTCCTGAGGTTGGCGAACTTCTCCATCAGCTTCTTCATCCCATGCCGGTTGAACATCACGGTGAGCTTGGCGTCTTCGCCTTCGCCTTCGCGCATGAGGATAGTGCCTTCTCCGTACTTGGAGTGGACGACGCGCTGACCTTTTTTCAGGTTGGCTGCGCCGGTGGGCGGAGGGATATCCATGGTGGGGCGTGCGAAACCCCCGCTGCCGATCTTGCCTGCGCCGGCTTTGCCGCCGAAGAAGCGCGCAATGTTGTCGATGGACTGCGGCGCCGGTTCCTGCGCTGCGTCGTCTGTATCCGCGGAGGCGCTGGACGGCGGGGCTGAGGCGGCGGTTTTGGGTTTGGCCGTCATCCAGGAAGCGACGAAGGGCTTGCCGGGCGCGGGCTTGGTTCCAGTTGCGCTGGTGCGGGTCTCCTGACTTTCATCCTCATAGTTGTAATGCTGATCGGCGAAGTCGTTGGTCTGCGCGGAGCGTCCGGCCCCAAACCGGGAACCCGGATACGTGTTGGGGTATCCCGGCGTGGCCCAGGATGCCGCTTGAATCATGCCGCGCCCGCCGAGGTTTTCAACCAACTGGCTGGGGACTTCCTCGAGGAAGCGGGATGGCACAGACATCTCCGGGGCATCGTTACCGTAGCGGCGGCGGTAGTGCGCGCGGGTAAGGATCAGTGTATTCATGGCGCGGGTCATGCCGACGTAGCACAGGCGGCGCTCCTCCTCGAGCTCGTCGGGGCTGTTAAGGGTGCGCGAGTGAGGGAACAAGCCCTCTTCGAGGCCTGCGAGGAAGACGAGCGGGAATTCGAGACCCTTGGCGGCGTGGAGAGTCATGAGGGTGACGCGTGCTTCGGGGTCGAACTGGTCGGTGTCTGAGGCGAGGGCGGCATGGTCGAGGAAGTCGGCAAGGGTCTCGCCGCGGACTTCGGCGTCGTGAGCGGCGTTGGCGAGTTCCTTCAGGTTTTCAATGCGGCTGAAGGCTTCAGGGGAGCCTTCGGTTTCTAGGACCTTGATGTAGCCGGTGCGGTCGATGATGAAGCGGATAAGCTCGGGGAGGGTGGCCGCGTCGCCGGGTGAGCGGAAGGCGGGAGTTTCCGTTTCGGAATTCTGTTGAGGATTGGGTTCATCGATCCCCTGTCCCCAAGTGCCAGGGACAGGGGGCACCCGACCATCTCTCTCGGATGCGTTTGCGGGCATCTTCAGGAAGGGACGCTTCGGGGCTTCGGCGAATGGATTGAAGTCCGCGGCATTGAGAAGCGAAAGCTGGTCTTCATTGCCGCCAAAGTCGAAGGAGGTTGCGGAATCTGCACTCGCCGAATCCGCGCTTCCCGAGTCTGCCGCGCCGAATTCAAAGCCAGTGTCGAGGTCATCTGCTTCAACGCCAGCGGCGACATCGGCGGAGAGCTTACCGGCGAAATCAGGGTCCATCATGGCCTGGGCGTCGAGGATGAGCTGGCGGAAGGAATCGAGAGCCATCAGGGCGCGAGTGGGAATGAGCTTGTTTTTGATCGCTGCAGCGAGCGCGTCCCAGGTAGACTGACCGGTTTCAAGGGCGAGTCGCTCGAGAGTCTCGAGCGTGGTTTTGCCAATGCCGCGGACGGGCGTATTGATGACGCGGTTGAGAGCCATCGAGTCATGCGGATTGCGGATCAGGCGCAGGTAGGCGAGCAGGTCCTTGATCTCCGCTCGCTCGTAAAAGCTGAAGCCGCCCACCATGGTGTAGCGGATGTTGTAGCGGCGGAGGGATTCCTCAACCAGCCGCGACTGCGAGTTGGTGCGATAGAGCACGGCGCAATGGGCTTCGTCGCCTTCCGTGCCGGCTTCGCGAAGGAATTTCTGAATGCGGTCTGCGATGAAAAGGGCTTCGCTTTCGCCGTCGGGAGCCTCGTAGTAGCCAATCTGCGAGCCACCCTGGCGATCGGTCCAGAGCTTTTTCCCCTTGCGGCGCAGGTTATTCGAAACAACAGCGCCCGCGGCTTCAAGAATGATCTGCGTGGAGCGATAGTTTTGCTCCAGCCGAATGATCTTGGCGTTCGGAAATTCCTTCTCAAAGTCGAGGATGTTCTTGATATCGGCGCCGCGCCAGGAGTAAATGCTCTGATCCTCATCGCCGACGGCGCACACGTTCTGGGCAGTGCCGGCAAGCAGCTTCATCAGCTCGTACTGTGGGCGGTTGGTGTCCTGATATTCATCGACGAGGAGATAGCGATAGCGCCGCTGATAGCGCTCGCGGACTTCGGTGGAGACTTTGAGGAGACGGACAGCTTCGAGGAGAAGATCGTCGAAATCGAGGGCGTTATTCTTGCGCAGCTCGGCCTTGTAGCTCTGGTAGATGTGGGCGATGCGCTCGCTGTTGGGATCTTTGCTGGCGAGGTAGTATTCCTGTGGATCGACCATGTGGTTTTTGGCCCAGGAGATGCGGCCAAGGACCGTCCGCGGCGTGAGCTGCTTGGTATCGAGCCCCATGCGGCGCATGACGGCTTTGACGATGGCTTGCTGGTCGTTCTCGTCGTAAATGGCAAAGGAGCGGGTCAGGCCTTCTCCACCGACCTTGAGGGCCTCGATGTCGCGGCGCAGCATGCGCACGCACATGGAGTGGAAGGTGGCGATGAGTGGCTTGGCAAGCGAAGAATGGGCGAGCAGCTTATCGACGCGGGCAGCCATTTCGCTGGCGGCCTTGTTGGTAAAAGTAACGGCGAGGATGGAGTCGGGCGCGACGCCTTTTTCCTGGATAAGCCAGGCAATGCGGGCAGTGATGACGCGGGTTTTGCCGGAACCTGCGCCGGCCAGGATGAGCAGGGGTCCTTCAGTGGCCTCGACTGCGGCTCTCTGTTCGGGATTCAGGTTGTCAGTGAGCGGGTGCAAGGCGGTGTCCGGCGGGAAGGTTCCTGTATCCAGTGTACCGGGTTGGGGGAACGCGAATGGCTTGGACCGGCGAATTGGAATGCTAATTAGTCAAATGATCAATTTAATCGTTTTGATCAAATTGATCGTTTTGTCCAATTGCGATAGGATGAGTGGATGGTGGAGATCTCAGCGACAAAAGCGAAGCAGCAATTTGCCGCATTGCTGGAGGCGGCGCAGCGGGGACCGGTGCGGATACAGCGGCATGGCAGGGATGTGGCTGTGCTTGTGTCAGCCGCGGAGCACGAGCAAATGGTCCGGGAGCGGTGGCGGGAGTTTGATCGCCTGTCGGCGCTTGCGGCCGCACAGGCTGAGGCCAATGGTCTGACCGAGGAGAAGCTGCAAGAAATTCTTGCTGAGCGATGACGCGACTGCGGCGTTTGGTGCTGGACACGAACGTTTTGATCAGCGCTGCCCTGCGACGCGGTTCGCTTCCCCATCAGGTCCTTCTCCAAGCCCGCGCTGCTGGTCCGCTGCTTGCGTCCGATGCGACACTTGCGGAATTTCGCGAAGTGTTTCTACGCGCAAAGTTTGACCGGGACGTGGATCGCGCACTCCGCGAGAGCGTTGTGGAGGAATACGCGCGGCTGTGCATGCTGATCCCAATTCCTGTGCCCATTCGTGCCTGCCGTGATACGAAGGACGACAAGTTTCTTGAGGTGGCGGTGCATGGGCGGGCCGACGCAATTGTGACCGGAGACAGCGATCTTCTGGACTTGCATCCTTTTCGGGGAATTGCGATTCTCACGCCGGCCGATTACCTGAATTTGAAATAACCTTCGTTGCCGCCGATTTATCCTAAGGGCACCATGACATTGAACAGCAAGGCTGTGCGCCGGGTGGCGGTTTACTGCGGATCGGCGAACGGGAACGATCCAGCATTTCTGGCCGAGGCAAAGGCGCTGGGGACGGCGATTGCCGCGGCCGGGTTGGGGCTGGTGTACGGTGGGGCCAGTATGGGCCTGATGGGTGCGGTAGCGGACGCGGCGCTGGCTGGAGGGGCCGAGGTGATTGGCGTGCTGCCGGATGTGCTGGCGGGGAAAGAGATTGCACACGCAGGGCTTACGCGGCTCGAGCTGGTCTCCACCATGCACGAGCGGAAGGCGCGTATGGCCGAGCTGGCGGATGCGTTTCTGGTGCTGCCGGGCGGGTATGGAACGCTGGAAGAGCTACTGGAAGTGGTGACATGGGCGCAGTTGCGGCTGCACACCAAACCAATCGTCCTCATCAACACCGCAAACTACTGGAATGGCCTTCTTACGTTCCTGGACACAGCGGTGGCGGCAGGGTTTTTGAAGCCGAAGAATCGGGCGTTGATGCGGGTGGCCGGGAGCGCGGTGGAGGCGGTCGGGATGTTTATGGGGAAGTTCGAAATATCATGATGAATTCCGCAGCTGATGTGGATCTCTGGGGAGGTCACTTTGGGCAAGGTATTTTCGAGCATTGAACCAAACCACCGCGAATTCCTGCTCCGTCAACGGGTTTTCTTCAACGCGTCGGCTGGTGCAAGGGGGCGAGTTAATGTTTCGCCGAAGGATGGGAAATCGCTAAGGGTTCTCGATGAGAATTCTGTCGCCTATCTCGATTTGACGGGAAGCGGTAATGAGACCGCGGCGCATCTCAGAGACAATGGGCGGGTGACACTCATGTTCTGCGCGTTTGAAGGGCCGCCGTTGATCCTGCGGCTCTACGGACAGGGCCGCGTGGTGCGCCGCGAGAGCCCGGAATACGAGTCTCTGTTGCGCACGCACTTTGGAAGCGAAGAGCCACCGGGCGCGCGGCAGATGATTGTGTTGGCCGTCGAGCGGGTTCAGACTTCGTGTGGATACAACGTCCCGCTCTACCAGTACAGCGGTGAGCGCGACACCCTGCTGCGGTGGGCGGAGAAGAAGGGGCCCGACGGGCTTGCTGATTACAGGCGCAAAAAAAACACGCGGAGCATCGATGGACTGCCGACGGGACTTCTGGATGGGGATACGACTGAGGCCTCAGCTAATTCTGTGGCCCGATAAGCTCTTCCGCCGCGAAGGTGCATTCGCGACATTGGCAGACGCGGCAGGTTTGCCTGTGAATCAATGCAGAGAAGAACCGAAGAAAACCGCAGGGGAGACATTGAATCGCTGACTGAGCCTTGCGATGTGGTCGCGGTTCAATTGCCGCTTGCCTGCAAGGACCAGCGAAACAGTGCTTTCACTACCCAACTCGGCTGCAATATCACGTTGCGAAAGCGAATTCTGTTCGAGCAGAAACTTCAGGACATCGATTGGTTCTGCTTCCGGGATAGGGAAACGCTCATCTTCGTAACGCTCGACAAGCAAAGTAATCAGCTCGATCGCCTCTTCCTCTTCTGGCGCAGGGTTTGCTATTGTCGTCAGTTCGAAGAGTGCGTCGGTATATTCGGCCAGCTCAGCATCCGAGTGGATCAGGCGAGGCGCACCACGACGAATCATTTCTGCGGGATTTGCTAGCGTTGTGCTCATCGTTTTGTCCCCTTGTCCCAGTTCGCGCGGTTGTCATATTGCTGATGCGTCAGAAATGAACGGATGTAAATGTGCCCTTCTGTGATCCGGCCTTCCTTCTCGCGAGAATAGTGAATGGTCGTGACAAGCCTGTACCGGTTCCGACGGATATTGAATATCACGTATCCGTCGACATCATCGGCATCTCTAAAGACCTGCCGGACTTCCTGGAAGTTTCGCCACCGTACGTCTTTGGCGATCTTGAACCACGCCCCGATCTCTCTGGCAGCGTCCGGGTACTCCTCCTCGGCCTCCTTTAGGTGCTTGCGCGTGACAACGTGCATGGCGGCTTTCTAAAACGAAATTCGAATTCAGGAATTGCCGCGACAGAAACCGTGCATCTCTAATGTTACTTTTCAAAACGAAAAGATGTCAAGGTTCTGTTTTCATTTTGCTAAGCATTCGGTGGCTTGAGCGCCTTGAGCCCGTCTCGAGCGTTCAGTTCGGCGTCCCAGTAGCGTCTTCGGCCGCAAACGTGCATTCGCGGCACTGGCACACGCGGCGCAGATATTCCCACGAATAGATCCCGGCAGTATGTCCGTCCTGCCAGTTGAACTGCAGAGCGTATCGGCCTACGGCGTGGGCACTGGCCGGCTTGGGAGGCGGGGTGTACATCTGAAGCGGATTGGCAGGCTTTGGTTTGGGCTGGCCGGGTTTGCGGTTCTGCTGAGCGCGCTCCTCATTGCAGGTGGCGCAGGGACAGGCATCGCGGAGCCACGCGAAGGTCCAGGCGCTGCGATGGCCGTCCTGCCAGTCGATCTCCAGGCCCTTGCCCTCGGTGAGGAGCACGCGCACCTTCTCCGGGGTGACGGCGATTCGGGGCAGGGGGCGATTTTGCTGCGACTCGCGCGCCGCATGTTCCTTATCGACAAAGCGGATGCCTTCGTGGCTCATAAGTACAGTTTACAGTGGTTAGTGATTAGTGATTAGTTGCCAGCGGCAATCGAGCCCCGCGCTGATTGTTTTGAAGGCGTTCGGCTCAAAGTCAAAACACATCTCGTCTCCAAACTGCGGTCAATTTCAGCGCAAAGGCTAATCACTACCCACTAATCACGAACCACTAAATCACTGCCGGCTGTCATATCGGAGTTTCAGGGTCAGGATGGCGAGGGCGAGAGCCAGGGTGACCGCGTTGGCGGCGGTGATCGGAGCGGAGTGGATTCCGATGCCGTAAACCAGCCAGCAAGCTACGCCAAAACTGAAGAGCAGAAACATGGAGAGCGAAATGTCTTTGGCGCTCTTGCGCTGCCAGACGCGAATAAGCTGCGGCAGGAATGAGATGGTGGTGCAGACGGCGGCGACGGACCCGATCCCGTTCATGGCCGAGCTGGAGAAGAGGCTAAGGGATGGCATTTATTTCGTGCTCCAGAAAAACCACGCAGCCATCGAAAAGCCAATGACGATAACCAGGCC